>Ga0163144_10000255_pt1 | contig 123232 bp, 124 predicted proteins | sample OliLak19BULKMAT1_FD_123175 | JGI IMG/M metagenome (GOLD analysis project Ga0163144, IMG submission 123175) | Freshwater microbial mat bacterial communities from Lake Vanda, McMurdo Dry Valleys, Antarctica - Oligotrophic Lake LV.19.BULKMAT1 | ecosystem: Environmental > Aquatic > Freshwater >...
CCGCTCGCACCGCCCGTGCCGCCCGCGCTGCAAGCCTTGCGCGCACTCGAGCCCGACCGCCTGACGCCGCGCGAGGCACTGGATCAGATCTACCGCCTGAAGGGCCTGCTCGAGGACTGATCGGGGCCGCCTGAACTGCACGCTTTCCTGATTTCACTCAGACCGATGCGTACCCATACGCCAGGGTATGTTGGGACTCGCCGCAACGCATGGCTATAATGCGCGCTCCTGCCATTCACGACGCGTAGCCAACATGACTTTCGTAGTGACCGAAAACTGCATCAAGTGCAAATTTACTGACTGTGTAGAGGTGTGCCCGGTGGATTGCTTCCACGAAGGCCCGAACATGCTGGTGATCGACCCCGATGAATGCATCGACTGTACGCTGTGTGAGCCTGAGTGCCCGGTGGAAGCGATCAAATCGGAAGATGACCTTGCCGACAATCAACAGATCTACCTCCAGCTCAACGCTGATCTGGCGAAGGACTGGCCGGTGATCAACGAGATGAAGGAACCGCCGGCGGACGCCGAGGAATGGAAAGGCGTAGCAGACAAGCTCAAGCACCTCGAGCGCTGAGCGAACCGGCCGCCTGAAAACGGCGCCGACGACCGCACTCCCGCGATCGTCGGCGCCGGTACCGCCCAAGGCCGTCCGTGGCCTGTCCGCAGTGCAGTACCCACAGGTGCCGTCGATTACCATCCTGGCGATCGCGACACCCCGCCCGGCTTCCCTGTCAGACGCGAGCGCAGCTTAAGGGCTGGCCTGCGACGGGCCCAAACCTGACCGCTGCTCCTCCGTTCAGCAGATAATCACCCATAAATTCCGAGACTTGAGTGGGTTCATCAGCCACAATTCCGGGCGCGACGCTGCGCTCGGGCGCACGCGCGGGAAAAACTCCCGCCAAGACCCAAGCGCCAGGCTCACACAGACGTTACAAATGGTCCCAGCGCAGGCCGTGCACTGGCCGGACTCCGGGTGCCCTCCTATACTCGCACCAACGCAACGGCGCCCCCTCTACCCCATAACGCCTATCCGATGAGCTTGCACGGCCGCCCCTTTGCAGCGCGACTCGCCGCTGCGCTCACTCTGTTCCTCGCGGCGGCCGCCCCCGCGACCGAGGTCTATCGCTGGACCGATGCTGACGGCAAAGTCCATTTCGGGGACCAACCGCCGGCCAGTGGTGCCGATTCCATCTCCGTGCGTGCTGCCGGTTCTTCAGTAGATCCCTCGCGCCAGGAGCGCACGCGCCGACTCCTCCAGGAGTTCGAGACCGAACGCGCCGAGCGCAAAGCATCCGCCGCCGAACAGGCCCGCGCCGACGCCGAACGCGCCACGGCCTGCGAGGACGCGCGTAACCGGCACTTCGAGTACCAGCATTCCGGTTACCTCTATCTCTGGGACGAAAACGGCGAGAAGCGCGTACTCAGCGACGCCCAGCACCGCAAGGCACGTGCAGAAGCGCGCGCTGACGTCGATAAGTGGTGTGACTGACGCCTCTGAACGGTGGCGGAGACTGGCTGGACCTCGGCTACTCTCCTGAAGTTATTCAAGTTACTATTGCCAAAACCTAGAACTGACTAGAAGCAAACGGGCGGGCATGAAAGAAGCATTCTGGAAATCCGACCGCTTCGTCGGTCTGCTCATTTCACTGGTCTTCATCTTCGGCTGGCTGAGCGGGTCAGAAATCCTGCAGGGCCTCGAAGGCGATGCCTACGATCTGGGCGTCCGGCTGTCCTCGCGGGAAGAGTCGAGCCGCAAGGACAACATCGCGGTCATCGCCATCGACGACCAGAGCATCCGGAACATCGGCCGCTGGCCGTGGCCGCGCGACGTACACGCCAGCATGGTCGACAAGCTTACCGAAGCGGGGGCGAAAGCCATCGCCACCACCGTGTTCTTCTCCGAGGGGCAAGTCGACCCCGGCCTCCTCTGGATCAACCGCCTGCGCGGCCAGATCGCCGGCGCAGCGCTGAACCCTACCCAAAGCGCTGAGCTCAACATGACGCTCGACGCTGCCCTCAAAGCGCTGGACACCGATGCCATCTTCGGCGCCGCGCTGGGCCACGCCGCCAATGGCGTACTCGCGATGCAGTTCGAGCCCGGCGAAATCCTCGGCAACCCCGACGCGCCGCTGCCGGACTATGTCAGCCGCTTTGCCATCCCGGCGGACAACATCAGCGACCCGTCCGGCACCAACGAAATATTTCCGATCCCCACCGTCAAGGCCGCCCCGCCCGTTGCCCCGCTCGGGACACAGGCCGCCGGCATCGGCTCGCTGATCAACCCGCTGGATGTCGACGGCACCTTACGCAGCGAACCGCTGGTGGTGCGTTACTACGACGAGTACTTCCCGTCATTGGCGCTGATGACGGCAGCGAAAAGCCTCAATCTGACGGTCAAGGACATCCAGATCGCGCGCGGTGAAAGCGTCAAGCTCGGCGGCCTCGAGATCTTGACCGACGACTACTCGCGCATGAACACTTTCTTCTACGGCAGCAAGGGCAAGGACAGCAAAGGCGAGCCACTGCCGCCGTTTCCGGTCTACTCGTTCTATAACGTGATCCAGGGTGAAACGCCGCTGGAGAACTTCAAGGGCAAGATCGTACTGATCGGCGAAACCGCCTTCGGCGTCGGCTCCGACCTTTACACCCCGATCGGCGACACCAAGGGTTCGGTGATGATCCTCGCGCATACGGTGGCGAGCATCCTGAACCAGCACTTCTTCGTCCAGCCAGGCTGGGCGATGTGGGTCGAGTTGTTATCGATCCTGCTCGTGGCAGCCTATCTGACAGCCCTCCTGCCCAAGCTGAACGCCGGCCCCGCAGCACTCGCCACCGTCGGCCTTTTCATCGCGCTGCTGGCCATTGAGCTCGGGCTGATGGTGTCGCAGGCGAGCTGGCTCCGGCTCGTGACGGCCGCCACGATGCTGCTCGTCGGCCATGCGCTGCTGACGACAAAACGCTTTCTCGCCACCGAGCGCGGCGCGATTGACAGCAGCATCAAGGCCGCTATGTCGAACCGCCAGCTCGCGCTCAGCTTCCAGCAGAAGGGTGAGCTCGACAACGCTTTCGAATACTTCCGCCGCTGTCCGGTCGATGAGGAACTGCTCGAGGCGCTGTACGGCCTGGCGACGGATTTCACCGCCAGGCGCCAGCCGCAGAAGGCGATGCATGTCTACGAATACATCAACGCCAAGAATCCGAAATTCCGCGACATCGAAAGCAAAATCGCGCAGGCGCGGCACATGTCGGACACCCAGATGATGTTCCCGTCCGGCGGGGTCGGCGGCGCCGCGCCCGCCACGCTGATGCTCGGCCCGGGCATGCCAAAGACCATGCTCGGCCGCTACGAAGTCGAGCGTGAGCTCGGCAAGGGCGCGATGGGCGTCGTCTACCTCGGCAAGGATCCGAAGATCAACCGGGTGGTCGCCATCAAGACCATGGCCTTGTCGCAGGAGTTCGAGCCGGACGAAGTCGATGAGGTCAAACAGCGCTTTTTCCGCGAAGCGGAGACCGCCGGCCGGCTCGTGCATCCAAACATCGTGACGATCTACGACTGCGGCGAAGAACATGACCTGGCCTATATCGCGATGGAGTTCCTGGAAGGGCATGACCTCGTCCGCTACACTAAGCCGGACGCGCTGCTGCCGCTGCCGGTTGTCATGGGCATCATCTTCAAGGCGGCGCTCGCGCTCGACGCGGCACACAAGCAAAGCGTCGTACATCGCGACATCAAGCCCGCGAACGTGATGTACGAACCAACCAAGAAGACGGTCAAACTCACCGACTTTGGCATCGCGCGCATCACGGATTCCAGCAAGACCAAAACCGGCATGGTGCTGGGGACGCCGTCGTACATGTCGCCCGAACAGCTCTCCGGCAAGAAGGTCGATGGCCGTTCGGATCTCTTCTCGCTCGGTGTCATGCTCTACCAGATGGTCACGGGCAAGCTGCCGTTCTCCGGCGAATCGATGGCCACGCTGATGTACAAGATCGCCAACGAACCGCATCAGGACATTGCCGAGCTGAAGCCTGAACTCGCGAAACAGCGTCCCTGCCTGTCGGCCATCATCAACAAGGCCCTGCAGAAGGACGTGAACCAGCGTTACCAGACAGGCGCTGAGATGGCACGCGACATCCAGGCCTGCGCCAAGCAGGTTCGCGGCTGAGTCCGGCGCGAGCACTCCTGATGCTGCCGCCAGAAATGGAATTCGCGAACGTCTCGGATGCGGGTCGCAAGCGGCCTCACAACGAAGACAGCTCGGTCACCGACCGTGCGGTTGGCCTCGCCCTTGTGGCAGACGGGATGGGTGGCTACAAGGCCGGCGAAGTCGCCAGCGCGATAGCGGCCAAATCCGTGCTGGACGGCGTGCGCGACGGCAGCCAGAAACACCGGCCCCGTCGTCCTACAGCCGACGGCCAGGGCGCATCCGCCGAGGCCGTCCTGATCCGGGAATCGATCCAGGCGGCCAACAAACACATTTTTGATACGGCCCACTCGATACCGCAATGCCAGGGCATGGGCACCACCATCGTGGCGGCCATGTTCTCCAACGGGCGGGTCACCCTCGCCCATGTTGGTGATTCGCGCATTTACCGTTTTCGGGAAGATGAACTGAAACAGGTGACCAGCGACCACTCGTTGGTCCAGGAATTGATCGACCGCGGATTTTTTACGCCGGAAGAGGCCCAGGCGAATACGCCGAAAAACCTTGTGACCCGGGCTTTGGGAATCGACGAGCACGTGGAGGTGGATGTGCAGGAGATGGAAACCCGCCCCGGGGACATCTACCTGCTCTGCTCGGACGGCCTGAATGATATGATAACCGATGAAGAAATTCGCTTAACCCTAAGTAAATATAGTGCTAATCTTGCGCAAGCAGCCCATGAACTGGTGCGTCTGGCCAACGAAGGCGGCGGCAAGGACAACATCTCTGTCGTCCTAGCGCGACCCCGAACGGCCACGGCTGGGTCAGCCGGAATACTCGCGAAAGTGATGGGGCTTTTTACGAGGGCAGCTGACAGGACATAACAGATGGGCAAACTCGTACTCAGCTTGAATGGGGCGGTCCAAGGTGAATTCCAGCTCAACAAGGAGCGGATGACCGTTGGACGAAAACCCGACAATGACGTTCAGATCGACAATCTGGCGGTCAGCGGCAAGCACGCGCTCGTCATCACGATCCTCGACGATTCCTTCCTTGAGGACCTGGGCAGCACCAACGGCACCTACGTCAACGGCAAGCTCATCAAAAAGCATGCGCTACGTGATGGCGACGTGATCGGCATCGGCAAGCACGAGCTGAAATACGTCAATGAGCACGCGACGGCCGACGACGAAGAATTCGAAAAGACGATGATCATCCGGCCGGGCTCGGCGAGCGCGGCCGTGGCGGCAGCCAGGGCTGCCGAAAGCGCGCAACCGGCAGCCGCTGCGGTAGCGCCCATGCCGTCAGCCGCCCGCATGCCTGCCGCCCCTGCTCCGGCAGCCGCGTCTGGCATGCCGCTCGGCAAGTTGCACGTACTGAACGGTCCGATTGCAGGCAAGGAACTCGAACTGACAAAAGCCCTGATCACGCTCGGCAAGCCCGGCGTTCAGGTCGCGGTCATTTCGCGCCGGCCGCACGGCTATTTCCTGACGCACATCGAAGGCGATGGCAAGAATGCCAACTTCCCGGTGGTGAACGGCACTCCGATTGGGCAGCAGGCCTATGCGATGAAAAGCGGCGACATCATCGAGCTGGCGACCATCAAGATGGAGTTCACACTGATGCGCTGAAGCCTCAGCGCCGACGCGCAACGAAAAAGCGCCCTTCGGGGCGCTTTTTCGTTGATGACCGCTTAGGACGCTGGTCAACATTATCTTTTCATTCGGCTGTTCCTGAGCGGCTGCCGCGGCGTTGCGATGCTTGGCAATAGCCCCGCTATCGCCTGCGCATCGCGCCTTGCCGCAACCCCTCAGGAACCCCCTCGATGTTAACAAGATAATGCTGACCAGGGCCCTTAGGGTCTGCCAACCCCGCTACTTGGTGGCGTGCGTGTAGACGCCGTCCCAATCGCCCTTCGGCGGCTGCAGCCGGAAATGCGCAATTCGCTCGACGTAGACCCGGTAGAGTTCCGGAGAACGCGAGGCACGCGTGAGGTTCAGAAAATTCATTTCAGCCGTGTCCCATTCGCGCGCGCGATACATGCGCAGGGCTTCCCGGTAGAGCTTCAATTCGTCCTTCCACTTGGTGTCGAGTTGGCCGCGCAGACACAGCGGCTCGTAAATCGTGATCGGTTTGTCCTTGCCTTTGACCCTGACCCGATCGATTTCCCGATAGGCGTATTCCGGCACCACTCCGCGAGTCGTCTCGCTGACGATCAGCGACACGCCGTAGCCCTTCGTCAGTCCTTCCAGCCGTGAGCCCAGATTCACGGCGTCACCGAGCACGGTGTAAGCCATGCGGAACTCGGATCCCATATTGCCCACGCTCATGGGCCCGGTGTTGATGCCGACGCCGATCTTGAGCGGCGGCCAGCCACGACTCGCGAATTCATTGTTGATCTGATCAACGCGCGCGAGCATCTCCAGCCCTGCCTGCATCGCGTGGCGCGCATGCTCGACATCGCTCAAAGGCGCGCCCCAGAACGCCATCACGGCGTCCCCCATGTACTTGTCGATAGTCCCACGATGCTCGTGGATCACGCGCGTCATCGGCGTCAGAAACTGGTTCATCAGCGCCGACAGCTCCTTGGGATTCAGGCCCTCGGAAATCGTCGTGAAGCCGCGGACGTCCGAAAAGAGCACCGTCATCTCGCGGCTTTGCGCCTCCAGCGAGTAGGCCTCGGGCCGGCGCGCCATTTCGTCGACCAGTTCAGGCGGCACATAGTGCCCAAACAGACCGGTCAGCTGGCGCTTGCCGCGGGTTTCAATGAAATAGCCATAGGACATGTTCAGCATGAACATCGTCAGCAGCATCAGGACACCGGACGCCACCGGCAGCACGAGATTGCCGGCCGTCCAGATCACCAGATTAAACAGGACATGGGCCGACAGCAGGGCGCCCGCCAGCAGCGTCGCCGCCAGCGGGCTCAGCACCGGCGCCAGCACCGCCATCACGACCCCAAACACGACCAGCAGCAGCACCTCGGCACCCAGTGTGTACTCCGGCAGCTGCTTGATAGTGCCACCGAGGATGCCCGCGATCAGATTGGCGTGCACCTCGACCCCGGGAAAGGCTTCGCCTACCGGCGTTGCACGCAGGTCGAGCAGACCCGGAGCTGTCGTGCCAACCAGCACCACGGCGCCGTTGAGCAAAGACTTGTCGGCAGTACCGTTCAGAATGTCAGTCGCCGACACATACGGAAAACTGCCCTTGCGCCCCCGATAGGGCACAAGTGTCTGGACGTGCCGGTCAACCGGCACCGAGTAGCGTCCGACATCCAGCCACTCGAGGCCGGCATACGCACCGCCTGAAAACCGCGGACGTTCGAAGCGCGGCTTGACCTCGACCGGGCCCAATGCGTGGCGCGCCATCTCGAGCGACAGGGAACCGTAGTACGCACCGTCATATTCAATCAACATGGGCACCCGACGCACGACACCGTCAGGATCTAGCTGCGGATTGAAATGCCCGCCGGCGATGGCCTTCGCCTGCAGCGCGCCAAGATTCGCACCGTAACCGTCCGCGCGACGAAACAGCACATTCTTGCCGGTGAAAGTGCCTTTGACGAAAGTCGGTGACGGCAACTCACCGATCCGGGCAACCTCTTCGTCGCCAGCGGAAGTGAAATTGAAGTAATACCCGAGCACCACCGGAAAGCCCCCCAGGGTTTCGGCGAAGCGCGCGTCGTAGTTCAGCGCGGGCCGTAGCTGTTCGAGTTTCGCGCGGTAGTTGCCGTCGCCTTCGAAGGCAGTCGTCGCCAGTGAATCGAGCACGTCGAGACCGGAACTCGTATCCGGCTCCGCGAACACAATGTCGAAGCCGAGCAGCCCGGCCTTGTAGTCCTCGAAAGAGCGGCGCACGAGTTCGGCGAGCTTGTCGCGGCCCCAGGGCCAGCGGCCCTCGGCGGTCAGGCTTCTTTCATCGATATCAACGATAACGACGCGCTTCTCGAGTGTATTGGGCATCGTCAGCAGCAGGCGCTGGTCATAGGCGATGTTTTCGATCTGGTCGATGAAGCCTATGCGCAGCCAGTTCGCCGCATGGACTACATACACCAGCAACACCGCAAGGCAGAGGCCGATGCGGGCCCCATGCTCGCGTATCCGCGCCAATAAATTCCCCATGCCCGCTCCCCGGCAAATCGTTCCAGGTATCCCCAAGTCCCCACCGCCAGGCTCAGCGCGTGACGCCAACTTGCCCCGCCTCCGCAAGGAAACGGCGGTAAAGGCGATCGAGGGACACAGCGGCAGCGGCAGCAACACCGCCCGCATCGTTAGCGGCTGCCAGCTGCCGTTCTTCGTAACGACGGCTCAGCCGAACCTCCCGCGTGTCAGTGTCCACCAGTTCGAGTGCCAGCGCGAGACGGGCGGTGGATCCGGCATCGTCCAGCAGGCGATCGAACGCGAGGAGGCGGCCGCGCACCTCGAACGTCGCCGCGGGATCGGCCGACGCTACGACACGGGCGCCGCCCGCGCTGCGCAGGAATTCAAGCAGGCCATCGCGGCACATTCGCGCCGGCGTATCGAGCCAGAACTGATAGGGATGCTGTTGCAAGGTCTTGCCGTCATCGTCTGAGTAGACCACGGCGCGCTCTAGATAGGGGCCCGCTGCCGTGAAGGGCGCGACCCGCCACACGCCACCGGCCAGCGCGGCAGGCGCTTCCGCTCTCGCGCCGATCACCGCCGGCAGTGGCACATGAATGTCGGCAGGAATCGGCGCCACGCCCGCACAGCCCGCCAGCAGGCACAACGCCAACAGTGCGCCGCTCGCGCGCCTCACGGCGGCGGATTCGCGACCGGCGTTGCGCTACCGCGCAGCAGCCGGGCAGGATTCTGGCGCAGCGATCGCGTCAGCTCGTGGGTCTGCTGGGCGCTGCCTTCGAGGTGATACATCACCGTCTCGATGTTTTGATCGATCGTCGTCAGCGAGGACTCGAGCCGCTGCAGGGCATCACGCGCGCTGTCCACGCTGGCCCCGATTTCATCGTCGTTGTCGGCGACCAGCGCATCGAGTCCACGCAACACGTCATTCATCTCCTGTCGCGTCAGTTCAATGCGCGAGATGAGTCCGTTCAGTTCCACCGCCACCGTATCGACGTGCAGCAGCAGCCCGCCGATGCGCTGTTCGTTCTCGGGGCCAAGAATGCGGGAGAGACGCTGCGCGCTCGCATCGAGACTGGCCAGCGTACTGGCGGCCTGCGGGGCCAGTTCCTGGTTCAGGCGCTGGTCGAGATGCCTGACCAGCGGGCCGAGATCCTGGCGGCGGAAATCGATGAACTCGTCAGCCACCTCGGTGATGCGATGGTTGAGGTTCTGCAGCACGGGGGCCACGCCGGTCTGCGACAAATCGTTGAAGCCGGTGGCGGCCGCGCTGAGCGCGGAGAACAGATCCTGCTGTTCGACGCCGCGAATCGCGGCGCCCGGCTCGAGGATGGCCTCACTCTGCCCCTGCCGGATCTGCACCTGAACCTGCGCGATCAGGCCCGCGGCGACGACCTCCGCCACACTGTCGGCCGGGATACGCCACCCCTTCTCCACGCTCAGTGCCAGCCTGTAGCGCACGCCGCGCGCCATCTGCTCAGGCTCAATCTGTTCTACCTGTCCGACCTGGTAGCCCTCGTAGAACACGCCGGTACCGAATTTGAGCCCGGTGACGTTCGCGTAGAAGACGAGGTAGCGATCCGAGGGCCCGCCCCGTCCGGACACTGCGAACATCAGCACGAGGAAGGCCGCGAGGATGGCGATGACGAACATGCCGACGACGAGGTAATTGACGTTGTCGCGCTTCATGTCGGGGTCATTCGCCGGTCAGCCTGCGCATGTAGTCGTCGGCGGACAGGTGCACCGGCCGTGATCGACGGTGCAACAGATCCTGGATACGCTCTGAGTCCGCATTGCGCACGTCTTCCACTGGCCCGCTGATCAAGACCCGGCCATGATCCAGCACGGTGATGCGATCTGCAATCTTGAACGCACTCTCCAGTTCGTGGGTGACGACGACGATCGTCATGCCGAGGGCGTCCCGCAGTTTGAGAATCAGATCATCGAGTTCAGACGACACCACCGGGTCGAGGCCGGCCGAGGGTTCGTCGAAGAACAGCAGCTTGGGGTCCATCGCGAGCGCGCGGGCGAGCGCCGCCCGCTTGATCATCCCGCCTGACAGTTGCGATGGCATCATGTGCTCGAAGCCGCCGAGGTTGACCACCTCGAGCTTGACCCGCGCCATCACGGCGATGGTGGCCTCTGCCAACCGGGTGTGTTCACGCAGCGGCAGTGCCACGTTTTCGCCGACGGTCAGTGAACTGAGCAGCGCCCCGCCCTGAAACGACACGCCGATGTTCTTCTGCAGGGCCAGTCGTTCGTCGGCATTCAGGCCGCTGGGGTCCTTGCCGAGCAGGCGGATGACCCCGCTGCTCGGGCGGTTCAGGCCCAGTAAATTACGCAGCAGGGTGCTCTTGCCCGACCCACTGCCGCCCATGATGATCATGATCTCGCCAGTGCGCACCTGCATCGAGACATCGTCCAGGATGCGCCGACTGCCGTAGCCGGCCACCAGATGCTCGACTTCGATCGCCAACGGTTGGGCGCTGTCGCTCATCGATTCAGAAAATAGGTGAAGAGCATGTCGGCAAGCACCAGATAGCAGATCGACAGCACCACGGCGCGGGTGGTCGCGCGTCCCACCCCTTCGGCCCCACCGGCGACCGCGAAACCGTTCGAAATGCCGACGAGCGCCACGATGAGGCCAAACACCGCGCTCTTGATGAGTCCCTGCATGATGTCATCGACCGTGATGAACGAAATCGCTTCATCCCAGTAGGCGACGTGGCTCATGCCGAGTTCGAAGCTGCAGAACACCGCAGCGCCGAACAGGGCCGTCAGATCCGAGAACAGGGTCAGTGCGGGGACCATCACGAGCATCGCGAACACGGCCGGCGCCGCGAGATAACGCACGGGGCTGATGCCCATCACGCGCAGCGCGTCGATTTCCTGATTGACCTGCATCGAGCCGATGCGTGCGGCCAGTGCCGATCCGCTGCGGCCAGCTACGAGTATGCCGGTGATCAAAGGCCCGAACTCACGCGTCACCGACAGCGAGATGCCAAGCACCACCTGCGTTTCGGCGCCGAACTGGCGCAGCGTGTAGATACCCTGGATGGCGAGCATCACGCCAATGGCAAACGACAGCATGAACACGATGGGCGCGGCGGCGACGCCCGTTTCCATCATCTGCGCGACCGTGGCGGCCAGGCGTACCGGCTGGCCACGCACTCGCCCCCAGCACAGCCAGTAGAGCGACTCTACCGTCAGGGCGAGGTAGTAGCCGAACTCCTCGACGAGCCCGATTGCCGCCCGTCCGACGCTGTTGGCGATGTGCCGCACGGCGGACTGAAGCGGCCCTTACTTCGCGCGATCGGCGACCGAAGCATGAATGGGAAAGACCTTGTCGAGCCGCGCAAGCTCCAGCACGCTCATGGCCGGTTCGCTGACCGCGATCAGTCCGAACTGCAGGTTCTTCTTGCGCGCGGTCTGGTAGCCCTCGACGAGGCTCGCGATGCCGGAGCTGTCGATGTAGGTCACGGCGGACAGATCGACCAGCGTGTGCTGGGACGCGAGGAGGCGATCGAGTATCGCCTTGCGTGCCTCCGGCGAGCAGGACAGATCGATGTCACCGGCGAGGTGGACGATGGCGTAACCGCTTTCGTTGGTGACCTTGTAAGTCATGTCGCTGATCCCGTGTACATGGCCGATCGGTTGCGCCGGCCGTTGGTTGAATATGTCGACATCAGGACCGGTGCGGTCCGTTCGTGCGCAAACCGGCGTCGCTTGCGCGTCTGCCCGCCACTTCACGCAATCTTCTTGGTCATCCGCAGGAAATTGCCGTCACGGCCGCAGAGGTTGCCGTATCGGCAGTCATCCATCGTCTCGCGGATGAAGAAGGTGCCGAGTCCGCCCGGCCGCAATTCCTCGAGCGGCCGCGGCTTGATGCCGCACGGGTCGACCGGCGGCGCGAAATCCCTGATCACGATCTCGAGCGCAGCCCCCTCGCGGCGCATCTCGATTTCAATGCGACCCGACGCATCACCCTTATACGCGTGCTGGATGATGTTCATGCACGCCTCGTTGACCGCCATCACGACATCTGCCACGCACTTCTGGCCGCAGCCTTCGATTTCGGCCGCTTCCTGCACGGCCGTGCGCACCTGCGCCAGTTCCCGCGGAGCGGCGGCGATCTGCAGGGACAACACCGGCTCACCCAGTTCGATCAGCAGCATCGTGATGTCATCGTCGAAGCGGCGGCTCGTGGCTTCAAGTTCGGTGACTATCGCCGGCAGACGCGCGTCGGACGTCGCGCCCGACACCCTGTCGAGCAGCCGGCGCACACCGGCCAGCCCCAGCTGGTTCGCCGCGGCATCCAGCGATTCGGTCAGGCCATCGGTGAAAAGATAAACGCAGCCGCCATCGAGCACCAACGTGTCGGTCGGGTAGACGAGTCCGGCGATGATCCCGAGCGGCGGCATCTTTGGTGGCAGTTCGGTATAGCTGCCGTCATGCGCGCGCAACAGCGCCGGGAGATGGCCCCCGTTGGAGAGCACGATACGATGCGCCTGCGGCTCGACGAAACCGGCCACGATAGTGACGAACATACCCATCGAGGCGGTTTCGCAGATTTCATCGTTCACGCGCCCCAGCAGTTCGCCCGGATCGGGCGTCGTCTTCGCGAGACAGCGCAGCAGGCTCGTGGTCTTCGCCATCAGCAAAGCCGCGTTCATGCCTTTGCCGGACACGTCTGCGATGCTGAAGTAGATGCGCCCGTCCGGCAAACGGAAGAAGTCGTAGAAATCGCCGGAGACTTCCCGCGCTGGAATGTTGATGCCACGGATCGGCAGTTCCGACACCGCGTCCGCCGGCAGCAGGCTCAACTGGATCTCGCGCGCGAGCTCCAGCTCCTTGCGCACCCGTTCCTGCTCGACGAGCGCTTCGGCCATTCGCGCGTTGTGGATGGCGAGTGAGGCGGCGGCGGCGACGGTGGTCGCCAGATGAATGTCGGCACCGGCGAACAGGCCGTCGCCGCTGCGCTTGTTGATGAGTTCAAGCGCGCCGATGGTCTGCCCGCGCACGGCGAGCGGTGCGCAGAGGATTGAGCGGGTCACGAAGCCGGTGTCCTGGTCGACACCTGCCGCGAAGCTGTCGTTCTGCGACACGTCGCGCACGATCTGCACGCGGCCGGTCTTCACCGCTTCACCGACGATGCCCTCGTCCGGGTGCAGGCGCAACCCCGTAATATCGACAGGCCCGGCGCATTTGCGGCACACCAGGGCACGGCGCGCATCGTCGAGGAGGAATATCGACGCGGCCTCCGCGTGCAGGTGCGTGATGATCTGATCGACCGCATGCTGCAGGGTTTCCTCAACGTTCAGCGAGCTGGCGAAGTCCTGCGTGAGCTCGGCAAGCATCGCCGCGAGCTCGCCGTCACTGAAGCCGTAAGGATCGGGCGGCGGGGTGGCCACCGGCGCGCTCACGACAGGCGACCCAGCGCGTCGAGATAAGCGGCTTCGTCCGGCAGGCGGCCGTGCCGCTGCGCCTGCCACAAGGTCTCGGCCAGACATTCGACCATCCGGTGTTCGGCGGCGTGAGGGTCAGCGCCGCGGCACAGACGGGCATGGAGCGCGCGGATGCCCGCCGGGCGATCGGCGCCCACCTGCTCGGCGAGCGCAACGTGCAGCCCCAGGTGCAGGAACGGATTGTGGGCCGGCTCGTCGCGACCGAACTCCTGCCCCAGCAGTCGTGCGCCGTCACCCAGCAGTTCGTGATATTCCGGATGGTGTTCGATGACGCCGGCCACCAGCGACTCGAGCGGCGACAGCGGCGCGCGCTCACCGCGCTTGCGCCACACTTCGAGAAAGAATTGACGGGCACCGTCCCGCGAATCGACGAACATCGTGTGGCCTCAATCGACCGCGTGGGCCAGCCCCGCGCGGGGTCGAGCCCTAGCATAGCCAGATTTGTCGGGCCATTCACAGAGATCCGCAATCGGGCAGTCGCCGCACCGCGGGCTGCGCGCCGTGCAGACATAGCGGCCCTGCAGAATAAGCCAGTGATGGGCATGCTGCAGATAGCGCGCCGGGATCACCGCGAGCAGGCCGCGCTCAACCTCCAGCGGTGTTTTGCCTGGCGCCAGTCCGCTGCGATTGCCGACGCGAAAGATATGAGTGTCGACCGCCATCGTCGGCTCGCCGAAGGCGACATTCAGCACGACATTGGCCGTCTTGCGCCCTACTCCCGGCAGCGCCTCCAGGGCGCTCCGGTCGGAGGGCACGGTGCCGGCGTGACGTTCAATCAGCGCGGCGCAGGTCGCCATGATGTGGCGCGCCTTGGCGTTGAACAGCCCGATGGTCTTGATGGACTGCTTCAGGCCGTCCTCACCGAACGCAAGCATGGTCGCCGGCGTCGGCGCAAGCTTGAACAGGCCGGCAGTGGCCTTGTTGACGCTGACGTCGGTTGCCTGTGCCGACAGAATCACGGCGATCAGCAATTCGAACGACGAGTCGTAGCGCAGTTCAGTGACGGGTGCCGGATTCAGCGCCGCCAGCCGCTTGAACATCGCACCCGCACGCCGCGGCGTCATGGCGCGCGCCGCGCCCGCGCACGTTCGAGTGCGGCATTCACACCAGCCTGCGCCTGCGCGCGATCGGACGGCGTCGCGACCAGCGTGGCGGTCGTCGTCGGCAGGGCGCGCGTCAGTCGCTGGCGCCGCACGTGTTGACGCCCGGCGGCATGGCTGGCTCGCGTCGCCATCTCGGCTTGCGCGAGCACGAGCGACTTGCCATGGATGAAATGGGCGGTCAGCGGAATGGCAACCGGACATATCGCGTCGCAGGCGCGGCACTCGGTGCAGCGCGCAAGGCCCAGTTCAACGGCGGCAGCGGTGTCGAGCGCGCGTACGGTCGTCGCCAGGGCGTGCGGCGCGAGTTGGCTGGGGCACGACTTGTCGCACTGGCCACAGGCGGTGCAGGCGGCTAGCGGAGTGCCGGTGGCGATGGTGCGCGCCCCGGGCCTGTCGGGCGCTGGCCAGTCCGGTCGTGACTGCGGCGTCAGTTCGATGCAATCGACAGGGCACGGCGGCAAGCACAGCCCGCACCCCGTGCAGTCGGCTTCGAGGATCCCGTGCAGCTGGCGTCCCGTGCCGAGAATGGCATCGGTGGGACAGGGTGCGATGCACTTGGTGCAGCCGATGCAGTCGGCCTCGTGGATGCGGGCCACGAGCGGCAGCGGGACGGGCGCCAGGAACTCGGCGAGCGTCGGCACATAGGCCTGCCCACACAAGTCGGCAAGGCGCCGCGCTAGTGCGGGCCCGCCGGGGGTGCACGCGCCGGGCGCCGCCTGTCTGGCGGCGAGGGCGGCGGCGAACGGATTGCAACCCGAGTGGCCACAGGCCCCGCACTGCGTTAGCGGCAACAGCGCTTCGATGCGCTGCGCGAGTGTGGCTGGCGGGCTTTGCATTTCGGCGGTCGTCATGCCGGGTGGCGCTCAGCGTGGATTTCCGCGGCTACTTCACGCGCATCCCGGGGACCGCGCCAGCATCGGCGTCGAGCAGGAAAATGCCCGGGCCGTCGCCGCTCGCGGCGAGCACCATGCCTTCCGATACACCGAAGCGCATCTTGCGCGGCGCGAGGTTCGCCACCACCACCACGAGACGCCCGATCAATGCTGCAGGGTCATACGCTGACTTGATGCCGGCGAACACAGTGCGCCGCGAATCGCCGAGGTCAAGCTCGAGCTGGACAAGCTTGTCGGCGCCTGCGACCGGCTGGGCATTGGTCACGCGCGCGATACGCAGGTCGATGCGCGAGAAGTCGTCGATGGTGATGTGTGTGCTCGTCAGCGCGGCGGCTGGCGCTGCAGCGGCGGTAGGAGCAGCGGCAATCGCGGCGATCTGCGCCGCAGCGGCGGCGGCCCTGGTGTCGTCAATCATGGCTTGTACCTTCAGCGGATCGATACGGGTGATGAGGGGGGCATAGGGCTCGATACCGTCCGCTCCCCAGGTCTCGGCGAGCGATGACCAGGTCAGCGGAGCGCTGCGCAGGAACGCTTCAGCGGCGGCAACCAGCACAGGCAGCACCGGTTTCAGATAGATCATCAGCAGACGAAACGCACGCAGCCCGGTCGCACAGACGCGCTGCAGTTCGGCAGTCGCCTGCGGATCCTTCGCGAGCACCCACGGTTTGCGGCGATCAACGTACTGGTTGATGCCGTCGGCGAGCGCCATGATGTCGCGCATGGCCCGCGCAAAGTCGCGCGCCTCGTAGCTTTGAGCGATGACTTGCGCGGCCTCGCGGGTGCGCGACAGCAGCGCGGGCTCGTCGTCGTCCGCGGCCAGCCGGCCGTTGAACTGTTTCGTGATGAAGCCCGCGCAGCGACTCGCGATATTCACAACCTTGCCGACGATGTCCGAGTTGACCCGCAGCTGGAAGTCTTCGAGGTTCAGATCGATGTCATCAATGGCAGGCCCGAGCTTGGCCGCGAAGTAATAGCGCAGATATTCGGGATTCAGATGATCGAGATAGGTGCGGGCGGTGACGAAAGTGCCGCGCGACTTCGACATCTTCTGTCCTTCGACGGTCAGGAAGCCGTGCACAAAGACGTTCGTCGGCAGGCGGAACCCCGCGCCGTGGAGCATCGCCGGCCAGAACAATGTATGGAAATACATGATGTCCTTGCCGATGAAGTGATACATCTCGGCCGTGCTGTCGGCACCGACGAAGGCGTCGAAATCGAGCCCGGTGCGATCGCACAGGTGACGAAAGCTCGCGAAGTAGCCAATCGGCGCATCCAGCCAGACGTAGAAGTACTTGTCCTTGAAGCCCGGGATCTCGAAGCCGAAGTACGGCGCGTCACGTGAGATGTCCCAGTCCTGCAGGCCAGCCTCGAACCATTCCTGCAGTTTGTTGACGACCCCGGCCTGGAGATCATTGCGTTCGAGCCAGCCGCGCAGCACCTGCTCGAAATGGCCGAGGCGGAAGAACACGTGTTCGCTCTCGCGCTGTTCCGGCGTGACGCCGGTCAGCGCCGAGACCGGGTCAATCAGGTCGGTGGGCGCGTAGGTCGCCCCGCAGCTTTCGCAGCTGTCACCGTACTGATCCGGCGTCTTGCAGCGCGGACAGGTGCCCTTAATGAAACGATCGGGCAGGAACATGCCCTTGACCGGATCATAGGCCTGGCGAATGGTGCGCACAGCCGTGTGGCCGGCATCACGGAGCCGGGTGTAGATCAACACCGAAATCTCAAGATTTTCCGGCGAATGCGTGGTGTGATAGTTGTCGAAGGCGACCGCAAAGCCGGCAAAATCCGCGCAATGTTCTGCCCAAACGCGAGCGATCAGCACCTCGGGCGTCACGCCTTCCTGCTCGGCTTTCAGCATGATCGGGGTGCCGTGTGCGTCGTCAGCGCAGACGTACCAGCACTCGTGGCCGCGCATCTTCTGGAAACGCACCCAGATGTCGGTCTGCAGGTATTCAACGAGATGACCCAGATGGAGCGGCCCGTTGGCGTAGGGTAACGCGCTGGTGACGAGAATGCGGCGCGGCTTGTTCATGTCGGCTCCGGGGCGGCTCGCTTGCGAAATCCGGCGTTACGACGCTCGCGCCGGAAGCCTGAACCCGCTTCCGTCCGGTCGCTCGAATAACACCTCGAATCAGCCGGCAAAGGTAGCATCTCGCCCCGTCACTGTCATGAACGAAGCGGGCGCCCGATCCTGTACAATCGGCCCATCATCAGCAGCAGGACAGCGATCAACATGACGGTATCGGCGGCACAAATCGAACAGGCATTGCAGGGTTATAGCGACCCCTACCTCGGCTGCGACGTGGTCACGGCGGGCATGCTCAAGTCGATCGACATTTCTGCCGAGCGCACGCTGATTGCGATCGAAGCCGGCTTCCCGACCGCGCGACTGGGCGCTGCCCTGTGTACGGCGCTCGCCGCGGCCGTCGCGACCGTACCCGGCGCGCCCCCGGTTGAAATGACGCTCGACACGAAGATAGTCACCCACGCCGTGCAGAAGGGCGTCAAGCCGCTGCCCGGGGTTCGCAACACCATTGCGGTGGCCTCCGGCAAGGGCGGCGTGGGCAAATCGACGACGGCCGTGAATCTCGCGCTCGCCCTGCACCGGGAAGGCGCGAGCGTCGGCCTGCTCGACGCCGACATCTACGGCCCCAGCCAGCCGCGCATGCTCGGCTGCCCGGGCAAGCCGGACTCGCGCGATGGCAAGTCGATGGAGCCCAAGCTCGCGTACGGCATCCAGTGCATCTCGATCGGTCATCTCGTCGAGGAAGACACGCCGATGATCTGGCGCGGCCCGATGGCGACCAGCGCGCTTGAGCAGCTGCTGCGCGAAACCAACTGGCGCGATCTCGACTATCTCGTGATAGATCTGCCGCCGGGCACCGGCGACATCCAGCTGACGCTGTGCCAGAAAATCCCGGTCAGCGGTGCGGTGATCGTCACCACGCCGCAGGACATCGCGCTGCTCGATGCGCGCAAGGGCCTCAAGATGTTCGAGAAGGTCGACGTCCCGGTGCTCGGTATCGTCGAGAACATGAGCCAGCACGTATGCTCGAACTGTGGCCATGTCGAACACATCTTCGGCGCCGGCGGCGGCGCGTCAATGGCGCACCAGTACGGTGTCGATCTGCTCGGCTCGCTGCCGCTCGACATCCGGATCCGGGAAGGCGTCGACAACGGTAAACCGACGGTCGCCGTCGACCCGGACTGCGCGGCCAGCCACGAGTACGGCGAAATTGCGCGCCGGATCGCGGCCAAGCTCGCGCTGCGTGCGAAGGACTATTCGAGCCGTTTCCCGAACATCGTGATCAAGAACAGCTGAGCACCGCGGTGAAGGACAGCCTTGCATGCCGATAAAGAGCGACCGCTGGATCAGACGCATGGCCCGCGAGCACGGGCTCATTGAGCCTTTCGAACCCGGACAGGTGCGCGACGTCGCGGGCCAGCGCGTGATTTCCTACGGCACGTCGAGCTACGGCTACGACATTCGCTGCGCACCTGAATTCAAAGTGTTCACGAACGTCTACTCGGCGGTGGTCGACCCGAAAGCCTTCGATCCGGCGAGCTTCGTCGACATCGACTCGGACGTCTGCATCATTCCGCCAAACTCCTTCGCGCTGGCCCGCACGATCGAATATTTCCGCATTCCGCGTAACGTGCTGACGATCTGCCTCGGTAAGTCGACATACGCCCGTTGCGGCATCATCGTCAACGTGACGCCGCTCGAACCCGAGTGGGAAGGTCACGTGACGCTGGAGTTTTCGAACACCACGCCGCTACCCGCAAAGATATATGCGAACGAGGGCGTGGCCCAGGTGCTGTTCCTGGAGTCCGATGAGGCGTGCGAAGTCTCGTACCGCGACCGCGGCGGCAAGTATCAGGGCCAGCGCGGCGTTACGCTGCCGAAGGCCTGAGGCCTCGTCAGTCGCGCGTAAGTTCGAAGCGCAGCACCCCGTCGGCCTCGCGCACGGTGTTCAGCGCGTAGCCGCGCTGCTGCGCCAGCTTGGCGATGTCGGCTGCGCTGTCGCCATCGGTCGCCAGCAGCACGTAGCGATTTGACGCGGCCTGCGTGGCCATGGCTTTTTTGAGTTTGAGCAAGGGCAGCGGACAGTTGAGCCCGCGGGCGTCGATGAGTACCGGCGCGGCGCGCATCGCTTCCGAATCTGTCACGGCTGACTGCTCCAGCAGGCTTTGAGTGGGAGAAATCGTGCGACGCGGGCGGCCGCCTCAGGCGCGCAGAGTCTTGCGCAAGAGCGCCAAGCACAGCTGCTATCCCATTGAAATGCTTGTGCTTGGCTGGCGCCGCGGTATGATAGCCAAGGGCGCCTGAAGTGCCCGTCAACCTGGATAAGTCGGCGCACTGCGCATGCCGAAGGGAGGCCTGCTTTGAGGATAGCACTACTGGAAGACGACCAGGACCAGGCCCTTCTGTATATCGAGTGGCTGAAGTCCGCCGGTCATACGTGCGAACACTTCAAGTCCGGCAAGGTCTTTATTCGCAATATCAAGCGCGACAGCTTTGACGCCCTGATCCTCGACTGGATGATTCCCGACATGGATGGCTATGAAGTGCTGGGCTGGGTGCGCCAGACCTTCGAGTGGCCAATCCCGGTGGTGTTCGTCACCGCCAAGGATGACGAGGACGACATCGTGCGTGCGCTCGAACAGGGCGCGGACGACTACGTCGTCAAACCGGCGAAGCAGCGCGAACTGGTGGCCCGCATTGCCGCCGTCGCGCGGCGCGTGTCACCGGTCGACGATGCCCAGACCGTAATCGACTTCGAGCCGTTTCATATTGATCTGGCGAACCACGGGGTCCGCAAGGACGGTCAGCGTATCGACGTCACGCAAAAGGAATACGAGCTGATCGTGTTCCTGTTCCGGAACATTGGGCGCGTCCTGTCCCGCGCGCACATCCTCGAAAGCGTGTGGGGCCGCAATCCCGACATCAACACGCGCACCGTCGATACGCACGTCAGCCGCATTCGGACCAAGCTCGCGCTCGCGGCTGAAATGGGCTGGAAACTGTCGTCGATTTATCAGCACGGCTACCGGCTCGAACGCATCACGTCGACCTGAGCACAGGCCGGCTGCGGCGGCCAGCTCAGCGACCCTCGCCGCCCCGCGCAGGGCCCGGCATCTTCCGCGCCGAGATCTCTTTGGCGCGGGGCCACCGTTAGGCTAGAATCCGGGCAGTTTCGTTGCCCGATTCCCCCTGAATCATAGCGTTATTTAACGGTACCCCATGACAGCGTATTGCATCTCCCAACGCCGCCCCAGTGTCGGCGTCCGCGTCGGCGCCATCACCATCGGAGGCGGCCATCCGGTCGTCGTGCAGTCGATGACCAACACCGATACCGCCGACGCCGCAGGCACCGCCAAGCAGGTCATGCAACTCGCGGCGGCGGGTTCCGAAATGGTCCGCATCACGGTCAATACCGAAGAGGCAGCTGCCGCCGTGCCGCGCATCCGCGACATGCTCGACGCCGTCGGCTGCCGCGTGCCGCTGATCGGTGACTTCCATTACAACGGCCACCAGCTGTTGACCAAGTACCCCGGCTGCGCCGAAGCCCTCGGCAAGTACCGCATCAACCCTGGCAACGTCGGGTTCGGGCGCAAACGCGACGGGCAGTTCGCCACCATGATCGAAGCTGCGATCCGCTACGACAAACCCGTGCGCATCGGCGTCAACTGGGGCAGCCTCGATCCGGCACTGGTGGTCGCGATGATGGACGAGAACGCCAGGCTGCCGAATCCGAAAAGCGCCGCCGAAGTGACCCGCGAAGCCCTGATCCAGTCCGCGCTGATGAGTGCCGCGAAGGCCGAGGAGATTGGGCTGCCGCGTGACCGCATCGTCTTGAGCTGCAAAGTCAGCGGTGTGCAGGATCTGATCGCCGTCTACGGTGATCTGGCCGCGCGCTGCAATTACGCGCTGCATCTGGGTCTGACCGAAGCCGGCATGGGTTCGAAGGGTATCGTCGCCTCCACCGCGGGCATGGGCATCCTGCTGCAACAGGGCGTCGGCGACACGATTCGCGTTTCACTGACCCCCGAACCGGGCGGTGATCGCGCGAAGGAAGTCGTCGTCGCACAGGAAATGCTGCAGGTCTTGGGTATCCGCTCGTTCACGCCGCTGGTCACTGCCTGCCCCGGCTGCGGCCGCACCACGAGCACCGTGTTCCAGGAGCTCGCCGAAGACATCCAGGCTTACGTGCGCACGCAGATGCCGATCTGGCGCGAGACCTACCCCGGCGTCGAAGACATGACGCTGGCGGTGATGGGCTGCGTGGTCAACGGCCCGGGCGAAAGCAAACACGCGAACATCGGCATCAGCCTGCCGGGTACTGGCGAAGTACCCTCAGCGCCGGTGTTCGTCGATGGCGAGAAGTACACGACACTGCGTGGCGAACACATCGCCGAGGAGTTCAAGGCCATGGTGAACGATTACGTGGTGTCGCACTACGGTTCGCGCACCGCGCAGGCCGACGCCAACTGAAGCGGCGCGCCATGCGCCCGGCGATCACCCTGCCGGACTCCCCCGCCCCGAGGCTACGCCGTTGAACATCCATATCCTGGGCATCTGTGGCACCTTCATGGCCGGCCTGGCGCAGCTGGCGCGTGAGGCGGGTCACGCGGTTGCCGGCTCGGACCACAACGTTTACCCGCCGATGAGCGACTTCCTGCGCGCCGCAGGCATCCGCGTGCACGCCGGCTGGGATCCTGCACATCTGGACCCGGCCACCGAACTGGTCGTGATCGGCAACGCGCTGAGCCGCGGCAATCCACTCGTCGAAGCGGTGCTCGACCGCGGTCTGCGTTATACCTCCGGCGCGGCCTGGATTGCGGAGCACGTGTTGCAGGGACGCGAGGTCATCGCCGTCGCCGGCACCCACGGCAAGACAACCACCACCAGCATGCTGGCCTGGATACTCGACCGGGCCGGGCTCGAACCCGGCTTTCTGATTGGCGGGATTGCGAACGATTTTGGCGTGCCGGCGCGCCTGGGCCGCGGCCGCCACTTCGTCATCGAAGCCGACGAATACGACACGGCCTTTTTCGACAAGCGTTCGAAGTTCGTGCACTACCGGCCAACGATCGCGTTGCTGAACAACCTCGAATTCGACCACGCCGACATCTTTCCCGATCTGGCCGCAATCCAGACCCAGTTCCACCATCTGCTGCGCACGGTGCCGGCGCATGGCACCGTGGTGTGGCAGGCAGACGACGCCAACCTGGCCGCGGTCATCGAACGGGGCTGCTGGAGCCACCAGACCCGCTTCGGCCAGCATCGCAGTGACTGGCAGCTGCGCGAAGCCCCGGCGGATGGCTACACCATCGAGCAGGCTGGGCAACTGGCCCTGACGCTCGACATGCGCCTGCCCGGGCTGCACAACGCGCTCAATGCGACAGGCGCCGTGGCCGCCAGCGCGCTCGCCGGCGTGGCCCCGGCTACGGCACTGGCGGCACTCGGCTGCTTCGGCGGCGTGAAGCGGCGACTCGAACTGCGCGGGACGGTCAACCGAATCGCGGTCTACGACGATTTCGCGCACCACCCGACCGCCGTTGCCGCGACACTGGCCGCACTGCGCGGGCGCGTCGGCAGCGGGCGCCTGATTGCCGTCCTCGAACCGCGCTCGAACACGCTGCGCGCCGGCGTGCACCGGGCGGAACTGTCCGCCTCTTTGCAACAAGCCGATCGTGTCTATTTGTACGAACCGGCCGCACTGGCCTGGGACCTGCGTGATGCGACGGCCTCGCTCGGTGGCCGACGCGTCATCGCGTCATCCGTGACGGGCCTGATCGACGCGCTGGTCGGCGAGCTGCGGCCTGGCGATCAGGTGCTCGTGATGAGCAACGGGGGCTTCGGGCAAATTCATCCGCGCCTGCTGGCCGCACTGGCGGCGCGCCATGAAGGCGCACAACAGTGAGCGAAATCCTGCCACTGTTCCCGCTACGCACCGTGCTCTTTCCGGGCGGGCTGCTGCCGCTGCGCATTTTCGAACCGCGCTACATTGCCCTGGTGCGCGACTGCATGCGTGATACCCATGGCTTCGGTGTGAGCCCGATTCGCCACGGGGGTGAAGCGGGCGAACCGGCTGAGCCCCATGCGGTCGGGACCTGCGCGGAGATCGTCGACTTCGACCAGGGACAGGACGGCCTGCTGCACATTCTCGTCAAAGGCTCATATCGTTTTCGCTTACTCAGCCATCAGTTGGCTGCCGACCAGCAGCTGGTCGGCGCTATCGAGCGCATCGTTGACGAAACATCGGCAGCATTGCCGATTCAATACGCGCAGTTGAAGACGGTACTTCAGAAAATACTTGAGATAGAGTCCGCATCCAACGGGCAAACAAGCGCTGTTCCGGCCGACGCTGCACAGACGGTGTATCGTCTGCTTGAACGATTGCCGTTTTCCCTGCCGCAAAAACTCGACATTCTCGCCACCGCAAGCGTTGATCGGCAGATTGAACTGTGTAGTTCAGCGCTTTCGCAACTGATGCAAAAGCACGGCACGTAACGCGCGCCTCGTATCCACCGCGACCTGACTTCGATTCAGGTTGATGCGCGTTCAACCATGTGAGATTTTAACCGCACGCTGGATTGCCCCCGGCAGGCGGGCCCATGTTTCGAACAATAATTTCTGCATTCATTTTTTCGCTGGTCAGCACACCCCTCTTCGCCGCCAGCCAGCGTTCGGCGGACGACTACTGGTGGCTGTGTCCGGTCGATCGCAGCTTGCCGATGCGCCCCGAGTTCAGCAGTGAGGCGCTTGCGCCAGGCAGCACGGAAATCCGCGCTGAATCGACGCGGGTCGTCGATCAGGGCGTCACCGAATTCAGCGGCGAGGTGGAACTCGTGCAGGACGGCAAGGCGCTGAGCGCTGACGAAGTCATTTACGATCAGTCCGGCGATTCGATGACCGCCACCGGCCAGGCCCACATCTGGGACTCCACGCTGCTGTGGTCCGGCTATCGCGCGCTGTTCAATCTGCGCAGCGAAAACCATCGCCTGGAGAACGGCAAGTACTGGCTGCTTGGCCGCCAGGGACGCGGTTCGGCGAAGACAATCCGCACCAGTCATGTGACGAATGTGTCCCGTCTGGAGTCAGTCGACTACACCACCTGCCCGACAGGCGCCGAGGCATGGAAATTTTCGGCGACGCAAATCAAGCTCGATCACACCGAGGCGCGGGGCTACGCAACGAACGCAGTACTCAAGGTTCACGGCGTGCCGGTCTTCTATATTCCGTACATTTCGTTTCCGTTGGCGGACAAGCGCAAATCGGGCCTGCTGCCGCCGACGATCGGGACCTCCAACGAGCGCGGTCTCGACACGGAAGTGCCTTATTACATCGATATTGCACCGAATCAGGATGCCACCGTTGCCCCGCGCTGGATCTCGGAACGCGGCCTGATGATGAAGGGCGAATACCGCTACATGGGGCGACGCTTTGAGACAGAGTTCGACGTCGAGTACCTGCCTGGTGACAAGTTGGCGGATCAGGATCGCAGCTACGTACGATTGGAGCATGAGCAATACTATGGTCGCAACCAGAGTGGCCACGTCTATGCGCTGTTCCAGAATGCGTCCGACGCGCGGTATTTCGAAGATTTTGGCGGCGGACTTTCAGTTACCAGCCAGCGCTTTCTCGACCGCCGTATTCAGACCGAGTACTTCACCGACAAGTATCAGGTCTGGGGCACGATGCAGGCTTATCAGAACATCGACGACTCGATACCCGATCAATTCGGCCCCTATCGACGGCTGCCGAATATCCTGGCGCAGACGATATTTCCGCAGTCCCACCTCCGGCCCCATTTTTACGCGCTGGCCGATGCCACCTATTTCGACCGCTCTGAGAGTGTCACCGGCGGACGCGTCGACCTGCAGCCTACGTTGTCCGTGCCGTTCATCAAGCCGTGGCTCTATCTGAAGCCTGCGCTCGGCCTGCGGCAGACGAACTACTTTCTGACCAGTTCGCGCGAATTCGATACCACCCTGTCGCGCTCGGTGCCCATCGCCAGCGCCGACGCACAAGTATTTCTGGAACGCCGCTTCAAGGCCTGGGGCGTGCCCCTGATGCAGACGCTCGAGCCTCGCGCCTACTACGTCCTGACGCCCAAGGTTGGACAAAGCGATATTCCGATCTTCGACACCGGCCTGTATGACTTCACGTTCCTGCAACTATTCAATGAAAACCGCTTCGCCGGCCGCGATCGGGTGGGCGACACCAACCAGCTCGCCGTCGCGCTGACCTCCCGCTATGTGAGTCTCGACGCCGGGCGGGAACTGTTCCGCACGAGTCTGGGCCAGGTCTACTACTTCCGGGATCGCGAAATATCCCTGCCCGGCACCACGCTCGAAAATGACAGCACGTCCGAGTTCATCGGTGAGGTCGAGGCGAGCCCCAGTGAGTCGTGGTCGGCCCGGGCCACCGTGCAGTGGGATCCTCACGTCAACCGCACCGAAAAATCGGCGTTCTCGGTCCGTTATGCCCCCGCGGACGGCACCGTGGTCAATGCGGCCTACCGTCTGCGCCGGGCGATCACGGACATCGAACAGACAGATTTGTCGTGGCGCATCCCGTTGACCGAAAATCTCAGCGCGGTCGGGCGCTGGAATTATTCGCTGCAGAACAAGCAGTCACTTGAGATCGCGGGCGGCCTGGAGCTCGAAACCTGCTGCTGGGGCATCCGGGTGGTCAGCCGCAGATTCATCCGCAATATCGAAGGCGAGTTCGATAATGCGATCTTCCTGCAGGCCGAATTCAAGGGCCTCGGCGGCTTCGGGGGCTCGGCGACATCTTTTCTGCGCAAGAGCATCCCGGGTTATGAACCTGTCTTCTGAGCGCCTGATGCTAAGCGTGGCGAGGACCCTCGGCTGCAAGGGGCGCGTAGGATAGGGGGCGGCGTGTAGGGGGGCGATGAACACCGCAAGCGAGCGCGCAATGCGGCTGGCCGCGGCCGCTATCCATTTCCCCTAGCCTGCAGGCCGCCACTCGCCATCGCTTTCTGCAATCCGACAGCACTTTCAGTTAAAATCCGGTTCGTAGCGCGCTACCTCCACCAGCTTTAGATCACGGCTGGGCTTCGCAACCGCAACAGGGTCCACCCTCCGGCATTCGATGGATAAACTGCTCCCGATATTCAGGCGCCTGGGCCTGCTGCTCGCCGCACTGTGCAGTTGCATGGCCGCGACAGCACTGGAACTCGACCGCATCATCGCAATCGTTGACGACGACGTCATCATGCAGAGCGAACTCGACCAGCAAGTCAGCCGCGTGCGCGATGAGCTCCGGCGTGCGGGCACCGAGGCGCCGCCGATCTCGGTGCTGCGCCGGCAGGTCATGGAGCGTCTGATCCTGCAGAATATTCAGTTGCAGCTCGCCGAGCGGACCGGGGTCGTGGTGACCGAAGACGCACTGGATCGGGCGATCGCCGACATCGCCCAGAAGAACAAGCTCTCGCCGGACCAGTTCCGCGAAATCCTTGCGTCCGAAGGCTATGACTACGCGGTCTTTCGCCAAGACATCCGGCAGGAAATCCTGCTGTCCCGGCTGCGGCGGGAAGAGGTCGAAAAGCGCCTGCAGGTCAGCGACCGCGAAATTGACAACTTCCTGCTCAACGAACAGGGCGGTACCAGCAATGAAGGCGAGTATCAGGTGGCCCACATCCTGATTTCCATTCCAACCGGTGCCACTGATGACGAGCGCCGCACGGCTCGTGAACGCGCTGACGAAGCCGTTGCCCGCGTGGCCGCCGGCGAAGAATTCGGCGACGTCGCGGTGGCCATGTCGGACGGTCAGGACGCGCTCGAAGGCGGTGAGCTCGGCTGGCGGGAGCTCAATGAGATTCCGACGCTGTTCGGCGATGTCGTGCGCGACTTCGAAATCGGGCAGATCAGTAACCTGATCACCAGCCCGAGCGGATATCACCTGATCAAGCTCAAAGGCAAACGAACGGGCGAAACCGTGATGCTCGAGCAAACCAAAGTGCGCCATATTCTGGTCTCGCCGGGCGAACTGCTGACCTCCAAGGAAGCCCTGAACCGCCTGGAGCAGCTGCGGCTGCGCTTGGAGAACGGCGATGACTTTGCGACGCTCGCGCGCACCAACTCCGACGATCGCGGTTCGGCGCTGCAGGGCGGCGATCTTGATTGGGTGAGCCCGGGTCAGATGGTGCCCGAGTTCGAGGAAGTGATGCTGGCGACCCCGGTCGGCGAGCTCAGCCAGCCGTTTCGCAGCGAATTCGGCTGGCACGTGCTCGAAGTACTCGGCAAGCGCAACTACGACGGCACCGAGGAAGTTCGCCGCGCAAGAGCGCGCGAGGCCATCCTGCAGCGTAAACGCGAAGAAGCCAATCAGGACTGGCTGCGTCGCCTGCGCGACGAAGCGTATGTCGAACTCCGCAACGACGAGGAATAGGGCCGCGCCCACGATCGCCGTCACGCCGGGGGAGCCGTCAGGCATTGGCCCGGAACTGGCGCTGCAGGTGGCCCAACAGGCGCGTCACGCGCGCCTCGTGCTGATTGCGGATCCCGAGCTGCTCAAGTCACGCGCGACACTGCTGGGCCTCTCTCTTCACCTGACGACCTACGCCCCGGGCCAGCCGCAGCCACCCCCCGGCACGGTCGAGGTACTGCCCTGCCTGCTCAGCGCGCCCTCGATACCGGGCGTCCTGTCGACGGCCAACGCACGCTATGTGCTCACCTGCCTCGACCGCGCCGCGGCTGGCTGCCTGGCGGGGGAGTTCGACGGCATGCTCACAGGCCCGGTGCACAAGGGTGTGATCAACGACGCCGGCATCCCGTTCACCGGTCATACCGAATACCTCGCTGCCACTGCGGACTGTCAGCCGGTGATGATGCTCGCTGCCGGCGCGCTGCGCGTGGCGCTGGTCACCACGCACATCGCGTTGCGCGACGTGCCGGACGCCGTGACGCGCGCGGCGGTGCGTTACACCATCGTCACCGCGCAAAGCGCGCTCAAGGGCCAGTTCGGGATCCCAGCGCCGCGACTCGCCATCTGCGGGCTGAATCCGCATGCCGGCGAAGGCGGCCATATGGGCCGCGAGGAGATCGACACGATCGCGCCGGTGATCCGCGACTGCGTGGCAGCCGGCATCGATGCGCGCGGCCCGTTACCGGCGGACACCGTGTTCACGCCGGGGGTACTCGACAAAGTCGATGCCGTGGTGGCGATGTACCACGATCAGGGGCTGACGGCCCTGAAGGCGCTGGGCTTCGAACAGGCGGTGAACATCACCCTGGGCCTGCCGTTCATTCGGACTTCGGTCGATCACGGCACGGCGCTCGATCTCGCCGGCACGGGCCGCGCCAGTGCGGCCAGCATGCTGGCCGCACTGGCGCTTGCGCTCGAACTGGCCGCGCATCGGCGCCGGACGGCAACTTCATGAGCCATCTCGAAGGCCATCAGGCCCGCAAACAGTTTGGTCAGAATTTCCTCGTCGACGAACGCATCATTCACGACATCCTGTCCGTGATCGATCCGCGAGCCGGGGAACACATCGTCGAAATCGGGGCCGGACTTGGCGCTCTCACTGCCGGGCTGCTTGGCGGTGGCGCGGCCGTGACCGCAATCGAGATCGACCGCGATCTCATCCCGAGGCTTACCCGGAAATTCGGCCATGACGGCCGCTTTCAGCTCATCGCCCAGGACGCACTGACCGTCGATCTCAATGCCCTGCGCGGCGCCGACGCCTCACGCCTGCGGATGGTCGGCAACCTGCCATACAACATTTCCACGCCGCTGATCTTTCATCTGCTGGGTGCACTCGATGCGATCCTCGACATCACGGTGATGCTGCAACACGAGGTTGCGGCCCGCCTCGCCGCGGCGCCCGGCTGCGCGGACTACGGCCGTCTGACGGTCGCCTGCCAGGCCTGCTGCGAGGTTGACCTGGTGCTCGCGGTCCCGCCGTGGAGTTTCGAACCGCAGCCAAAGATCGACTCCAGCATGGTGCGGCTGCGGCCATTTGCCACGCTGCCGTCGCCATCGCTGAGGCTGGCACTTGGCCAGATCACGCAGCGCGCGTTCTCCATGCGGCGCAAAATGGTTCGCCACAGCCTCGGCAAACTGTTCGCCGAAGACACGCTGGTCGCCTGTGGCATCGATTTGCGGCAGCGTCCTGAAGAGATCAGCGTCGCCCAGTATCTCGCCCTTGCCAACGGCATGGTCACCAAGCCATTAGCGGCGGTCGCGGCAGACGGGCGGAGCGACTGATTTCTGCACCGCGATGACTTTTTTTTACTCACAGAATCTGTGGATAAGTCTGTGCACAAGACTCAGAACGCGAGCACGTAGCCTGATTTGCAGGTCTCCGGCCTGGATCGGTCAAGTTTTACGCATTTCGGCCGGGGGGATTCAAGTTCAATCACTTAGCGCTAGCAGCTCGTTCTAATTCTCGTAATAAAACCTAAGCCACGGCCCGTTCAGTGTAATCATGGAAACGCTGTGCATAAGGCCCGAGGTCGAAGCGATTTGAGGCCCCGTTCCCGGCCCTGCCGAGCCTCTAAAGCCGGGTCCTCAGACAGGCAATGACGGGGGCTGTGACCGGCTTACAGCCGTGCCAGCGCTCAAAGGCCACCGCCGCCTGTTCCACCAGCATGCCGAGACCGTCGACCCGGCGCTCGACGCCGCAGGCCCTGGCCCAGGCAAGGAACGGCGTCTCGAGATGGCCGTAGACGAGATCGTAAACAGCCGTCGTCTCGGCGAGCGCCGTGCGAGAAAACGTTGGGCCATTGGCCGTGACGAGCCCCGCCGCAGTGGCATTGAGGATGACGTCAAAGGGCTGCGCGAAACGCGTATCCGGGGCGGCAGCCTCCAGGGCGCCCAGCGCGGCAAAGGCCGTGACCAGGGCCTCAGCCCGGGACGCTGTCCGGTTGGCGACCGTCACCGTGGCGGTGCCGGCGGCGAGCAGCGCCGGCAGCACCCCCCGCGCGGCGCCGCCGGCACCCAGCAGCAGCACACGCAGTCCTTTAACATCAATGGCGTGATTGAGCAGATCCCGCACCAGCCCAACCCCGTCCGTATTGTCGGCTTCCAGCCTCTCGGGTTCATCAAGCGTAAGCACGTTGGCCGCTCCGGCGACGCGCGCACGCGACGTGTGTCCGGTGGCGATCCTGCAGGCTTCTTCCTTGAGCGGTACCGTGATGTTGATGCCGCGAACACCCAGGCGCCTGTATTCCACGACCGCCTCTGCCAGGGTGCCGGGCGCCACCTCGCGCTTTTCATAGCGCAGGGCGATATCGAACTGCTCGGCGAATAGGCGATGAATCAACGGCGAGCGGCTGTGCCTGATCGGCGAGCCGACAACGAGACAGAGGGCTGTGCGAGGCGCCCCGGCAGATCCGGTCACGGGGCGGCGCGGCTGCGGCTCAGGCCTGGGTGGCAGCAAGACCACCACTCAGGACGTAGGTCTGGAACCCGCGCTCACTGAGCAGGAACGCTGCCGCAGAACTGCGGCGACCGGTGTCGCAATAGAGCACGTAGGCGACATTCGGATCGAGCGCGTCGGCCTTCAGCCGCAGCATGAACAGCGGAATGTTCATGCTGCCCGAGATACCGGTGATGGCATGTTCGCTTTCGAGCCGGACATCGAGGAATTTCGCGCCCAACTGCACTTTCGCATGCGCCTGCTCGATACTCAGCCAGTTCAGCATCGGCTCCTTCAGCAGCGCGTTGAAGTCTTCCTTCGACAGTCGCATCAGGATGCCGTCGGTTTCCATGCTGACCGTTGCGTTGCGCTTGGCCTCCGACAGCAACGCCTCTTCCCCAAATGCGTCCCCATCTTTCAGGGTGGCGAGCGTCAGCTCAGAGCCCGTCTTCGACGCCCGCGTGACCTTCGCGCGGCCAGACTTGATGATGTAGTAGTAGTCACCATCCTCACCCTGCTTGACGACTTCCTGTCCGGCCCGCATTGGCACTTCCTGCATCCGCATGAACATGGCCTGGATGTTGGCGGGCGGAATCTGCAGAAACGCCCGCGACTGCAGGATGCGCGTCATCCAGTCGCCTTCGTCGCCGTCGCCGTCGCCGTCGCTGACCTGGATCTCGCTGACCTCAATGCCTGAAAGCTGATCCCAGGTCAGCAGAATGTCGAGCAGATCGCTGTCAAAACGCGTGATTTTGCAGTCTGTCCTGGCCTTCGCCGTCTGCTGTCGGGGCTGCTGATTCGCCAGCGGGTGCTTGGCGATGTCTGTGCCGCCGGTGACCGTCGTCGAGCGGCCGGCAGCGTCGGTCAGGGTGAGCTGACCTTCGAGCAGGTAAGTCGCTTTACGATCGATTTCGCCGGCCTTGAATATCGTTTTGCCGGCGGGCACGTCTTCAACGAATGCCTTGCTGGCCAGTTCCTGGAAATTCTCCGCATTGAGCGCGTTCGCGGGCACCAGTGATTTCAGGACCGCTTTGTCGACGAGTTTCAGGTCAGCCATAGTCTTGGCGCTGTCCGTGCTTTATCCGCAGTTCGCGGAGCGATGATGGGTAGACCGGAAGCCCCGTGGCTGCCCGGCCGCTGTGATCTTGTGGCTGGGATGCCATGCAACTATTGTAAGCACGACTGACTGCCCTTTTAAAGTTGCACCCTGTTCTGCGGCGTTCATAATCTGGAGTTTATCTCATGGACAATCCGACCTGCGCGCAAAAAGCCCCCATCAAAGTCGACCTGGAGGCCGGCCAATACTGGTGGTGCTCATGTGGACTGTCCGCAAAGCAGCCGTTCTGCGACGGATCCCATAAAGGCACTTCGTTCACGCCGCAGGTCATCAAGCTCGATCAGCCCCAGACCCTGTGGCTGTGTGCCTGCAAGGCGACCAACAAAGCGCCTAACTGCGATGGCAGCCATAAGAATCTTTGATCGACGTCGGAACTCAGCGGCGCCACGGTCGTGAGACTTGACTGTGGCGCGCCAGAGCAGGCAGCAGTTCATCACTGGCCGGGCTAACGCCGGACCAATCCGGCTTAGAGCGTATAGGCGCGCTCGCCGTGATCGCTCAGATCGAGGCCTTCGGTCTCGGCCTCTGCCGTGACCCTGAGGCCAACCGTCGCCTCGATCAACGTCAGCAGCACGCTCGTCACCACCGCGCACCACACGCCGCTGGCCAGCACCGCCGCGGCTTGTGCGAGCAGTTGTGACTGCATTGTCATGCCCGGCGCATAGCCAACGCCACCGAGTTCCGTGGCGACAAACACCCCCGTCAGCAGCGTCCCCAGCATTCCACCCACGCCATGGACCGGAAAGACGTCCAGTGAATCGTCGATGCGCATCACGCGTTTGACGTAATGAGTGGCGCAATAGCAGACGAGGCCGGCGGTGAGCCCGATCGCTACCGCCGCGGCCGGCCCGACGAAGCCAGAGGCCGGTGTGATGGTGCCCAGCCCCGCGACCATGCCGGTCACGATTCCGAGCACGCTCGGCTTGCCATAGCGAATCCATTCAACGGTCATCCACGACAACGCACCGGCGGCAGCCGACAGATGCGTGACCAGCATGGCCATTCCGGCGTTGCCGTTGGCGGCCAGCGCGCTGCCGGCGTTGAAACCGTACCAGCCCACCCAGAGCATCGACGCGCCCGCGACCGTCAGCGTCATGTTGTGGGGCGCCATTGCCGTTTCCGGAAAGCCCCGGCGGCGCCCGAGCATGATCGCGGCCACAAGTGCCGCGACGCCGGCATTCACATGCACGACCGTACCGCCCGCATAGTCGAGCACACCCATCTGTGCGAGCCAGCCGCCGCCCCACACCCAATGGCACACCGGCACATAGACCAGTAACAACCAGGCTGAAGTGAACAGCATCACCGCGGAAAACTTCATGCGCTCGGCAAAGGCGCCGACTACCAGCGCCGGCGTGATGATTGCAAACGTCATCTGGAACATGGCGAAGACCACTTCGGGCACAGTGCCTGTCACCGCTTCGCGCGTCACCCCGCTGAACCACAGCTTGCCGCCGCCCACCCAGGCCTGCCACGCGCCGCCATCGCCGAAGGCGAGGCCATACCCGCAGATGAACCACAGCAACGATGCACTGCAGGTGATCGCGAAACATTGCATCAACAGCGACAGAACATTCTTGGTGCGGACCAGTCCGCCGTAGAAAAAGGCCAGGCCAGGCAGAGTCATGAACAGGACCAGCGCGGTGGCGACCAGCAACCAGGCGCAATCGCCACTGTCGATCTCACCAGCGAACGCTGCAGGCGCAAAGATCACGCCGACCACCGCAGACCCATGATTCGCGATGCGCATATGCTCTCCCCAAGCTTGTTTTCATCCGATATCGAGATTTGCTGGGCGGCCCGCGGCGCAGCTGCATGACCGCCGCGAACTGGCCTGAACGCCAGATCGCAGAAACGCCCTGTTTTAGGGCTGCAGCTTCCATGCCAGCGCGTGCTTTTTAATATTTTGGTGCAGAAAATGGCGTCACACGCGCCCGCTGACCGCGGCAGGTCCAGCCTGGATGTGCGCTATATTAGTGCAAAATGCCTGAGCTCGGCCCAAATGAGGTGCGCCGATTCAGGCGCCAGCTGTGCGCGTCAGGTGGTCTTCAGGCGGCGGCATGACCGGCTTGGCTGGCCCGGTGTGTGCAACGGTCACAGGAGCCGCAGCCCGTCCGCGGGGTGCAAGACGGGCCGGGCTGAGCGGCAAAGATCGGCGCTGGGGGCCGGGACTGGCGGCCCGCCAGCCTATAGCGCGTCGACGCCGGTCTCGCCGGTGCGGATCCGCATCACGTTGATGAGCTCGGTGACGAAAATTTTGCCATCGCCGATCTTGCCGGTGTTGGTGGCCTTGGCGATCGCTTCAATCACTTCATCGACTTTATCGTCCGCCACGGCGACTTCGAGTTTCGACTTCGGAAGGAAATCAACGACGTATTCCGCACCACGATAGAGCTCCGTATGCCCCTTCTGCCGCCCAAAGCCTTTGACCTCGGTGACGGTCAGACCCTGAACGCCGATTTCGGACAGTGCCTCGCGCGCATCGTCAAGCTTGAAAGGTTTAATGATTGCAGTCACAAGCTTCATAGTCTCACTCCGGATTCTGGTCTGTCGTTTGCCGCTCTCTCGCAGCACATGGCCCACGCCGTGGACATGCCCCGTGATGTCTTCGCCGTCGGTTGTCGATGCCGCAGGCCTGTCCGGCCGTCATGGCACCTTTGCCCGCGACGCCGCTAATATAGCAAGCGGGCGGGGCCTGTCGGACCGGAGCTGCTGCTGCGGTCGACGTCCAACCCTGGCACAGTTTGGTTTGCACCTACCGTGCCATACCATCAGGAATGAAAGCATGCGGCCGGATTACCGCCACCAGCGCCGCTTTTTCTTCACAGGGTTACACGATTCAGCCCCTGCCTGACGACAGCAGACCCGCTCAGGTCAGCCGCCTGCGCCCCAAATAGAAGCATGCACCGCGACCGCGACCTTCGCACGGCCGGCCACCTCAACCGTACAAGGGAGTTCCACTCATGAAAAGCGCCAGCGCCACCATTGAAAAAGTCCTCGAGCAGATTGCCGTGCTGGTCCCGGGCGGCGGCGCCGCGCGCGACGAGCTGCGCGCACTGCTGAACGCGTCCTTCTCAAGCATGCTGACCCGCATGAATCTGGTGTCCCGCGAAGAGTTCGACGCCCAGGCGGCGCTGCTGGCGCGCGCGCGGGAGAAACTCGAAGCCCTCGAAGCCCGACTTGCAAGCCTCGAACAGACGGCGCAAACCGGCAGCGGCCATTGATCGCACTGACGCGCCACCTTAAATTTCTGTCTGCCTCGCCGCGCGAGGCAAGCGGGTTCGCAAGGATGCGGGCCCGGAACGACCTCACGCTATGGAGAGCTGTATGTCTATCGCGATCGCCTATGGCCGGGCCCTGGTCGGCGTTTCCGCCCCACCGGTGGCGGTGGAAACCCATCTCTCGAACGGCCTGCCGGCTTTCAACCTGGTGGGCCTGCCCGAAACCTCGGTGCGCGAAAGCAAGGAACGGGTGCGCTCAGCAATCCTGAACGCCGGCTTCGAGTTTCCGGCGCGCCGCATCACCGTCAACCTGGCCCCGGCGGACCTGCCAAAAGAAGGCACGCGTTACGACACGGCGATCGCCCTGAGCATTCTCGCGGCGTCTGGTCAGCTGCCGGCAGCCGCGCTGTCGACGCTGGAAATCGTCGCCGAGCTGGCGCTCACCGGCGATCTGCGCGGCGTGCGCGGCATTATGCCGGCGGCCCTGGCGGCGGCGGCGGCGGGGCGTGCGTTGTTCGTCGCACCGGACAACGCCGCGGAGGCCGCGCTGGTTGATGGGCTCGCTGTCTATGCAACGCACAACCTGCATGCCCTGTCGCTGCATCTCGCCGGCACGACACCCCTGGCGCCGGTTGCGCGTACGCCGTCACCACCGCCCCTCGCCGATGGTGGCCCCGATCTGATCGACGTTCAGGGTCAGCATTTCGTCAAACGCGCACTTGAAGTCGCGGCGGCGGGCGGGCACAACCTGCTGATGAGCGGGCCGCCGGGCACCGGCAAGACCATGCTTGCCATGCGACTGCCCGGGATCCTGCCGCCGCTGCGCGACGCTGACGCCTTCGAAGTCGCCATCGTCTGCTCGGTCAGCGGCCAGCCGCGTGCGCTCGAGGACTGGCGGCGGCGGCCCTTTCGCGCGCCCCATCACACGAGTTCGCCGGCCGCGATCGTCGGCGGTGGCAACGTGCCGCGGCCGGGCGAAGTTTCGCTGGCACATCACGGCGTGCTGTTCCTCGATGAACTGCCCGAGTTCGGCCGACGTGCACTCGAAGTCTTGCGTGAACCCCTTGAAACTGGGCGTGTGACGATCGCGCGGGCGGCGGCTACTATCAGCTATCCGGCGAGCTTTCAGCTGATCGCGACGATGAACCCCTGCCCGTGCGGTTATGCCGGCGATCCTGTCACCGCCTGCACCTGCAGCCAGGAACAGATTCGGCAGTATCGGGGGCGCCTATCCGGGCCGCTGCTGGATCGCATTGACCTGCAAACCGAAGTGCCGCGGGAACGCGACTGGCTGCGGCCGGCCAACGCCGCACAGGGTGAATCGAGCGCCGTGGTGCGGGCGCGGGTCGCCGCCGCACAGGCACGACAGTTCGAACGTCAGCAGACACTCAATGCGCGTCTCGACGTCCGGGCCCTCGCGCTGTACGCGCCGCTGGCCGCTGACGCCCAGGAATTTCTCGCCCAGGCATTCGAGCATTTCCGGCTGACGGCGCGCAGCTATCACCGCGTCATCAAGATCGCACGCACCATCGCCGATCTCGCCGGACGCGAACAGGTGACTCAGAACGATTTGTCCGAGGCACTTCAGTTGCGGCGCATGGACCTCGCACGCGCCGGGCGTTAACCACGCAAGGACCCGGGCGGCAATCGTCATTGACACACCGAGGGTGTTCCCGAGTGCTTGTTGCAAGGCGCGTTTGGCCGGCAATGGCGGGACTATTGCCAAGCAATGCAACACCGCAGCCGCCGCTCAGGAGCAGCCGAATGTAAAGATAATGTCGACGAGGGTCCTGCGGGCTCGGGCCACTTTACCCACGCCTGCGGAGGCCCTACCCTTCAGCGGGAACTTTTTTTAGAGAATCAGGCAAGTGAGCGTCAAACGCTACGACATCAGAGTATCGGCCCGCACGGGCTATCTCAGCGATCAATCAGAACCGGTGCGCAATCGTTACGTCTTCGCGTACACGATCACCATCGAAAACACAGGCGTCGTCGCTGCGCAGCTGGTTGCCCGTCACTGGATCATCACCGACGCCCTCGGCCAGGTGCAGGAAGTCAAAGGCGAAGGCGTGATCGGTGAGCAGCCGGTGATTGCACCGGGCGCGCACTACGAGTACACCAGCGGCGCGGTGCTCGAAACGCCGGTCGGCACGATGCAGGGCAGTTACCAGATGGTGGCCGACGACGGTGTCGGCTTCGAGGCGAGCATTCCGCTGTTCCGTCTGGCCGTGCCGAACGTGCTGCACTGAGCCGGCGCGACGATGGCGACCTACGTCATCGGTGACATCCAGGGCTGTCATGCCGAATTCGCGGCGCTGCTCGGCAAGGTGGCTTTCGATCCGGCACGCGATCGGCTGTGGCTGACCGGCGATCTCGTCAATCGCGGTCCGGCGTCACTGGCGGTGCTGCGTGCCGTCAAAGCGCTCGGCGACCGCGCGGTGGTGGTGCTCGGGAATCACGATCTGCACCTGCTCGCGTGCCGCTACGTGCCCGGCACCAGAACCCGCAGTGGCGACACGCTGGACGACATTCTGATCGCACCCGATTGCGATGAACTCCTCGACTGGCTGCGCTGCCGCCCGCTGATCCATCACGATGCAGCGCTGAAACTGACGATGGTGCACGCCGGCATCCCGCCGCAGTGGACGCTGTCAGACGCGCTGGCCTGCGCCAGTGAGGTCGAAACCCGACTGCGCGGCGCCCAGTTCGCCGACGACCTCGCCCGCATGTACGGCAATCTCCCGGATGTCTGGCACAACGACCTGCGCGGCGCGCAACGCGTTCGCTTCATCATCAATGGCCTGACGCGCCTGCGCTATGTGACGCGCGACGGCCGCATGGACTTGAAAGCCAAGGGCCCGCCGGGCAGTCAGCGTGGCGGTCTTCAACCCTGGTTCGCCGCCTCGGGCCGGCGCAGCCTTGGCGCCCACATCGTGTTCGGCCACTGGTCCACTTTGCGACTGTCGACGGACGAAGAAGCCGCCTTCAACGTGGTGCCACTGGATACCGGTGCCGTGTGGGGCGGCGCGCTGACCGCCCTGCGCGTGGAGGATGGCGCGCGCTTCCAGGTGCCTGGCCTGCATCCCGTGGCGCTCGACGCCGAGTGACACGCCGGCCTGATTGATGACGTCACGGGGACAGCCCCCGCCCTGCGCACAGCACGTTCGTCAGCGGCGTTCGAGCACCACGAAACTGTAGTCATGATCACCTTCGCCGTGATGTCTTTCGCGCGCCGATTCTCGCCACTCGGCGCGCGCGAACTCGGGAAAGCGCACGTCGCCCGCCACCTGCGCATGGACTTCGGTGATGTACAGCCGACGGCAATGCGGCAGCGCTGAGGCATACACCGCCGCCCCACCGATGATCATCACTTCGCCCGCGCCGCCGGCGGCGACCAGCGCATCGTCAAGGCTCGCAACGACCACGCAGCCTGCCGCCACACAGGCGGGATCGCTCGATATCACGATATTGAGCCGCCCCGGCAACACACGACCAACGGACTCGTGCGTGCGCCGGCCCATCACGATCGGGTGCCCGAGCGTGATCTCGCGAAAGCGGCGCAAATCTGCCGGGAGATGCCACGGCAGGCCACCGTCGCGCCCGATGACGCCATTGTCTGACATCGCCACCACGATGTTGATGCGCGCGCTCACCCCGGCCTCAAACCGCGATCGGCGCGGCGATCCCGGGATGCGGGTCGTAGCCGGTCACGGTGAAATCCTCGAAGTGGAAATCGAAGATTGAAGTCACCGCCGGGTTCAGGCGCAGCGTCGGCAGCGCACGCGGCGCGCGCGACAACTGCAGACGCGCCTGCTCGAGGTGATTCAGATATAGATGCGCATCGCCCAGCGTGTGCACGAAATCGCCGGGCGTATAGCCGCAGACCTGCGCCACCATCTGTGTCAGCAGGGCGTAGGACGCAATGTTGAACGGCACGCCAAGAAAGACATCGGCGCTGCGCTGATACAGCTGGCAGGACAGCCGGCCGTCCGCCACATAGAACTGGAACATCACATGGCAGGGGGCGAGCGCCATGGCGTCGAGCTCGCCGACATTCCAGGCGCTGACCAGATGCCGCCGTGAATCGGGGTCGCGCCGCAGACGCTCGATCAGGCCCGCGAGCTGGTCGATCGTCCTGCCGTCCGTCGCCCGCCAGCTTCGCCACTGCACACCGTAGACCGGCCCGAGTTCGCCGGCGTCGTCAGCCCATTCGTCCCAGATACTGACGCCATGCTCCCGCAGATAGCGCGTGTTCGATTCTCCGCGCAGAAACCACAGCAGTTCATGAATGATCGATTTCAGATGCAGCTTCTTGGTCGTCACGAGCGGCAGACCCGCCTGCAGGTCGAAACGCATCTGATGTCCGAACACGCTCAGCGTGCCGGTACCGGTGCGATCACCCTTCGGGGTACCGTGATCGAGGATGTGCTGCATCAGATCGAGGTACTGGCGCATGAGAGCCTGCTAGCGAATGCGAACGGGCCGCGCGGCCCGCAGGGCGAGAACGAAAATCACGAGGCCCGCCAGGATCATGGGCAGCGACAACACCTGGCCCATCGTCAGCCAGCCATGCCACAGATAGCCGATGTGCGCGTCGGGCTCGCGCACGAATTCAATCGCGAAGCGACACAGGCCGTAGCCTGCGAGGAACACGGCGGACACTACGCCGCGCGCCGGACGCCGGGCCTGCAGCCAGTTCAGAAGCACGAACAGCAGCAGGCCTTCGAGCAGGGCCTCGTACAGCTGCGACGGATGGCGCGCTACGCCGCCGGCCGCCGGCTGCGTGAACAGCACCGCCCACGGGACCAAACTCGGCGCGCCCCACAGTTCCTGATTCACGAAATTGGCGATCCGCCCCAGGCCGAGTCCAATCGGCACCGCCGGTATCACGAAATCCGCCACAGTAAAAAACGGGCGGCGCACGCGCCGCGCGTATAGCATCAACGCGATGACGACGCCGAGCATACCGCCATGAAACGACATGCCGCCGCGCCACACCGCGAACAGCTCAAGCGGATTGGCGAGGTATTCGTTGAAGTTGTAGAACAGCACATAACCGAAACGCCCGCCGAGCACCGCGCCGATAGCGGCATGGAACACGAGGTCCGACACCTGATCCGCCGTCCACCCGGCATCCCCGCCGTGCCCGGCGCGTCGGTTCAGCAGCCACCACGCGAGGCCAATGCCAACCAGGTAGGACAACCCATACCAGCGCACGGCGAGCGGGCCCAGTTCAAAGGCAATCGGGTCGATAGCGGGAAAGGCGAGCATGGCACGAGTTTATCGGGAACAGCCCGCTGGGGCGACACGGGCGGCCTTGCGGGCGGGCGGGCGCCCCCGTTATAAAGCCGTTGAATCCGGCATCCTGCCGGCCGCCCGAATCCCAGGTTCCGTTGGCGTGGAGTTTTCAGCACGATGCGAGTCACCCAAGCCCTCTTGCGCAATGCGCAACAGCGTCCCACCGCGCTGGCCACGGCATGCGAAGGCCGGCAACACAACTGGCGCGAACTCGCAGACCGCGTCGCGCGCTACGCGCAGGTGCTGCGCACGCTGGGGCTGCTGCCCGGCGACCGGGTCGGCATCGTCGCGCTGAATTCCGATCACTACCTTGAAACCTTTTACGCCGTGCCCTGGGCCGGCGGCATCATCGTGCCGATCAACACGCGCTGGTCGAAACCAGAAATCGCCTATGCGCTGGCTGACGCCGACATTCGACTGCTCATCGTCGACGAACAGTTCGCGGCCCTCGTCGGCGAACTGGCCGCTGAATCAGGTCTCACGGTGCTTGGACTCGGCGCGACCACGGGCACTGGCATCGCGAACGTAGAGACCTTGCTGGCGCAGGCGACGCCGGCACCCGAAGCCGGCCGCGCGGGCGATGATGTAGCGGGCATCTTCTATACGGGCGGCACCACCGGCCGTTCGAAGGGGGTGATGCTGACGCATACCAATCACGTGACGAACAGCCTGCAGCTCGCCGCGATGATGCAGGCGCCGGAGGAGCTGAGCTATCTGCATGCCGCACCGATGTTCCATATCGCCGATGCCCTATGCGTATACATGGTGACAGCGCTCGGCGGCAGCCATCACGTGATTCCGCGCTTCGAGCCGGCGGCCTGTGCCCGCGCGCTGCAGGACCGTCGCATCACGGACATCCTGCTGGTGCCGACGATGATTCAGATGCTGCTCGATCACCTCGACACGCAGGCCTATGACCTCGACGCGCTGGCCCGCCTCTACTACGGCGCGTCGCCGATGCCGGAAGCCACGCTGCTGCGCCTGTTCGATGCGTTGCCGGCCTGCTCGCCGGTGCAGCTCTACGGACAGACCGAAGCAGCGCCGATGCTGACCGTGCTCGAAGGCAGGTATCACGTCAGGGAAGGGCCGCACGCAGGCCGCCTGCGCGCGGCCGGCCGCGCGATCCCGTGCATTGAACTGAAGATCGTCGACGAAAACGACGAGGAAGTGCCACGCGGCACGGTCGGTGAAGTCGTGGCACGCGGTCCGAACGTGATGCTCGGCTACTGGCAAATGCCGGCGCAGACTGCGCTCACCCTGCGCGGCGGGTGGCTGCACACCGGTGACGCCGCCACCATGGACGACGACGGTTTCATCTACATCAGCGATCGCCTGAAGGACATGATCATCAGCGGTGGCGAGAACGTCTATTCGACGGAGGTCGAGAACGCGCTGCATCAGCATCCCGCGGTGGCGCAGTGCGCCGTGATCGGCGTGCCGGATGAGCGCTGGGGCGAGCGGGTGCACGCGATCGTGGTCCCGAGGGCCGGCGCCGTGCGCGATGCCGAGTCCATCATCGCCCACTGCCGCACGCTGATTGCAGACTTCAAGTGCCCGCGTTCGGTGGATTTCCGTGATGAGCCGTTGCCGCTGTCCGGGGCCGGCAAGATACTCAAGGCCGAGTTGCGCCTGCCCTATTGGGCAGGCCGCAAGCGGGCGGTCAACTGACGCGCGTATGTTCCTCGATCAGCCCGGATACCGCTCGCAGCATCGTACCGGGCGCCACCGGCTTGCGCAGGAATCGACGCACGCCCAGCGCGCGCGGAGCCCAGACAAGCTGCATGGACATCGCCGAGCGGATGCGGTGGGGCGGGAATTGAAATCTGATTTAGCCAATCTGATACTGCCTGCTGTGCGGCCCTGCCGAACAGGCGCTCGAACGGCGGCTTGCCATAGACGATTTCGGCCTGGGGATTTGCAACAGGGCCTTGAAGATTTCCAGCACGGCGCCCGCAGCTGACGACCTTCGAATGCCGCACGCCGCGGCTCGTCAACGGGATCACCAACGGCTCACGGCAGCCCAACCATCAGCGCGCCGTGCGCGGGCGACGAATTCTGCGAACGACGGATGTCTTCGAACAGGGCCCGGCCAAGGTCGTCATCCGCAATCGGCCGGTCGAATTGCGCCGCATCGCGCTCGATCATCTCAAGGAAGATGCGCATCAGTTCCGGGTCGCGCCAGCCACGCGCGGATTCTTCACGCATGATGCGCACCACGTCGTGATGCGGCAGGCTCGGCTTGTAGGGCCGCGCATGGCTGAGCGCGTCGTAGATGTCGCAGATCTGGAACACGCGCGCGAGCAGCGGCACCTGCTCGCCGGTAAGACCATCGGGATAGCCACCGCCGTTCCAGCGCTCATGGTGCGAGCGGATGATCTGCACTGTCAGCCTGAAACTCTTCAGCGCACTGCACAGGCGCTCGCCAATCACCGTATGCGTGCGCATGACCTGCCACTCCTCTGCGTCAAGCGCGCCCGGCTTCAGCAGAATCCGATCAGGGATGCCGAGTTTGCCGATGTCGTGCAGCACGCCGCCGCGGCGCAGCGCGAGAATCTGTTCCGCATCGAGCCCGAGTTCATGGCCAAAGCGCACCGCCAGGTAGGCCAGTCGCGTGCAGTGATCGCCAGTATCGCCGTCCTTGGCTTCGACCATCCGCGCGAGCGCGAACAACACGGCCTCTGCGCTGTCGAGCTGATCGGTGAGTCGCTTGCGATTTATCGCGGCATCGACACGCGCCGCGAATTCGTCCGGGTTGTAGGGCTTGCGGATGAAATCCGTGGCGCCGGCGCGCAGGCCGGCCGGCAGGATTTCGCTGGTGCCGCTACCGGTCACCATGATGATTGGCAACATGGCCTCGCCAAGATCCTCGCGGATGCGCCGGCAGACTTCCTCGCCGTCCATCCCGGGCATGCGCTTGTCGAGCACCACGGCGTCGAAATCATGTCGGGAGATGAGGTCCAGCGCTTCTTCACCGTTACACGCCTCGGTGGTCAGATAGCGGGGCGGTTCGAGGATTTCCCGCCCCAGTGCGCGCTGTGCCGGTTCATCGTCGACGATCAGCACGCGAAACGGGGCGGCGAGGTTGTAGGCGAGGAAACTGACAGTGGATGGCATTGATGGCATCTCTTGATTCGTTTTTGGGCTGGACGCACCAGCGATCGTGCCTGACAGGCGAGCAGTTGGCCGACGCGGTGCCGACGATGACTCCCCTCGCCGGAAGATACCTTATTCATCTTTAATAGCGAATATAGCGTTACAGTGGCCGTTAAACTTGAGTGGAGTCAGCTTTGACTGCTAAGGACAGGCAGGTCCTGGCAGAGGAACGGGGAAGCGCGAATCACGGCAGATCCAGGCGTCCGGCCCGACGGACGACGGCGCGAAGTTGACGCGGGGCAGGCCAGACCGGACCATCGCGCCCGCATGTCCTTATTGAACACCTATCGCAACGCGCTGCCCGCCGGCGCCCGCATTCTGTGGTATCGCATCGACCACGTGCTGGGTCAGGGTGCCTTCGGCATCACGTATCTCGCGACTGACGACAACCTGCACCGGCCCGTTGCCATCAAGGAGTACCTGCCGGGGCACCTGGCCCGGCGCGAAGCAGACGACAGCATTCACCCGCTGACGGCGCAGCTCAGCGAGGAATACACCACCGGCCTGCAGCGCTTCCTCTGCGAAGCGCGCACGCTCGCCCGCTTCGAGCACCCGAACATCGTGCGCGTCCATAACGTGTTCGAACACAACCGTAGCGCGTACATGGTAATGCAGTACGAAGACGGGGAAGGCCTGGATCGGGTGCTCCGGCAGCGTCAGCGCCTGCCGGAAGCGGATCTCCTGAGCTGGCTGCCGGGCCTGCTCGACGGCCTCGAAACTATCCATGCGCAGGGCTACGTGCATCGGGACATCAAGCCCGCCAACGTGCTGATCCGCGCCACCGGCGAGTCCGTGCTGCTCGACTTCGGCTCGGCGCGCCACGCGGCGCCGGAAGAAGCCAGGACCCTGACCAACTTCGTCTCGCCCGGCTATGCGCCCATCGAGCAATACGCCGGCAAGAGCGATCAGCAGGGTCCGTGGACCGACATCTACGGACTCGGGGCCACGATTTACCGAGCCATGGCCGGCCGACCACCGCCGGACGCCGTGGCGCGCAGCCATGCCCTCGCGCAGCAGGAGAGCGACACTTACCAGCCAGACCAGCAGGCACATCGCGAGGCCTACAGCGCAGCCCTGGTCGCCGCGGTGGACCAGGCGCTGAGCTTTCGTAGCAGCGATCGGCCGCAGACCATCGCCGCGTGGCGCGCGAGTTTCCCGCCGCTGCCGGCGGAGCCCGCCACCGGTCGCGTGCGCACGGCGGTGGCCGGCGATGTCGAGATCCCCACGCTTCCGAGCCCGGCCCCCGGCATCGGCAACGTCCCGACCGATCCGCGGACGGTGGTGGTGCGCCGGCGCTCGCTCGTTGCCGGCGCACTGCTGCTCGCGGCGATGGCACTGGCGCTCATCGGGATCACCCGGCTGCTGTCGTCGGCGCCGTCCGCAGACCCACTGCCGGCGGCAAACAGGGGCTTGGCTAACACCGCCGAGGCGCTCGCCGTGGCCAATCCGGCGCTGACGCTCGCGGCGCGCGTCGAGGACCTGCTCGGGCGCGCTGCAATCGACTTCGAAGCGGCCCGCCTGACCCTGCCCGTCGGCAACAATGCGTACGAAAAGTATCGGGACGTGCTGACGCTCGATCCAAGCAACGCCGTCGCCCAGCAGGGCATCGCGAACATGGCCCGGCGCTATCTCGACTTCGCCCGTCGCGACCTCGATGCCGACCACCTGCAAAGTGCCGACGCTTTCCTGCGGCGCGCCGAAGCGCTCAAGCCGGGCCAGGCCGAGGCGATCGCGGCCCGCGAGACATTGACCGCCAAGCGCCGTGCGGCCGCGGCGCCCGCACCCGCAGCCCCACCAGGCGCGCCGATTTCAACGCCTTCGGACAGCGTGCCGGTGCCGCCCCCGGCCGCCGCTGCCGGCGACTGGCGCGCCCCGATCGAGGAGCGGCGTCCGCCTGCCCCGGCGCGGTGAGGCTTGCGTCGTTAATCCGTGCGGGCGCACGCTGCGTAAACCGCTCACCCACACTGCACAGGAGTCGGACCATGCGCACCCTGCTCATCCTCTGCTTCATTCTCGGACTGACGCTCACCGTGGCTGCCAACGGGGCACGCTACGTGCCTCCGCCGGTCGGACGGCTGATGCTGAACGAAATCCTCCCGTCCGGGATCACGGCCGGCACGACGCTGCCCGTCTACCTCGACAAGACCGGGCGCTATTACGCCGAACTGATGCTCGAAGCGCCGGCTGATGCGACGCTACCAGCGCTGACCAGTGCCGTGTCGCTGAGCTTCGATTTCATGTTCCGGCGCGGCGAGAAAGTCCTGTGGACGCAGACCGTGGACACGGTGCTCGCGCCCGGTCAGCGGAACAAGACCCTGTTCTGGCTGGCGTCTCCGCGTCACCTGCCAGCCCGCCAGGAACTGACGCTGACGGTGCGGCTCGCGGCAATGCCCGCTGCACTTGCCGGCACGGCGCTGCGGCTGCAGCTGACGCGCAAGTTCGACATGCTGCCGCCCGGCACGTTCTGAGGTGCGCGACCCGCCGCCGAGCACAGCGGCCCGGCGGGCGCTGTCAGTCGACGACGTCGAACTCGACGACCCCGAGCGCGCCATAGTCCACCCGGTAGTGACCGGCCTCCCCCACATGCAGGCCGGTCAGATTGCCGGGCATGACGATCTGGCCGGCGTCGATCCGGTAGCCGTGCTTCAGCACGAAATCGTTGACGATCCAGCGTACGGCTTCCCACATCGCGGCATTGGCCGGCCCGGCTCTGCGTTCGCCGAGCAGTGCGTCATCGCGACTGGTGCGGACAGTCAGCGCCGTCAGGTCAATCCCGGCGGCCTCCACCGGCTGGCCAAGCGCGACATCGCGGGTCGCGATGTTGGTCGGGATCAGCGCCTGCGCGAGGCGGGGCAGATCGGTCTTGATCGCGCCGAGGTCGGGGATTGCCGCGTCCGGCAGCTCCACGGCCGGCCGCAAGCGACAGACCACCGCCTTGACCGCCGCGACATCGGCCAGCTGCGCACTGACCGGCGTGCAGAATTCAAACGCGATTTCGGCCTCGACGAGCAGGCTGTGAAAGTCCGCGCGTGAGACGGTCTTCGGCAATACACGCAGGCCGGCGGCAAACAGCACCCCGCCGATTGGCGCCTGAGGAACCAGCCCGCCCTTGTAGCCGGCAATCGAGGCGCCACCGGCGACCTGCGCCGCCACGAAGCGCTGCTGCACGGCGTAGAGATCTGCCTCGCTCAGTGCCGGATTGATGCGCACGAGATCCGGATAGGGCGCGTGTGCGGCCGCCGCCGCCGTCATCAGCCGCGCCATGTAATCGAGATCTGGCGCCGCGGCCAGCGCATTGCCGCCGGCCACGAGCGCTGCCACCACGGCCATCTGCCATTGCACGACATTCATCAGTCTGCCCGTCGGCTTGAGGGTCGGTTACGATACCGCAGCGGCGCCTGCCGCGTCCCCAGGGGGGAACCTGTATGCCGCTGTCGAGCGCCTTCGTCGGTGCCAGCACCGATCCCGTCGGGCACGAGGTCGATGCCCGCTGGCTGATGGCTTATGCCGCCGGGCTCGGCGACACCGCTCCGTGCTATCTCGACAGCACGCGGCCGATCGCAATGCATCCGGTGTTTCCGGTCTGTCTCGAGTGGGATTCGATACTCGCGCTGCGCTTCGGGCCGTTCGCAGCCGGCATGTCGGCCGCCGAACAGGCGCGCGCCGTGCACGCCGATCACGACATTCACCTGCTCGCCCCCGTGATCCCGGGCACACGCCTGTCGACGACCGCCACCGCCATCGCCGTCGAGCAGCGCAAACCGGGCGCCTATCTGCTGAAGCGGATCGACACCCTCGACGAACGGGGGAGGATCTGCTGCCGCACCTATCAGGGCACGCTCTATCGCGGCGTGACGGTAGACGGTCCGGACCGCGCGATCGAGGCCGCGCCGGCGTGGCTGGCCGCCGCCGATGGCACGGCGATCAGCAGCGAGTTCGCGGTGCCGTCGAATGCAGCCCATGTCTATACCGAGTGCGCCCGGATCTGGAATCCCATCCATACCGACCGCGCCCATGCCCTGGCGGCCGGGCTGCCCGGGATCATCCTGCACGGCACGGCGACGCTCGCGCTGGCCGCGTCGCGGCTCATCGACGGCCATGCCGACGGCGATCCGCGGCGCGTGCGGCGCCTCGGCGGCCGCTTCAGTGGCATGGTGACGATGCCGAGAATGTTAAGCTTGGACACCAAAGTCGCGGCGCCCGGCGCGCTCGGCTTTCGCGTCGTCGGACCCGACGCCAGGGATGTGATCAGCCGGGGATTTCTGGAATACACGCCATGAACGAAAGACAGCTGCCGGTTGCACACGCCGCGGCACCGCCGCCGCCGACCACACCCAGACTCTATGGCATGCTCGACTACCCGAAGAACTCGCTCGGTTTCCTCGAGCATCTGATCGAGCGCTTTGGTGATGTCGTGCGCTGGCGCATGCCGATCACCATCCACATCGTGAACCACCCGGACGACGTCAAACGCATCCTGTCCGCGCCGTCCGAGCGCTTCTCGAAGCAGACCATCGACTACAAGATTCTGTCCGGCTCGCTCGGCAAGGGCCTCGTCACCAGCGACGGCGCTCCGTGGGCGCGGCAGCGCCGTCTGATGCAGCCGATGTTCCACAACCGCGCCATCAACCCGTTCGATGCGCCGGTCAACACGCTGACCAACGAACTCGCCGCGCGCTGGGCGCGGTTGCCCGCCGGTACCACGGTGGCCCTCGAGCAGGAAATGAGCACGCTGACGTTCAAGGTTGTCGGCACCACGCTGTTCGGCGTGGACGTCGAACCCTACGTGCAGGAAATCGCCGAGATCCTCGAGGTCATCAACATCAGCACGCACGAACTGCGCGCGTTGCTGACCCTCATCCCCTGGTTGCCGACGCCGCACAACCGACGCTCGCACGACGCCGTGCGCCGCCTCGATCGCATCGTCTACGGCCTCATCAACGCGCGCCGGGCGAGCGGCGAACAGCGCGACGATATCCTCGATCGGCTGCTGGCCGCACGCGACGAAGAAGACGGCACCGGCATGGACGAAAAGCAGATCCGTGACGAAGTGGTCACGCTGCTGCTCGCCGGCCACGAAACCTCGGCCAATGCGCTGCTGTGGACCTTCGAACAGCTGGCGCGCCATCCGGCCGTTGAAGCGCGGCTGCTCGAAGAACTGCAGACTGAACTGCAGGGCCGGCCCGCGCTCAGCGGGGATCTCGCGCGGCTGCCGTATCTGAAGCAGGTCGTGCAGGAAACGATGCGTCTGCGTCCGCCGGTGTGGGCCATCGCGCGACGCTCGCACCAGGATGAAATCTTCCAGGGCTTTCGCGTCGCGGCCGGCGCCTACCTCATGATCATGCCGTACATGCTGCATCGGCATCGGGATTTCTGGCCAAACCCGCTCGAGTTCGACCCCGAACGCTTCAATCCGCGCCGCGCCGAGAACCGTCACAGCTACTGTTACCTCCCGTTCTCAGCTGGCCCGCGCACCTGCATTGGCGCCGGCATGGCAATGCTCGAAATCCAGCTCGTCATCGCCAATCTGCTGCAGCGGTTCAAGGTGACACCGCTGCCCGGTCATCCGCTCGAAGCCGCGGCCAAAGTCACGCTGAAGCCGCGCTACGGCATGCCGGTGACAGTCTCACCCCGCCCCTGACGGAGTTCTCATGAGCCATCCCCGACTGGGCTTCGGCCTGTGGTATTCGCTGCGCAATCCGGCGCAATGGTCGCGCCCCTACCCCGAGATTTATGCGCAGACGCTGCGCCAGATCGCGTGGGCGGAAACCATCGGCTATGACGATGTCTGGCTTACCGAGCATCATTTCTGCGAAGACGGGCATGCGCCGTCGATTCTGCCGCTCGCCGCGGCCGTTGCCGCGCGCACCACGCGCATCCGCATCGGCACCAGCGTGCTGTTGCTGCCGCTGTATCACCCGGTGCGCGTCGCCGAAGACGCGGCCACGATCGACATCATTTCAAACGGCCGCTTCGAGCTTGGCGTCGGCGTCGGCTATCGCCCGCAGGAATTCAAAGGGCTGGGCCTGCGCAGCCAGGATCGCGGCGCGCGCATGGATGAAGGCCTCGAGATCATCCGCGCGCTGTGGCGCGGAGAAACGGTCGACTACGCCGGCCGGCATTTCACCGTCGAAGGCGCGAAGCTCGCGCCGATGCCGGTGCAGTCGCCGCCCCCGCTGTGGATAGGCGGTTTCGCGCCGGCCTCGGCGCAGCGCGCGGCGCGCATCGGCGACGGCTATCTTGGCACCGGCGACATGGGCGAACTGGTGAAGATCTACCGCGAAGAGCGCGCGCGTCTTGGCAAGCCGGGTCCGGGCCGACTGATCGGCGGTCACTTCTGGCTGGTCGTGTCGCGCGATCCCGCGCGCACGCTGGCCGAAATCGGGCCGCACGTGCTGTATCAGATCGAGATGTACAACAAGTGGCTCGGCGAGGCCGGCCAGGCGCTGTTCCCGCCGGTATCGTCGCCAGCGCAACTGGCGGAGATGGGGATCCTGCAGATCCTCGGCCCGCAACAGGCGGTCGATGCAATTGCCACCTACGCCGAAGCCACCGGTATCGAGCGCTATTACACGTGGACCGTGCCGCCTGGGTATCCGGAAGAAAAGATGAACGATCACCTGCAGCTCTTCGCTGAAGAAGTGATCCCCAAGTTTCGCTGAAGGGAAATGCTATGAAGTTCTATGACTGCGCGATGGCGCCGAATCCGCGTCGGGCGCGCATCTTCCTCGCCGAGAAGGGCATCACGGTGCCCACGGTCGAGGTCAACATCGTTGACGGCGAGAACCTGCAGCCGGCGTATCTCGCGATCAATCCACGCGGTCTGCTGCCGACGCTCGTGCTCGACGACGGCACGCGCGTCGACGAAGTGATGGCGATCTGCCGTTACTTCGAGGATCTCTATCCGTGGCGGCCGTTGCTCGGCCGCACGCCGGTGGAGCGCGCGCTTGTCGAATGCATGCAACGCAAAGCTGAATTCGACGGCATGATTGCGGGTTCCGAGGTGTTCCGGAACCAGCATCCAAAGTTCGCCGCGCGCAGCATCCCGGGCGGCGGCGCGCAGCCCATCCCGGCGATCCCGGGCCTCGTGGAACGCGGCCGGCAGACGCTGCTGCGCTTCTTCGACTGGCTCGAACAGTCGCTCGGCAAGACCGGCTTCGTCGTCGGCGACGAACTCACGATGGCTGACATCACCGCGTTCTGCGCGATCGACTTCGTGGCGTGGGTAGAACTCCATATCCCGGAGGGCAATACAGCGACCAGGCGCTGGCACGCTGCCCTGAGCGAGCGCCCGAGCGCCCGGGCCTGACGATGTCTGCGCCGCCGGGGCCTGGATTCTGGCGCAGCCTCGAAGGCTACCGGCGCAATCCCGCGACCTATTTCACCGGGCTTGCCGCGCGCCACGGCGATGTCTTTCGCTGGCGCGGCGCGCTGGACATCTACATGGTCAACGATCCGGACGACGTCCGGCGCGTGATGACGCAGGCGTGGCCGCAGTTCACCAAGGACAACATCGACTATCGCGTGCTGAAGGTGACGATGGGTGAAGGCCTGGTCACCAGCGATGGTGCGGCGTGGAGCCGACAACGCCGCCTGATGCAGCCGATGTTCCACAATCGGATCGTGAACGCCTTCGACACGGCCATCAACGCGTGTACTGAAGCCTTGGTGTCGCGCTGGCAGGCCCGGGCACCGGCGCAGCCCTTTGCGCTCGATCGCGAGCTGGGCAGGCTGACCTTCGGCGTTGTTGGCGCCACCTTGTTCGGCGCCGACATCGAGGCCTACGCCGATGAAGTCGCAGAGATGCTCGACGTCATGAACGTCAATCCGAAAACCATTCGCGCACTGCTGACGCTGTACCCGTGGATACCCGCGGCGAGCAACCGCCGCTTCGCGCGCCACCTCGCCACGCTCGATCGGATCGTCTACGGCCTCATCGAACGGCGGCGAGCCAGCGGCGAGTCCCGTGGCGATCTGCTCGGCTTGCTGCTCGCCGCGCGCGACGAGGACAGCGGCGAGGCGGTGCCCGAAAAGCAGATCCGCGATGAAATCGTCACGCTGATGCTCGCCGGCCACGAAACCTCCGCCACCTCGCTCGCGTGGACCTTCCACCTGCTCGCGCAGCACCCTGAAGTCGAAGCCACGCTCGTCGATGAACTCACGCGCGAACTCGGCGGCCGACCGGCGCTGGCGGCCGATCTGCCGCGCCTGCCCTATCTGAAACAGGTGGTGCAGGAATCGATGCGCGTGTATCCGCCGGTGTGGGGCATCTCGCGCGCAGTCGGTGAGGACTGCGAGTTCAAGGGCTACCGCATCCCGGCCGGTGCCTATCTTGCAATCCTCCCCTATTCGCTGCACCGGCACCCGGCGCACTGGACAGATCCGGAACGCTTCGACCCTGCGCGCTTCAACCCCCAGCGCAGTGAATCGCGTCACTCGTACTGCTACCTGCCATTCGCGGCAGGTCAGCGCAGCTGCATCGGCGCCGGCATGGCGATGCTCGAAATCCAGCTCGTGCTCGCTCGCCTGCTGCCGCTGTTCCGCGTGCGGCCCGTCCCCGGGCACCCGGTCGTGCCGCTCGCGTCGGTCACCTACCGTCCCCGCCACGGCATCCTGGCGACGGCCACCCCGCGCGCCTGACGGCCTTTTTTTTCATGCCGGCCTGTCAAGCCCGGCGCCGACTCTCTACACTGCGCGCCCATGTTAGCTTTCCGTGATGTAAGCCTGCGCCGCGGCGGCCAGGTGCTGTTTGAAGACGTCAACTTCATTGTTCACGCCGGGCAGAAAATAGGCCTGACCGGCGCCAATGGCGCAGGCAAATCGAGTCTGTTTGCGCTGATCCGCGGCGAACTCGCGACCGAAACCGGCGCGGTCAGCCTGCCGGCAAGCGTCGAACTCGCCCATGTTGCGCAGGAAACCCCGCCCGATCCGCGCCCCGCGCTCGACTACATTCTCGACGGCGACCGCGAACTGCGCGAAGTGCAGGCTGCAATCGCGCGCGCGGAGGCTGGAAACGGCGAGCACCTCGGCGAACTCCACGTGCGCATGGCATCGATCGACGGCTATGCGGCGCCGGCCCGTGCGGCGCGTCTGCTGGTCGGCCTTGGTTTCGCACCGGGCGATGAACTGCAGAAAGTCTCGTCGTTCTCCGGCGGCTGGCGCATGCGGCTGAACCTCGGCCGCGCGCTGATGTGCCGTTCCGATCTGCTGCTGCTCGACGAACCGACGAACCATCTCGATCTGGATGCGGTGATCTGGCTCGAACAGTGGCTGTTGTCCTACCCCGGCACATTGATCCTGATTTCACATGATCGTGATTTCCTCGACCGCGTCGTCGGCGTGATTGCGCAGATGGAGCGTGGCGGGCTGAAGCTCTACACCGGCAACTACAGCGCCTTCGAGCGCGCGCGCGCCGAACAGCTGGCCGGCCAGCAGTCGGCCTTCGAGCGCCAGCAGCGTGAAGTCGCCCACATGCGCGACTTCGTTGATCGCTTCCGCTACAAGGCGAGCAAGGCGCGCCAGGCGCAGAGCCGCCTGAAGGCGCTCGAGCGTCTCGAGATGATCGCTCCGGCGCACATTGATTCACCGTTCAGCTTCACATTCAAGCCGCCACACAAGCTCCCACAGCCGCTGCTGGTGCTCGACGAGGTCGACGCGGGCTATGGCGAGCACCGCGTGCTGAACAAGCTGAAGATGACGATCACGCCGGGCGACCGCATCGCGCTGCTGGGCGCGAACGGCGCCGGCAAATCGACGCTGATCAAACTGCTGGCTGGCGATATTACGCCCCAGGCCGGCGAACTGCATGGCGCGAAGGATCTCGCCGTCGGCTACTTCGCGCAGCACCAACTCGAGCAGCTCGACGCCAGCGAAAGCGCGCTGGTCCATCTGCAGCGCATCGATCCGAAGGGTTACGAGCAGCAACAGCGTAATTTTCTTGGTGGCTTCAACTTCGACGGCACCATGGTCAAGCGCCCGGTCGGCACCTTCTCCGGCGGCGAGAAAGCGCGCCTCGTGCTCGCGCTGCTGATGCATGCGCGGCCGAACCTGCTGCTGCTCGACGAACCGACCAACCATCTCGATCTCGACATGCGCCACGCGCTGACCCTCGCGCTGCAGGACTTCGGCGGCGCGCTGATCGTCGTCGCCCATGACCGCCACCTGCTGCGCACGACCGCCGACACGCTGATGCTCGTGCACGACGGCAAGGTGGACACCTGGGATGGGGATCTCGACGACTACGCGCGCTGGCTCGCCGGCGGCCGCCGTGAGCAGTCGGCGCCGCAGTCCGCAGACGAGCAGGCCGCTGATCGCACCAACGACAGGCAGCGCCGCCAGCAGGGTGCGCAACTGCGCCAGCAGCTCAAACCCCTGCGTGAAGCGGTGCGTCTGGCCGAGACACTGGTGGAAAAGGCGAACCGGAAAAAGGCGACGATCGACGCGAAACTTGCGAACCCCGAGCTCTACGAGCCGGCGCAAAAAGACGAACTGAAGCGTCTGCTGATCGAAAAATCGCGCATCGAACAGGAAACCGAGGCCGCCGAGAGCGCCTGGTTGTCGCATGCCGACGCGCTCGAAACAGCCGAGCGCGAAACCGCCGCCTGAGGCAGGCGCCACAGTGGCCGGTACCCCCGCTCGCTTTTCACCCGCCGGCTAATCCGTTGCGCCGGTCGTGCCTGGCGATTGCCTAGCGCGGGCATCGCATTCGCAGCCGTTCAGGATGCGAGCGGCGCCGCGGCCTCCGCCGGCAGATTGACCGACACCGCCAGACCGCCGAGCGCCGCATCGCGCCCGAAGGCCAGCGCTCCGCCGTAGGCAGCAACGATATCGCCGACTATCGCAAGCCCGAGGCCGTGCCCCTGACGCGATTCATCGAGCCGCACACCGCGCGTCATGGCGCGCGCTACGGCTCCCTCCTCCATCCCCGGGCCGTCGTCGGCAATCAGGATCCGCAGCCCATCGCCGGCCGACACAGCCACCCGCACGCGCTGCCGCGCCCACTTGCAGGCGTTGTCAAGCAGATTGCCGAGCAGTTCCTGCAGGTCCTCGCGATCGCCGAAGGCGGTGCGCTCGCCTTCGCGCTGGATGTCGATGGTGATGGGCCGGTCGCGATGCAACTGGCGCATCGTCGCGCAGAGTTCGTCCAGATCCTGCGTCAGCAGAAAGCGCGCGGTTCGTCTTCAACGAGCAGCAGCCGCATCAGCGCTCCCGCTCATACTTGAGCTGCTTGCCGCTGGTGGCATCGAACTCGAATTCGTACACATGACCATCGTCGCCGAGGATTTCGATTGCGTAGCGGTAGCGCCCGTCGTCGCGCTCGAGCCCGGCTTCGATCACGCGTCCGGGCCAGCGCACCGCGAGCTCTTTGAGGAGGTCGCCGAGCGGCAGGATGATCCCCTCGCGGCGCAGCCGGCGCGCCTCGCCATGGCCAATGTCACCCGCCTGCGCGCCGGCAACGGCGCACAAGAGCAGCATCTCTGCCAGTCGGCGCCGGTGACGCACGGGCGTCGTCCACGCCTGTTCCCGGCTAGTCTTGCCGTGCCTCATCGAGCACCTCGCCGCGCTTTACGTCGCCTTCGAGTGCCCACTCATCGCCAGCGGCATCGACCCCCTCGGCTGCATAGATCAGACGGCCCTGTGCGTGCTGCAGGTCGAGTGCATCGAGCTTGCCCGGCCGCGCCTGCGCGAGGAGTTCGATGATTCGGGCTTCAGAGAATGCCGCGCCATTCGCCTGCAGCTGCGCGACTTCGGCTTGAGGCAGTGCCGCGCAGGCCGTCCCCGCCAGGCACAGCAGCGCCGGGGCGACGCCGCAACGGGAGATCGGGGAGCGGTTTAATTTCATGGCAGTTTCCTGGCGTGGACTGGATCGGGTGCCGGACGCCGACCATCGACGTCTGCTTACCCTGCTTTGCAGTCTGCGCAGGCCGCCTGAAACCAGGCTGAAAGGTCCCGCCCCACGTTGCTGCGCGGGGCGGGACAGAACCTCACAGGTGTTCGACGAACCAGTCGCGTGCAGCGACGCTCGTTTCGGCAAACTTTTCAATGTAGGCGGCGTAGTGATCGGCCTTGATCACCGCCAGCTTCTTCGGCCCCTGCACCTTGTCGAAGCAGGCCAGTGCGATATCGGTCGGCGTCGTGGTGTCGCGGTCAGACACGATCATCAGCAGTGGCGTCGGGCTGATGTATTCCATGTAGCCCATGACGTCGTATTCCATCATGTATTCGATCGAGCGCAAGGTGACCCGGTTCTCCCAGGTGCAGGTCGGATCCGCGTTCACGAAGTGATGGATGAAGTTGTAGGTTGCCGTGCCCGGGAACACGTGCGGTTCGGTTGGGTCGAGCGAGCACATCTTCATGTACGCCGACGGCTCGCCCTTGATGCGCCGCAGGCGGTCGTCGTCGAGCATCTTACGGAAGCCCTCGATGGCCGTGATCGGCAGGAACTGCTGCAGATTGTGGTGGCCGCGCATGAACGGCACCTGGCTGACGATTGCCTTCACGCGGCGGTCGATTGCGCCGACCGCGCACACTGTCCCGCCGGTATAGCTCGTGCCCCAAATCCCGATACGCTCCGGGTTCACCTCGGGCAGGGTCTGCGCATAGCTGATTGCGGTGCGATAGTCGCGGCGCTGCCAGGTCGGGTCGATTTCCGACCGTGGTTCGCCGCCCGAACTGCCGAGGCAGCGGTTGTCGTAGACGAGCACGGCGAGACCGGCGGCGGCAAAGACGTCGGCGAATTTGTCGAGCGTCATTTCCTTGGTGCCGGAGAAGCCGTGCGCCATCACGACGCAGGCGAACGGGCCCTTGCCCTTGTCCGGTGTATAAAACCAGCCGCGCAGCGTGACGCCGTCCGCGTTGAACTCGATATCGAGTCGCATGGTGAATCTCCCCTGTCTGATGTTCTTATGTGAATGAAAGTGCGCCGCTGTCGGTCACGGCGGCCGACGGCCGCTCGCGCCTGCGGAGGATGCCCGGTGCACGGTCGGCCCAGCGGCTATGGTCGGTGTCCCGGCCCGGCTTGGCAAGGCGCCGGCGCGGTTCAGTCACGGGTCAGCGCGAGGGCCATCTCGCGCAGTTTCGCGCGCTGGATTTTCGTGCCGTTCGCGCTCGCCGTGGTCGGGAAGGCCTCAATGGCGACGAAGCGGCGCGGCACCTTGTAGCCAGCCAGGCGCGCCTTGCACCAGTCGCGCAGCGCCACTGTATCTACTGCCGCGCCGTCCGGCGTCACGATGAACGCGATGGCCACGGGCTCCTGGCTCACGGTCGCGCCGACGACCTGTGCGCCCAGCACCGCCGGATGGGTTTCGAGCACGGCCTCGATTTCCTGCGGGCTGGTCAGGAAGCCGCCGAGCCGCAGCACATCCCCAATGCGCGCCACGTAACAGAAGCGGCGCGGGCCATCGAGATATCCGAGATCGCCGGTGCGCAACCAGCCGTCGTGGAAGGCCTCGCGCGTGGCGTCCGGATTGCCGTAGTACTCGAGCAGCAGGCTCGGCCCCTTGAGTTCGATTTCACCCTGCTCGCCGGCCGGCAGTTCGCGGCCGGTATCCGGATCGCAGATTCGCACCTCGGCCTCGGCCGAGATCAGCGTGCCCCCGCCTTTCGCGCGCTCCGCCGCCGGTAGCGTGTATGACTGCAACGCGTAGAGCGCGTGCACTTCGCTCATGCCGTAGAGCCCGCAGGCCAGCACGCCGCGCGCTGCGGCGCGTTCGACGAGATCCTCGAGCGCCGGATTGAACTTCGCGTAACCGAAAAAGCGCAGGTCGGGAAATGGCTGTGGCTCAGGGCGCGCAACGAGCAGGCGATCGAGCATGTCGTCGCCGCCATTCGCATGCGTGATGTGCTCGTCGTGCATGATGCGCGCGGCTTCGTCGGCATCGAACAATGGCAGCACCCGCATCGGGGCGCCGCCCGCCAGCGCCGCCAGCGCCTGCGTGAACCCGAACACCCCGCACAGGGGCAAAGCCTGCAGCACCCGCGAGCCGGGCGCGGCGAGATCGAAGCCCACCGCGACGTCACGCGCATGGCGGACCACACCCGCCTGTGCGTGACAGACGAACTTCGGTGCCTTCGTTGTGCCCGAGGTCGTGAAGATCACGCAGCGCGCGCTAGCCGACGCCGGCTCGGCGCGGTCCTCTGCTGCCGTGGCGAGCGCCGCATACGGCGTGACGGTGCGGCCAGGCAACGTGAACGGCGCTTCGTCCGGCGCCTCCGTGTAGACGATCACGTGCTCGAGCGTGGCGAGCGCCGCGGCCGGCACGGCATCGAGGATGCCGCGGAAATCGATCGCCTTGAAGCCCGGCCACAACACCAGCGCCCGGCAACCGGCGCGGCCGAGAATGTCCTCGACCTCATGCGCGCGGAACCGCGTGTTGACCGACACCGCGATCGCGCCGATGCGCGCGCACGCAAAGAAACAGTCGAGCCAGGCCGGGATGTTCGGCAGCCACAGCGCGACGCGATCGCGCGGTTCGATGCCGAGGCCGCGCAGGCCGGCAGCAACGCGGCGACTCGCGGCGGCGAGATCGCCCGCGGTCAGCCGCTGCCCGCGATAATCCATCGCATGGCGGGCGGGCGGCAGGGCATCGAGAAACTGCGTCAGGCTGTCGGCCATCACGGCAACGCTCCGTTGGACAGGCTTCGAATGTACCAGCGGCGTGCTGCAGATGAAACGCACACCCGAGTTCGATCAAGACGGCACCGCGCGTGGCCGGTAAAGTGACGGTGATGGACCCTGCCGCCACGTCGCTGACGACTGACCTGCTGCCGAGCTTCGCCGCCGCGCTCGGCGCCGGCCTGCTGATTGGTATTGAACGCGAACGCCGCAAGGGCCAAGGCGCACAGCGTCAGTTCGCCGGCATCCGGACCTTCACGCTGGCCGCGATGATGGGCGCCGTCGCGCAGCGCATCGGCGTACCGTGGCTGGTGATCCTCGGCGGCCTGCTCATTCTGACGCTGACGGCCATTCGCTACGCACGCGAGCGCGCCACCGATCCCGGCATCACCACTGAACTTGCGCTGTTCGTGACCTATCTGCTCGGCGTGCACGCGATCGACCATCCGCGTTTCGTCGCGGGTGCCGCCGTGATTGTGGCGACGCTGCTGTACGCGCGACAGGGACTGCATCGCTTCTCGACCGAACTGCTGAGTCCAACGGAGCTGCGCGACGGGCTGGTGCTCGCCGGGGCCGCACTCGTGGTGCTGCCGCTGATCCCCGCCACCCCGCTGGCCTGGCTCGGGGGCCTGGGCCCGCGACGGCTGTGGGCGCTGGCGGTGTTGTTCATGACGCTTCAGGGGCTCGGCCATGTCGCGCTGCGAGCGTTCGGGCCGCGCGCCGGCCTCGCGCTCGGTGGTGTGCTGTCCGGCTTCGTGTCGAGCACCGCGACAACCGCCGCCCTCGGCGCGCGCGCGCGGCGCGATCCGTCCCTGCTGCCCAGTTGTATCGCCGGCGCGTGGTTCTCGACGGTGTCCACCGCCGTCCAGCTTGGGCTGGTGGCCGCTGCCATTCATCCGGCCAGCCTTGCAGCGCTGCGCGGACCGCTGGCTGCGATGCTGACCACCGCGCTGGTGCTGGCCACCCTCGCCCTGCTTCGCCAGCGCAGCGGCGCCGCGCCGCAAAGTGACAGCCATGCGTTTCATCTCGTACCTTCGCTGGGCTTTGCGGCCCTGCTCGCCGGCGTGACCGCCGGGGTGGGGCTGATTGAGCGTCACTATGGCCTCGCCGGTGCGACGCTCGGCATCGCGCTGGCCGGCCTGGCCGATGCGCATGCCGCGGCGACCTCGGCGCTGTCGCTCGCGGCCAGCGGCCTCGTCGACCCGCCGACGCTGACGCGCTGTGTGCTGATTGCGATGAGTACCAACACCTGCAGCAAGGTGCTGCTGGCGTGGCTCAATGGCGGCGCGCGATACGGCGCGTGGACCGGCACGGGGCTGCTGCTGATCGCCGGCGCGGCGTGGCTGCCGACGCTCGTCTAGGCGCGTTCAGCCGTGCGGCGTTTCCCGCCGTAGCACGAAGAAGAACGGATAGGCCATCTGCTTGTAGTCCATCAGCCCGAGCACGGTGTCGTCATCGACGTGACGAAACACATCGTGGATCGGGAGATGGTCGTAGATCATCGTGGCGCTGGTCTTGTCCCGATAGCTCATCAGCCGCAGTCGGGCCTGACTGACGGTCGTGCGCAACAGCCGGTTGTTGAGTTTTGCGAGCGGTACGAGCCCCCAGCCGAAGCGCGCGAGTGGCAATGCCTGCGCGAGCCGCATCGACAGAGTCAGCGGCCGCACGCTGAACACCGTGCCGCCGGCATCGCGGAACAGCAGCGGATGCACGTGCTCGGCGTCAATGAAAGATTTACCGTACCAGCCCGTAGCCTCGAGCAGGCCGTCCATCGGATGACCGGTCGGCAGGCCGCCACCGACCCAGCGCCCGCGCATGAAGGCGAGATCCACCACCGGCAGTTCGTCGAAGAACGCCAGTGCGCGCTCGAGTCTGACGGGCGCCGTGCGCAGCAGTTCGTGCAGGGTTTCGGTGGGGGTCATCGCAGGCCTTGCAGCAGACGTGTTGCCGGAGCGCCGCAGATTAGGCGCATCGATCAGACAGCGCCAGCCGTCGCGCGCCTCAAGGCTGCCTACGCATCGCCTCGAACAACTGCGGGTCGAAGCCGTCCATGCGCTCGGCACCGACGAGTATCAGCGGCACGCCGCGCCCCCCAGCGCTTCGAAGCGCTGCCGGTTGGCGGCGCTTGCGTCGATGTCGATGTCGGCATAGGACACGCCGTGCGCCGCGAAATAACGCTTGGCCCGCTTGCATACCCCACACCATTCGGCGCTGTACATCACGATACCGGCCGCAGCGGTCTTCACCGGCGTGAGCTTCGCTGTTTCAATCGTATTGGCCCGCGGCCGCACGACTTTCTTCGTCTGCCCGGCCGGCGGCTGATCGCCGAAATGCACCTGGCCGGCCGCGTCCTGCCATGAATAGATCTCGGCCAGCGCCGGCATCGCCAGCGTCAGCAACACGCAGAGACCCCGGATTTTGTGCTGCATGTGCCCCTCCCTGGGGCTGATGACAGGGCAGATCCGGACTGCCGTCTGGCGCTGAGGTTTTGACCGGGGGCATTTATTTGCCCCCGAGAACACGGAGAACAATCTTCAAACAACCCGCTCAAGCAGCAACCAGACGCCCACCGTGCAGACACCGGCTGACAGCATCGCGCTCACCCCTGTTGCGCGCGGCAGGCGGCGGATGCCGTGCAGGAGCGGGAGCACGAGCAGGATGACGGCGATCTGGCCCGCTTCGACGCCAACATTGAAGCCGATCAGCGCGGGCCACAGCCCCCCGGCCGGCAGGCCGATGTCACGCAGAACGCTCGCGAAACCGCAGCCGTGGACCAGGCCGAACAACGGCGTGACCCACACGCGGCGCGACAGCGGATTGCGGGCCCAGAGGTTCTCCGCCGCGACATAGGCAATCGACGCCGCGATCACCGCTTCGACGAGCACGGACGGCAGGCGCAGCACATCGAGCGCGGTCAGCGCGAGCGTGACGCTGTGCGCAAGCGTGAACGCAGTGACGATCTTGACGACCGCCTGCCAGCGGGCCGGCGCCAGCAGCAGCGCGAACAGGAACAGCAGGTGATCGTAGCCGAGCAGAATGTGTTCGATGCCGAGCACGAAAAAAGCTCCGAAACCGCTCGCCGCGCGCGGCGCCGCGCCCACGGCGGCAAAGTTCAGCTGCACCTCGCGGGCTTCATCGGCAAGCGTGAACGTCTGCGTCGCCCCGACGGCGGTCGCGCGCCCCAGCACGTGCAGATCGGCACCGAAGCGGTCGAAACTGTCGTCGCGCAGCGCGATCGACGTGATGGCGCCGGCGCACACGAAGTCGACCGTGATCTGCACGCTCGCGCGGGCCGCCGTCGGCGGTGTCGCGCTGGCGGAAGCGGCCGCGCAGGGCTCGCCGGCGTTGCGGATGGCAAGCCCCGTGCGCACCGCGTCGCGCGCGCGAGCGAGGCCGCGTGCGGTGTCGCCGCTGCTGGCGGCCAGTACAGGCTCGGGCAGGGCGGACAGCGTCAACTCATAGCGCAGCACGTTGTCGGCCACCGTCAGCGCCGCATGGCCGGTCACGCCGCCGTCATGGGCGCTGGCGCCGGACGCCCCGACGAGCAGCACGCAGACGGCCACGGCCTGCCGCCCCTTCATGGCAGGGCCTCCGCCACGGCCTGCCACTCTTCGCCGACGAAATTCGACATCAGGTAAATCTGCGCGGGCTCTTCCACGCGCAGATACTGCAGGCTGCCGTCCGGTGTGCGGCCGCCGAACGCGAGCGCGAGGTGCTGACCGTCGTCGAGCGTCACGCCGATGCGCAGCGACGGGGTGCGCAAGCCGAAGTCCGCCAGCGCCTGCGCCGAAGCGGTGTCCGCCAGTGTGCGCACCGGCCGCGCGGTATGCAGGAACTTCACGGCGAGCGTTAGGCTGCTGGCCACTTCACCCGCCAGTGCGCCGCGCGCGGTGTGCCAGGCCGCGCCGCGCCGCTCGATACGCCATTGCTGTTCGCCCGCCTGCACGTCGACCCGCCGCACGCGCGCGGGCGGAACCGTCATCACGCCGGCCGCCTCGAAGGCCACGAACTGCTCGCGCGTCGGACGGGCACCGGTCACCAGCATCGCCATCAGCCAGCCGATGGCGATCGCGGCGAGCAGTGCGCGACCAGCCGCCTTCATCGACGTCGCCACCAGACGAAGACGCCCAGGCCGGTGGCGAGCAGTGGCAGCGCGATCACGACCAGCCCGTAGAGCGCCTGCAGCTGCGGTTCGGTCAGCAGCACCAGCGCCGGCACCGGCACGCGCGGCGCGACCGGCGTCAGCGCTTCCTCGCGTGCGAGCCAGCGGATGAGGCCCAGCGCGAGATCGCCGTTCGACATGTACGGATAGAATGAATTGCTGAGGAAATCCGCATCGCCCACCAGCACCGCGCGCAGCGGCTTGCCGTCCCGGGTGAGCGTGCCTTCGCTGGCAATCGCGAGCAGCTGCGGGGCCGCCGCCGTGGCCACTGCCCTGCCTGCAGCCGCCGGTGGCGCCGGCGTACGCTGCGCCAGGGCGGCAACCGCCTTCACCGTGCTGGCCGGGCTGCTGCTGATCAGCGGCGTCACGGCGATGCCCGGCGCGGGCGTCGTCAGCGCCAGCGGGCGCGCGCCGGGGAAAAACGTGTATGACACCTTGTTCGTGATCGGATGCGGGTCATAGCCTGTCACCGCGACCATTTCGGCATCCGTGCCGTAGTGGCTTACCGTATCGATGACGACCGCCTGTGTCGGCACCGCACCGAGCGCGGCAGCCAGCTGCTGCAGGCCCGGCTCGAGCACGAAACCGAGATCGTGTAACAGCAGCGCAGCGCCGCCCTGCTCCAGATACGCGCGCAACGCGGCGCTTTCCCCGGGCAGCCAGGTGGTCCGGGGACCCGCGTCGATCACCACGCTGCAGTGCGCGGGAATTGCAGCGACAGTGGGCAAGGGCAGCGGCTCGATGTCATAGCCCAGCCCTTCGAGCGTGCGCCGCCAGCGCCCGACGCCGTGGCCACGGGTTTCGATCACGAGCGCCGAGGAATCGTCATGATCGTGGCCCACTGCCGAGTCGAGATGGGTGTGGTATTCCTCGTTGTCGATCGCATACTCGTTGTGGCCTTCAATGAAGCACAGCGTCACGCGCCGCTCGCGCAGGACACGCTGGATGCCGATCGCGAACTCGAGTTCGTCAGTGCCCTGCACGACGAGGCGCCGGCCTTCGGCCTCGATCAGGGCGGCATTGTTGATGCGTACGCCCGCCGTTTCGGCGAGGCTCGGCTGCTTTTCAGGATCCACCGCGCGCACGCTAAGCAGGGCATTGTGGCGCCCCAGCAGCGTCAGCATCTGCCGCGCGCGCTGCGCGTTCGGGTCCTGACCCTGATGAAAATAGGTGATGCTGACCGGTACGCGCAGCGCCGCCACCACCGCCACCGCCTGGGGCGACGGAGTGAAGACTTTCTCGCGCGTCAGGTCGACATGCGTGTCGTGCAGCGCGAGCGCCGCAACGGCCAGCCCGGTGATGGCGAGCGCGCCCAGTACGATCGCACTGGACCCCAGACGGCGACGCCAGGAACTGCCGGCGGGCGTCAGCGGCAAGGCGACGCCCAGGCTGAACAGCAGCAGCACCGCGACCAGCCAGCCGGCCGTCCAGCCGAGATTCACCCAGTCGAGCGCGTGTTCGGCGTGTTCCATCTCAGCGTCGCCCGAGCGCGCGCACCGCGAGAAACAGGCCGAGCAGCGTCCCGCACAGAAAGAAGCCACCGTCGGACAGATACATCGCGCCGGTCGCAAACGGCGTGAAATGCGCGAGCAGTGACAACTGCAGCACGAGTTCGTCCCACGGCGCCGGAAGCACCGCCGCGAAGGTGTCGAGCATCCACAGCAGCAGCGACAGCCCGATCGCGAGCGTCGCGGCCACCACCTGGTTCGCCGTCATCGCGGACAGCGCAAGGCCGATCGCATTCAACAGGGAGGCCAGCAACAACAGGCCCAGATAAGCGCTGTACACCGGCCCCCAGTCAGGATGGCCATGCCAGGCAAGCACGGCCGGATAGATCAACGTCGGCACCAGCATCGCAAGGATGAGCGTCATGCCAGCCAGAAACTTGGCAAACACGAGATCGCGCTCGCGCGCCGGCGTGGCGAGCAGCAGTTCGAGGGTGCCGTGGCGGCGCTCTTCGGCGAACTGCCGCATCGTCAGCAGCGGCACGAACAGCAGCAGCAGCACGGCGGCCTGGAACACGAGACGGATCAGCGAGGCGCTGCGCGTCAACGCGAGGTTGGTAACGAAGGTATAACCCATCACGAGCAGGAAGACCGCGATCAGCACCCACGCGATCGGCTGCACGAACAGCGAACGCAGTTCCTTGTCGAGCAATGGGCGCCACATGCCGCGCATCGCTCAGGGCCGCTGAGGCGCCGTCATCGCGAGAAACTCGCGCTCGAGCGCGCCCGGGTCATTCGGCGTCACCGCGCGGCTGCCGAGCAGGCGACCGTGATGGAGAATCAGGGCGCGCGTCGCGAGACGCTCGATCTCGGTCAGCACATGGGAAGTCACGAGTATCGCGTGCGTCGGCGTGAGTTCGGCGACGAGTTCGCGCAGTTCCAGAATTTGCCAGGGATCGAGCCCGTTGGTGGGTTCGTCGAGCACCAGCAGCGGCGGATCGCCCTGTAGCGCCAGCGCGATCGCGACCCGCTGGCGAAAGCCCCGCGACAGCTTGCCGACGTTGCGGCGGCGAACCTCATCGAGCCCGAGTCGGGTGCTGACGCGCGCTCGCTCGCGCTTCGCCGCGGCCGCGTCAAGCCCGCGCAGACGCCCGAAGAGCAACAGGGTTTCATCGACCGTCAGGTGGGGATAGAGCGTGGTGTCTTCGGACACGAAGCCCAGCAGCCGCCGGGCCGCCTGACCGTCGACGCGCACGTCGTGGCCGCCGATCTCGGCGCGACCTGAGGCGGGTGCCAGGTAGCCGGTCAGCAGCCGCAGGCAGGTGCTCTTGCCGGCGCCGTTCGGCCCCAGCAGGCCGAGTACTTCGCCGCGATCGAGCGTGAAACTGACGTCATCGAGGACGCGCCGCGGGCCATAGTCGTAACTGAGGCCCGCGGCGCGGACGAGCGGCTGCCCGCCTGCGTTGCCGCTGCTGATCGGACGCGCCTCTTACTCGTAGAACTCGGGCGCGTGCTTCAGCGTCTTGAACGCATCGGGATCATGGGCCGTGAAGAAGTTCGCGTTCTCGGTGGCCATCATGCGCCGAATCCAGTCGTAGCCCTGCACGATGCCGACCGGATCATAGGCCAGCACAATGTTGGGGATAAGGTTCTTCTCGACGTTGTCACGGAAGTACGCAGCGTCGCCGGTGAGAATGATCGAGCCCGCCTTCGGCATGCGCACCAGCAGCATCTGGCTGCCCTTGGTGTGCCCGCGCGAACGATGCACCACGAGGCTGCCGTCACCGAACAGATCGTAATCGCCGGTAATCCGCAGCATGTCCATCGAACCCGGTTTGGACGAGCCGACGCCGGCGCGCAGCACCTGCGCGTCGCCCGGGATGTAACCGGCGGCGAAGGGCTCGTCCGGGAACATCGCGAAACCGAGTTCGTCGTCCTGAATCACAAGCGTGGAGTTCAGGAACTTGCCGACGTTGCCGCCGTGGTCGAGATGCATGTGGCTGACCACGACATACTTGATGTCATCGGGCTTCAGGCCGATCTTTGCGAGCTGCACGTCGATGGCGTCTTCCGGCTTCATCTTCGGTTCGAAGATGGTGGCGAGCTTGCCCCAGTAGCTGAGGTCGGTGATCAGCTTGTCGTTGTTGCCGGTATCGAACAGCACATTGCCCTTAGGGTGCTTGACGACGAAAAAGCCGATCGGGATCTCGATCTTCGGCTCCATCGGCGCGAGGTTCTGCAGAAACCCCTTCGACAGCATCATCCGCCCGGACGAAAACACATAAAGCTGCATGCCGGCTGGCGATTCCGCCTGTACCGGTCCCAGCAGCATCGTCAGCAGCAACGCGGCGGTGGCCGCCATCAAACGTTTCATCATGCCCCCTTGATCATTGTATTGACGTGGGCTGCAGGCCGCCCGCCTGCCAGCCCGTGCATTATGGCGTCAAAGCGGCGGGGCGCCCAGCACCGTCATGCCCCCCGCGGCCGGGGCCGGCGCGTACCATGCGGGCTTGCTGTCGGGAGGGGGTCGTTGGGCCTCTCCCATCTGAATGAGGGTGACCCGTTGAAATTCTTGCGCTGGCTGCTAGCCCGTCCTGCTGATCGCGGGTTTGGCCGCCGGGTTCTTCCGCTACTGGCAGTACCGCACCCTTCACCCAAGCACCGATGACGGCTACGCCCAGGCCCATATCGCGCGTAGCGTCGGGCCGACGATCGGCGGCTACATCACCGAGTACTATCACTGGCGGTGGGTGTTCTACATCAACCTGCCTATCGGTTCGATTGCGCTGCTGCTCGCGCTGGGCCAGATCCCGGCCGCGCGGCGCGGCGCGCGCCACCGACTGGACGGGGCTGGTGCTGATGTCGCTCGCGCTTGGCTGTCTGCAGGCCGTACTCGACATGGGCCATCACCGCGACTGGTTTGCGTCGCAGCTGATCATGGCCCTGACGATTATCGGCGCCTTCAGCGGCGTGGTGTTCGTGATTCGCGGCCTCCTCGTGCCGCACAACATCATCGACCTGCACCTCTTCCGCAATCGCAACGTCACGCGCACGCTCGGCTCGGCAATCGGCGTGGCGCTCGCCGGCACGCTGTTCGTCCGTCAGGAGCAGGTGCACTGGAACCTCCTCGGCGGAACATATTTCGGACCTGAATCCGAACTGGTCCCTCTGGCTCGAGCGCGCCGGCATGAGCATGGACGACGCATCGACGCCGGCGATCGTCGCGCGCGAAATGTTGCGCCACGCACAGATGCAGGCTTTTGCCGATCTCTACTGGGCGATTTCCCTGAGTTTCCTGCTGATGATGCCGTTCGTGGCCTTGCTGCGTCGTCCCTTGCCACGCTGAGCGCACGCCGGCTCAGCGCGGCCATGGTGCAGGATCAATTTTGGCGCTGCTTGTCTGCCATCAGGAAGCCACGCGACTCGATCGCCATACCGATTAGCGATAAGTTAAGCGGAACGAAAAATCCACGGGAGGAGCCCCCTTGAAGCTTACGAACATTTTCGTCGTTGCCGATCGCGATGATCCCCAACAACTTGCCCTGCGTGCAGCACTGGATCTGGTGCGCGGATCGAACGCCGTCATCCACCTTGTTGGATTCGTGCACGATGCAGCAGCCGAGCAAGCCAAACTGATGTCCGCCACCACCGCCCGACGGCTCAAGGCCGCGTTGATCAAGGACAGGGAAACCTGGCTCGATGCCGCTGCCGCCCGTCACACCGCCGTCGGTGTGACCATCCAGACGCAAGCCGTGTGGGCCAAAGACATCAATGCGTGGGTCAACGAACATGTCACGCTGCAGGAGTACGGCCTGCTCGTCAAAGCCGGCCATCGCAGTGAGAACTTTGTTTACACGCCCACCGACTGGCGCCTGTTCCGCGAATGCAAGGTGCCGGTGCTCATCGCGCGCGAGCGCCTGCGCCGCAAGCCCGCGCGCGTCATGGCGGCCGTTGATCTCGGCAGCGATCAGTCGGTACAGCGGGCGCTGAACAAGCGGGTGCTCGACAGCGCGGCACTTATTGCGCAACAGATCGGCGCTGAACTGCACATCATCTCCGCCATTCCGGTTTCCGTGCTCGCGCAGGATATGGACCTGATCGACGGCCGAGCGCTGGAAGCCCGCGTTCGCCGCAAGCTGGCCAGCGAGACTGCCGCACTCGCCGCGCAGTACGGACTGCCGCCGAACCATATCAAGCTGAGGGCCGGCCCGCCCGAACGGGTCATCGACGGCGCTGCGAGCAAGCTGAAGGCAGCATTGGTGGTGATGGGAACCATCGGGCGCAAAGGCCTCAAGGGCAAACTGCTCGGCAATACCGCGGAGAAGGTGCTGCACGGGAACCGCAGCAACGTCCTCGCGCTGCGTCCGGACAATTGACTGCAGAAAGCTGCGGGCGCCACGGTATAGCCGTGGCCTCGGGCTGACGTGAGGCTGCTTCAGTCGCGCGCGGGCGAGGCGTTCAGCGTCCGGCCAGCGCGCGTGCGAGCACGGTGTCGAGTTTGCCGGCAAAGTTGCGGCGATCGCTCGCGTCGAGCGGCGGCGGGCCGCCGCCGGCAAGGCCGAGTCCGCGCAGTTCATCGAACAGATCGCGACGGCTCAGGTGCTCACGCACGTTCTCGGCGGTATAGAGTTCACCGCGTGGATTCAGGGCGACGCAGCCCTTGTCGACGACCGCTGACGCCAACGGAATGTCCGCGGTGATCACGAGATCACCCGCTTCGATCGCTTCTTCGATATATCTGTCGGCAACATCGAAACCGGCCGGCACGCGACGGCTGCTGATGTGACGCGACGGCGGCACTTTCAGCAGCTTGTTGGCGACGAGGATCAACTCGACGCCGACACGATCCGCCGCCCGGTACAGAATCTCCTTGATGACCACCGGACAGGCGTCGGCGTCGATCCAAATACGCATCAGTCGCGCAGCACTCCGAGCTGGGCGACGAGTTCATCGCGACTTTCCCTGAACTGGGGCGAGACCATCACTTCCAGGCCCAGTCGATCGGCCGGTTCATCGCAGGCGAACGACGGCTGATGCGACACGGTCGCCTCGAACAGCGCGCCACTGGGCGTGCGCACGTAAATCGAATCGAAGTAGCCGCGATCCTTGACGTCAGAGGTATCGGTGAAGCCCAGCGCCTCGAGATTCGCCTTCAGCGCGTTCTGCTCGGCATGCGTGCCGACCTGGAAGGCCATATGATGAATGGCGCCGCCCGATAAGGTCCAACTGCCCTGCTTGCGCTGCGGCTCGCTGATGAAGTCGACGAGGGCGCCGCTCACCCCCTGCCCGACGGCATACCGCGCATACGCACTGTCGTCTGACACGCGGCGCCCGCCCCACCCGAGCTGCATGAACTCGTCCATCTGTTCGAGATCACGCACGCTGACGCAGATGGAATGCGTGCCACGCAGCATCATGTCGGCCGGCACTGGGCCGCGCGTATGCGGCTCGCGGTCGTCAGCGGCCACGGCGGCGATTGAATAGTCGATGCCGCAGGGGTGCTTGAAGTCGAGGCAACGCTCGCCGACGCGTTCGGTCTCGGTCACTTCGACCCCATGCTGTTGCAGGCGCTGCCGCCAGAAGTCGAGCGCACCGGGCGACGCCGACAGCAGCATGCGGACAATCTGGCCAGAACCGGGCCGCGCCTTCGGCCCGTTGCGCCCCATCGGAAAGCAGGTCACGAGCGAACCCTCGGTGCCGTGATCGTTGCCGTAATACAGATGATAGATCGGCACGCTGCCGTCATAGAGCAGCGTCTTCTTCACGCTCTTGAAGCCGAGTACCTTGGTGTGGAAGTCGTAGTCTTCCTGCGCGTCACCGGTGCACAGCGTGATGTGATGATGGCGCGCAATGGCAGCGCCTGGGGCAGCCTGGGGCATCGTGTCACTCCTCGGTTCAGGGGCTGCCGGCACGCTAGCACACACGACGGGTAGCGCCTATCGGGCGCGCCGGCCAACCGCGGGGTGCCGACCGTGCAGATTGCACTCAAGCGATATCACCCCCCGCCTGCGGCGTGTCGGGGGGCGATGCGGCGTTCGCTGCGCGACCGGTGAACTGCATTCCTCGCGGCGCCCACCCGTCACGGGCCTGTGGCCTGTGGCGCCCGACGCTACTGCCAGGGCAGCAGCGCGGGCCGAACCGGAGAATCAGCCGAAAACCTCGGCGGCGAGCAGTTCGAGTTCCGTCAACAACGCCGCCTCGCTCTGGCCCTGCAGCCACAGCACGACACTGTCGGCGCTTGCGTCCGCCAGGGTCTTGATGTCGGACTTGGTACGGAACATGCCGTCTGGCGCGAAGGCGGTGATGGTGATCGACTTCGGATCGCGCTCGAGTTCCTTCGCGAACTTGTTGATCTCGGCGCGGCCGTCGGCGACTTCCTGCGGATTCACCACGAACGGCAACCAGCCATCGCCCCACTGTGCGACGCGCCGATAGACGTTCGGCGAGCCGATGCTGCCCAGCATCACCGGCGGATGCGGCTTGCGCCACGGCGTCGGGCGGCACACGCTCGGCGGGAACTTCGCGTACTTGCCTTCGGCGCTCACATACTCACCGGTCCACAGCTTCTTCATCGCCAGGATGTATTCCTTGACCTGCGCCCAGCGATGCGCAAAATCGCCGCCCATCATCGTGCACTCGGCTTCGTTCCAGCCGGCGCCGATGCCGTAGATGAAGCGGCCTTTCGAATAATGATCGAGCGTGGCGATTTCCTTCGCCGCGAGCACCGGATGGCGTTCCGGCACGAGCGCGACACCGGTGCCGAGGTTGATCGTGCTGGTGACGGCGGCGGCGCGCGTCAGGCCGATCAGCGGGTCGGGCATCTTATAGAGGTAATCGGGCACTGATCCACCCTCGACCTTGCCGGGATACACGTGCTCGGAGCCCTGCGGAATTGCTGCGTGTTCCGGCAACCAGTACGAATCGAAGCCGAGTTCCTCGGCGCGCCTGGCGATGACGGCCGGGTCCCCGGTGTGCAGATCGCCGATGACCTGGAACACGCCGACGCCAATCCCATGAGATTTCTTCGCTGCCATTGCAAGGTTCCCCTCTGATAGATTTTCTGGATGCTCGTTCGATGCCCGGTGGGCAGCGGGCTGCCCCGCATTTGACGCGAGTCGGGGGGGCATCGCAAGCCGCAAACGGGGGCGTTTGATGGCTGGCGCGCGCAACCGGCGAAGTTGCGCGGCGGCTGGCAGGCATGGGACGACGATGGCCGAGGAGCGCGCGATCGCGGTCAGCCAAGCGTGGCGGTGTAGCCGCCATCGGGATGCGTGTTCAAGGCCGCCGGGCACCTTCTCCCGGTTCGGTTGCCCGGGCCAGATCGTCGAACACCTGCACGTGCCAGCCGCACCAATAGGGCATTGGCTCCGCCGGCCAGCCAAACGGCCGAATGTACACAACGCTGTGAACGCTGCAGGATCGTGCGTCACGCTCGGCCGACTGACATCAGTGCCTGATGATCACCGCATGCGGCGGGTTTCAAAGGCTGTTCGACCACCAGATTCGGTACCGCCGACGGCTCGCCATCGACGCGGTTACCCGCGTGCCCAGTGGCTCAGCGAGCCGTCGAAGAACGGGACGATGCCGGCAGCCGGGGCGTTACAGGCGCCGCAAGGCTCCCGTGACATCGACGCGCGTGCGCAGCACCAGCAGTTCATCAGTACCCGGCGCCGACGTCACCGGTATCCCGGGCGGGATCACGAGTTCGAAACCGGTCTGCGCGATGACCTGTTCGATCGTCACGCCCGGATGCAGCGACTTGAGCCGCATGCGCTTTTCCTCGTCCGTGAAATCCATGATGCACAGCGGCGTCACCACGTACTTTGGCCCGCCACCTGGCAGACCGAGCTTGCGGCGCGCATCCGCCCCACCCTGCCCCCAACCCACGGTGCTCACAAAATCACAGCGCGGCACGCACAGCCGGGGGGTGTGGCTGTTCAGCACGATGTAGTAACGGCCGACATGGGTCGTCAACGTCGGGGTGCCAACCGAACCGGGGCCGCGGAACTTCAAGCGCTTGTGATCGGCACCCACGCCGATCAGGTTGGTGTTGCCGTAAGGATCCACCTGCAGCCCGCCGACGAAGAACACGCGACGATGCCAGTCCTTGACCTGATCGAAACGATGGCCGCGATCGCTGAAGGATTCGGTCCAGCGCACGACGCGATTGTCCCAGCCGAAGGCCGGCATCGGGATCTGGTCGAGGTGATGCACGTTCATCCGCGCGCCGAGGAATATGAGTTCCATGTTCGGCCCGTGCATCAGATGCGCAAGGCGCACCGCCGCTTCCGGGATCGGCAGCGCAACGCCCACCTGCAACTCTTCACCGTCGTTCAGATCGCGCGCGAGAAAGCAGGCGAGCAGTTCGGCGATCGAGCAGTCCGCTGCCAGGGGTTGATCAATACTCATGGAGTGCAAGCAGGCGTTTGAGGCTCACGCGCTCCAGATAGTCCGCATGCGTCACCGGCTCGCGGCACCAATGGTTCAGCCAGCGCTCGAGCGCCGCACGCTCGCCGCGATCCGCCGCGGCGGTCGCCGCCGTCACGTAGTCGGCAAGAAACGGACTGTCCTGCACATAGCCGCCACGGCTGTACCACGGATGCGCGCCCCACGGCGCGCGCACAATCGCGTCCGCCCGGCCGATCGTCGTTGCCCATGGGTTGGCGCGGATCGCTTCATTCGACACGATGCGCTCGACCTGCACGATGCAGCGCGTCGCCGCGCGCTGCAGGAACAGATCGATCCAGCCGGGACCCCCGTGGTGCTGCACGTTGCCGTAGACATCGGCCTGCGCGGCATGCAGGAGCGCGACGTCCGGCCTGATCGCCGGCACCGCAATCAGCGTTTCCCCGTTGATCGGATCCGTCATCACTTTCAAATCCGGATTGACCTCCGGCAACGACGTGCCGACGCCCCCGCGCCACGGCAGGAACGGCAGTCCCTTGCCCGCCGCTTCAAGGCCACTGGTGAGGATGCCTTCCTCGCACTCCCACACGTCGATCTCGCCGCGCTCGGCGGCGCGCCGGAAACTGGGCGCGACGGGCACCCCGACACCACCGCCGGCGTAATAGCTGATGGTCTTGCGCACACAGCCGGCGGCGATCAACACATCGAGCGCGAGCCCGCTGCCGATGACCGTGAGGTCGCGCAACCCACGCCGCACGAGGTGGCGCACCAGCGCCATCGGCGTCGGCTCGCCGATCGCGATCATCATGCCGCTGGCGAGCCCGGCCACCGCCAGGGCTTCATCGATGAGACGCGACTCGCGCGCGCCATTCATCGCAGCGCCACCGCTTCGAAACACCGGGCTTCAGTCATACTGGCCTTATGCCACACGCGGCCGACAGCGCATAGACGGTCCACCCTTCATCCTGCAACCGGAGCAACTCAAGTGCCCACCATTGTTGTCCCCGATATTCCCGCCACGCCCGATCGCCGCGACGCCGTGCTCGCTGCACTGCAAAAAATCCTGCCCACCACCCGCGCCTTCGATGGCTGCGAAGGCCTCGAACTGCTGGTCAACCAGGATGACCGGGCGAACATCGTCGTCTACGAGCGCTGGGCAACGCGCGCACATGACACGGCGCAGCGGGCGTTGCGGGCGGAAATGGGGTTCCCGGCCCGCTTGCGTGCCCCGTTGCCGGAGCCGCCGGGGGTGCGGGTGTTCGATATCGAGGGCAGCTGGCTTGAGGGCAGCGTGTGGCGCGGGGTGGGGTCGATGCCGGTCACACCACATCGTGCCTGCCCCGCTTCCGGTTTTGCACTTGCGCGGCTCCATCCCCCATTGTTCCGTTCAAACTGACAGAGGCACCGCCGATGAATCACCCTGTGAACGCGGGCGTCGCCCGTCATGTCGGACAGTACAGTGATGCCGTTGAGATCTCAGGCGCGCAGCGCATCCTGCTCATCTCGGGCACGCCGGGTATTGATGCCGACAGTGGTCACTTGCCGGATGACTTCGAGGCGCAAGCCGAGCTTGCATGGATCAACATCCTGCGGATTCTCGCCGCTGCCGACATGCATGTCCGGGACATTGCCAGGTTGACCCAGCATCTCATTCGGCGCGACGACCTCGCCGCCTACCGGCACATTCGCACGCGCTATCTTGGCGACCATGCCCCGGCGTCGATGCTGACGTTCCTGCCCGGACTGGTATGGCCCAATATGCTGATTGAACTGGAAGTCGTAGCTGCCCGGTAGCGCATCACCACGTCCACTGCATCGCGAGAAAGGCTGGAGGACCGCCACCCGCTTGTCGGCACCGCCCGCGCCCATGGCCGCAGGCGCGTGACGTGATCGCTACCGCGCCCGATCGGGTCAGCCGGCAACCTCCATCAGGCGTCGGCAGCGCCGGATGCCACTTGGCCGAATCAGGGGACGGGTTTGGGGTGGAAGAACGTCAGCAGCAGCGCGGCGACGGCAGCGAAACAGGCGCCGGCGAGGAAAGTGACCGCGGCGCCCCGGGTTTCCCACAGCAGGCCGGCGATCACGCTGGCGAACAGCAGCGCAACGCCGCTGACTAGATGAAACAATCCGAACGCCGTCCCCAGCAGGCGCGGCGGTGCTGCGTCAGCCACCAGTTTCGACAACAGGCCCTGCGTCAGCCCCATGTGCATGCCCCATAGTGCCGTGCCCAGCATCACGCCGGCCGGAGTGTTCGACACCGCGAGTACGACATCGGCCACGACGAGCACGCCGAGGCCGCAGCCGAGGATCGTGCGCGTATCGCCACGATCGGACCACAGGCCTGCCGGATACGCGCACAGCGCATACGCGGCACTCATCACCACCATCACGAGCGGTGCGAGAGCCAGGCTCATCCCCTGCGCCGCGCCCTGCAGAATGAGAAAAGCTTCGCTGAACCGCGCCAGGGTGAACACCGCACCGCCGGCCACCACGGCCCAGTAGGCGCGGCCCAGCACATGGACATCGCGCCATTGCAGACGCCGGCCAATCGCCTGCGTCGTCGCTGCAGGTTCACGTACACCGAACGCGAGCACCGCGACGGCGAGCGCCGCCGGCACTACCGCCGCCCACAGCACCGCGCGGACGTCGTTGGCCAACAACAGCATCAGGCCAACGGCGAGCAGCGGCCCGATGAACGCCCCCACCGAGTCCAGGGACTGCCGCAGGCCGAACGCAGCGCCCCGCTGTTCGGGCGTGGTGATCTCGGCGAGCAGCGCGTCGCGCGGCGCGCCGCGGAGGCCTTTGCCGACGCGATCGATGAAACGTGCGGTGAACACCAGGGCCAGCGAATTCGCCAGCGGAAAGACGGGTTTCGTCAACGCGGCCAGCGCGTAACCGAACAGCACCAGCGGCTTGCGGCGGCCGACGTAATCGCTGATGGCGCCCGAGAACACCTTGACGATGGCGGCAGTCGCCTCGGCGATGCCTTCGAGCAAACCCAGCGTCGCCGCGCCGGCGCCGAGCACCCCTGTCACGTACAGCGGGAGCAAGGCGTGCACGAGTTCAGACGACGCATCCATGCACAGAGAGACGATCCCCAGCGCCCACACACCGGCCGGCAACCCGCCCCGGCCGCTGATCATGGCAGCGAACCACGGCCGCGCTGGTCGCGATGTTCGTCCCACAGATTGCCCATCATCAGGTAGGTGAACGACGCGGACCAGCCAATCATCAGCAGGCCCACGAGCGCTTCTACGCCGGCAATCAGCCGCACGTGCTCGACCGGCTGAAGGTCACCGAAGCCGAGCGACGTATAGACCACCACCGAGAAATAGACGAAATCGAACAGGTGGCCTGTCGTCTGGCCGCTGACCGTTCCCAACGCCAGTGGCCCGCTCATGAACCAGTAAGCCAGGCCGAAGACCCAGACTTCGACGGTGTGCGCAAAAAATACGCCGAGAATTACCACCCTGATCCGCAGGCGCGGCCGGATGCGGATATGCGGCAAGGCTTGCGTGATGAGTCGCATCGCTTCGTAGTGGATGATCACCGTGATCAGCACCAGCATCGATGCTGCCGCCATAGCCCCCAGGAATTCGAACGCGGAAATCATCGAGGCTCCCTGGCGACCGGGGGTGTGGACGGTGTGAATCACGACATTGGCCGCAGCCGGCACGCGCCACCTGATGCAGCCAGGCCGGACATGTGGCCATTCTGCTGATGCCCGGCCCGCTACGACAAGCGTTGGCCGGCATGCTGCCCAGGCTAGGCGTTCAGCGGGCAAGCCCGGCCAGTATCACCGGGCGCAGATGCTCGCGACTTGATCCCTCGCACGGCGCCCGCCTGGAGACAGACTCAATCGCCACTCAGGCGTCATGCAGCAGGCCCGCTGTGGGGCCGCCAACCCGGGGCTGCCCCTGCGTCGGTCCAGCGTCCCGCACCTCATCGATGCCCGCGGGATGCAGCGCAACATTGCCGAAATCCGCCCTGACGATCGCCCGCACCACCGATATACTCGGCCCGAACTGCCACCTCTGGAGGAACTGCGATGACGCCGGCCGCGGTCGACAAGCAAATGCAAACCTACGCGCTGTTCAATGCGCGTCTGAAGGGCGAAATCAAGGCCCTGATCACGCCCGATCTGATCGAAGAACATCGCCGCAAACCGCTCGGCCGGCACAGCGATGCGCTCGAGCGCGTGCTCAATTTTTTCCGGCGGCCGCCTGCCTATGCGCTCTACTCGCGCGTGGCCATGCGCGAGTGGCAGATGATCCGCATGCCGATCGACCCAACCGCCCCACCGGCGCCGATCGACGACATCGTCTATCACAGCGCGGAAGAGGCCTATCACGCCGTGTTCATGCGGCACGTCAACGATTTGATGGCGAGCTGAGGAGAGCCACATGAGTTCCGCATTGCTCACAGGATATTGCGATCGCATCAGCGTCCAGCCCGGCGACACGCTGCGCTTCATGGTCAGCGCCGAAGGCGTCAGCGAAGCCGATGTGAAAATCGTGCGCCTGATTCACGGCGACGAGAACCCGGCCGGCCCGGGCTTCATCGAACGCGAAGTCGCGAGTCCCGGCCCCATCAAGGTGATGCGGCAGTACAGCCAGCTCGGCAGCTTCATCGAAATTCCGGATCCGGACGGCCGCTGTCTGCCCGACGGCAGTTTCACCGTGCACGCCTTCATCTGGCCGACCACGCCGGGCAAAGGCCGCCAGGGTCTCATCACGCAGTACTCGGCGCCGGAACAGCGCGGTTTCGCGCTCGGCATCAACGACACCGGCCGTCTCGCGCTGTGGCTCGGCGACGGCACGACCGTTAGCGAAGTGGCGGCGGACAAGCCGCTGCTCGCCAGCGACTGGTACTTCGTGGCCGCGAGTTTTGATGCATCGAACCGCCGTATCACGCTCTACCAGGAACCTGTGCTGAACCCCTATAACAGCCTGCTGTCGCCCATCGCCCTGCGCGACGACAGTTGCCACCTCGAGGCAACGGCGGCGCTGGTGCCGGCGCGGCTCGCGCGCCCGGCGCTGTTCGCCGGCGTGCATGACAAGGCATCCCTGCGCGGCGACTTCGTCAGCCAGATCTTCAACGGCAAGATCGATCGCGCCGGCATCCAGGGGCGCGTGCTGACGCGGCGCGAGCTGGATGATCTGCGCAGCGGCGCCGAACCGCCGCGCGACGGCCTGGTCGCGCGCTGGGATACGACCGTTGGCTACACCGAGCACGGCATCGACGATCGGCTCGCTGACACCGGCCCGTTCGGCCTGCACGGCATCGGCCGCAACCGGCCGATTCGCGCGATGACCGGCTACAACTGGCGCAGCCGCGACGACTGCTTCCGGCTCGCCCCCGCACAATACGGTGGCATCGCGTTTCACGACGACGCGATCATCGACAGCGGCTGGTGCCCGAGCTTCGAGTGGCAGATCCCCGAGGACCTCAAGAGCGGGGTTTACGCGGCGCGTCTGCGCAGCGGCGGCACAGAGGACCACATCACCTTTTTCGTCCGCCCGCGCACGCCGCAGGCGAAGATTGCGATGCTGATGCCCACCGCGAGCTATCTCGCGTATGCGAACGAACGCTTCGTGATCGATACGCCGACGGTGGGGCTCATCACCGGACATCCGCTGATTCTCGCCGACCTCGACTACGCGCTCGCCGCGCATCCCGAGTGGGGCCGCTCGAGTTACGATCATCACAGCGACAACGGGGGGGTGTGTTATTCGTCGTATCTGCGCCCGATCATGGGGCTGCGTCCGAAACACCGGATGGCGTCGACGGGCATCCCGTGGCAGTTCCCGGCCGACCTATCGATCATCTGCTGGCTCGAGCAGCAGGGGTATGACTACGACGTCATCACCGATGAGGACCTGCACCGCGAAGGCCTGGCGCTGCTGAAGCCTTACAACGTGGTCGTGAACGGCACGCACTCTGAGTACTACTCCGAGCGCATGATGGACGCAACGGAAGAATACGTCGCAGCCGGCGGCCGCGTGATGTATCTCGGTGCGAACGGCTACTACTGGGTGGTCGCTTTCCGCAACGCAGAACCCTGGTGCATGGAAATCCGCAAACTCGATGCGGGTTCACGCGCATGGCAGGCAGCCCCCGGCGAATACTACCTCGCGACCACCGGCGAGAAGGGTGGGATCTGGCGCATCCGCGGCCGCGCGCCGCAGAAGCTGACAGGCGTCGGCTTCACCAGCGAAGGCATGGACGAATCACGCCCCTATCGGCGCCTGCCGGACAGCCACGATCCGGCGGTGTCGTGGGTGTTCAACGGCGTCGACAGCGAGGTCTTCGGTGACTTCGGCCTGGCCGGCAACGGCGCGGCCGGCATCGAACTCGATCGCTTCGATCTGGGACTCGGCACACCGCCGAACACCTACCTCCTCGCGTGCTCCGAAGGCCATTCGGATGCCTACCCGCATGTCGTGGAGGAAGTAATGTTCAATTTCCCCGGGTTGGGCGGCACCCAGGACTTCCAGGTCCGCGCGGACCTCACGCTGTGCCCGACGACCAACGGCGGCGCGGTGTTTTCCACCGGCAGCATCGCGTGGGGCCAGTCCCTGCCCTGCCTGGACGGCACGAACGATGTGTCGCGGATCACGGCGAATATCATCGAGCGCTTCATGCAGGACGGCCCGGTGAAGTTCTGAACCGTCGAGGCGCGAGGACGGCCGGTCCATGGCGCCCGCCGCCCTCGCGACTTGGCATAAAATGACAACTCATTGACAGCACAATGCCGGATCAGTGCCGATCCGCGCCTTAGAATCGGGTAGTCAAACATCCGCGGTGGTCAGGCGTCGAGCCGGCACTGCCGCCCCATTACGAGGAGCGCTAACGATGCACGTGGGAATGGCCGCCATCTTTCAGAATCCGGACAACGCCGCCGGGCACAGTGACTACAGCGTCTACCAGAAGGACATGAAGCTCGCGCTGATGGCCGAGTCGCAGGGCTTCGATTCCGTGTGGGGCATCGAGCACCACTTCACCGATTACACGATGATGCCCGATGTCGTCGACTTCCTGTCCTTCGTCGGCGGCGCCTGCCGCAAGGTGAAGCTCGGCACGATGGTCGTCGTGCTGCCGTGGAACGATCCGATGCGCGTCGCCGAGAAGATGTCGATGCTCGACTGCATGAGCGACGGCCGTGCGCTGTTCGGCATCGGCCGCGGGCTGGCCCGCGTCGAGTTCGAAGGCTTCCGCCTGAACATGGGCGACTCGCGCGAGCGCTTTGTCGAAAGCGCCGAGATGATCCTGCAGGGTCTCGAGCAGGGTTACTGCGAGTACGACGGCAAGCACGTCAAGCAGCCGCGTGCGCGCATCCGTCCCGAGCCCTTCAAGTCCTTCAAGAACCGCACCTACGCCGCCGCCGTGTCGGCTGAATCCTCGCAGATCATGGCCAAGCTCGGCATTGGCGTGCTGGTGATCCCGCAGAAGCCGTGGGAAGTGCACGCGCAGGAACTGAAGGAATACAACGATCTGTTCATGCAGATGCATGGCCGCGCCGCGCCACGCCCGCTCGTCGCCGGCTGGGTGATGTGCGACAAGGACGGCGGCAAAGCCGAAGCGATGGCCCGCCAGTATATCTCCGGCTACTGGCGCTCGGTGGTGCAGCACTATGAGATGAACAGCAACCACTTCTCGACGACGAAGGGTTACGAGTACTACACCAACCTGAACAAGACCCTCGAAGAAATGGGCATCGACGGCATGGCTGATTTCTTCATGAACCTGCAGGTGTGGGGCACGCCGGAGCAGTGCTTCGAGAAGATCACGGATATCCACTCGCGCACTGACTGCTGCGGCTTCAACGGCATCTTCAGCTATGCCGGCATGCCGCTCGAACTGGGCCGTTCGAACCAGTCGACCTTCGCCCGCGAAGTGCTGCCGGAACTGAAGAAGCTCGGCGAACGCCCGGCTTTCGACAGCGAGGAAGACATGGCGCCGGCGTTCCTGCGCGCGGTGGGCTAAGCCCCGCTGGGGCGGTCCGCCGCCCCGTGCATGTCGCATCAGCGCCCGGCAGCTGCCGGGCGCTGCTTTTCCGGCCCTTGATGACGCACCGCGCCGATGCCGACAATCGGCCGTCACCCATCCCGAACCGTGGAGCACGCAGATGGCACTACCGCAGAATATTTCACCGATCAATCCGGAACTGATGGACACGCTGGTGCGCGCCGGCGAGCAGGCATGGCTGCCGCAGCCGATGGACCCGCAGCGCGCCTTCATCAAGGTGCTCTACACGGGGGCCGAGAGTGGCCGCTGGGCCGTGATGTTCCGTTGGCTGAAGGGCTTCACCGCGCCCCAGCACAAGCACCTGTCCGCCTCGCACACCTTTATTCTGAAGGGCAAGCTGCAGGTGCGCGACGGCACGCTGAACGCCGGCGATTACATCTATGAACCGAACGGCATGCTACACGGCGCCACCACCGCCCTCGAAGACACCGAGTACCTGTTCATCTGCGACGGTCCGGTGCTGTTCTACGACGACCACGGCTTCTGTGGTTACCTGGGCTGGGAAGAACTGCGCCGCATGCAGGAAAGCCACGCGCGCAAACAGGCCGCCGCCTGAGCAGCGACGCATTGAGCGACGCCGGCCCTTACGTCAGCTTCGACGTCGCGTCCAGCCCGGCGCCAGCAGGCCACTACCGCCTGCTCGGCGCCGACGTTTCCTACTACACCGCCAAGATCGGCGCCTGGCTCGCGTACAAGCGCATTGCGTGTCGCCGCGAACTCGCGACCCGCGACGCCTTCGCGCGCGAGATCCTGCCGCGTGTCGGCTACCCGGTGATCCCGGTGCTGCTGACGCCGGACGACACCGTGCTGCAAGACACAACGGACATGATCGACGTGCTGGAAGCGCGGCATCCGTCGCCACCCACGGTGCCAGACACCGCGCCCGGCCGCTTTCTCAACTACCTCATCGAACTCTACTGCGACGAGTGGATCAAGATGCCGGCGCTGCACTACCGCTGGCAGTACGACCGCGCGTTCGCCGCGCTCGAGTTCGGCCGCAACAACGATCCCGATCTGGCGCCCGACGCGCAGCGCGCGATCGGCTTGAAGATCGCGAACCGCTTCAGCGGCTGGCTCGGCCCGCTCGGCATCACGCCAGAGACGGCGCCGACGGTCGAAGCCGACTACCTGCAATTGCTGGCACTGCTAGACGCGCACTTCACGCATGCGCCAACCCTGCTTGGCGGCCCACCCAGCCTTGCGGACTTCGCGCTCTATGGGCCTTTTCATGCACATCTGCTCCGCGATCCGCATTCGGGCAGGGTGATGCGGCAGCACGCGCCGCGTGTGGTGACGTATCTCGAGCGTCTGCGGTGCGTGCCTGCGCCGGCGAGCAGCCTGCCATTTGCCATCGATGAATTGCCTGCCACGCTGTGGCCAGCGCTGCGGCTGCTGTCGCGCGACTACGTGCCCATCCTCGCGGCCCAGCACGCCGCCGTGCAGCAGTGGCTCGCAACGGCAGCTGCCGGCCGCGTCCCGCGTGACATCGGCCGGCATCGTGTCCGGCTCGGACGCGGCACCACGCTCGAAGTGACAGGCGAGCGCGCCCTTTTCACCTACGACAGCTGGATGCTGCAGCGGGCGCTCGACGTCTACCACGCCGCACGTCCGTCGGACCGCGCGCTGATCGAAGACCTGAGCGCACTCGCCGGCAGCACCGCCCTCCTGGCTGCAGGCTGCCCGCAACGCCTGCGCCGCGAAGCGTACCGACTGGTACACGGCTGAGCCGTCAACGACGCGCGCGCCGCTCAGGGCTGCGCGTCCCCTAGCCGGACCGCCATGGCCAGCAGGCGCGCGCGCACGCGGGCATCGGCCGTCAGCCCGAGGGCGCGTTCCAGCGCTGCGGCCGCCGCCTGATGCTGATTCGCCTTGCGTTCCAGATAGGCGAGCGCCACCCAGTAGGGTTGATGATTGCGCACGTCGCCGACCGGCAGCCTGGCGAGCAAGGCCAGCCCTGCGAGTGGTTCGTCTGCTTCAGCCGTGGCGACGGCGTGTCCGATGCGCGCGCCGATCGTCGGCGATTCCCCGATCAGCGCGGCGTAGAGTTCGACCACGGCCGGCCACGGCGTGTTGCCGCCATCCGCGCGCTGACAGTGTGCGGACTGAATTGCCGCTTCCAGTTGCTAGCTGCCGGACTGCCGGATGGCCAGCGCATCGCGCAGACAGGCTTCGGCTTCGCCGATCAGGCCCCGATCCCAACGCGCGCAGTCCTGTTCAGTCAGCGCCACGAACTGCCCGCGCTGGTCAAAACGCGCCGGCCGCCGCGCTTCACAATAAAGGATGAGTGCGAGCAGGCCTTTCGCTTCAGCGTCAGCGGGTTGAAGCCCGGCGACGAGGCGCGCCAGAAACACCGCTTCCTCAGTCAACGCCGACGAGAGCCCCAGCGCCTGATCGGGCGGGTGGGTGGCGGCGACATTGGATCCAATCGAGTAGGCGCCGTAGATGGCGTCGAGCACGGCCGCAAGGCGCTCGGGCAGTTCGCCTTCCTCTACGTCTTCAAAGCGCAGGCCGGCTTCCCGTATCCGGGCCTTGGCGCGGGCGAGCCTTTGCGCCATCGCGTTCGGAGAGACAAGGAAAGCATCGGCCATGCGCCGCGCATCGAGACCCAGCACGACCTGCAGCATCAGCGGTGCGCGCACGGCAGCCGGGATCTGCGGATGCGCGCACACGAGCATCAGTCGCAGTCGCCCATCGGGGATGGCGTGGGATTGCGTCTCGGCAGCGTCTTCCAGAACTGCGCGCACCGCAGGGGCCAATGTCACCTGCCGATGTCGCCAATGCTGGTACAACTGGCGCCGGGCCACCGTCAGCAACCAGGCCGACGGCGCGTCGGGCACGCCGTCCCGCGGCCAGTGTTCGAGTGCGGCCAGCAACGCCGAGGCCAGGGCATCCTCGCGCGTCCGCGATGTCAGCCCCCCGGTAACTGAGCAACGCGACGAGCCGGCCATACGCGTCCCGGGCCGCGCGTTCAGCGTGCTGCCAGGCCGTGCCTGTGGCATCGACCGTCATTCAGTGCACTGCGTCGGCGGCATCATCACCGGGCGAACTTCGACGCTGCCGCTGTCCGCACACGGCGCGCGCGCGGCCCGCTCGAGGGCGTCGTCCAGTGCTGTCGCGTTGATCACGAAGTAGTCCCCCAGATGTTCGTGGGTGTCGGGAAACGGTCCGTCCTGTACTTCTCGATGGCAGTCGCGGATACGCACGATGGCGGCCGTCTGCGGTGGCTCCAGCCCATCGCCGTTGACGACCTTGCCGGACCCGTGCAGCGCGCCGACATAGGCCCGCCATGCGCCCCAGTAGCCCGGGGCCTGCGCCGGATCCTGGCGCCTGGCAATCTCGCTGAGGGGTTCGCGGAAAATGAGCATGTATTGCACGGCTGTGTCCTCTTGCAGCGGAGCGCGGCGAATTGCCCGTCGTGCACTATAGATGCGCGGGGGCGACGACGATCGACAGCCGCGCGCGTTTTCTTTCTTCGGGTGGACGCTGCGCACTCCGCCTGCGCGGTGACGAGCACGCTGGGCGTTGGCGCCCGGGCCGGCGCCCCGTGTTCCGGGGGGCGACAATAGCCCCTCCGGCACGCACCCGCCCACCGGCGATCCGGACCCTGCCTGGCAGTCGGCAAGCTAAAGTTGCCCACCCTCATGCCGTTACCAAGCATCATGTTCGAACGCCGGAAAACCATATCGTGAGCACCCCCGCGCAAGCGCTACCCCTCCTCTCGCCCGCGGCACGGATTGCCCAGACACTGATCGACGATCTTTCCCCGATCGTCTCGCCGCCCGATGTCTGTCTGAAGGTCAACGACCTGTTGCAGGACGATCGCGCGTCGATCGAGGACTTCGCGGCCGTCGTGATCCGTGATCCAGGTCTTACTGCGCGGCTGCTGAGGCTCGTGAACAGTCCGTACTATGGCATGCCGCAACGGGTCGACACCGTGTCGCGCGCGGTGATGCTGATCGGCATGACCGAGCTCCAGAAACTGGTCTGCTCGATTTGCGCCGTGGCGACGTTCTCGCGACTGTCGAGCGCCGTGACCAACATGAACTCCTTCTGGCGGCACGGCGTCTACACCGGACTGATGGCGCAGGCGATAGCCAAGCGCATGCACGTGCTGCACCCGGAACGGCTGTTCGTGGCCGGCCTGCTGCACGATTTGGGCACGCTGCTGATCAATCGCCGCTATCCGGAAATTGCCGAAGAGACCATTCGCGCCGCGCGCGGCGATGAACACACGCTGCGCGCCCTGGAAATGCAGGAGCTGGGTTTCGATCATGCGCAGCTTGGCGGTCTGATGCTGCTGAACTGGCGGCTGCCGACGTCTATCGCCGACGCCATCGGCTGGCATCATTGGCCGCAAGACGCGGAGCACGCGCCGGTGGATGCGGCCATCCTGAACGTGGCGGACACGATTGCAAACTTCTCGGGTACCGGCAGCTTCTGCGAGACCGTCGCCCCGCAGGGCGACTTCGATCGCATGGTATTCACCAGGCTTGGCCTGCCGATCGACTTCGATGCGGACCAGCTGATGGACGACGTAGACCGGCAGTTCGTGGAGACGATCTACCTGCTCGTGACCTGAGCGCGCCGCGCTCAGTCCCTGTCCGATACGCACGCCGCTGCCGGCGCCAGCCGGTAGCGTTCGTGACACGCGACGCACTGCGAAGTGACCTTGCTCAAGGCCGGCAGCAGTTCACGCGGACGCCCGCCTTCCTTGCTCAGCATCGCAAGATCGTCAAAAGCCGCATGCGTCGCGCGGCCGATTTTCACAAACTCATGCGGCAAATCTGCAGGATGACCGTGGCCCTGATGCTCGACCTGGGTCGTCATCGCGCTGCCGACGGCCGCGGCACGCGCCGTCAGGGCGTCGAAATCGCGCTCGCCCAGCGCGGCGTGCACGCCGTGCAGGGCCCCGAGCAGCGCGCGCATTTCGGCGTGCAGGGTGGCGCGGGTTTCATCGCTGACGCACAGCCCGATCGGCGCTTCCGCGGCCGGCGCCGCAGGCGCCAGCACGAGCGCCATCATTGCGCACCGCCAGGCGACTCGACGCGGCAAGCTCATGCCTGCGCGCCCAGCGTCAGCGGCAGCGCGGGATCGGCCACCCACTCCATCATCGAGCCGTCATAGACCGCAATGTCCGGGTGTCCGGCCTGCGTCAGCGCCAATGCGTCCATCGTCGCCGAAATGCCCCCGCCGCAGTAACAGATCACGCGCGGCTTCGCGAACGCACCGACCGCGTCGAACAACGGTTTGAGCTGTGCCGTCGGCATGAAGGTCCCGTCGTCCGCATTGATCAGCGTGTCGTAGTACACGTTCACGCTGCCCGGAATATGGCCCGGCCGGCCGTACATATTCTTCTCGCCCGTGTAGACCGCCGGCGACAGCGCATTGATCGTGCACACGGCCGGATCCTGCATGGCACGCAGCATGTCCTGTTGATTGGCCCACAGCTGCGGGCGCGGGCGCGGCGTCAACGTCGCGGGGGCCGGCGGCGTGACGGCCGTGGTCACCGCGCGCCCTTCGCGTTGCCATTTCGCCAGGCCGCCATCGAGCACGGCGCACGCCTCGAAACCAACCGAGCGGAACATCCACCACAGACGCGTGGCCCACATCGGGCTGCCGCTGCTGTAGACGACGACGCGCGTGTCGTCGCCGACGCCACAGACCCCGGCGAGTTCGCAGAAGCGGGCCGCCGCGGGCATCGTAAAGCGCACCGACGAGGACTGATCGGAAAACGCGCCCAGCAGGTCGATGAACCGGGCACCGGGCAGATGTGCGTCGTCGAACTTCGCGCGGCCGCTTTCGGTCGTGTAGCCAGGACCATCGGGGTTGAGATGCAGAAACACAGTGGCATCGAGCAGCCGCAGATCCGCCGCCTCCAGGTGGCCGGCAAGCCATTCGGTGCTAACGAGAAAACCGGGCATAGTCATCGAAACATCTCCTCAGGTGTGGATTGCCTGACGCCGGGGATTGACACGCGGATCAGGAGGTCGCTAGGTTCAGTCAGCATACAATCGCAATCCACGCGTCCGCGCAAGGACGCCCTCAAACAGGGGAATCAGCATGGCTTCGAAACGAAAAGCGGGAGGCTTCGAGGTCGAAGAAGCCACGCTTGCGGGCATTCATCGCGCCATGCGGGCCGGCAAGATCACGGCCCGATCACTCGTCACCGCCTACCGGAAGCGGATCCGCGCATACGACCAGCAGGGTCCGATGCTGAACTCGGTGGTGAGCCTGCACAGCACGGCCCACGCCCGCGCCGGTGCACTGGACTCAGCACTCGCCGACACCGGCAAGCTGCAAGGCCCGCTGCACGGGATCCCGGTGCTGCTGAAGGACAACTCGACACCAGGCGTGGTCAGCCGCGCCGGCGACGTCGTCATGTGCTGAAAAAACGGTTCTTGCCACGGAAAACACCGAGGGAAAGGCTCTTCATGACCGGCTTTCAGCTGTAGTGCCTGGCTGCAGTGAAGGCCGATGGGACCGTCACTCGCGCAATTAATGGTTAGCACCCTGGTCGACGAGGATCCCTACTTTTTCTTCCTTCGGTGTTCTCGGTGACCATGCGCAGCCCTGATCAGGTCTTTCGCCGGCGCGCCGCCAGCCAGCGGAACACGAATGCGTCCGGAAACTCCGCGCCCGATTCGAGATACTCGAGCACGTTCGCCGCGCCGAGCGCCCATTCGATCGTCGAGGCACTGCCGAGCGGGCCGCAGAACAGCAGGCGGTCGCCGATGGCGAGTGTTGCAGCGGGCGGTGGCAACACCAAGAGCTGGTCGTCACGCAGCAGCGCCAGCGCGATACCGGGAATGTGTGCTGCGCGATCCTGCGGTTGACGCAGCAGGTAGTCGAGACGGATACAGCGGCCAGCCGCGATGGCCTCGACGACCGCGGGCGCCTGCCCGGCATCGAGTCTGACTTCCCACGTATCCGGCGTACGTCCCCCACAGGCGCGGCCCATGCGCCCATGCAGGTCGGCGGACCAGTCTTCGCTCTGCGCGCAGACGTGTTCGAGGAACCGGCGCAGCAGCGGATTCGTCAGGTCCGCAAAGATGCGATTGACCAGCAGGCGGCTCGTCTCGACCACCAGATCGATCGGCGCCGCGAGGAACAGGGCATGGTTTTTGTCGCGGTTCTCGCGCGCGACGATGAAGATGCGCTCGTTCGTGGCGCGCGCCGTCATCGCAATCGCCAGGTTGCTGGTGTCGGAATCAGTGCCAGCAATAATGCCCACCGCTTCGCGGCACCCGGCGGCTTCGAGCGCTTCGCGGTTGGTGCCGGCGCCGATGATGGCCGCCGGCGGCGCCGCCTGCGGATCAGGCTCGATGACGCGCGTCGCGATGCCCTCGGCGTGCAGATGCCGCGCGACCGTTGAACCGAAACGGCCGAAACCGCAGATCAGCCATAAACCGCGTGGCGGTTCCAGGCGCGCCGCGAGCGGCTGGCCCGGCAGGCTGCCCAGCGCCTCATAGAGCGCATGCGCACTGGGCTTGTTCAACGCGAGTGCAAGCTGAACGGCAAAGATCTCGAACGGGTCGACAATCTCGTCCGCCGTGAACGAGGGCAGTTTGGCGCGCGCGATATCGGTCTGTGCGCGACAGACCACGCGCAGCTTCGGGTTCAGCAGGCGCGCCGCAATCGCCGCTTCCGCATTGGCTTCATCGTCGCGCGATACTGGCACCACGCCCAGACAGTGCGGGTGACGCAGACCGGCAATCAGCAGTTGATTCGGATCGCGAAAATCCGCGCACAGCGCCGGCAGATCGACACCCCATTCCATCAGATCGAGGGCGGCCACGCGGTCAGCGTCGCGCTCGATCGCGACCACACGCACGTTCTGGCGAATCAGCATGCGGGTGATCATCTCGCCGGTTTCGCCGAAGCCGCAGACGAGATAGAACGGCTCGGTGAGCCGCGCCACCGCGCGGCCGAAACGCTGCTCGGCGATCGCGCGGCGAAAGGGCGGGTCCTGCAACAGCGCGAGAATCGCGCCGAACGCATACAGCCAGCCGAGGACGGTGATGTAGATCGAGACCGTGGCCCACATGCGCTGCGCCGGTGAAAACGCGTAGGGCAGTTCGCCGAAGCCGATCGTGGAGGCCGTGTAGGTGACGAAATAGAACGCGTGAAAGAAATCGAAGCGCCAGGGATTGCCCTGCGGATCCGCGCCCGGCATCAGCACGAGGCCGCCGATCGCTATCGCATAGACCACGATCAGCATCAGCAGCGGCGCGCGCATCCGCCGCAGAAACAAGAAGAAGACGGTGTTCACGGGACGCTGTGTCCGTTCAGCGCCTGAGATTCACCGTCTCGACGATCAGCAACACCACTGAGGCGACATTCGCCAGCAGCGCGCCGGCCGCGAACGACACCACCGAGATCACGGCCTCAGGCGAGGCAGGGTCAGTATAGACCTGGCTGTAAATCCCCCAGGTGACTGCGGCACCTATCAGCAGCAGATCGGCCACCAGGCTCGTCGCGAGGAGCACTGCGCCCATGTGCGTGCGATCGCCCAGCTTCAGGATGGTCGCGATCAAGCTGACGACGAGCGCGGCGAACAGTTCGTAGACGGGATGGTGAATGACATTGTCGCTGTCACCCCACACGAAACTGACATTCAGGGCTGCCGCCAGCAGCACAAAGAACGCAAAGACGACTTTCTCGAAATTCATGCTTCCCCCGCCTTCACGCCCATCCCGCCGCCGGTGCCGATCACGCGCCGATCACGTCGGGTTTCGGCAGTCCGTGCGCCGCACATTCTCGCTGATAGATTTTCAGAATCTTGGCCGCATCGAGCACGCTTTCAACCTTGCCATCATCCGTGAGATTCAGGTTTGCACCGCGAATCGCAAACCAGACTTCCGTGACTTCCTGATTGTCGGCAAGCGCATGCAGCGTGTGCACTGAGCCCGCGGGCTCGAACAAATACGAGCCGGCACGGTTGATCTCCGGATACTCCAGATACTGCCATGCGCCGCACAGCGTGAACGCATAGACCTCACCGGTGTGCTTGTGACGCTGCACGGTGACGCCAGGCGCGAAGCGCGTGCGCAACACCCACAGCGCGGCCTCGACGTTGGCCTGCAGCAGCTGGAAGCTCACGCCGTCGGCGAGCGGCATCCACGGCAGATCGTCGATGCCCCGATGCATGGCCTGCGGGATGCCAGGCATGGCGGTGGCTTGCTGATTCATTGCTTGTTCTCCAATACACGAGCCGGAAAAGGCGTCGGTTGCCGCCGATCGGCAACCTTTTCACCGGTGTCGCGATTGTTACATTTTGTGACCGCGCTCACATCACCCCGGGGAACGACACAGGCACCATGCAGGTCACGGGGTCAGGATGCCCCATCACGCCGGGGAGAACACACATGACGCAAACATGTCGAAACCGCTGCCAGTCCGCCGTGATCGGCCTGTGCGCCATCACCCTCGGCGCCTGCGGCAGCATGCCGCAAGAGCGCTCGATCAGTGGCGCCGGTATCGGTGCCGGCGCCGGTGCGGCGCTCGGCGCAGTGACCGGCATGTCCGTGCTCACCGGCGCCTTGATCGGCACCGCCGCGGGCGCCCTGACCGGTGCGATGACCAACGATCGCCAGGTGAATCTGGGTCAACCGGCATGGCAACAGGGCAGTGCGGCGCCCGTTGCTGCCGCTCAAGCGCGGTACCCGCAACCGGCCACTGCAAACGAGGTCGTGGTCGCGATTCAAAGCGAACTGAACCGGCTTGGTTATGGCGCGGGCGCGGCGGACGGTGTGATCGGCCCGCGCACCAACGACGCGATCCGGCGCTACCAGCGCGATCACGCCCTGCTGGTCGACGGCCGCGCCACGCCGGAACTCGCCAATCACCTGCAGAGCCTTGGCCGTCCGCTCGCACAGCATCCAGGATGATGTCACGTTGCGGATGAAGACGTGGCTGCCGGCACCGGGACGTGCCAATGCTCCCGCGCGGTCAGCATAGAGGCGAACCGCGCGGGAGGATGGGGGACTGCGCTAGCGCGCAGTCCCGCGATTCACCGCTGCCAGGAGGGGAAAGCCGGGGGGTCGTTGATCACTCCTCCGCGTCGCAGGGAAAGCGGCGGCGGAGGATTTCTTTCACCAGAGCGGGCGCTGGCCGAGTGTCGTCTCCACCGCGCAGTTCACTGACCACCACCTGTGCCACCGCGCCGTCTTCGAGGCCGGGCGGCAGGCACCAGTCCGGTGTTGGCGGCCCGTCCGGGCCACAGACGCCGCAGGGCATGACATACCAGTCGCACATCGACGCCGCTTGCGTGCGGTAGCCTTCGGCGAGCGCCTGCTCGCAGGTTGCGCGCAGTTCGCCCGCGGTGGGCGCCGCCAGCGCCACGCCTAGCCGCAGGCAGGCGCCACCAGCGCCAGCGACGAGCGTCAGCCGCCATCCGGCGCGCAGACTCAGCCCTCGCCCTTCATCAGTTTCTCGAAGTACTGATCCATCGTGATCTGGCCACCCTCCTGCTCGGGCCGGCCGACATCTTTCGGCGGCAACACATCCTGCACGACGTCGAGACGTTTCCACACGGCGAGCGGCGTATGGCAGTTGGCGCGCGGCACATAGCGCGACGGATCGAGCTTCTGGTAGCGATGGATGTAACGAGGGCAATTGATCCAGAGTTTGGTCACGGCTACGCGCACGATCAGTTCGGCGCCGGTATAGCTCGCGAGCAAGGGGTCGTCCGCACTGACGCTCGCTTCTCCGTGCAGGCGCAGCCGATGCGGGTTCTCGAAATCGATGAACAGCAGACCGACCTTGCGCTGGGCCGCGATGTTGCCCATCGAGAAGAACATGCCGTTGCCGTCGTAGCTCGGAAACGCGATCGTGCGCTCATCGACGACGCGCACGAAGCCCGGATCGCCGCCCTTGTAGGAGGTGGTCGGAAAGCCGTGCTGATCGACCGTCGACAGAAAAAACATGTCGCGGCTTTCGATGAAGCCCTTGTCCATGTCTTCGACGACGGGTTTGACGATCATCTCCTCGAGACGATCCGCCATTTTGCGGGTAGAGAACTGATCCTGCAGTGCGCGATGTTGGTCGCTGTAGACGTGACTCATGGATGCTCCCCGGTGCGCCGCGCTGCGGCGCTGATGATTGTAATAGTTGGCACGCAGCCGGCGGGCCGGCCCGGCGCCCGGGTGGTGCCCGTGGAGCCGTCCTGGCAGACATCGACGGCCGGCTGAGCGTAGCGGCGGCCGCCGCTGGCCGTCAATCGATGAGGCGGCGATCCGGCGCGCGCTTGGCGAGGAAGGCGCTCATGATTTCGCGTGCCGCTGGCGTCGCGAGCAGCGTGTTGAACTGTCCGATTTCGGCGTCGACGCGCGCGGCCACCGGCTCTTCTGCCCGCTTCAGCAAGGCCTTGGTGACACGCAGGGCCTGGCGCGGCTTGGCCGCCAGTGTCGCAGCCGTGGTCTGCGCCGTCGTTTCCAGCGACTCGCGGTCGCAGATCTCATGCACCAGGCCCAGTCGCTGCGCTTCGGCGGCGTCGAAGGCGTCGCCCAGCATCAGCAGGCGCGCGGCATGGTGATAGCCGGCGAGCCGCGGCAGCAGCAGCGAGGAGCCCGCCTCTGCGCACAGGCCCAGATTGATGAACGGCAGCGAAAACTTCGCGGCCTGCGTCGCATAAACGAAATCGCAGTGGAACAGCATCGTCGTACCGATGCCGACCGCCACGCCGTCGACCGCCGCGACCAGCGGCACCGTGGACGCGGTCAGCGCGCTGATCAGCCGGTGGGCCGGGCGCGGACCGCTGGCGGCCTGCGCCTGCATGAAGTCCTCGAGATCATTGCCGGCGGAAAACGCCCCCGGCACCCCGCACACGACCACCACGCGCACGGCTTCGCTGTGCTCGGCATCCTCGAGCGCGCCGGCAAAGGCGGCGTACATTTCGCCCGTCAGCGCATTCTTCTTGGCCGGGCGGTTCATGCGGAGCGTCAGCACGCCGTCGGCGAGCGTGGTCAGCAGGGGTGCGTCATGCGGTGCAGTCATCGGGGCGTCCTCGTCAGTGGCAGCGGGCAGTCAGGGCCGCCGGCATAGCCACGCGGCAGCGGAGCGTCAGCTTAACGCGGCGACGGCGCGCCGGCACGCGGGCGCGCCGCCGGCCCGGTCAAGCACATGCGTCGCGCCGGTCGCCGCGCGCCACGGCCCCGGTGCTGGCTGGTGCGCGGACGGGGGTCAACGCTATAGTCCGGCTTTCCCTGCTGGCCCACACCGCATGCGTTTTCAGCACAGAATCGCACTCGTCACGGGCGCGAGCCGCGGCATCGGCCGCGATATCGCGCTGGCCCTGGCCCGCGAAGGCGCCGATGTCGCCGTCACCGCCACCACGCCCGAGGGTGCGGCCGACACCGCAGCCGCCATCCGCGCGCTGGGCCGACGCGCGCTCGCGCTGGCCTGCCGGGTCGAGCGCGCCACGGAAGTCACGGCCACGTTCGCCGCTATCCTCGATGGCCTGGGGCCGGTTGATGTCCTGGTCAACAACGCCGGCGTGTCGTCACCCGTCCCCCTGCTCGAGATGAGTGAGGAGAACTGGGATCTGCACATGGATACCAACGCGAAGTCAGTGTTCCTGTGCAGCCAGGCGGCAGTGCGCCAGATGCGCGACACCGGACGCGGCGGCAACATCGTCAATATCGGATCGATAGTTGGCCAGAACGCGATTCCGCAAACACTCGGCTACTGCGCGTCGAAGGCAGCGGTCGATCATATGACGCGCGTGCTCGCGATCGAACTCGCGCGCCATCGCATCCGGGTTAACTGTATTGCGCCCGGTTACATCCGTACCGAGCTCATCGACGGTCTCGTGCGCGACGGCAAACTCACGCTCGACGTCCTCGAGCGCCGCACACCGCAGCGCCGGCTCGGCAGTGGTGAAGACGTCGCCCGCGCAGTGCTCTATGTCGCCAGCGAGGATGCGGCCTTCATGACCGGCCAGGTCGTGACGATCGACGGAGGCTGGACCGCTTATGGCTATCTATGACGCACTTCAGCTGCCGGACGGCTTCCGGCCGCTGCCGCTGGTCAGCCCCGCACTCGAAACCTTCGGGCCCGTGTACATGCACGGCGACGGCACCGAGCGTCGCTTCGGCATGTTCGTGCTTTACAAGCACTGTAATATGCGCCGGCATGTGCACGGTGGCTTTCTGGCGACGCTGGCTGACATCGCTCTGGGCTTTACGCTCGGCTTCCTCACGGCGCCCGCATCAGGCTTCGTCACCGTCTCGCTGAACCTCGACTACGCCGGCAACGCGGTGGAGGGCGACTGGCTGGAGACCACCACCGACATCCAGCGTCGCGGGCGTACCCTGGCGTTTGCCAACTGCTACATCTGGCGCGGGGATGCGCGTATCGTACGCGCCAGCGGCGTATTCATGGCCACTGGCAAGACTTACTCGAGCGATTGATTGTGAAGCATCCATTCCTGGCCGTGCTACCCGCCGCCCTGCTCGCCTTGCTGACGATGCCGACGTCCGCCGCGCCGCTGGTACGTCACTTCGACACGGCCACCACCGAGCGTCTCGGCCGCGAGATGTTCGAGCAGGACCGCCGCGCCGCGATCGCCGCCGATCTCGTGCGCGACAATTTCGATCCGAACGAGGAACAACTGGTCGGCTTCATCACGCGCGGCGCGGCCGCGCAGCTGCGCGTGCGTTTCGTGCGCGCCGGGGCCGCGGGCTATGAAGCCGCCATCGACGCCGTGTTCGACGAACTCCTGCTGCCGGCCCTTGAGCGCGCCCCGACGCCCGACCTGAGCGCCACTGAGCAGGCGCAGATCACCGCGCGCCTGCAAGTGGTGAAGGACGTCGCTTCGCGCTGCGACGGGCGCTACAACACGCTTGCGCTGGCCGATCCTGACGGCGACGGCATGCTGGTCTACGCCATCGCGGCGGCCAGCGGGGCGGATACCCTGATGGTCGGCGGCCACATACGGTACAGCATCAGCGCTGACGGCAAGACGATCGAGCATATCGAGCCACTCGCGACATCCTGCGCCGCTGCGCCGCTCGCGGATCTCGAGAGCGCGGCCAAGACCAACGGCGTGAAAGGGCTCGCGCTGCGCACGACGCTCGCCGACACGCCGCTCGAAACCCATGTGTTTCTGAGCCTCACGCATGACATCCCCCTGTTCATCGTCGGCAACGATTTAAAAATGTGGCGAGTCGAAAAAGGCCGGATGACAGTCGTGCGCGAAAAGCCGGGCCCCGCAACACCATGAACCGATTCTGGAACGACACGGTGCGCGGCCTGTCGCCCTATGTCCCGGGCGAACAGCCGCGGATCGCGAATCTCGTGAAACTCAACACCAACGAGAACCCGTATCCGCCGGCGCCTGGCGTGCTGGCGGCCATCCGCGGCGAGGCGAATGAAAGCCTGCGCCGGTACCCGGATCCGAATGCGGAATTGCTGAAGGCGGCCATCGCCGCCCACTTTGGTTTGTTGGCCAGTCAGGTATTCGTCGGCAACGGCTCGGACGAAGTGCTCGCGCACGCCTTCTTCGGACTGCTGAAGCAACCGGCGCCGCTGCGCTTTCCGGACATCACCTACAGCTTCTATCCGGTGTATTGCCGGCTTTATGGCATCGCATTCGAGACCGTGCCGCTGGCCGCGGACTTCACGGTGCAGGTCGCGGACTATGCGGGCCGCTGCGGCGGGGTGATTCTGCCAAATCCGAACGCGCCAACGGGCCGGGCGCTGCCGCTCTCAGCCATCGAAGCGCTGTTGCGCGCGCAGCCGGATGTCGTGGTGCTCGTGGATGAGGCCTATGTCGACTTCGGCACCGAGAGCGCGGTGCGCCTGATCGAACGCTACCCGAATCTGCTCGTGACGCAAACGCTGTCGAAGTCGCGCTCGCTGGCGGGCCTGCGGGTGGGCTATGCGCTCGGCGATGCCGGGCTTATCGAAGGCCTCGAGCGTGTGAAGAACAGCTTCAATTCCTATCCGCTGGATCGCCTGGCGATCGCCGGCGCCGTCGCGGCATTCGAAGATCGGGATTACTTCGAACGTACCCGGCTGCAGATCATCGCCAGCCGCGAGCGCCTCACGCAGGCGATGACGCCACTGGGCTTCACGGCGCTGCCGTCCGGCGCGAACTTCGTGTTCGCGCGCCACGCGACGCGCGACGCCGCCGACCTGCAGCGCGCGCTGCGGGAGCGTCGAATCATCGTGCGGCACTTCGCCCAGCCGCGCATCGAGCAGTATCTGCGGATTACCATCGGCACCGACGACGAATGCGACCTCCTCGTCGCCGCGCTCGCTGAGATCCTCGCCGGCTAAGGCCCCCGGGTCGACAGGCTCTTCATTTTCGGCTGCAGCTGGGCGGCGGCGGTGGCGTGGCCTGGCAACAGGCCCGCGATGGCCAGCGCGACGCGCCTTGCGTCAGCCGCTCAGCACCACCCTCAGTGTTTTCAAGATAACGTCGACCCGCCGCCGATCGTCACCGCCATGGGCTCAAGCCCGGGCTCGCCGAGCAGCCTCAGCAGTTCACGCATCGCCGGCGCCTGCCCGGTGGTGTAGACGCGCGAGACCTGCGGCTCACCGTTCGCCAGCAGCGCAGCCGCCGTCAGCCGTCGGCGCAGTTCGCGGGCCACCGCCGGCGCCGGATCGATCACCGTGCACGTGGGCCCGGCCTCCTCTTCGATCAAGTCCCGGATCAGCGGGTAATGCGTGCAGCCGAGCACGAGAACATCCGCCCCGAAGTCGACCAGCGGGCGAATGTAGGCCGCCACCAATTCGCGCGTGCGCGGCGCCGTGAAGTCGCCCGCTTCGATGCATTCAACAAGCCCCGGCGCAGGCTGCGCGAGGATTTCGACCTCGCGTCCGTACTGCTGGCGCAGACGCGCAAGCTGCGCGCTGTCGACGGTGCGCTGGGTTGCGAGCACGCCGATCACACCGGAACGCGTCTGCGCTGCGGCCGGTTTGACGGCCGGCTCCATCGCCACGATTGGCAGCGCATAGCGGGTGCGCAGTTCGGCCACAGCCGCCGTCGTGGCGGTATTGCACGCGACGACGAGGGCTTTTGCGCCTGCGTTTTGCAGATAGTCGGCGATGGCGCGCGCGCGCGCGGCGATCACCGCCGGCGCGCGGTCGCCATAGGGCGCATAGGCGCTGTCGGCGACGTAGATCAGGGATTCCTGCGGCAGCTCGCGTCGAATTTCGCGCAGCACCGACCAGCCACCGATGCCGGAGTCGAAGATGCCGATGGGGTGTTGATTGGAGGTCAAGCTCGTCACACAGGACACGATGGGCAGCGCTGAGGGGAAGATCCCGATGGCCGTTGAGGCCGGGATCTTACTCGCAACCTCACCCGACAAGCGGGGTTCGACCGGGGTGGGTTGGGCGAATGCTGACCAGGGTCCTTAGCGCAGGCCCAGCGCGCCCGGATTCATGCGCCGGTCGGGATCGACGACATCCTTGACACCCTGCAGCAGCTTGCGCAGCGCATCGTTCGCCATCATCTCCTGGTAGGGGTAGTACTTGCCGAGCTGAAGGTGACAACAGCCGTGCTGGTCATACAGATCGCGCAGGCCGTCACGCAGCTTCAGCGCGATGTCGCGCGTGGTGGCGTCGGCCGGAATATCGCGCCATTTGTCCTGGAACTCGGGCTCAATCAGGGACAACCTGAAATCGCCGAGCGCATCGTGCCAGTACAGCGACGGCTCGATCACGAACTCGGTGCCGGCGAAGCAGGTCAGGTAGGAACTCTTGATGCCGTGCCGCTCCATCAGCGCGCGATGCCCGGCAAAGAAGGCCTCGGTGGCGTTACCCACTTCGACAGCCTTTGACAGCGGCATGAAGCCGTGCACCGGGATCCACACCTCACCCTGCGCGCCGAGCAGCACCGTGCGCACGCCGGCGAACGGATGCGCGCGGAAGACCGTCGGTAGGGTATTGTCAATTTCGCGGCCGCCGTGCTGCAGGCAGATCTCGCGCGCGGTCGCCAATGCCTTGTGCGCGACGTCCTTGTCGTAACTGTCGAAGGTCATGTGCAGCGAATAGTTGCAGTCACGCAGAAAGCTTTTGCCGGCGGCCGCCACCTTGAACGAACTCCACAGGCCCTTGATGCCGCCTTCGCTGCGCACGACGTCGGCGAGCACCGCGAGGCCTTCCTTGAACGTGAAGCCCTGCCCTTCGAAGCTCTTGTTGTAGTACGGGTCGAAGCCATAGCACTCCGCGCACAGACGTTTGCGCGCGAGCACGGTCTGCGTCTTCAGCATCGGCGCGAGATCGTCGAAGCCGAAGGACATGAACATCGTGACCGCCGGCGCTTCGATCAGCCGCAGCGTAATCTCGGCCTTGATGCCGAACGCGCCGGTATCGGCGGTGAAGAGGCCGGTCATGTCCGGGCCGAAGTGACGCCAGAATGCGTTGCTGTGCAAATGCGCGGCGGATCCCGTCTGCAGCACACTGCCATCCGCGAGCACGACCTTCAGGCCCAGCGCGCTCTCGGCCGCGGTGTTGTAGAGGCCAGAGCCGAGAAACAGGCTGTTCTGGGACAGCGCACCGCCGACCGTCGCGTACATTCCGGACAAGGGCCCGAAATAGGGCGTGCGCACACTGCGTTCGAGGAGCGCCTCGTACAACTGCTTCCACGTGCAGCCCGCCTCTACGCGCACGAACATGTCTTCGGTGTTGATCTCGAGAATGCGCTGCATGCGCCGCATGTCGACGAGCAGGGTGTCTGCCCGCTCAGGCTGATAGCCGCGCGTATACGACATGCCGCCGCCACGCGCGACGATTGCCATGCCCGCCTCAGCCGCGACGCTCACCGCGGCGGCCAGTTCGTCGGTGTTTGCCGGCCGTGCGACAACGGCGGCGATTTCGCCCGGCAGAAAACTCAGGTCCGTCGAATAAAAGCGCCGCTCGTCCGGATCGACGGTGCAGTATTCGGCACCGACGATGGCGGCAATGCGGTCGAGGACGGTGTCGGCGGCGGAAACCTGGGGCGCGGTCATGTTCAAGGGCGGCTCCTTCTGGTGACGGGCCTGGGCATTCTTACCCTCACCAGAGGGGGATGCAACGCCGGGGAGGATGGGTGCGCGCGAAAGCGGGCGCAGCGACGTCGCGCGCGCCTCGCCCGCCGGCGGCCGGCGCTGGTTACGGCTTACGAGCAGCCACAGGCCTCAGCGCCGCACGCCCACGCGTGGCGGCACCGGCGCCGGCAGGCCGGTTTCGAGCAGGCAGCGCGCCTTGAGTTCCTCGATGCTGCCGCCGCGGGAAAACACGCCTGCGGGTGCGCGACTGGCCGCCATTGACGCGCGCAAGGCGGTGGTGGCGTCGTTGTCGATAGCGAGCGTTTCCGTCAGCACCACGCCGTAGGTTTGCGCACCGTCGCTAGTCAGCAGGCCGCGCCGGACATCGCGTGCCACGATCGCCGGTTCGCGGGTCAGGGGATCACCCCAACCGCCGCCGCCCCAGGTTTCGAACAGCAGCAGATCACTCGCCTGCACGCGGATGCGATCGCATTTCGACGGCAGGCTCTCGCGGCTGCCGTCCGCGCGCAGCAGGGTCTTGCGGCTGCGTTGGCCCGGCGCGCCGCCGTTGACGCCCCAGGGGTAGGTCAGCCAGCGGTCGTCGTGCAGCGAGATTTCGCCGGGCTCGAGAAAGCGATACGCGACACGCAGCGCATTGCCGCCGCGATGGTGGCCGGCACCACCGGAGTCAGGAATCGTTTCATAGGTTTCGATGCGCAAAGGGAAGTAGGCTTCCAGAAACTCGTTCGGCACGTTCGTGAAGTTTGGCCACAGCGAGTGGCCATCGGCGCCGTCGCCGAAAGGCTTGCCAGGGATGCCGCCGAAACCGATCTGGAACAGCTGAAACCACTCCCCCTGATGGTCATAGCCCGAGTACATCAGATGCGGGCTGTCGGAGAACCCGGCCGCGCACAGGAAATCCGGATTGCCCTGCCCGAGCAGGCCACTGATGACGTCGAAGATGCGGCCCAGCGCGTGCGTGCGACAGGACAGCGCGGCCGGGTGGCGGGGCTTCAGCAGCGAGCCGTCTGGGATCCGCACTTCCATCAGATCGTAAAAGCCGTCGTTGAACGTGATCTGCGGGTCGAAGACCATGATCATGAACACGCCGCAGAACATCTTGAACATCTCTTCGTTCAGATAGAAGTTGATCGAGCCGACGGACTGCGGATCCGTGCCGGCAAAATCGAAGATGACCTTCTCCTCCTCACGCCACATCGTGCACGCGATGCGGTAAGGCCCCATGCCCATGCCGTCGTCGCAGATGAAATCCTCGAAGGTCTGTCTGCGTTCCGGAATCGACTGCTGTATCAGCGCGTGCATCGCACGGCGATTGCGGTCGAGCAGGTCTTCCATCGCCGAGTAGAAAACGTCATCCCCGAAACGCCGCGAGAGTTCGACGCAGCGCCGGCCGGCGGTGCGACAGGCGGCGACGATGGCGTTGAAGTCCGAGCGGTTCCAGTGCGGCAGGCGGCAGTTGTGCAGAATGACCTTCAGCAATTCGTCCTGCAGTTCGCCGCGGCGGTAGATCTTCACCGGCGGCACGACGATGCCCTCTTCGTAGATCTGCCGCGCATCCGTCGGCAGGCTGCCCGGCACCTTGCCGCCGATGTCGGTCATGTGGCCGAACATCGCGCCCCACGCGATGAGCCGCCCATCCTTGAATACCGGCAGCAGCACCAGCCAGTCGTTCGCATGGCTGATCGCGCCGCGACAGCTGTAGGGGTCGGAGGTCAGAAAGACGTCGCCGTCCTCGATCGTGCCGTCATAGGCATCGACAAAGCCGTGAATGAAGGATCCGAACTGGCCGACGATCATTTTGCCATCGCGGTTCGCAATCAGCGGGAATTCGTCGTGCTGTTCGCGAATCCCCGTTGACATGGCGGTCCGGAACAGCACGGCGTCCATCTCGAAGCGCGCATTTTTCAACGCGTTCTCGAGGATGTCGAGCGTGATCGAATCCACCGCAACGCGGCGCAGCGGGGTGGTGTTCGTTTCGACCAGGTGTGCAGACATGGCTCAGGCCTCGGGCCGGATGAGAATATTGCCGTACGCATCGACCTCGCCGGCGTGGCCGGGGAGGATCAGCGTGGTGGTGTCCATCTGTGTGACGATGGCCGGGCCGGGCACGCGGTGGCCGGCGCGCAGCGCAGCCCGCTCGTATAGGCGCGCGACATGGTCGCCGCCGTCAATCCGCACGCGCTGCTCGCCGATGCAGGCCGCCGCGGGATCTACGCCGCCCGCCGCGATGCGATTCGCCGGCACGTGGGGCGGCTGGCCTTCGATGACCGCGCGCAGGTTCACGAACTCATGCTCGGCGTCGAGCGTGAAGGTGAACAGCTGTTCGTGGAGCGCATCGAAGCGCCGCGCAAGTGCCTGGAAGCCATCCGCAGCGTCGTCCGGCGTGACGGGCACCGCCAGCAGCAGACCCTGACCGTGATAACGCACGTCGACTTCGAAACTCGTGCGCTGTTCGTCGCGCGGCACGCCTTCGGCGTCCAGTGCACGGGCGCCGGCGTCGGCAAGCTCAGCGAGCGCCGTGCAAAACGCGGCGGCGTCCGCTGCCCTGAAACGTCGCACATAGGTGCGCGAGCTTTCCTCACGCACGGAAGTCGTGGCATCACCGTACGCACAGAGCACGCCGGGGCCGGGCGGAATGATGACGGGCCAGGCACCCAGCAGGCGGCCCAGCGCATTCGCATGCAGTGGGCCGGCGCCGCCAAACGCCATCAAGGCAAAGTCGCGCGGATCAAAGCCCTGCTCGACTGATACCAGACGCAGCGCGCCGTACATGTTCTCGTTGACGATGTTGCAGATCCCTTCGGCGGCGGTGTGCAGTGACACGCCGAGCGCGTCGGCCACCTGCTGCACGGCTGCACTGGCCAGGACGACGTCGATCTCGAGTTCGCCGCCGAGGCGCGCCAGCTGCGGTAAATAGCCGAGCACCACATTGGCATCCGTCACCGTCGGCAGCGTACCACCCTTGCCGTACGCCGCCGGACCAGGCTCGGCGCCCGCGCTCTGAGGGCCGACGCGCAGCGCGCGCGTCAGGGTGGGGACGTGCGCAATCGAACCGCCGCCGGCGCCCACGGTGCGCACGTCGATCGACGACGCCCGCACGGTAACGTCTCCCACCGTCGTTTCACGGCGCAGTTTTGCGCGCCCGTCCTGCACCAGCGCAACGTCCGTCGACGTGCCGCCCATGTCGAAGGTCAGCAGATTCGGAAAGCCCGCGTTCATGCCGACCCAGATCGCACCCGACACCCCGCCGGCCGGGCCGCTCATCAACAGCTTCACGGGATAATTCGCGGCCGCCTCGCTCGACGCGAGCCCGCCATCCGAGCGCAGGATGCGCAGCCGCGCACTGCCCATCCGCCGGCCGATTTCGGCTTCGAGCTTGCGCACATAGCTTTCGACCTTCGGCCGGACATACGAATTGGCGACGGTGGTGACCGTGCGCTCGTATTCCTGCATCTCAGGCATCACTTCTGAGGAAATCGACACTGGCACATCCGGCATCACCTCGCGGGCAAGATCGCGCACACGCCGTTCATGAACGCCGTTCGCATACGCATTGATGAGGCAGACCGTCAGCGCTTCCACGCCCAGTTCGCGCAAGCGCGCGAGTTCCGCGCGCAGGGCGGTTTCATCGAGCGGTCGCACCACTTCACCGCGCGCGCTGAGGCGTTCGTCCGCTTCGATGGTCAGCTCCAGCGGCGCCATGGGTTCGGACTTCTGATAGATCACCCAGCCACCGAGACCGCCCGGCACGAACGAGCGGGCGATCTGCAGCACCTGCCGGTAACCCCGGGTGGTGACCAGGCCGACGCGCGCGCCACTGCTGGTCAGGACGGTGTTGGTGGCCACCGTCGTGCCATGCATCACGTGCGAGATGTCGCGCGGGTCGATGCCGGCCTGCGCGCAGGCCCGCTCGATGCCGCGCAGGACACCGATCGAGGAGTCGTCCGGCGTCGAGGGGACTTTGGCGGTGTACATCGCGCCACTCGTGGCATGCACGAGCAGCACATCGGTGAAGGTGCCGCCGACGTCGACGCCGAGACGATAGCTCATGGGGCTCGCGCATCCGCTGGGGGTGACCGCCCGAGTGTACCCGCGGGCGACATCGCCCGCCTAGCTGATGCGCGGCCTCAGGCCGCCAGCCCCGAAGTGCAGCGTCCGGTCGGCTGGCCGTCGGCCCCGATCACGCCGCGCGCCTGCAGCCAGGCGCCGGCATCAGCGGCTTCCTGCATGAACCAGGCGCGCGCGGAACCGAGCCGAAAGCTGTATCCCCAGGCATCCATGTCGGCGAACATCTGCGCCACACTCCCGCCCGGCAGCCGCGGCGCGAGCAGGATGGACAGATAGCAGACCGCGCATTCTTCGAGCACGTCGCCACCCGCATCGGTGTCCAGGGTGTCGCGACGCAGGTCGTCGGCGCAGACGTAATGACAGGCTTCGTGCAGCGCCGAATGCAGCGGTGTGTCGACCCGCACGAAGAGAAGCTGACCCTTGAGGCCGGCTTCGCTATCACCCCAGTAGCTGCCCGGAATGGCGTCGGCGACATAGCGCAATTGCAATCCGTAGCTGCCGAGCAGCCCGGCGAGCGCCACGGCCAGTTCACTCGCCGCAGTCCCCAGCCGCAGCACCACCGGTTCGCTCAGCATCAGCGACGGACTGGCCAATGCGCGGGATTCGACCGCTGGCACGACGGCCCCAGGCGACGCAGCGAACGCACCGCAATGTCCTCCGCCTCGAGCGGTGCCTGCAGTTCTGCCGCTTCGGCGTCGCGCGCGAGCACCACGCGGGTCATGCGGCCCTCGGCCGTGCGATAGGTCAATTCGAATTCATTCATCGTCTGCGGCGTGCGCTCGTCACAGGGCGTGAAAGGCCTGGGCGGCAATCTGGCCGATTTCTTCGTCCTGCTGGTAGGTGCCACCGCTCTGCCCGAGCGCGCCGAGCATCGTGCCATCCGACGCACGCAGCACGATACCGCCCCAGACGGGCGTGTAGAGCGGGTCGCAGAACCAGGTGATTTCGCGCCGTTCATCGCCAAGCGACATGTCGAACAGTCGCGTCTTCAGGACTCTCGTATCCATTTGCCACTTCGTGGCGGTGTATGCCTTGTTGTAGCTCATGCGCGCATTCAGAGCAGAAGCGCCGTTCATCCGCGCCAGATGGATGAGGTCGCCGCCCGCATCCACCACCGCAGCGGCGAACTTGATGCCGCGCTGAGCAGCCTCTTTCAGCATGATATCGACAATCACGCGTGCCTCATCGAGGCCGAGTCTGGTGGCCATGTCAGGTGTCTCCCGGTGTAAGGAATGAACGCCGAGTATGCGCCGAACCGTGGCCCTCCGGCGTCCGCTCGGGCGCTGGCGTTTGCTCAGGCCCGCGCTGGCAATTCGGCTTAAACTCCAGCGCCAGCAAGTCCTGCCTTTGCAGCACCGAGGTGTCTGATAAATTCTGCAACCGCTCCCCGCACGACCCTGACGACGGACAACGATTACAAGCTGCTCGGTCCGGCGCAGAGATACACCCGCGCCTTCTGCACGGATGAAGAAATCGAAATCGCCTCGCACATCCGGGACTTCGTCGACAGGGAGTTGATGCCGCATCGCCACAATCTCGAAGGGGGCTGGCACCGGGATGGTGATCTTGCCAAACACACGCTGCACCGACTGTATGCGCAGCTCACCGACCTCGGCGTTACCAAGACCATTCTGCCCGAGAAATTCGGCGGCCTCGCCTATTCACCCGTTGTCCGGCAGATGATCAACGAAGAACTCTCCCGGGCGGACATCGGCCTCGCGACGATGGTTGGCAAGATCCACTGGATCATATCGGTGATGGCAGCCGCCGGGCGCGAAGACCTGCTGAGCGAGTTTGCCCCACGCATCGTTGGCGAGGACTCGTGGACCGCCTGAGTGGGGATCACAGAGCCGGCCGGCGGTGCGAACATTGAAGATCCGGCCCTTGAGTTTCGCACCGTTCGGACCTTTGCCAAAAAGGACGGCGACGACTACGTGATCAACGGACACAAACTGTGGCCGGGCCCCTCCGGTTACGCCGACCATTTCACGAGTACCCATCTCAAAGGCCACCTCGGCTATTGGGTGGTCGCCACCACCGATCCGACACTCGGCGCCGACGGCGCAGGCGTGTTCTATGTGCCAGCCGATGTGGAGGGACTGTCGTTTTCGAACCCCTACCAAAAAATGGGCTTCTCGTGGACTGAATCCAATTCCGACATCTGGTTCAACCAGGTGCGCATTCCGAAGCGCTATCGCATAGACACCCAGCGTGGCCAGGGAGCGCAACTGATCAATGGATACATCATCGGCCTTGGCCGCCTCGCCGGCGCCGCACGGCTCGTCGGCCTGTCCGACGCGGTGCTGGAGATCGTGCTGAACTGGAGCCAGCATCGCATCATCGCCGGAACCCCGATGCGGGAGCGGTCGATGTTCGCGGGCATGTTGGGCGAGATGTACCGATCGATAGACCTTTCGCGCCAGTACTATCTCAGCACCACCTGGCAGGTGACCAAACCCGATATTTACGGATCGCCGTGGTCGCCCGGGATGAAAGCGAAATTCTCGAACGCACGGTCAGCCGCGGCCGACACGGCGCAGATGGTGTGCAATCGTGCAATGGAACTGATGGGTGCGGCCGGCGATGCCTATGAAAGCCACGTCGAGAAATACATGCGTGACTACAAGATTGTGCAGATGTGGCTCGGCGGTGCGCAACGCGATCGCCTCGACATCGCTCAGGGCCTGTACGGCCCCTTCAAATGGGCAGGTTCAGATGCCTGATCAGCGCGCACCCAGAAGGAGCAGGCGCGACGCTCTACAGCGCGCGTCGGGAGGCAGGAACGCGGCGGGTGCTCACGGGCCGGCCGGTACTACCTCCTGCGTCACCGACCAGTCATGGCATCCGTCACACCGGCGCACGGGCCCGCTGTCGTAACCTGCATTGGCAATGTGCGCGTGGCAGTCGCGGCACAGGTGATGGAAATCGCGGTGCACGGTCAGCGCGAGTTCGGGGCGCTGCTTGTGGCAGAAATAGCAGGAGTCGCGGCCGGTGTCGTCGAAGAAGTTGTGGTGGCAGGTCTGGCAGCTGACGGCGAAGTGATCCTGATGATCAAAAACGATCGCCATCAGCGGCGCCCGGACGATCGCGTGTTCACGCAGGACATACGCCCCGGCCAGCAGGACGCTGAAAAACAGCACGACGACGCTTACAGACAGCGACCGGCGGGACATGGATACGGGTTCGGCGGCGGCGCGGCGGGCGGCGCCGGCGCGTAGGCAAACCAGCCCGCAGCGGCCAGCATCAGCGCGCCCAGCAACCAGGGCAGGCCCGCGTGGGCAGCCCGCCTTGGCGCGGGCGCGGCGGGCGAGGCGTGCGCAAGGCGCGTCGGCGGCCAGCGATGCCAGGCCAGGCTGAGCACCGTGGGCACACCCAACAGCCAGGCACCGGTGGCGAGACTTGCCGGCGTCGCAAACCAGTACGCCGAGCCCCACAGATGCCAGCCGGTGAAGCCGATCGCCGCCAGTGACATCGCCGCGTGCCAGCGCCGCCAGCCCGGATTCGCCCAGCGCAGGCGGCTGCGATAGCGCGACGTCACAATCAGCACGCTCACCAGCAGCAGCGCGGCAAGGCCCGCGAGCATGTAACCGGGCGCCGTTGGCAGCAAATAGTCGATCACGCGCGTTTCGAGCAGCACGAGGCCGACCACATGCGCGAGCAGCAGCGCGAGCAACCAATACGACAGCTGCCGATGCAGTTGCTGCACGAGGCGCAGCGCATCTGCCGCGTGCGTGCGCGGTGCCCACCAGCGCGCCGACAGCATCGGCAGCAGGGCCAGCGCCCCGGTCGCGGCGAGACCGAGCGCCATGCAGTAGTCCCACCATGGGCCAATGCCTGCTGGCCCACGGAGCGCGAGCGCCGCCAGCGGCGCCAGCGCGTACACCAGCACCGCCCCCACCAGTGCATGGCGTCGCATGCGCCTGTTTCCCGCATCCGCCATTGCCGCCTGCACCGCACACCTCCCGTGATCCGGCTCGCGAGCATACCGCAGGGCCGCCGTCGGGCGCGTCAGCGCACGCTGCGAGGGCGGCTGCGATTTGGCATCATGCTGCCTCCCCACCCCACGAGGACCGCCCGATGGAACTGCTCGACGCGATGCAAACGATGAACGCCTGCCGCTATTTCAAGCCCGATGCGGTGGCCGACGAGCTCCTCGCGAAAGTCCTGAACGCCGCGCGCTGGGCCGCCACGGGGAGCAACAAGCAGCCGGTGAGCCTGATCGCGGTGCGCGATGCGGCAAAGCGTCAGGCCCTGCACGATCTCTACCAGCCGATCTGGGACATGGTGATGCAAAAGTATGCGAGCGGGGAGTTCAAGTCCGGCTTCACGCCGAGCTTTCTGCAGCATGTCGACCATTTCGCGAAGCACATCGCTGAGATCCCGGTGCTGGTGGTCGTGTGCGCCGATTGGCAGGAACTGTCGGCCCTCGACGCCAACCTCGGCCGCACGGTGCTCACGCCAGGGTCATCGATCTATCCCGCCGTGCAGAACCTGATGCTCGCCGCGCGCAACGCTGGCCTCGGCAGCACGCTGACCACTCTGCTCGCGCTCGCCGAACCCCAGGTAAAAGCCCTGCTCGACATCCCCGATCACCTGGCGACGGCCGCGGTCGTGATGCTCGGCTGGCCGGCGAAACCCTTTCCGAAACAGCTCAAACGCAAGCCGCTCGACAGCATGGCCTTCCTCGATACCTACGGCGCGCCGCTGCCGGAGGCGGGTCCCTATGGTTGATGGCTGAACAGGCGCTCAGGCCGTTTCTTGCCGCCGAAAACACAGCGCACACCCGGTTGGGTACAGATCGCAGATTCGCCTGGAGACACGCCCAGCAGGCGGGCAGGCCTGCCGTTGTCGCCTCCGGTCGGCTCGACCGACCCCGTCATGCCGACCCATCTTTTTCGGTGCTAAGTGGCAAAAGCGGCAGCCCCAGGATGGTCCCCACCTGGAGCCCATTGCCGCGCCGCCGGTTCATGCCGAACAATAGGGCCACCCCACGCAGCCCAGGAGCACCCCCATGACCAAGCCGCTTTCAGTCCACGCCCAAGCCGAGCATCGCGCCCTGCCCCCGGTGACCCACGACGAGTTCGCGCGCCAGGAATTCGTGCGCGCGTTCAAGGAGCATCTGGTCAAGCGCGTTCACGGTGGCAACCGTGCGGTCTACGAGCGCAAGGTGAAGCCGTCGTTCGAACGCCAGCACAAGCGCGCGCCGAATACGCGTTTCGAAGTGCGCGATGAAATGGTCCACGAACCCTACTACCAGATGTTCAGTACCCTGTTGCGCACGAGCCAGGAAATGATGTGGTCCGCGTGCCAGAAGCCGGTGGAGCGCGACCTCGAAGCGCTGAACCAGTCAATCGCCGCGCCTGCCCGCCGCGCCGGCGGCAGCTTGCGGCTGAATCCCGCGCTTGAAGTGCCGCGTTATCACACGGCAGTCGACATCCACTGCCAACCGGGCGGGTATCACGTCGAATACATGCCGGGTGACGCGTCCGCCGGCATGGTCTATGACCGCGCGGTGCACGTGTACGCGATGGGCCAGATGGGCCCTTACAACAACGACATGGGCGCCAGCATCGCGATGTGGCTGCAGCGGCACCATCCAGATTTCAAACCGCAGCGCATGCTCGACCTGGGCTGCTCGGTCGGACACAGCACCTTGCCGTATGCAGAGGCCTTTCCGGACGCCGAGATCCATGCCATCGATGTCGCGGCGCCGATGCTGCGTTATGCGCACGCGCGGGCAGAGGATCTCGGTGTCGCCGTGCACTACTCGCAGCAGAACGCAGAGCACACGGACTTCGCGGACGGATCCTTCGACCTGATCGTCTCGCACATCCTGCTGCACGAAACAGCCGAGCGCGCGATTCACAACATCGTCAGGGAATGTCATCGCCTGCTGCGCAAGGGCGGCCTGATGATTCACGCCGAAACGCCGCCGTACAAGGGGATGGATCCGTTCGACGCCTTCCTGCTCGACTGGGACACCCGCAACAACAACGAACCGTTCTGGACGCGTTCGCACGAGATCGATCTGAAGCAGCTCTCGCAGCGGGGCGGTTTCGATCCGGCGCTCGAGTTCGAAGACCTGATCCCGAGCGCTTTCCAGGTGGCGCAGGCGTCGCGCTCACAGAAGTTCCAGGGGGGAGATTTCGGCGGCGGTGGCCTGTGGTTCATCTATGGCAATCAGAAATAAGGACAGCGCATGACCGCCGCGATCAGACTCAAACGCAAAGCCAGGGGCGAGCGCCCGACCTTCTTCGCCGACCCGAACGTCGACACGGTGATTGCGATGGTGATGGGGCTCGCGGGCGAAGTCGCGGTGCTGCGCGACCGGCTCGACACCCTCGAACGCCTGCTCGATCGCACGGGCGCCCTCCAGCGCACCGAGATCGAGGCGTTTGCGCCGAACGCGGGGGTCGTCGCCGAACGCGCCGCCTGGCGCGAAGCTTTTCTAGGCGAGGTGCTGCGGATCGTGGAGATCGAAGTCGAAGCGCTCGCCGATGGCGATCTGGAACGCTATGACAGCGCGATCCGCCTCGTCGAAGAACCGGCCGCACCGCGCAAGCAGCCGGCCGCGACGCGCCGCCCGGCCGTGACGAAGAAAACTGCGAAGAAGATAGAGAAGAAGGCGCCGGCGCGTGCCGCGATGCCGGCGCCGGCGCGGCCTGTGAAGAAGCCGGCGCGTGCCGCGCGCCCCGCGGCGGCGCGCACCGCCAAGACCAAACCTGTCGCGCGCCGCCCGGCCAAAGCGGCCGCCAAACGGCGCCCACGCCGCTGAGGCGGCGCCCCGTATCACCGATGTTGAAGACCGTCGCCGCCCTGCGCGGCGACGGTCACCAGCCAGGGAGTCCACCGTGAATTTTTCCGAACTTGCGCACGAGCGCCACAGCGTCCGCCATTACACGCCCGGCCTGACGATCTCCGATGCCGAACTCGAAGCCATCTTTGGCGAGGTCATCCTCAGCCCGAGCTCCTTCAATCTGCAGCCGTGGCAGTTCGTGGTGGTGCGCGAGCCCGCGCGCAAACAGGCGCTGAAAAACCTGGCGTTCTATCAGCAGCAGCTTGAAGACAGCGCGGCGGCGATCGTCGTCTGCGGCAAACTCGACGCCCATCAGGACACCGTGCGCATCTACGCCGACGCCCCGGCACCGATGCGAGAGAAGTTCGTGCCGATGATTCCTGGCGTCTATGAAGGTCAGCCGGCGCTGCAACGCGACGAAGCCGTGCGCGGCGGCTCGCTGGCCGCGATGAGCCTGATGTATGCGGCAAAGGCACGCGGTTGGGACACCGGCCCGATGATCGGTTTCGATGCGGCGAAGGTCGCGAGCTTCCTGAACCTCGATGCGCAAACCGTGCCGGTGATGATCGTCGTGCTCGGCAAGGCGCTCAACGGACAGCAGCCGCAGCGGCTGTATCGTCGCCCGTTGGCCGAGGTCGTGCATTACGAAACCCTCGACGGTCGCACGCCGGCCTGAGCCATGGGCATCCGCGACAGACTCGCACGTCACACGCGCGTCTGTCTCGGCGTCGGCCTCGGCGGCTGGAGCGTGTTCGTCGCCTGTGTGTTGATGGCGCAGCCACCGGCGCTGCTGATGATCGCATCGTTCGTCGCGACCTGCGGCGCGCTGATGTCGATGCTGGTCTTCATCCGCTGTCCGCAGTGCCGCACGCCGCTGCCGCAGATCGGCTTTGCCGCGGCGCTGGCCCCCGTCGCCGCGCGCCGCTTCGAGCGCTGCCCGGCCTGCGGCACGCGCTTTGACTGAACGCGCTGACGTGTCGCCCTGATGCAGCGCGTGCTGATCGTCGAGGATTAGCCGACCGTCGCCGATCCACTGGTTCATGCGCTGCAGCGGGAGAATTTCGACGTCGCCATCGTGGCGCTCGGCATGTTCACCACGGTCCTTACGCCATCGCCAGCGTCGGCCGGCCCGTCTTCCACCTTGCCAACAGCCTGCGCGACTGGGGCTTCCCGGCCGCGCTGACGGCCCTCTCCGCGATGCGCTATGGTCTGCTGTGCGCCGAGGACTGTGCGTTGCTGGCGGGCAGCCTGCGCGTGTTCAGCATCGTCGCCACCGCGATGGTGCTCACGCGGCAGATCGACCGCGATGCGCGCGCCACGGCGAACCGCGCGGCGCCGACGGCCCGGCGCCTCTCGCTCGTCACCAGCGGATGCGCGCCAACCGTTGCCGGTGGGTGGCGCGCGCAGGGCATCACGCCGCTCGCCCCAGGCATGACATGTCGTAGCCGGAACGCGACAGCCCAGTGTGGGAACGCGGCGGCGGTGACGCCGTTGTCGGGCATGCGTCGACCGCGCTCAGGTGAAGGTTTCGATGGCGAGCGCGCGGTAGCGGCGCATCGATTTCGGATGCAGCGGCCTGATCATGGCCAGGATGCGGGTTGCTTCATCCTCCGTTGGACAGTGCACGGCGAGGAAGCCCGCCCCCTGTTCGGCCCACTTCAGGTCTTCATTCCAGAAATAGGACTCCGTGCCGATGGCGAAGGTGCGCATCAGCTGATCGAGCCAGCTGGCGTCGGTGATCCGGGCGTCGATATCGGCTTTGACGCTGGCGGCGTCCAGGGCCAACACCTCTTCGTCGGTGTAGCCCGCCGCATGCAGGGTGGTGCGCGCCTGCTCCGCCGTGCCGATTGTATCGAAGACCGCAATGAGGTAATCCGTCGGATAGAAAATGCCGAATGAGGTATCGGACCCTTTGAAGAACGACTGTTCCCTGCTCATCTGTGTCTCCTGATGGGGCTGGCGTAGCTGCCTGGCCCGAGCGCGGATGCTGCGGGCAAAGGGGGACGGCGCTCCGTGCGCTACCACACCTTCGTGCGTGGCGCCGCCTCGAAACAGCGCAGGCCGGTGTAGATTGCCCCACGCCCGGGCGTCGCCGGCGCAGTTCGCGGTAATACCGCCTGACGCTGTCGCGGCAAACGCAACGGCATCGAATATGCATCGTGGCAATACGCGCCCGGGCGTTCCGCCACCCACTTCAACACCCACCGCGTCCGCGCGGTCAAAGGAATTCGACCGATGACATTCGACGGCATCCCTTTCGAGCAGGCCAGCATTGCGCAGATCCACGCCGCGATGTTTCGCGGCCTCTGCAGCGCCGAGCAACTCGTCGACGCCTGTCTGGCCCGGGTTGACGCTTACGATCAGCGCGGCCCCGGTCTCAACGCAGTGGTCACTCTCAATCCGCTGGCGCGCGAACAGGCACGCGCACTGGATGCCGCCTTGCGCCGCGGCCAGCAAGTCGGGCCGCTGCACGGTATTCCGATGGTGATCAAAGACTGCCTGGAGACGGTGGACATGCCAACCTCCTTCGGCTCCGAAATCTTCGCCGACTATCACGCAAGCGAAGACGCCACCGTGGTCGCGCGCTTGCGTGCGGCAGGCGCGATCATCGTCGCCAAGACCACCTTGCCGGACTGGGCGACGTCGTGGTTCGGCTATTCATCGCGCAGTGGCGAAACGCGTAATCCCTACGATCTCGCGCGCGATCCGGGCGGTTCGAGCAGCGGCACCGGCGCCGGTGTCGCGGCGGGCTACGCCACCATCGGACTCGGCACAGATTGCGGCGGTTCGGTGCGCGTGCCGGCATCGTTCTGCAATCTCGTTGGCATCCGTTCGACACCCGGTCTCATCAGTCGCAAAGGCTGCAATCCGCTCGTCGGCTTTCAGGACACGATAGGCCCGATGGGCCGCTGTGTGACGGATGTCGCACGCGTGTTCGATGTGCTGGTCGGACACGATGTGAAGGATGCGCTGACCTATGCCAGCTCTGTCGCGCGCGCGCCGGCGTCCTATCTGTCCAGCCTCGTGCCGGACGCCCTGCGTGGCCTGCGGATAGGCGTGGTGCGCAATGCCTTCGGCGCCGACGACCACGCGGATGCCGCGCCGGTCAATGCGGTGATGGCCACCGCCCTCGCCGAACTGCAGGCGGGCGGCGCGACCCTGATCGACGTCGAGATCCCGGACCTGACGGACTGGCTGGTGCGCACTTCGTTGTACGTGATCAAGTCGAAGTACGACATCGACCAGTTCCTTGCCGGCATCCCGAATGCGCCGGCCAAGTCCGTGTCCGCCATCGTCGAATCGAAACGCTACCACCCGATGCTCGATCTGCTCGAGGGCATCGCGCAGGGTCCGGACGATCCGTTCAGCGATCCGGCGTACTACCCGGCCTACGTCGCGCGTGAGGAATTCATGAAGCTGGTGGTCAACCTGATGGCGGCGAACGATCTCACGACACTCGTATACCCGACCGTGCAGGTCGTTCCGCCGACCCGCAAGGACTGCGACAACGGCGTCTGGGGCACGCTCAATTTCCCGACCAACACCCTGATCGGATCACAGACCTGGATGCCGGCAATCAGCGTCCCGGCCGGCCTGACGCCCGCGGGCCTGCCGGTCGGCATGGAGATCCTCGCGCGCCCCTACGACGAACCCAGTCTGTTTCGCGTGGCTTATGGATTTGAGCAGGTCGTTGGCCACCGCGTGCATCCGCGCGCCTGCCCGCCGCTGTGACGCGCGGCGTGGCGCAGGGGCGGCGCTCAGCCGGTTGCCAGCGCCGCGAGCACCGCCGCCACACTGGCCGGTTTGTCGAATGAGGCCGTGAGCCCGAGCGACTGCAAATCGAGATCCGCCAGACGCTCGCTGTAACCCGAGCACAGCACAATCGGGATAGTCGGCCGCAGGGCGCGCACTTCGCGCGCGAGCACGTCGCCCGTCACGCCGGGCATCGTCTGATCCGTCAGCACCGCGTCAACGGCAGCGGCATCCGCGCGCACGGCATTCAGGGCGGCGACGCCGTCGGTGTAGCCGGTCACGCGGTACCCGGCACCTTCGAGCACCTCGCGCCAGTAATCCACCAGCAGTGGCTCGTCGTCGACGACGATCACATGTCGTCCGGCGCCTGCGGCTGGCGGCGGCACCGACAGCGTCTCAACATGCTCGTCGGCTGCGTCAACGGCCAGTGGCAACAATATCTCGAAACACGCCCCGTATTGCACCGGCAAAATCCGGATATGCCCACCGAGCTTGTGCACGACACCATGCACCACGGACAAGCCGAGACCGGTGCCCTTGCCGACCTCCTTGGTCGTGAAAAAGGGCTGAAACAGCTGCGGGGCTATCGACGCGCTGATACCGGGCCCAGTGTCGGTGACAGTCAGGGACAGGTAATGGCCGGCTAGATCCTGCTGGCAGGCGCTGCAGACACCGCTGAACGACCCGGGCGCGGCGATGCGGATTGTGATTGTGCCCACGCCCTCCATCGCATCGCGGGAGTTGATGACGAGGTTCATCAGAATCTGCTCGATCTCGACGCGATCGGCGGACACCGGCGGCAGGCCCTCATCGAAACGACAGTCGATTGTCGTGCTTGAAGGAATCGTCGCGCGCAACAGACGCAGCGTATCCTGAACGACTGGTGTCACCTGCAGCGGTGCCGGCAGTTGGGAAAGTTCAAGCGGCGCGCTGCGCGAGAAGGTCAGCATCTTCGCCACGAGATCCCGGCCGCGCTCACCGGCGATACGGATCGCATCGATGTATTCGCGCAGCCGGCTGTCCGCTGCCGGCGGGCAACGCATGGTGGCAACTTCACTGTAGCCGAGCACCGTCGCCAGGATATTGTTGAAGTCGTGCGCGATGCCGCCGGCCAGCTGGCCGATGGCCTGGTTCTTCTGCATCGCTACCATTTGCGCCTGCAGCCGCGTTCGCTCGTCTTCCGCGCGCTGGCGTTCACTCATGTCACGTAGCACCGCCATGGCCGCGTGGTCTCCGTCACTGCGCTTATGCACCAGGGTGATGGTGATGTCGACCGGATGTGCGACGCCGTTTGCATCGACAAGCGCCGAATCGAAGCGCAGATGATCGCTCGCGAGCAGCGTACTGCCCAGCTTGTGCAGGGAGGCCGCGTCGTAACCCTCCAGGAAATCTTCCGGCAGTTTCTGTATCAGCCGTTCACGTGGCAGCCCGACCAGCAGCGTGGCGGCAGGATTGACGTCTGTAATCGCCCCGACGCGGCCGTCCCCATGCAGGACGAACATCACCATCGCGTCCGTGCCATGCTCGAACAGCGCGTGCAGATGCTGCTGGCTCGCGCGCAGCGCCTCTTCCGCGGCGCGGTGCGCGCCGATGTCGCGCGCGACCCCGATGGTCCCGATGCAGAGACCGGCGGCGTCGAACGCCGGGGCTTTGGTCACGAGCACCCAGCCGACCTCGCGATGCGGCGTGCGCCAGTACTGCTCGCGCTCGAATACCTTGCCGGATGTCACGACCCAGTGGTCTTCGGCCCGCCAGCGGGTAGCGTCTTCGGCACTGGCCAGCTCGGCCTCGGCATGCCCGATGACATCGACCCTGCGCTTGCCCAGCACGTCCGCAAAGCGCGAATTGCAACTGATGTATCGTCCCTCGAGATCCTTGCGCCACACGAAATCTGGCAACTGCTCCGACAGCAGGCGATACTCGACAAGCATGCGATGCTGTGACGTTAGCGAATCCTCGGCGTCGCGCCGCGCGGCGTGCAGGGCTTCGCAGATGAAGCTGGTGCCAATACCTATCATCACGAACAGCCCAAGGCGGGTCAGCTGGGCAACGGCAGTGTCGGCACCCGTGTCCAGCGAAGTCATGTCGGTGCCGAGCACGCCCAGCGTGGCGAGACCGGTCGCCAGCAGACCGGGACCCAACCCGCCGAGCAGGGCACTGATCGTGACGGGCACGAGAAACACGATGAGCACGGCACGTAAGGCATGGTCGTCGGGCAGTGCCGCGCGCAGGGCCAGCGTGGCGGCAGTGGCCAGCACCGCCACCAAGTAGGCGGGCCACACACGCGGACGGGCACTGCTCTGGGACTCAGGCTGCGACTGCAAGCGGCTGACGTAAAGCAGTAAGCAGTAGAGCAGGAGCGACGTCAACAGGACGAAACCCAGCCCTTTGTACATCGACAGACGCCCGAGCTCGCCCGGTTCGACATACAGTTCGAGAATGCGATCAGACGTGATAATCCACAGGACCGAGACGACCGCATACGCGGCGGCGATACGCGCAATCAGGCGTTGGTGAGAGCGCCCGAGCGACGTGCCCGGTGGCGTGGTGCTCATAGTCGAATGTCGCCCGCGATCCAGTGACTTCAGCATAGGGCCAGGCCGTCGACAAACCAACTCGCTGAGTGCCCGCGTTGTTGTCAGCGTGCCTGACGCAGTGCAAGGGTCGCCATCAAACCGACCGCCGCGCCGAACATCACGTAGTACGCGGCCGCAACCGGCTGGCCCGTGAACTCGATGAGCCAGGTGACGAAGAACTGCGCGAAACCGCCGAACAGCATCACCGCGAGGTTGTACGCCAGGGACAGGCCGGTGGAACGCACACCGGTTGGAAACTGCTCCGCGACGGCGGTCGACAGCGGCCCGTAGTAGATGCCGATCAGCGAACAGAGCGTGGCCTGCACCACCATCAGCGTGCCGAGGCTCGGCTCGGCATGCAGCCATCGGAACAGCGGCAGAAGCGCGATCAGACAAGCGATGGAGCCGACGATCATCGGCGGCTTGCGCCCAATACGGTCGGACAGCGCGCCGACGAGCGGGATGATGACGGTCAGGCACAGCAGCGCGACGACCTGCGCCTTGAACGCGTCCGCCAGCGGCATGCCCAGCTGGGTGCGCGCAAACGTCGGCATGTAGATCAGCACGACGTAGTAGGTAATTGTGCCGCAGATCACGAGGCCGAAGGTCACCAGCACGCTGCGCGCGTGGGTGCGCAGCATCGTCATGAACGGCAGGTTCGAACCGGGTAAGGCACGAGCCTCGGTGAATTCCTCGGTTTCCTCGAGATTGCGCCTGATCCACATGCCGACCGGGCCAATCAGCAGACCGAAAGCGAACGGCAGGCGCCAGCCCCAGCTGTCGAGCTGGGCGGGCGTGAGCACCTGCGTGACGAACCAGCCGGCGAGCGCGCCGCCGAGCGCGGCGAGGCTCAAGCCCACCTGCTGCAGCGAGCCGTAGAATCCTTTGCGTCCGGCCGGCGCGACCTCGACGAGAAAGGAGGTCGCAATCGCGAATTCACCGCCGGTGGCGAAGCCCTGGAGGAGGCGCGCGAGCACGATCAACAGCGGCGCCGCGATGCCGATGGCCGCATACGGCGGCGCGAACGCGATCATCGCCATGGCCACCGTCATCAGGCTGATGATCAGCTGCAGCGCCGCCTTGCGGCCATGGCGGTCGGCGTACAGGCCGAGCACGATGCCGCCGACTGGCCGCATGAAGAAGCCGACGCCGAAAGTGGCCGTCGTCAGCAGCAGCGCATTGAATTCACTTTCGCCCGGAAAGAACAGCCGCGCAATGATGACGCTGAGCGCGCCAAATACCACGAAGTCATACCACTCGAGCGCGTTCCCGATCACGGCCGCCGCGACCTGACGGACGTGCGGCGCAGCGTTGCTTGTTTTCATCGGCGGAGTATACCGGGCGCTGTGTCGGCCGGCTGTCTTCCTCCCGTCAGCCAGCGCGGTGCCCCGCCGCCTCGGCCCGCCCGCCCAGTTCGCGCGCCTCGCGCTCGAGCAGCTTCATGATGCGCGCGGGCGCAAAGCCCAGACTGTGCAGCCCGACCGCCGCGTTCGCCACTTCGCGATAACTCGCAAGCTTGCCGTCGCGCAGTGCACAGATCGACACGCCTTCAAACAGCGCGCGCCGGCCTTCGCTGCCGGGCAGGATTGATTCGTAGCTGAACACATAGCGCGCATAACCGATGCGCCCATCATCGACGATGTCGTGCATGTCCCAGCGGAAATCACGGGCATCGCGGTGGAAACGCGCAATCATGTCGACGATCGCCGGGCCCTGGAACGCGCCGTAGAAGCAGTCGTGATAGATGCCATCTGCCGTGAAGCAGGCCGCCGCCGCCGCGCCATCGCCGCGGCAGGCGGCCTGGGTGAGGCTGATGATAAGATCCCGGAAGCTCATGCGTGTGCTCCGATAAAAGCGGTCAGCAGACCATTGACGACATTCGCCGCTTCCAGATGCGGCAGGTGGCCCGCGCCATCGATCACGTGCACGGCGATGGCAGCCGGCAGACCATCGGCCTGTGCCACGGGGACGATGCGATCGGCACGGCCCCAGACGATCTGCACCGGGCACTGCAAGCCGGCCAGTGGCTCGCGCAGCGAGATCCTTTGGGTATTGCCGTCGACCAAGGCCGCGGCGATTGTCGTCAACGCGTTATCGACGCCGTCGAGCCGCTTGAACTTCAGCGTGTCGTCGATCATCTGCCGGTTCACGAGGTCGGGATTCGCGACGAGTTGCTGCAACAGTGGCTTCAGATCGCGTCGCGACCCGGCGCTGATGAAGCCGCGCAGATAGTCGCCGTTGATGTCCGCGCCGATCCCGGCCGGCGCAAGCAGCGACAGGGAGCTCACGCGCGACGGCGCCGCGAGCGCGCAGGCGATGGCCACGGCCCCGCCGAGTGAGTGGCCCACGAGATGCGCGGCATCCACACCGAGCGCGTGCATGAACGCGAGTACCGATTGCGCAAGGGCATCGACACTGCCGTCACCGATCGCCTTCGTCGACTGACCGTGACCCGGCAGATCGAGCATATAAACCTGCGCCTGAGCGGCGAGCGCATCCTGATTGAACAACCAGTTGTCGCAGTCGCCGCCGAAGCCGTGAATCAACACCACAGCCGGGCCTGTATCGCCCGTCCTGGCGTAACGCAGGCGCGTACCGCCGGCGTCCGCCCACTGATACGCGGGCCCGCTTTCCCCTTCTTCGACCACTGGCGGCACATAGCTCGCCTGGAATTCGGTGACGAACGCATCAAGCGCCGCCTCACTGATGCTCGCCGGCGCGAGCACACCGAGCAGGGCACCAATGGGCAGGACATCGTCGACCGCGGCAATTTTCCGACGTAGCGTGCCGGGATCCAGCGCTTCGAAGGTGTTGGCGATTTTCTCGGTCTCGATGTCCATCACCGGATCGCCGGGTTTCAGTTCGCGCCCTTCGTCGACGAGCCAGCCGACCACCTTGCCCTCGGTCATCGACAGACCCCATTTGGGCATCGTGATGGGAACGATCCGGTCCTGCGCCATCATGCGTACTCCGCGACTTTGCGCACGGCCGCCTCGATGCGCGCCGGGCTTGGGATATAGAGATCTTCGAGCACCCCGCTGAACGGGACCGGCGTATGCGGCGGTGTGACCATTTCAATCGGCGCCTGCAGTGAACGGAAGCCCTTCTGCGCGACCAGCGCCGCGATATCGGCCGCCATGCCACAGCGCGGCGAGGCTTCGTCGACGATCACGAGCCGGCCGGTGTTCTCGACGCTTTCGAGAATGGTGTCTTCATCGAGCGGCGAGGTGGTGCGCGGGTCGATGATTTCACAGCTGATGCCCTCCTTCGCGAGCGCAGCGGCGGCCTTCTGCGCGAAGCCGACCATGCGCGCGAAGGCGACGATCGTCACGTCGCTGCCTTCGCGCACGATGTTCGCCTCCCCGAACGGAATCGTATAGGACTCCTCGGGCACTTCGCCTTCCATTGCGTACAGCGCCTTGTGTTCGCAGAAGATGACCGGGTCGTCATCGCGGATGGCCTGGATGAGCAGGCCTTTGGCTTCGTAGGGTGTCGACGGGATCACGACTTTCAGGCCAGGAATGTGCGTGAAAATCGGGTAGAGGCACTGCGAGTGCTGGGCCGCGGCCCGAAAGCCGGCGCCGATCATCGTGCGGATCACGACCGGCGTCTTGGCCTTGCCGCCGAACATGTAGCGGAATTTCGCTGCCTGGTTGTAGATCTGATCGAAACACACGCCGAGAAAGTCGATGAACATCAGTTCGCAGACCGGCCGCAGACCGCAGGTAGCCGCGCCGATCGCAGCCCCGACGAAAGCGGATTCTGAGATCGGCGTGTCCATGATGCGATTGCCGTACTTGCCGTAGAGGCCTTTAGTGACGCCCAGCACGCCACCCCAGGCATCCATCTCCCCGTTTGCGCCGGTGCCGCCAACGACATCCTCGCCCATCACGATCACCGTTGAATCGCGCGCCATTTCCTGGTCGAGCGCTTCGTTGATGGCCTGCTGAAACAAAATCTTTCGTGCCATGACTGCGCGCCCTCAGTATTTGATGTAGACGTCGGTGGTCAGATCTGACGGCAGCGGATCGGGCGCGGCCAGCGCCTGCGCCACGGCGTCTTCGATCAGCGCCGCCACGTCGTCATCGATTGCCGCGAGCTCCTGCGGCGAGATGTCGTGCCCGGTGGTCACGCGCTGCGCAAAGCGCCGGATGCAGTCCTTCTGCTCGCGCACCTGTTTCACTTCGTCCGGCGCGCGGTAGCTCTGGTTGTCGCCTTCGAAATGCCCGAAGAAGCGGTCGAGCTTCACCTCGACCAGCGACGGACCGCCGCCCTGGCGCGCGCGCTCGACCGCGTCGCGCATCGCGTCATACACGGCGAAGAAGTCATGGCCGTCGACCGTGATGCCCGGCATGCCGAAACCGGCGGCGCGCGTGGAAATGTCTGCGCATGACACCGAGAACTTCGCGGCGGTGGCTTCGGCATAACCGTTGTTCTCGGCGACGAAGATCGCGGGCAGCTTCCACACCGAGGCGAGGTTCATCGACTCCAAGGTCGTGCCCTGGTTCGAGGCACCGTCGCCAAAGAAAGCAACCGCCACCCCGCCGGTGCCCTTGATCTTGGCCGCCAGCGCGGCGCCACAGACCAGCGGCGGGCCGCCGCCGACGATGCCGTTCGCGCCAAGCATGCCGGTGTCGAGATCGGCGATGTGCATCGAGCCCCCTTTGCCGCGACAGGTGCCCGTCCGCTTGCCGTAGATCTCGGCCATCATGCCGTGCACGTCGACGCCCTTGCCGATGCAGTGGCCATGGCCGCGATGCGTGCTGGCGATCTTGTCGTCGTCGGTCAGATGCATGCAGACGCCAGCGGCCGACGCCTCTTCGCCGGCATAGAGGTGCACGAATCCCGGAATGCCGCCTTTCGCAAACTCGACGTGCACCCGTTCTTCAAATTCCCGGATGGTTTTCATCCGTCGGTAGGCTTCGAGCAGGTCTTCGCGTGACAAGGCCATGAGCTGTCCCCTCCCCCATTTTTTTTGCGCCGGGAGTCAAGCCTATCAGTTCGGAAGCCGCTTCGATCCGGCACAAAAGTCAGGGCGTGCGTTGCGCTCAACATGCTGCAATTGCACATCCGCGCACACGTAGGCAGGACCCTCAACGCTCTCTAGAATCCGACCCTCATTTCCAAATTTCTGGCGGCCCGCGCCGCCGTTGCGTAAGTACAGGAGTCTCGCTCATGCCCTTGACCGCCGAATCGCTGGCAGTCCTCAACATCCTGCAGGAAAAAGGGGTCCACCCGCTGGACCATTTCACGCCCGCCGAAGGGCGTGCGTATTTCGACGCGGTGTTCGCCACACCGGCAGAAGATCGCGAAGCCGTGGCCACGGTGCGCGAGCTGTCGATACCCGTGGCCGGCGGCACGATCGCCGCGCGCCTCTACGCGCCGCATGCCGGCCCACTGCCGGTGCTGGTGCACTTCCATGGCGGTGGCTGGGTCTATATGGGCCTGGAGACGCATGACGGCTACTGCCGGCACATCGCGAATGCGGCCGGCATTGCGGTGGTGGCGGTGGAGTACCGCAAGGCGCCCGAATTCAAGGCGCCGACTGCGGCCGAAGACTCCTATGCCGCGCTGCAGTGGGTGCATGCAAATGCGGCCTCGCTCGGCGTCGATGCCACGCGCATCGCCGTGACCGGCGACAGCGCCGGCGGCAATCTCGCGGCCATCGTCGCGCAGCTTGCCCGCGACGGCGGCCCGGCGCTGAAATGCCAGGTGCTAACCTATCCGGCGGTCGACGCGACCATGAGCGCACCGTCGATCACGGAGAACGCGACGGCGCCTATCCTCGGCGAGAAAGAGATGAAGTGGTTCTGGCAACACTATCTCGGCGGCACGCAGCTGAACGCGAAAGATCCGCGGGTGTCTCCGCTGTATGCGAAGTCGCTCGCCCATCTGCCGCCCGCTTTTGTGTCGACCGCCGAATTCGACCCGCTGCGCGATGAAGGCGAAGACTACGCGAACAAGCTCAAGGCCGCCGGCGCCACGGTCGAATGCAAACGCTACGCGGGCGTATTCCACGGCTTTCTGCTGATGAGCAAGGTGATTCCGGAGGGTCGCCAACTGATCGCCGACCAGCTCGCGTTCCTGAAAAAACATCTGTGAGTGCGAGGAGCCGGACACTACGCCCGGCTTCCTGCCGGTGGCAGTCGGTGCAAATCTGGCTGCCTCACTGCGCTAACGTGTAGGCGTTTGGGTCCAGTCCCCTCGCCGGTGGCAGTCGGGGCAAGCCGGGCTGCCCTCCGGCAGGCGCGGGATCGCGTGCGGGCCGTCAAGGGAAAGGCAGCGCCGGCCGCCAGTCGCCAGTCCATGCTCGCGTGGCAAATCCACCCGCCCGCGCTTTGGCTGCACCGGCCGGCCCGCGTCGCCTCCAGTTCCGCCCGCCGCGCTTCCTATGCTGCGCCTGCTCTGTTAGGCTCCAGCCGCGGTCCTTGTCTCCAGTCCCCCATGACCGCGACCATTGTCGGTCTGTTTCTCTCACTCGATCTGCCTGCCTTGTGACTGGCGCCCGGGCCTTCGGCTCACGGCGACAGGCTGAATCAAGTTTTCTTTCATTGGAGCTTCATGTCTCAATTTGCTGCCCTCGGCTTGCCCGAGGACCTGGTTCGTGCCGTGTCAGATCGCGGCTATACCGTTCCCACTCCCGTTCAGGCCCAGGCGATTCCGGTCATTCTCGAAGGCCGTGACGTCATCGCCGGCGCGCAGACCGGCACCGGCAAGACCGCCGCCTTTGTGTTGCCGATGATTGCGCGTCTGAAGCGCGCAGAGCCGCCCCAGCGCCGTCTGCCACGCACGCTGATCCTGACCCCTACGCGCGAACTCGCGGCGCAGGTCGAAGAAAGCGTCCGCCTCTATGGCCGCCACAGCGGGCTGCGCTCGCTGGTGATGTTCGGCGGCGTCGGCATCAATCCGCAGATCGAGGGCCTCCGCCGCGGCGTCGATATCCTCGTCGCCACCCCTGGCCGCCTGCTCGATCACATGCAACAGCGTACTGTCGACCTGTCGAAGGTCGAAATGCTGGTGCTCGACGAAGCGGATCGCATGCTCGACATGGGCTTCATTCGGGACATCCGCCGCGTGCTCGCGGTGCTGCCGAAAGCGCGCCAGAACCTGCTGTTCTCCGCGACCTTCCCGTCGGAGATCAAAGATCTCGCCGCCAGCCTGATGAACAATCCGGCTGAAGTCGAAATCGCCCGTCAGGGCACGACCGCCACGCAGGTTGCCCAGGAAGTCGTGATCTGCGATCGCGGCCGCAAGAAGGAACTGCTGGTGCACCTGTACGAAACGCGCCACTGGACGCAGGCGCTGATCTTCACGCGCACCAAGCATCTGGCGAATCGTCTGGCCGAGCATCTGGACAAGTGCGGAATCTCCGCGCTCGCGATTCACGGCAACAAGAGCCAGACCGCCCGCACCCGCGCGCTGGCCGAGTTCAAGACCGGCAAGCTGCAGGCGCTGGTGGCCACCGACATCGCCGCGCGCGGCATCGACATCA
>Ga0163144_10000256_pt1 | contig 122149 bp, 114 predicted proteins | sample OliLak19BULKMAT1_FD_123175 | JGI IMG/M metagenome (GOLD analysis project Ga0163144, IMG submission 123175) | Freshwater microbial mat bacterial communities from Lake Vanda, McMurdo Dry Valleys, Antarctica - Oligotrophic Lake LV.19.BULKMAT1 | ecosystem: Environmental > Aquatic > Freshwater >...
GATCGGAGAAAACGGGTTCGTCCGAACGCCCCGCGAACTCAACAACGTGATCGGAGTCGGCGCGGACCCGCGAACACGTCATGAATCCTCGTGCGACAATCAGTTGCTTAGCGGCCTGCTAGACTACACCTACCCCCTTGTTGGTTCAAGTCGGTTCTGCATAGTTGTGCCCGTTCGCTGGACGTTCGCGGTCCGTGCCAATTTCCCGGCTTCGGCGGGGTGGCACGACGCACGGCGGTTGATGCCATCAGCCGCCCACGACCCCGTCAACGCCATCGCCGCTCGCCATCATGTGGCGACGGGTCAAATGCCGCCGCTAACGGCACAGGGTGTTGCAGGCGGTAGCAGTGTTATGCCGGCGTGCTGATCGTCTGCATCGCCTGTCACAACCGGATGTCCCGATCATCACCAATCGAGCGGCCGGAGCCAGGCCTCGGCCAGGTCGTCAACCGAAACGTCAACATCACCATGCTTCCAGACCAACCGCCCGGTTCGGTTGAGCGTTCCCAGTATTGCCAGCGTCGCTCCGCCGAAGTCCCGAAGCACGTTGCGGAGGCGGGGCAGGTCCTGGGGCATGACCTCAAGGATGTATCGGCTGGGGGTTTCGGCGAAGGCCACCTGCGCTGTGTCGAGCAGGTCGTGGCTGACGATCAACTCGGCGCCCAGCGGGGGCAGGTTGTTTCCTCGGGCCAGGAGCCCTGCGAGGCCTTGCATGGTGTTGCCAGCGCCCGAGCCCGAACCAGTTTCGCCGCCCGATCCGGGCGTGAGGCCCGTGGTTGCGATGAGCATTTCGGCTACGGCGGTCAGCAAGCCGCCTTCGGAACAATCGTGGGCGGAGGCGACCAGGCCGTCGGTGATGCACTGCGCCACGGCGCGGGCGGTGGCGGGGCCGCGCGCAAGGTCGGTGGTGGGTACGCCCGCGCCCTCGGTGGTGTTGCCAAACAGGCTCGCGTACAGAGAGCCGCCCATCTGATGCTCAGTGTTTCCCAGCAGGATCAGGGAGTTGCCCGGGGCCTTTGCATCCATGGTGACGGCGCGGTTGATGTTCGTGACTTGGGCGAGCCCGGTTATGAGCAGCGTCGGTGGAACTTCAATAACGCGGCGTTCACGGGTGATCGGGTCTTCGTAGCGGAGTTGGTTGTTGAGTGAATCCTTGCCGGAGACAAATGGGGTGCGGTAGGCCTTGGCGGCGTCGTAGCAACCCTCGGCTGCGCGGACGAGCGAGCCCATATTCTCCGGTTTCTCGCAACTGGGCCAGCAGAAGTTATCGAGGATGGCGGTTTGATCGGGGTTGCCGCCGACGCACACCAGGTTGCGGATGCACTCATCCACCGCGGCCAGGGCCATGAGGTACGGGTCGCTGCCGGGAACGGTCGGGTCGCCGATGCCGGTCTGCAGGCCGCAGGCGATGGCGATGCCGCGCGTTGAGGTGGGAATGGGCTGGATGATCGCGGCATCGCCGGGGCCGCGCCCGCCGGGGCCGACCAGTGGCTTGAGGACAGTGTTGCCCTGCACCTCGTGATCGTACTGGCGGATGATCCAGTGCTTGCTGGAGATGGTGGGGTGGGAGAGCAGTTTTAAGAGTGCAGCGATTGTGGATGGCGGCGGAGATGGGGGTTGAGACAGTGATGTCCCAGCGCGACGGGGGCGAGACGGTGGAGGGGCAATCCACGTTGCCTCGCGGACTGGTGTGGGGATGCCTTCGTGCAGGAAGTGCATGGAGAGGCGGCCGACTTCGGCGCCGCTGTAGTTGAGCACCAGTTCAGCATCATCTGTGCCGAAGTGGCCCAGGTCGGCGAGTTCGACGTGCTCTTCATCGCAGATCTGCCGGAGCATCGGCAGGTTCTGCTCGGGGACGGCCAAGACCATGCGTTCCTGGGCCTCGCTGATCCAGACTTCGGTGTAGGAAAGCCCGGAATACTTGAGCGGGGCGCGGTCAAGGTGCACTTCGGCTCCCAGGCGGGCGCCCATCTCGCCGACCGCCGAAGAGAAGCCGCCCGCGCCGCAGTCCGTCATGGCGGTGAAGAGGGGCCCACCGTCGGCATCGCGAGCCCGCAGGATGGCGTCCAGGACGCGCTTTTCTTCGATTGCGTTGCCGATCTGGACGGCGTGGGAAAACTCGGCGGAGTGGGTGCTCTCCAGTTCGGCGGAGGAGAATGTGGCCCCGTGGATGCCGTCGCGACCGGTCCGCCCGCCCAGGGCGATGATTCGGTCGCCGGGCTGGGCCTGGCCCTTGATGAGGTTCCGTGGGATCAGGCCGATGCAGCCGCAGAAGACCAGCGGGTTGCCCACGTAGCGGTCGTCGAAGTGGACGGCGCCGTTCACCGTTGGAATGCCCATGCGGTTCCCGTAGTCGCGGACGCCCGAGACGATGTCGGTCAGGATGCGGCGGGGGTGGAGGGTTCCCGGGGGAAGGGAGAGAGGAGGGAGCGAGACAGCGAGAGAGCGAGACAGCGTGGCAGGGTCGGAACCGAGCGGTGTCTTCCCTGTTTCGCTGTTTCGCTGTCTCGCTTCCTCCCCTTCCCCGGCCTCGCTCCAGTGATCGGCGAACGCAACGCAGAAGACATCGGTGCTGGCGATCGGCTTGGCCCCCAGCCCGGTGCCGATGATGTCGCGGATACAGCCGCCAGCGCCGGTCGCGGCACCCCCGTACGGCTCGAGCGCTGAGGGGTGGTTGTGCGTCTCGACCTTGATGCAGGCGCCCCACTGGTCGTCGAAGGCCACGATGCCCGAGTTGTCCTGGAAGACCGAGAGCGTCCAGTCCAGACCATCGGCGATGAGTTCAAATGTTGCCGCGGCGACGGTGGACTTGAGCAGGTTGTCGATCGTAATCGAGCCGTCGGGGTTGACGGTGTGGCCGGGGCGATCGGCCCAGTTGATGGGGTCGTCGCCGGAAGGGGCGGAATACAGGACGGTGCTCTTGAACGTTTTGTGGACGCAGTGCTCGGACCAGGTTTGTGCGAGCGTTTCGAGTTCGATGTCCGTGGGCTCACGGTCAAGACGGTCAAACTCGGCTCGGATGGCCTGCATTTCTTCGAGGCTGAGGAAGAGGTGCGACTCGCGCGAGAGTCGGATAAGTTCATCGTCGGGGAGGGCGCGCAGGGGGATGTGGCCGAGGGTGAACCTGTACTCGTGGCCGCGCGGGAGCGAGGCGGGCAGCCACGGCCCCATGGTGATTTCGTGAATCACGGGGTTGGCGATGAGTCTCTCAGTGACTTCGTAGGCGATGTCGGGGTCAACACCGAAGAAGTCGTAGCGGGTGCCGGTGGAGACTTCGGCCTCGATGCCCAGCAGGTCGTGGATTGCTTCCTTGACGGATTGCGCGGCAGGGTCCATGACGCCCGGCTGGGGATGGACTTCGATGATCTGTGCAGTGGGTGGAGGAGGGGCGACGCCGGTTACGGTCGTTTCAGTGATTGGATCGGCAAGGAGCCGAGCGAGGACCTTGCCCAGGCCGGCTTCGTCGAGGGCGCCCTCGATCAGGTAGACCTTGGCGGTGGCGACGCGTTCGACGGTGAGCCCGAGGGCCAAGGTGCGCCGGCGGATTGAGTCGCCACGGGGATCGGGCATGCCCGGCTTGAGCCGCACCTCGATGCGGTGAAGGGTCTGGTGGGTGGCGGGTGGGGTTGGGGAGGTGTCGGGCACAGCGCGATCATATCGAACCGTCGGAGCCGAGGGGCGCGAGCCACCGGTGCCTTAGGTGAGTGCCTGTGCCGGCTACATGGGGCACCCCAAAGCCCGGCACCGACGGCTCGCGCCGTCCCGCTCGGTTCCTGTGTAGAGTGGTGGCACTTCATGGCTGAACGCACACTGCAATCCGATCCCGCCAGCACAGACCACACCCCCGGGGCGGCCCCCCTGGCCGATGGCGAAGCGGTGCGGGCCCCATCCGGGCCCATGCTCTTTGAGGTGTCCTGGGAAGTATGCAACCAGGTGGGGGGCATTTACCAGGTGCTCCGGTCCAAGGCGCCCTTGATGACGCAGCGATGGGGCGATCGGTACTGCCTGATCGGCCCCTGGGAGCAGAGCAAGGCAACGGTGGAGTTTGAGGAATCCAAGCCCACCGGCTGGACGGCCCGGGCGTTGCAGCAACTCCGGGACCAGGGCCTGAACGTGCATTACGGGCGCTGGCTGGTGCCGGGCAGGCCGCGGGTGATGCTCGTCGAGCATGGCATCAGCGAGGACCGGTTGGCGGTGGTGAAGTACGAGTTGTGGGCGGAGCACGGGATCGAGACGCCCGGGGGCGACTGGCTGGTGGACCAGGTGGTTTCATTCGCCGAGGCGGTGCGTCGCCTGCTGGCCGCGCTGTGCGAGCACCGGCCGTATGCGCAGACCCGCCAGACCAGCGCGCAGCCGCTGGTGGCGCACTTCCACGAGTGGTTGGGCGGGCTGGCGATCGCGATGGTGCGTCGTCAGAGGCTGCCGATCGCGACTGTCTTCACGACCCACGCCACGCTGCTGGGGCGGTACATCGCCAGTTCTCGCGACGACTTCTACGACCAGTTGCCGTGGTTGGACCACGAGGCGGAGGCGGCGCGGTACAACGTCAAGACGCAGCACAAGATCGAGCGGGCGTGCGCCCACGGGTGCCACGTGTTCACGACCGTGTCGTCGGTGACGGCCGAGGAGTGCACCTCGCTCCTGGGGCGTCCCGTGGACGTGGTGGTCCCCAACGGGCTCACGATCGGCCTGTACAACGCCGGGCACGACCAGCAGCGGCTGCACCAGGAGTACAAGGAGCAGATCCACAAGTTTACGATGGGGCACTTCTTCCCCAGTTACTCCTTTGACCTGGACAAGACCCTGTACATCTTCACGAGCGGCCGCTACGAGCCCCGCAACAAGGGCTTTGACCTATGCCTGGAGGCGATGGCCCGCCTCAATATGGAGTTGAAGAGCGCGAAAATTGACAAGAAGGTGGTGTTCTTCATCATCTCCAAGCGGGCGGTCAAGAGCATCAACCCGCTGGCGATGGAGAAGCGCGGCGTGCTCAACGAACTCGCGGATGTCTGCGAGAAGATCACCAGCGGCGTCGGCCCGAGGCTGTTTTCGCGGGCCGCGGCGGGCGAGCGGCTGCGCCTGGACGACCTGGTGGATGAGTATTGGCTCTTGCGCTACCGGCGCGCCCAGCACGCCCTCCGGCAGGGCTGCCTCCCGATGGTGCTGACGCACATCCTCGAAGACGATACCAACGACCCGGTGCTGAACCAGATCAGGATGCTCCAGTTGGTGAACAGGGAAGAGGACCCGGTCAAGATCGTGTACCACCCGGACTTCATCACCCCCACCAACCGCCTGTGGGGGATTGAGTACGACCAGTTTGTGCGCGGCTGCCACCTGGGGCTTTTCCCCAGCCTGTACGAACCGTGGGGGTACACCCCGCTGGAGTGCGCGGCGATGGGCGTCCCCGCCGTCACCAGCGACCTGGCGGGCTTTGGGCGTTATGTGAACGAGACGTACACCGATCCGGAAAAGTCCGGGATGATGGTGCTGAGGCGGCGCGGCAAGCGGTACCACGATTCGGCCGCGGACCTGGCCCGGTATCTGCTGGACTTCTGCCGGTTGGAACGGCGTGACCGCATCGCGCTGCGGAACGAGGTTGATCGGCGCTCGTGGGACTTTGACTGGTCCAGGCTGGGCAAGGCGTACCACGCGGCCCACGACCTGGCGCTGGCGCGGTTCATGTCCGAGGCGGGCGGCGAGAACAGCGAGGTTGCGATGGTCTCTGCCGCGGCGTTGTCGCGCCAGCAGGTCAGTGCCGAGACGGGCAAGCCTCAGGAGGCTTTGCCGCTCAGGGAGGGCCGGTAACGGTGGGGGATTCTTTGCGCGGGAACTCGGGCGCGGCGGGCGATGAGTCGGCCCGTCCATCGGTCGAGTTGTATACGGACGGCGCGTGCTCGGGCAACCCCGGCCCGGGCGGCTGGGCGTACCTCCTGAAACACCCCGCCAGCGGCACGGTGCGCGAAGAGAGCGGCGGTGAGAAGTTGACCACGAATAACCGTATGGAGATGCAGGCGGTCATCGAGGGGTTATCCGCCCTCAAAAAGCCGTCGGTGGTGGACCTGTACTCCGATTCGCAGTACGTGCTCAACGGCCTCAAAGACTGGCTCAAGGGCTGGAAGTTGAAGGGCTGGCAGACCAAGGACAAGAAGCCGATCAAGAACCTGGACCTGTGGCAAAGGCTCGATGGGATGGTCCAGGCGCACACGCTCAGGTACCACTGGGTGCGCGGCCACAGTGAGCACCCGGAGAACGAGCGGTGTGATGTGCTGGCGGTGGCGGCGCGGGAGGCGGTGGTCGATACCGCTTCCGCTGGGTCTGGACCCAGGAAATCGCCACACTAGCCCCTGTCGGTGGGAGCATGGTGTCGGACAGGCGGTCTGTACCGCCTGTAACGGCTGCACCACGTGCCCGCTATGGGCCGTACAGGTTCACCCGTCCGCCGCGCTGACCCAATCAACCTACCCCGCATACCCGCCGATGGAGAGGGGACGTTTGCCGACCCCTCAGAACCGGAGGCCATGCGTGGACCTGATTCAAGTTCTCAAAGTCGCGTACGAGGCCAACGCCTCTGACATCCACCTGATCGCCGGGCAGCCCCCGGTGGTGCGCATCCATCAGGTGATGACACCGATGGACTTCCCGGTCATCACCCGGGAGCACGCCCGCAAGTTTGTTGAACTCATGGCCTCGCCCGAGGCCCTGGTCACCTTTGACCGGCAGAAAGACGCCGACTTCTCCTTCCAGGTCGAGGGGCTGGCCCGTTACCGCGTGAACGCCCACATGCAGCGCGGCCAGGTCGGCCTGGCGATGCGCATCATCAAGACCAAGGTCCCGCCCCTCTCGGCCCTCTCGCTGCCGGAGGTGATCGCCCGCCTGACGTACCTGCCCCGCGGGCTGGTGCTGGTCACGGGCGACACCGGCTCGGGCAAGTCCACGACGCTGGCCGCGATGATCGAGGCGATGAACCAGCGGTACAAGAAGCACATCATCACGCTCGAGGACCCTGTTGAATACACCTTCGAGAGCAAGCAGTGCGTGATCGAGCAGCGCGAGCTCGGGCAGGACATGCCCACCTTCGCCAGCGGGCTGAAGCACTGCCTGCGTCAGGACCCCGACATCATCCTGGTGGGCGAAATGCGCGACCTGGAGACCACGGCCCTGGCGATCTCTGCCGCGGAAACGGGCCACCTGGTGCTCAGCACGCTGCACACGGTGAACGCGAGCCAGACGGTGGAGCGCATCGTGGACATGTACCCCGGCGGTCAGCAGAACCAGATCCGCTCGATGCTGGCCAACACGCTGCAGGCGGTGGTGAGCCAGACGCTGTTCAGCCGGATCGACCGACCGGGCATGGTGCCGGCCGTAGAGACCCTGCTGTGTACGCCCGCCGTGCGCAACCTGATCCGCGAGGCAAGGACGTTTGAAATCCCCAACGTGATCGAGACCAACCGCGCCATCGGCATGTGCAGCCTGGACAGCTCGATCTCGGAGCTGTACTTCAACGGTCTGATCAGCCGCGACGACGCCATCGCACAGGCCGCGTTCCCCGACAAGCTCGAGCGTCAACTGGCGGCCTGATCCGGAAAGGACGGCACCGAGGAAGAACGGCGTGATGGGAGTGTGACCGTACGACTTCAACCGCACCCCGTGGCGCACCACGCTGCGTTCCCGCCCTGCCTGATTGCCTCATTGGTGTAAACCCATGCCCAACTATCGGTACCAAGTCAGAAACTCCGCCGGCCAAGTCCAGACCGGCAACCTGTCCGCCGAGAGCGCGGCGTCGGCCTCGGCCATGCTGCGCAACCAGGGCTCGCACATCCTGGCGCTCTCGTTGATCGCCGGCGGGCTTGATACCACCGGGCTGGCGGCCAAGTTCAAGGAAATGAACTCGGGGAAGCCCAGCCAGAAGCACGTGCTGGACTTCACGACACAGTTGGCGGTGATGATCCGGGCGGGCATCAACCTCCGGTCGGCGCTGGATGGCATCGGCGAGCAGACGACGCACCCAGCGTTCAAGCGGGTGCTCCAGCAACTGAAGAACGACGTTGAGAGCGGCAAGCAGTTCTCGGAGGCCATCGCCAAGCACCCCAAGCTCTTCAACCCGCTGTACGTGAACATGGTGCGGGCCTCGGAGATGTCGGGCAGCTTTTCGAAGATGCTCGACCGCATTGCGCAATACATCGGGCAGCAGCTCGAGACCAGAAAGATGGTCATCGGCGCGGCGATCTACCCGGCGATCATCGGCACCCTGGCCGTGTGCGTGACGGTGTTCCTGCTGACCTTCGTGCTGCCCAAGTTCGCATCGGTGTTCGAGGGCAAGGAAGATGTGCTCCCCTGGGCGACCAAGTTCCTGATGGGGCTGTCGAAGTTCATGGTGGCCAACTGGTACCTGCTGTTCGGGGCGGCGATCGTGGTGGTCGGCTGCGTGTGGGGGTTCATCAAGACCGAGGTCGGCTCGTTCTGGATCGACAAGCTCAAACTCTCGCTGCCGATCCTGCGGGTCATGTTCAAGTCGCTCTACATCAGCCGTTCGCTGCAGACGATGGGCCAGCTCATCAACGCCGGCGTGCCCATGCTGGACACGCTGGCCATCACGGGGGACATCGCGGGCAACGTCATCTTCCGCGGGCTGTGGCGGCGCGTGCACGCCAACGTGAAGCAGGGCAAGAAGATCACCCAGCCGCTGCAGAAGGACGGGATCCTGCCCCGCGCCGTGACGCAGATGATCAGCGCGGGCGAAGAGTCCGGTAAGCTGGGCGAGGTGCTGGACGAGATTTCCACCTATTACGCCAAGCAGTTGAAAGAGAACATCAAGGCCGTGACGTCGATGATCGAGCCCATCATGATCCTCATGATGGGTACAGTCGTTGGATTCATCGCCATGGCCATCATTCTGCCCATCTTCAAGATGAGTCAGATCGTCAAGTGACCGATGCCCGCTCTGGGGCGGACTCTGCGCCGACCCCACGGGGGGAGATTGGCATGCACCCGGTAACTTTGTCGAGGGATGCTCGCGTTCATTCAGCGGACGGCGGCCGGGGGCGGCCCGCGGGGCGGTCCAGGGGGTTCACGCTCCTGGAGACCCTGATGGCGCTCGTGATTATCGGCGTGGGCGTCCTGGCCTTCGTCGACGCCCAGAGCGCCTTCACGCGCAGCAACAACTGGTCCAGCCAGTCGGCCACGGCGATGCTCCTGGCCAACGAGGTCCGGGAACTCAGCCGCAGGCTGCCGCGGCATGATTCGGTCACGGGCCTCACGATTGCTCAGGCGGGCGGGGTCTCCACCCTGCGCGGCTGGGGGTCGGAGGGTGGCGAGATCACCGTCAGCGATATTGACGACCTGGACGATCTGGACGGCGTGCGGTTTGGTTTGGGCGGGGTCTTCGTCGGTCCCATCGACGCGTTCGGCAACACCATCCCCCAGATCGCGATGGACGGCGCTGTGATCAGCGATGAGGGCGAGCCCGTACCGCTGGAAGGCTGGACCCAGCGCGTGATCGTCGAAAAGGTTGATCCGTACAACTTCAACACCGTCCGGGCCGACGCCTATGAGCAAGCCGCGACCGGGTCGCTGCCGTTTATCCGCGTCGACAAGTTCCCGCTCAGGGTGACCGTCGTCGTTGAGTTTCAAGGTTCCGGAGAGAGCCAGGCCTCGGAGGTCACCCGGGTGACGTGGGTCGTGGCCGACTGACGCCCGCGCCGGCAGCGGCGGGGGCGCGGGTTGGGATAGTTCTGATTGTCGGGGAGGGAAGTGAGTATGAACAGCAAGTCCGCCCGAAACAACGTGCACAAGGCCCGGGTCGGCCCGGTCCGGCGACGGCTCCGGCCAACCCGGCGCGGTGTGGCCGCCGTGCTGGCGATGATGTTCCTGATTCTCTTCGGTTCGCTGTCGGCGGCGATGGCGATCGCCAGCCGCGGCAACATCACCACGGCCGCGACGCACCTGCACGTTTCGCGTGCGCAGAGCGCCGCGGAGACGGGCCTTTCGATCGCGCAGGCCCGCCTTGCGAACTCCGCCGGCAGGTTCCTCCTTTCGAACAGCCAGGTGGACGGGACGTTCGGCTGGAACCTGTGGTCAGGCAACATGGGGGGCATGGGGAACTACCTGGTGATTCCTCCGGAGACGGGGCGGCAGGACCTGGGGGCGCCGGCGGGCCTTGCCAGTTCCATCGCCGACGATCACTCGCTGGACCAGGACGTCGTGACCGACGTCGGCGTCAGCACCGTGACGATCGGTAACGCCATCTCGGGCGCGAGCAGCGAGTACATGAGCAGTTACTGGGTGTACACCCCCGCGGTGGCGCTGGAGCCCCGCGTGAGCGGTTCGCCGACCCCCCCGCTGGCCTACTCCGTGACCTACGCGCCGCTGGCCAACGGGCTGGACATCCGCGTAATCTCGACAGGGTACGACTTTGCGTACAGCCGCGCGGGCCAGCCCATTACCCGCACGATCATGCAGGACTTCCGCCTGGCCAAGCGTGTGAAGCACGCCATCATCAGCCCCAGCCGGATCATGATCGGCAAGAACGTGATGGTGACCGGCAATCTTGGCGCGCGGTTCACGGGCGTCACCAACAACAACGGCGACCCACTGGTTCTGCGTTCGGACTTTGCCGGCATCGACCCAACGGGGTTGGATCCCAAGCTGGACGCGTTCTTCGCGAGCATGTCGGGTTCGGATGTGGACGGTGACAATCGCCTGCGCGTCGGGCACCCCACGGAGAGCGCCGGCATCCCCGCTGGCACGATCGACTACGACGGCGACGGCCAGCCCGATGATGCGTTCGCCGACGTTACCGGCGATGGCTATGTCGATGAGTTTGACATCTTCCTCAAGCACTATGACACCAACGGCGACGGGCGCGTCACCCTTTCCAACGCCCTGACGGCGGGCACCCCAGCCCAGGGTCAGGCAGCGGAGTTCGTCACCAGCGGCGGTAACTCGATCGACGAGGACATGGCTCTGCTCATCGATTCCTCCACCCCTGACCGCAACCGCAACGGCGTCTGGGGCTTCAACGACAGCAACAGCAACGGCCGGTGGGACGCCGGCGAGGTCATGTACGACTTTGACAGCAGCAACAACGCCTACCGCGACCAGGTCCTTGGCTTCCGTGATGGGTTCATTGACCGGCGCGATCAGTACGCCAAGGTGAACGGCAAGCTCTCGTTCAAGGTGGCGCAGCCGGACTGGGCCAGTTCCCAGGGCCCCATCTCCGACCGGCTCCGGGGCCCCATCCGGCCTGAAATCGGAGAGGCTCCCGCGAGCTACAGCGTCGGCGACAACGAACTCCCCGATGTGAATGTCAGCATCTTCAGCACGACGCAGACCACCCTGCAGAGCGCGGCCGACGGGTCGAGCTTTGCCCTGCAGGTCGCGCAGCAACTGGGCGTATCGACCGCCGCTCTGGTGACTTATGTCGAGTCCAGCCCCAGCGGGTCGAGCGGTCCGCGCTTCCTGAGGCTCGACGCCGACGTCGACAACGACTCGCTCCCCGACAACTGGGCCACGGCCCACTACGAGAAGATGCCCTTTAACTCCCCCAACTTCTCCGACTGGTACTACCGCCCGGTCTACGAGAACATGATCTTCAAGGACGTGCAGATTCCCAGTGGCACCAACGCGCTCTTCAACAACTGCACGTTTGTGGGCGTCACCTGGGTCCGCTGCAACATCGACAACACCCACGTCCTGTGGGGCGAGTACGGCAAGTTGAAGGTCAACTCGGTGGCTTCCCGCCCGGTTCCTTCCAACCCGCGGACGATTTATGGCGACATCGCGGCGGAGTCCAGCTACCCAGCGGCCCTCCCGGCCAGCGCGATCCCGCCCAACCAGATGATCCTGATGGCCACCCAGCCCATGGACAAGTCAGACCTCCCCGCTAACCAGACCGCCTTCACCCAGGGCTGGGAGGACCTGCCCGATGCCCTGGTCATCAACGGCAAGCGCATCACCGACACCAAGCTCGTCTCGAACAACCTGCGCTTCCACGACTGCCTGTTCGTCGGCTCGATCGTGAGCGATGCCCCCCAGGGGTACACCCAGTCGCGCAACAAGATGCAGTTCACCGGGGCCACCCGGTTCGTCAAGGCGCACCCGGACAGTCCCGACGACCCCGGCCTCAACCCCGAGGCCGTGGACCAGGCCGAGATTGCCAAGAGCTCCATGATGCTCCCCAACTACTCCGTGGATGTGGGCTCCTTCAACAGCCCGCCCGAGCAGGACCTCCAGCTCCGCGGGGCCATCATCGCCGGTGTGCTCGACGTCCGCGGCAACGCGAACATCGACGGCGCCCTGCTCCTGACCTTCTCCCCCGCGCTGGGCGAAGGGCCCTTGCGTGACTCGCAGGGCAACCCGATCGGCAACCCGGCGGGGTTCAACACCACCATCGGGTACTTCGGCCCCGACGACGGCGACGCGGAGTCGCTCGACCCCAACTCGCTGCCCACCGTGGGCGGGGTGAAGATCGTGGGATGGGACGTCGATGGCGACGGCCTGCCCGATGCGGGCCCCGATGAGGCTCAGCCGCCCGGGAGTGTGGCCGTTCCCTTCTACGGGTACGGTCGCATCAACCTGCGGTTTGATCCCAACATGATCCTGCCCAACGGGATCATGCTTCCCATGCAGATCGACCCGATGCCTTCATCGTACAGGGAGGGCAAGCCATGAGCAGAAACCCCACCTCACAGCGCCGCCAGCCGGCCCGGCGGGCCTTCAGCCTGGTCGAAATGCTGATCGCGCTGACCATCACCGCGACACTGCTCACGGCGACGATGGCGGCGCTCGACGCATCGTTCAAGAGTTACAAGGTGACAACCGAGGGCGCCTCGACCAACGTGGTAGCGCGCATGGTCATGCACCGCCTGATGACGATGGTCCGCACCGGCGACAACTTCGGGCCCTACCCCGTCGACCCGCTCGCGACCCCCATCCTGGAATCAGACTTCGTCGAGTTCCAGACCAAGAACGACCCGATCGCCGACACCAGCACGTTCGTCAAGATCGAGCGCCGCGCCCAGACCGACCCGGAGCGCGGCCCCTTCGAGTTGTGGTACATCCAGACGCAGTACAGCGCCGGCGCCCTCCAGACCACCGAGGCCCGGCCCCTGATCACCGGCGTGCTCGAGGCCAAGTTCACGCTCGAGTACGATGTGGGCCCGCGCCTGCGGAGGGCGACGGTCGACCTGACGATCCGCCCCAACAGCTTCCAGGCCGCTTCGATCGGCATCGACTTTGAGACGCCCACCATCCGCCTGGTCTCATCGGTCGTGCCGCGCCGGCTGGACTAAGGCGCTACTTTTCGCGGAGTTCTTCCAGGACCGCGGGCAGGAGGTCGGCCAACTCAGAGGCGAGCATCCCCGCGCCGGCGTGGCGGGACTTGGCCCAGCCCTCGCCCGCGACGGCGTGCGCCTGCACCGCCAGCCGGGCCGCATCGAGCAGCGTGAGTTGTCCGGGCCCGGCGGCTGCGCCGGGGCGTGGAGGGTTGCGGGCGAACTGGGCCACCAATCCGCCGATCAGCCCCGCGAGGACATCGCCCGTGCCGGCTGTGCCCAGGCAGGGATGGCCGCGGGTGCACACCCAGGTCGTGATTCCATCGCTCACCACCGTGCCCGCGCCCTTGAGCACCACCACGCAGCCGAGGCGTTGTGCCAGGGCCTCGGCCGCGAATGGGCGCGTAGCGGGGGTTACCGGGTCGTGGCTGATCTTGAGAGATGTAGCCAACCTTTGAAACTCGCCGGGGTGGGGTGTCAGGATGGTCCTCGCCCGAAAGTCGCGCCCAAGTTCGGGGGTCTGTGCGAGGGCGTTGAGCGCATCGGCATCCACGACCACCGGGACGCTCTCCTGCTGGATGCACCGCAGCGCAGCACCCTGGACCCCCTCTCCGTTTCCCATTCCCGGGCCGATCACAATGCAGTTCGCACTCTCGAAGAGCAGGTCCAGGACGGCGGCGGCCTCGTGAGCAATAAGGTGGCCGGCGGCATCCACTGGCAGGTCAAGCCCGGTCGCGGAGGGGGTCAACAGGATGGCTGCTTCAAGGATCGGCGCGGGCACGGCGAGCTTTGCAAGCCCTGCGCCCGCCCGAAGTGCGGCGAGCGCGGCCAGGGCGGGCGCGCCGATCATCCGCGACCCCCCCGCGCAGCAACCCCCGACGATGGCGACCGTGCCGAACGTGCCCTTGTGGCCGGTCGCAGCGCGCCGGGGCAGGAGCGGGAGGGCGTCGGTGCGAGTAGTCAACCCGGCGTCCTTTCCCTCACTTGACCGACTCGACCTTGATATCGAGCCTGCCCATGAGCGTGGCGATCGACGCCACGGAGCCCACCATATCCCCGTCGGCCAGGTCCGAAGTGGCGAGCGCAATGTGGGTCGCATCAAAGGGCGTTGCGGGGGGCAGCGTGCCGTCCAGGTCTACCCAGCGAGCCTGGCCGTCGATCGTGAGCAGGGCCTGCGCCCACATGTGATACCCGAAGATGTTCGCTTCACCTGCGAACTCGTCAACGTAGAGAAGGCCCGTCACGGCGCGGGCCGGGATTCCATTGGCGCGGAGCATGGCCGTGAGCAGCACCCCGTGCTCGGTGCAGTCACCCTCACGGGTCTGGGCGACTTCGGTCGCCGATGCGAAGCCGACGCCCAGGTTCTTCTTCTTGACGTAGCGGTAGACAAAGCGGCGGATGTCTTCGGCCCGCTTGGATGGGTCCTCGCCCGACTTCGCCGTTGCCCGTTTGGTCAGCGACTGGATCTTCTCATCCTCAGAGTCGGCGAGGCCGGAAGCTCTGAGGTACACGTCGCTGGTGTCGTCCCCGGCCGGACCCGGGTTCGTGGTGAGGACCGTGACCCGCAGGGTCCGCTCATCAACGGTGTCGATGCGCTGCGCGCCGGTGGGAGGGATCGGCGGCATTGGCCCCTCGGGAACGCTCAGGAGGTACACCGCGTGCGTGGCCTGGCGGGGGTTGGGGATCGGACGATCCGGCTTCACCAGCGTGCCCACCATCACCTCGGGCGCCACCGCGTCCGCCAAGGCTTCTTCCTTGGTCGCGGCGATGGTGTTGAACTTCATCCCGCCCATGCTCGTCTCGCTGCGGATCAGTGCGCCCTCGCCATCCACAAACTCGGCGGACTTGACCCCGGGGAAGTTGCTCACCTCCACCGTGACCTTGGTGGCGTCGATCGTGCGACCCATCGCCATCACCGTGGTCTTCTCAAACCCGGTGCGAGTGGAACTGACCGGCTCCACCCCCGTGAACGGGTCCACGCTGCGCACCACGATTTCCTGGGCCCCGGACTTGAACCGCTGCAACACGTACCGCTCCGCCGCGGCGGGGGTGAGCCACGTGCCCTCCGGCTTGGCGAGCATGCTCGTTCGCGACTGACCGTTCTGCGTGGTCACAAGCTCCACGCCCTCATCCTTGAAGGTGAAGTCCTGCACCATGGGTTCCGCCCCGAACTTCTGTGTGCTGCGCATGGAAACGGGCTTGCCATCCGCAGTCTCAACGAACCGGCTCTCCATGCTGATGTCCAGGCTGACGGCGCCACGCTTCAGGCTGAACTGGATCGCGGTCTCCGAAGTGATCGTTTCGCCCTCGGTCTTCTGCGTCACGTGCATCCACCCGGCCCGGCCGCCGAACATCTCTACGGTGTACCAGCGGTCGTCATCCGCCGCGGCGTGCGACAGATTCGCGAGGGCGGTCAACAGGACCAGGGCGGTGCAGACGGCGGTGTGGAATCGGGAATGGGTGGGGCGCATGCGGTAAGTCTAGTGGTTGGGGGGTGGGTACGCGGGGGGAGGAATGTTGCCCGGGCGGCAGCCCACTATCCTCCCCCGTGATCGACACCCACTGCCACCTCACGTTCCCTGACTTCGGAAAAGACCGCTACCCCGGCGGCACCGCGGCTGTTCTGGAAAAAGCCCGCTCCCACGGTGTCACCGGGGCCATCACGATTTCGACCACATCGTCTGATTGCCTTGAAGCCCTGTCGATCGCGGCATCGTTTGACAACGTCTGGTGCACCGCGGGAATCCACCCGCTGCACGCGGATGAAGGCCCGCACGAGTGGGCGAACATCAAACTCGTGGCGCAGCACGAACGGTGCGTGGCCTGGGGCGAACTAGGCCTGGACAACCACTACAAAGAACCCGCCCGTGCGGTCCAGGATGCGGTGCTATGCGAGCACCTGGCCCTGATTGAGTCGTGCGCCCGCGAGGGGCTGGTGAAGCCGGTGGTGGTCCACTGCCGCGAGGCGTTCGACGACCTGATCCCGATCCTGCGAGCCTCGCACCTGGACCTGTCGCGCGTGGTGTTCCACTGCTTTACCGGCACGCCCGACGACGCCCGCAAGGTGCTGGACATGGGGGCGTGGATTTCGTTCACAGGGGTGCTGACCTACAAGAACGCCGAGGGAGTGCGCGAGGCGGCGCGGCTTGCGCCGCTGGACCGGATCATGGTCGAGACCGATGCGCCGTACCTGTCTCCCGACCCGCACCGGGGGACGCGCCCGTGCGAGCCGTGGATGACATCGCTCACCGCGCGAAAACTGGCGGAGGTGCGGGGGATGGCGTGGGAGGTTCCTGGTGATCCGGAGGGCGGGCTGCACGCTGCGCTCAACCGCAACGCGCGGCGGTTCTTTGGCGTGCCCACCCTCTGAGCACCCCGCGCCCGGGCAACCCGTCAGGCCTCACGCGCCATTGATGCCCTGTGTGGTGCAACGTGAAACAGGGGCATCCCCTCAGCGAGCCCTGACGCACTCCAGGACGATGAGTTCGCGCGATCGATGTTTCATCGACCACTGGCCGGTGTACCGCGCGGCATGTTCTGGGCGTACTGGGAACGGTTCACAACCCTGATCCGTCTTACATCGGGCGTGTGATCGACTCGACGGTTCCGCACCGCCCGAATGACGATCGGGAGCAGCCACTTGCCGGCCCGTGCCAACAACGCCCAACTGATCAGGCGTTGTCCGACGCGCTGCACGAGTCGATGAGGGACGCTGTTCGACCGGCGCTGCCCAAGGGCATTGGCGACCGCCAGGCCGCTCAGGACCGCCAGCGCTCCACCGCCGACAAGCGTGCGCACACCCGACCAGGCCTTGTGTGCGCGAGCATCGCTCTCTGCCGCCCACGCCAAAAGGCGAGCCTTTTCCCCCGATGTGGACGTGCGCGACGACATCGTCCGTGCCACAATCTCATTGCTGCCACTCTGCTGGGTCATGGCGGGTGTCTCCTTGACAGCAGCCTGAAGAATGACAGGCAGCAACCACCCACGGTGAGTAACGCGATGCCGGTAAGGCTCGCCGCGAGCGGGCGGCCGACCTGGGATTCAAGCCACCACATCAATCCAGCCGCGATCAACCCGACCCCGGCCACGAAGAGCGGCACTGATACCATGAGGAAGGTCACGCCCATCGCCAAGTTCGTCGCGACAGTTCGTACGTGCCGGCCCTCCCCACGAACGACGGTGAGGAGGGCCCTTCCTTCGGCCTCGACCAAGTCGAGGGCATGAACGAAGAACTGCGCGAGTGCCTTCACATTCAACTCCTCGAACGGCACATGGCCATGCCGCAGAGCATCCCGACGCCCAGAGCAATGCCCAGGCTCGCAACCGGGTTGCGCACGATAACGGCCTTGAAAGCCTCGGTGCCGTCGGCGGCCGCGGCCTTGACCCCGTCGTACTTGTCGAGCGCCATGTCCTTCATGTCGTCGACCTTGTCCCTGGCGGTATCGACCGCGCCCTGGGCTCCCAGGCGAAGTTCGGCGACGCCCGAACGCGCGGCATCGGCGGCCCCGTGAGCGATGTTATGGACGTCCGCTTTGAGTGCATCAACGCCCTGGCCAACCCGATGCATGTCCTGCTTGAATCCGGATCCACCTGCTGTCTGTGTACTTGCCATAATCGACATTCCTTCCAGTGTGGTCAGCGCTCCGATAAGCGCCGACGGGTTAGTCATCCGCACCGCGCAGGCGTCAACACAACGATGACCTAACGGGTGCCCTTGCAATGCGGCGCGAACTCTGTTTGTCTCGGCAGGCCTGCGGCAGGCCCGCCCTGAAAGAGGGGCGAGCACGGGCGTTGGACCCTCGCGGTCAAGTTCCCGTACGCTCGCTCGCAAACTTGCCAGGCCGCAGGGTCGTGCGAATCTCCGGATTCTCACTCGGCCTCCTTGAGTCCGGAGGGCTCGCCTCTGACCCTGATGAAATGTCCGTCGCACCGCCAGTGTCAAAGATGCGCTTGGCGCTTGTCACTTCATCCGAGCTGTCGGTGTGCACGGAGATGAGGATATTGCCGTCCTTGATCTTGCCTTCGTAGCGCTTGGCCTCGACTTCGGGGATGCCCATGCCGATCAGTGCGCCGGTGATGCCGCCCACGGCGGCGCCCACCGCCATGCCGCTGAGTGCGGCCATAATCGGACCGGCCGCGATGAAGGGACCCACGCCGGGAATGGCCAGCAGGCCGATGCCGGCGAGCAGTCCCAGCGTCCCGCCCACGATGCCGCCAGCCCCGGCGCCGGCGGTTGCGCCCTCGGGGGCTTTCGTGTTGTTCTCGTGCGCGAAGTCACGAGTGCCGGTCTTATCGGGGAACAGGACCGAGATGTCATTGTCGGAAAAGCCGGAGGCCTTGAGGTGAGAGACGATCTGCTCGGCGATCAGTTGGGAGGAAGCGATACAAATCACGGAAGTACTCATTGGTGAACTCCTGAAGTAACAAACATCGCACGATGGTCTGAAGTGCACGCTGGTCAGTTGGCCTTGACCTCCAACTGATTGTCAACCCTTGTCACACCCGCGACGCCGCTGGCCTTGGCCCCGATCGAGTCCTTCTCCGCCTGGCTGTTGACAACGCCTCGGAGCGTGACCACGCCCGCCTTGTCAGTGATGATCTTGCAGTTCTGGGCGTTCATGGAAAGGTCCTTGTCGTCCATGATGGATCGCCGAATGTCCGCGGTAACCCGGATGTCCGCGCTGGACTCTGACTGGTCCATCGGGGTCTTGGTATCCCGGGTACGGTCGGCTCTGTTGTTCGCCGTGTTGTCGGGCGGGGGCTCGCTCGTGCGCTCACACGATGCAACAAGCACAAGGGAACTCAGGGCGATGGATACGAGGCAATGGGTCTTGTTCATGAATGCAGTCTCGCTTTCTGCCGCCGGGAAGTCCGCGCGGCCAGGGTGTGCTGTCGGCCAGCGGGAAGGAGGGAGCCGTGCTCCCCCGGTGATCAGGCCAGGGCGTCGGCGTTGACGACGCTGATCGCCAGGGCGGTCAGCGCGTCGTTCGTCTTCCGCTCTTCGTTCAGAGTCTTTTCGAGGAGTTTGACGTCCGAGGTGACGCCCAGCAGCGTGGCCCAGGTTCGCAGGCACCCGTAGCACGCGATCTCGTAGTGCTCGATCTTCTGCGCCGCGCAGATGAGGCCCGCATCGCGGACTTCTCCCTCGGGCGCGTCGTCGATCAGTTCTTCACCCTCCTTGATCAGGCCCACCGTCGCCTCGCAGACCTTGCGGCTTGGCGCCTTGCCCATGTCCTTCAGGATTCGGTCGAGGCGTTCCAGGTGCCCCTTGGTTTCTTCAAGGTGCTGCTTGAATGCGGCACTGAGCTCGGGGTGGGCGGCGGCCGCCACCATCTTGGGGAGCGCCCGGATGATCTGGCGTTCCGAGCTGTGTGTGTCTTGCAGTTGCGCAAGGTAGAGGTCGGCGAAGGTTGCGATTTTCATTGGATGCTCCTCGTTGGGGTAAGGGGTGTGTGGGAGTGATCTTCGCCGGGCCTGTCGCCCGGCCGATGCACGGTGTGATTGGGTTTCAGGACCGGGTCAGGTACAGCTTCGCAGCATGAGAATGATCAGGACGATCGGGATCGGCACGCCCAGGGCCCACAGCAGGATCATGGGCCGCATTTTCCCCGAGCGGGTGCCCGGGTAAGCGTGTGTGCGAACGCCGGCACCGTGTTGGGAACAAGCGTCTGAAGGGCCCGGAACTGGTCGGACAGGGTTGCGGGGTGACATCAACGGGCCTTTCTGCGGTAGGGAGGAAGCGGCCGAGCGTGGCGGGCGGGGTGCCGACCGGACCCTAGACGATGCGGCCACCGCGACGGCCCAAGCCAACGATCAGCGACAGCACGAACATGACGAGGAACACGAAGAACAGAATCTTGGCGATCCCGGCCGCACCGGCGGCAATGTTGCCGAATCCGAATATTGCTGCAACGACGGCAACGATGAAGAACACGACGGTCCAGTAGAGCATGTGCAAGTCCTTTTCCAGTGCACGCTACGAGGCAAAGCGTGAAGACTCCGCGGTGCGCCGAACTTGATCCCCTTCGTGCCCCGTCCTCCCGACGCGGTCGGGAATCGCTACCGGGTCCCGGGCGCGCTGTCTGCGATCCCGCCGCTTACGTGCTCGATACCTTTGCCGAGTTCCTCCGTGGCCCGGCACGCCACAAGCGTGCAAGCGAGCGCGAGGCCGGTGGCCTGGTTCAAAGTGCGCCACAACGCTGCGGTCGGGCCGGTTCGAGAATGGTGGGAGTGGTACATCGTCGGGAACTCCGTTGAAACCACCGGTCCGTCGCTGCCCGCCCCGTGCGAACTTGTGATCGCTGGAGTATCCCACACGCGGTGCGCGTGCACCATGCCGAAATGTTCCCCCATTGCACGCCTGCTCGTTCACGCTCAATCGTGCGGGAGCACGCGTCCGCGTGATCCGCGGCACGAACCCATGTCTCTTCAGGTCGCCCCTCCACAGCGCGAGCTCTTCAGTCCTGGTGGCGGGGGAGTTGCGGGTGCTGGGCTGCATCCCTGAGCGCCTGCCTTATGGCTCGCTTGATCCACCAGCTCGCGTAGGTCACAAACGGGGCGTCCTGCGCCGGATCAAAGTCCTCCGCCGCGCAGAGCAAGCCCACGTTTCCGTCATCAATGAGAGCCGCAAGCGTGAGACCCCGTCCCGTATAGGTCTTGGCTATGGCAACGACGAGGTGAAGACTCGACCGCACCAGTTGCTCCCGGTTCAAGGGGCGGTCATCGTCGGTGGGCGGCCAGAAGCTCGCCTGTTCATCCTTGTCGGTCAGAATCGCCATGCGGCTCATCTCGTGTACGTAGGCCAGCGCTTCTGGTCTGGCGTGCCCTCCGATCCTGGCCGGGCCATTGGCGGGGCTCGCACATCGGCTGGGCCTGGCGGCGTGTGGCGGAAGCCCGAATGCTCCATGGTGACTTGACATTGCTCGGCTCCTTTCTCTGGCGAAGAGACTCCAAAGACTCTGCGGCACTGTGAACGACGCAACCGTCGTCCGTTCATCAACGGGTGGTCGGTACTCGCACCATGTTTCTAAGGTCAGGGCCCTTGGTCCCGCCTAGGTGCAATGCCATCCAGCGCGGACACACTAACGCCGGTGGATGTGACGGCTACTGCGGAAAAGTGCCTGATCGTCTGGGCCGTGATGCCCGCACCGGGCCTCTTGGGAACCCTCGATTATCGATGTCAATCCACAGCGGTCGCGAGGTGCAGGTATCGAGCAGGCCGGCGGGTGGCAACCCGCGAGCTCAACCCGGCGGATGCGCGCCGGCCGCTGTTGGTGGAAGGGGTGCTGTACCACTCAACTGTGGAGCGACAAGACGCTCTCGGCCCCGGAGGAGGTTCGCATCGCTGGTGACTCTGTAGACGAGGTATCATCGCTGCACGAGATGCTCCAGTCGCAAGTGGGTACGAAGTCCCACGGCCATGGGTTGCGGTGTGAAAGCCGCACGTGCCGGCCTCTCCCACACCCTGCGAATGACACCCTGACCAGCACTCCAAGTGGGCGGTCCGCAACGGCAGACCCGCCCATATTCGTTGTGGAAGCGCCAAAGGTGCTCGCCCCATCCCCAGTCTAAACTCGCCCATGACCACCTTGGCCGCCTGGCTGCACGACCTCTCCCCCTTCCTCGCTGAGTTTGGCCGCGGCCTCGGCCTGCGCTGGTATGGGCTGGCGTATGCCGCGGGGTTTTTGGTGGGGTGGGGTTGGCTGCGGTGGATGTCGAAGCGGGGGATGACGCCGCTTGGCCTGGCGCGGATCACCGACGCCATGCTGTACCTGGTGCTGGGCGTGGTGGTGGGGGGGCGGCTTGGGTACGTGTTTTTCTACGATCCGGCGCTGCTGTGGACGTTTTCGCCCTCATTCCCCTGGTGGGGCTTGCTGCAACTGAATCATGGGGGCATGGCGAGCCACGGCGGGATCATCGGGGTTATTGGCGCGAGTTACTTCATCGCCCGCGGGCCCAAAGATGCCGCGGGAACACCGCGCCGGCGCGTCCCGTGGCTGCACGTCATTGACCTGATGGCCGTGACCAGCACACCGGGGCTGTTCCTGGGCCGCATCGCCAACTTCATCAATGGTGAACTGCTTGGCCAGATTGTTTCGAAGCCCGGGGAAGCCGCGCCCTGGTGGGCGGTTCGATTTCCTCAGGAGCGGCTGGACTGGTGGCGGTTTGACCTGCCGCCGGATGTTCCGCACGGTCACGCCCCCGTGCTCACGGCGGATCAGGGCCTGCAACTTCAAGTCTTGATGGATCAGCACGCCCCGACCGCGACCACGGATATGCGCGCGTACGAGGTGCTGCTGAACAAGCTCCAGAGCGGCGGCGGGGCGGCTTCCCAACAGGTCGCGGCCGGGTTGGAGCCGCTCATCGCCGCCCGGCATCCCTCGCAGTTGTACCAGGCCGCGGCAGAGGGGCTGGTGTTGGCGGGATTCTTGTGGCTGCTCTGGGCCAAGCCCCGCCGGCCCGGGGTCATCGGGGCGTGGTTCCTGATCGGGTACGGAGTGATGCGGATCACCACCGAAGTCTGGCGGCTGCCGGACGCGGACCAGTCCATCAAGGCGAACACCGGCCTGAGCACCGGCCAGTGGCTCAGTGTGGCCATGGTGCTGGTGGGGGCGATCGCGCTTGTGTACTTCAAGCGTCAGGCTCTGCCGGCGGAAGCGCTGGGCGGATGGCGCAGGGGAAAGCGTGGGGTGGGGGGCGTGGGCGCGGGCTGAACGGTACATTGGCGCGTACGGTTTGAGAGCCGGGGCGGTTTTTCTCAAGGAGCGATCGTGCAGGAGGTGTCGCGGCCAGACTTGTGTTCCCGACACAACGGGATTGACCCCGCGCTGCGTGCTCGTGCGGAGGTCGCATGAACGTCCTGGTCACGGGCGGCGCGGGCTACATCGGTTCACACGCCGTCAAGGCCCTGCTGGAAGATGGCCACCACGTTGTGGCCCTCGACAACCTCTTCCGCGGGCACACGCGCCCCATGGACATGCTCAACGCCGCCTACGAGCGGCGGCTGACGTTTATCCAGGCGGACGTCATCGACGGGGCCACCGTCGCGGCGGCCATGCTCAACCACCAGATCGACACGGTGCTGCACTTTGCGGCGATGGCGTACGTGGGTGAGTCGGTGCAGCAGCCCCTGCGTTACTACCACAACAACGTGGGGGGGTTGCTCTCGGTGCTGGAAGCGGCGCACGGCGCAGGGGTGCAGCGGTTTGTGTTTTCATCCAGTTGCTCTACGTACGGGCTGCCACCGGATGGGATGATCCCGATCCCGGAGCACTGCCCGCAAAGTCCCGTCAGCCCGTACGGCCGCACCAAACTCCAGGGTGAGCAGATCGTAAAGGACTACGCGGCCCAGTGCCGGCACGAGGGAAGGCCCTTCGGCTACGCCCTGCTGCGGTACTTCAACGTGTGCGGGTGCGACCGCTCGGGCATGCTTGGTGAGGACCATACCCCTGAGACGCACCTGATCCCGGTCATCCTCAAGGCCGCGATGGGGCAGATTCCAAGCGTCGGGATCTTCGGGACCGACTACCCGACCCCCGATGGCACCTGCATCCGCGACTACGTGCACGTCGAAGACCTGATCGCCGCTCACCTGCTGGCGATGCAGCGCCTCCAGTCCGATGAACTTGTGTTCAACGTCGGGATCGGCAAGGGATATTCAGTCCGCCAGATTCTCGACGCGGCCGGGGAGGTCACCGGGCGGGATATCCGCGTGGTCGAGCAGGCGCGCCGCCCCGGCGACCCGCCGGTTGCGTTCGCCGATCCGACCAAGATCAGGAATGAACTCGGCTGGAAGGCCAAGGTGACCGACATCAAGGAGATCATCGACTCGGCGTGGCAGTGGTTTTCGGCGAACCCAAAGGGATACTCAACCAACAGATGATCGCGTCGCTCCGCACCACTTTGACCCTCGTTCTGTCGCTGGCCTCCGGCGGGCTTACGTACGCGCAGGTCCCCGCGCCCGCGTCCATCGTTCCGTCCGTCACCACCGCCGATTCAGACTCCACGGCGTTCGCGGGCTTTCCAACGCCCGCCGTGGACGCCGCGTTTCTGCCGCTCCACGAAGCATGGCCCCCCCGATGGGGGCGTGATGGGCTGGTGCTCCAAGGCATCGTGATCGATGTTCCTTCACGAATCCTGCGGCCGGAGGGGACACGCCTGGGATTCGCCCTCCCGGGTCTCACCGATGTGGAAGTCCCAGACGCCGCGGCCTTGAAGCAGTCGTGCGGCATCACCGGGTTGCTCAACGTTGAACTCGAGGGCCTGGGCGGATTCCGTATCACGGCCGAGCCGAGGCCCGAGGGCAAGAAGGTCCCGCGCAAGCGCCAGTACGACGCAGCGGCCACATTCCGCTTCGTCTCTGCTCAAGGCCGCCCCGACCGGGAAGGGCGTCCCACCATCGCCCTTGAGCGGACCTGGTTCTCGTACTTTGAGCCCATGTCGGGCGCGGCTCCACCGGATGGCGAGGGAGCAGGCTTGGAAGGGGGTGCAAGGGTACCGACACCGCGCGGCGTCGCCCTCCTCATGCCCGGCCTATTCGGCACGCCCGAAGGTACGCTGGATCTGTTGACGCTGGCGCTGCGGCGTCGAGGGTGGGGTGTCCTGCGGATGCTGTCTCAACCGGGCCGGTTCACCGAGCGTGTGACGCTGGGCTTGCTCGCGGATGACCTTCCCGGCGCTGCAACGCAGATCGCCGAAGTGGTGGGGGGGCGTGCCGCGGAGTGCGCGTACGCGGTGCAGGCAGCCTTCGCGCACCTCGAAGACCTCCGCCCCGAACTCAAGGGCCTGCCCAGTGTCGCCCTCGGGTGCAGCGGCGGCGCGATGACGCTTCCCACTGTTGCCGCGAGGGAACCTGATCGCTACGCCGCGGCCGTCTTGATCGGCGGCGGGGCCGACTACTGGCTCATGAGCGAGCACAGCAACTACCGTAACTGGATTGATGCGATGCGCATCGCGTGGATTGGTGAGGAGCCGGCCGTCGAAGACCGCGTGCGTCTGGATTCGTTGTACCTCGGCGCATCGCCGCTGGATTCATACCACACCGCGGCCGCGCTGCTGGGCAAGCCCATGCTCGTGATCCAGGGCACACTCGACATGGCGGTGCCCTCGCCGCTGGGCGATGTGCTGTGGGAACGGCTGGGCAGGCCGGAACGGTGGCTGCGCCCCGCGGGTCATGAAGTGTTGTTCATGAACCTGCCTGGCGAGTACGAGAAGATCATGGTGTGGCTGGACGGCACGGTGCCCTTGGGGTCCGCGGTGGGGCCACCGTGATGGACGTCGCCGTCAGCCCATACCACCTCACGACGCGCGAGGCCCCGGCCATGGCGGCGCTGCTGCTGGCCGACCGGGTGTTCACCATGCTGCCCACGCCCCTGGACGAGCAGGGGGCCGAATCTGCGCAGGGGGCGACCTGCCGCGTTCCGGAGTACCTGGCGTTCATGAAGTCGTGGGCGTGGACGGCGCCCTTGTGGAAGCGAGGGGTCATCTTCGCGAGCTTCAATGGCGAGCCCTCCATCGCGGAGATGCACGATGTCTCAGCGCGCATCAGCGAGGTGGACGATCTTGCACCGCTCCGCCCGTTCTTGCGGACGGCCTTGTACGAGGATGAGCGGTCGTACCTCGGGGCTGTTGCGGCGGACATGCTCAAGGGCGGGCCGGACCCCGGCATCAGCGTCCCGGTCTCCGCGGGCATCGACAGGTTCGCCACGCGGCACGGCCTGATCGTGGCACGGTCGAACCCGACCTCCATCGTTCAACTCGCCGAGGCGTCCCTGGGCACACCGCACACCGCGGTGGCGGTTCCGTTCCTGGCCCAGGCCGATGGCAATCGCCTGCTGCACGCGCGCGAGGTGCTCCACGATGCTCTCTCCCCTTTGCGCTCGCGCCTGCAAGCAATGACCCGTGGCGGCGGGGATGCAGGCCTGGCCGATGCGGCCGCCACATACTGCGAGCGGTACTCCCTCCAGCGGGAGGACATTCTTGAGGGCGCGGGCGACGATGAAGTCCGCGTCATCGAAGGCACGGCGACCATCACGCCCATGACACTCCCATCCGATGCGGTGCTGCGATCGAGCATCGCCGCGGTGACGGGGATCCGGCCTGGCGCGCGCAGCCCCGCCAAGGGTTGTGCCCCGGCGTTTGCTCGTGGGATACAGCGTGAAACCGGCAGCGACGCCCCGCGAGAGGCTCGGACCAACGGATCGCCCGCCCACCTCCCCGCCCTCTATGACGCGGTGGAAGGCAAGTCCTTCCTGACGATCCTGGTCAAGCCCCTCGGCGCCCCGCGCCCCCGCCGCTGAGCCGTTGCCGCGTGGTGCATACGGTGAAGCCATGAGCAACGCCGGCGCGCCCCGTGTCCCCGCCTCCACCAACCGCCTGGGTACACAGACCAGCCCCTACCTGCTCCAGCACGCGCACAACCCTGTGGCGTGGTGGCCGTGGTCGGCCGATGCGTTCGCGGAAGCGCGACGGCGCAACGTGCCCATCTTCCTCAGCATCGGCTACTCCACCTGCTACTGGTGCCACGTGATGGAGCGGGAGAGCTTTGAGAACGAAGAGATTGCGGGGCTGATGAATGAGCGCTTCGTGTGCATCAAGGTCGACCGCGAAGAGCGCCCGGATGTGGACGAGGTCTACATGGCGGCCACGGTCATGATGACGGGCCACGGCGGTTGGCCCATGAGTGTCTTCCTCGAGCCGCACAAACTGCGGCCCTTCTGGTGCGGGACGTACTTTCCCCCGGCCCCGCGCGACGGCGCGCGCGGCCCCGCGTTTCCGCAGGTTCTTGAATCACTCGCCAAGGCCTACGCGGAGCAGGGGGAAGGGGTGGCGGCCCAGGCCGAGCAGGTCGCCGCGGCTGTCATCGAGCACTTAGGGGCGGCCCCGCAGCCCGCTGAACTCGGGCAGGACCAGGTGACACAAGCGGTTTCGGGGCTGCTGAAGATCTTTGACCGCGCGAACGGCGGCTTTGGATCCGCGCCCAAGTTTCCCCAGCCCGTCTTCCTCGACTTTCTCCTTGATGTGCGGACGCGGGCGAGCGACGATTCAACGGGTGATGCGATCGACCAGGCGGTGCGGCGAACGCTCGACAAGATGGCCTGCGGTGGAGTCCGCGATCAGGTCGGCGGGGGCTTCCACCGCTATAGCGTTGATTCGGTGTGGCTGGTGCCGCACTTCGAGAAGATGCTCTACGACAACGCGCAGCTCGCGGCCGTCTATGCCCGCGCCGCCCGCTGGTACGGCGACCAGGAGTATGCGCGGGTTGCCAGGGAGACGCTGGACTATGTCCTGCGCGAAATGACCGACGCCGCGGGCGGGTTTTACAGCGCGCAGGATGCGGAGGTCGACGGCCGTGAGGGACTCAACTACCTGTGGACGCCGGAGGAAGTCCGCGGCGCGCTGGACCCGGAGGATGCGGAGTTTGCGATCCGTGTCTACGGACTGGACCAGGGGCCCAACTTCCAAGACCCGCACCACCCCTCGGAACCGGCCCGCAGCGTGCTGCGGCTGACCGATCGCCCCGAGCGCATCGGCAGCGCCTTTTCGCTTTCACACACGGGGTTCGTCGAGCGCCTGGCCCAGGTTAGCACCGTGTTGCTCAAGTCCCGCGCCCAGCGAAAGCAGCCGCGCCTGGACGACAAGGTGCTTGCGGGGTGGAATGGCCTGATGATCGGCGCCATGGCGCTCGCGGCCCGAGAGCTTGAAGAGCCACGCTACATCGCGCCGGCCGAACGGGCCGCCGAGTTCATCGTCAGCAAGATGATCGACCGGACCGGGCCGGCGCCCGTCCTGATGCGATCGTACCGAGCGGGCGCGGCTACGACGCCCGCGTTCCTGGAGGACCACGCCTTCCTTGTGTACGGGCTGCTGGAACTGCACCGCGCTTCGCCCGGGGATGGCCGGTGGCTCAGGCAGGCACTGGCCGTCCTCGGGATGGCGAAGAGCGCCTTCTTTGGCGGTGACACAGGCATGATGTACGACACGCGTGAAGGGCAGTCGGACCTCTTCGTGCGCACGCGGTCCACGCACGACGGCGCGGTCCCCGCGGGCATCTCGGTCATGATCAACAACCTGATCGACCTGGCCGAGATGACCGCTGACAAGGCGTACTCCAAACGGGCGCTCACGGCCCTGATCGCCAACAGCGGGGCCATCGCCGACTCACCCGTTGGGGCGGTGAACTCAACCCGGGCGCTGTTCCGCATGCTCATCGCCACCGAGGCCGCGGCGGACGCCCTGCGCGCCCAGGGGCCCCGCCCCAAGGCGCCGGAAACGGGCGACGGCCACCTTCCGGTTGAGATTTACGCATCGGTGGACCGTGTCGCGGTGGGCGCCGACAAGCCCGCTGAACTCATCCTCGTCATCAAGATACCCGAAGGCCACCACGTTCCCGCCGCGGAACCGGGGGAGGGCGCACAGAGCGCAGGGCTTTCGCTCGTTCCGTTCCGTGTGGGGATCGTCGGCGGCACCGGGGTAACGGCCTACGCGGGCTACCCGGCGGGCGAGGAGTTTGGCAGCGACGCGGCCGGGAAGATCCGGGTGTACCGGGGCACGATCGAGTTGCCGGTGGCGATCGAGCGGAGCGGCGACTGGTCCGGGACGCCGCTCATCAGCGTCATGTACCAGGCGTGCACCGATTCCGAGTGCCTGCGGCCCACGACCGTCGAGCTTGACATCGCTATCGATCCGGCGTGAACACCCGGTGGCGGATCAAGGCGTTGGTGACCTGCGCGGCTGTGTCGCCGGTGTGGTCAATTAGCTCACCACGCCATCCGATCCGAACCGCGGTCGCGATGTTTTCGGCCAAGTCGTCGAAGAACAGGATCTCCCCGCCGCGATACCCCGTTTGTTGCTCAAAGGCGCGGTAGATCTCTTCACCGGGCTTGACGTGGCCGAGCAGGTGGCTGGCGTGGCGGTGCTTGAGCAGGGCCGCGGTGGGGAAGCGCGGCCCGCGCCGGCCGGGTCCGAGTTGGCGTTGCCAGTGGGCGTGGTTTGTGTTGGAGAGCATCGCGGTTTCGATGGAAGGGAGCGATACCAGCCTCTCGATGACCGCCGCGATTCCCTCGTATTCTTCCGTAATCCAGGCCTCGTGCAGCAGTTCGATCTCGCCCGGGGTGTACTGGTGGTCGCCCGCGGCCGCGAGGGCCTGGAAGAACTCCTCCGGCGCCAGTTCTCCGCACTGATAGGCCCGCGTCACCTCGCGCCGCCTGGCGATGCGGTGGGGCAGGTTGCACCCTTCGCGCACCGGCAGGCCCGCGACGGCGCACGCCTCTTCCCATGATCGGCAGTGCTTGAGGATCACCCCGCCCCAGTCAAAGCACACCAGCCGTACCGGCCCGTTCGATGCACCGCTCAATCCGGCTCCTCCCACTCGCCGCTCACCACCGGCGGCTTCATGACTTCCCGCAGCACCACCGTGGCGAACGACCCGCGGGGCAGCTCGAAGGCGCAGCGGACGTAGGCCCCGTGCTCATCGACGCCGCCCTCGACCTCCGGGTCCATCACGGGCACGCGCAGCGCCCGCCGCTTGCCATCCAGCGTGTGGCGGGATCGCTCATCAAAGATGTTCAGTTGATCGACGCTCACGCCGAGCGCGCCGAGGGCGGCGAGCTCCACTTCATCGGTCCTCCCGCCGGCGCGCATCATGGTTGCGCCCCAGAGCGGGCCCGATGGGCTGATCTCAAAGCGGCTCAGGCGGGCGGCGGTGGCGGGGTCGGCGAGCACGGGCTCATCGACGGTGAACACCGCGTTGTTCTCGTGCTTGATGGCCAGGTCGCCGGCGCGGAGGGAACCGATCAGCCCATCTTCGATCCGAGCATCCAGGGCCGCGTTGAACACCGCGGATTGGAAAGCCGAGAAGTAGTACCGCAGGATCGGCTCATCCAGGTTCAGCAGCGCCGTCTTGAACGAAGCGCCCTTGGAGAGCTGGAACAACACGCGGAGCTCCGTCCTCGCCGAGTTTGGGTAGCAGGCCAGTGCTTCGGTGAACCGCCGTTGGACAAACAACTCCCGTCCCTGGTGGTTGAGGTGGGGGTGCGTCGCGCTGGGCCCCAGGAGCAGTTGTACCGCCCCCTCAAAGTCGCCGACGACCAAGGCCCGGCCGACCAGGTGGTTGTTCTCGAGCATCCCGAAGCGCTGCTCCCCCACGCGGTTGGGAACGCCCTCGTACCTGAGACGCTCGAGCACGCGATGGGCGATGACCACATCGGTCGGCTTGACGTTGCGGATACGTACCGAGAAACGGTTCCCCCGCAGGTGCCCGGGGCGGAGCTTGTTGGTGTGGTAGTCGGTCCATAGGACGTCGATCTTCTCGTGCGTCAGCATGGGGAATTCTTCGATCGTCTTGCCGGGCACGTGCACCGATACGACCTGGCGCGTCAGGGCTTGCTTGTCCTTCAGCCCCGCGTACCCCAGGGCGGATCGGCGCACGCCGAAGTGCCCTGCCAGGACCTCCAGCATTTCCATGGTGGAGAGGCCGCGCTTCTGCACCAACATGTAGATGTGCTCGCCCGTGCCCACTGGTTCGTACTGCGGCACCTCATCGACCAGGAAGTCCTCCGGGCGCTGCTTGATGACCCCGCCGATGGGCGGGATGTCGGCGGTCATGTAGCGGCGCGGCACGACGTGCGTGCCGGAATCGGCGACTTGTGGTTTTTCGTGGGCCGTGCCCGCCCGCCCATCACTGCTCATCGCGGGTCGCCGCTTCGAGGACGTGCTCTTCGACGTAGATCGGCACCCCCCCGGCGATCCCCACGGCGATGGCGTCGCTGGGGCGCGAGTCGATGTGGATCTTGTCTCCGCCCGGACGCACGACATCCAGAGTCGCGAAGAACGTGTGCTCGGTGAGGTCGGTGATGGTGATGGACTCGAGCTTGCCGCCCATGGACTCGATAACGTTGCCCAGCAGGTCGTGGGTCTGGGGCCGCTTGATGGTGACGCCCTTGAGGCGCCGCTCAATGGACTGCGCCTCGGGCAGGCCGATCACGATCGGGAACGAGCGGCTGTGGCCGTTCTCGGCCTCTGCGCCCGGGTCCAGCCCGTGCGAGCTGGGGCCATCGCCGTTCTTGGCGTCGGTGGGCTGCACCTCGCGCAGCTCGATGATCTGGTAATCATTGAGTTCGCGGATCAGGATGCGGGAGAGTTCCATCCGAACGACCATTGGCATCGCCTCCGCTTCCATCCTAGCCGCGGCTATCGGCGGGCGATTGCTGTGCCCTCCGGACTACGCATTCCCCGGGCGCGACGGCGGGTCGGGACGATCTTCCTCCCGGTCCGGTTCACGGGTGTCACTCGGCCCAGGCTGGTTGGCCAGCCGTTTGCCGAGTTGTTCGACCAGTTCACGGGGGGCGCCGATGTCGGCCACAATGACCTCCCCCAGGTACGGCTGGGCTTCTAGGACCAGGAATCCGGCCTTGAGCCCCGCGAAGGAGACGGTGACGCCGGCCCGGACGGCGGCTCCACGGACCTCACCGGTGTCGGCATCCAGCCCCGAAGGAATGTCGACGGACAAGACTAAGGCACCTTCATCGCCGAGCGTGTTGACGGCCTGAACCAGCGCTTTGAGAGGCCCATCTAGGTCGCGGCTCAGGCCGGTGCCCAGGAGGGCATCGATGACCAAGTCGGGCGACCCGAACCGCTCGATGAGGCGGGCGACGATCGTCTCCGCGTTGTCGTCGCCATTGGGACGCATGAGCGGCAGGTGCATGCGCTGGATGATGTCGAAGTTGGTGCGCGCATCGTCGGAGTTGATTGGGGCATCGGCGGGTGAACTGAGCAGTATGGCGACGCGCATTCCGGCGTTGTGCAGGTGGCGTGCCGCGGCGAGGCCATCGCCGCCGTTCTTGCCGGGGCCGCAGACCACCAGCACGCGAGGGTCCTTGACTTCTTCCAGGCCATCAACCGCCACATCGGCGACGTGGCGGGCGGCATTTTCCATCAGGACGATGGATGGAATGCCATACCGGGCGGTGGCGAGGCGGTCGAGTTCGCGGCTGGTCTCACGGGTGAATACAAGGAGGGAAGGGGGTGGGTCTTTGGAGTCGGAAGAATGGTTGGGTTTGCGTTGATTCACAGCGCAGGATAGTGGGGAAATGGGAAGTGGAAAGAAGAAAACAGACCGGCGTGGGCCGGTTTGATTTCTCGTGAACTTTGGTTCCGTGGATCAGGTCGGGCGGCGGCGGCGAACCAGCGCGAGCCCGGCAAGACCGGCAAGGCCCATGGCGCCGGCGGTGGGGAGCGGGATGAAAGTGACGCCGCCGTTGTTGCTAATGAATGAATCACTCCAACCTTCATCGGTGATCGCCTGCACGTGCAGCCCGATGCGCAGGTCGGTTCCCAGCGCGGCCACGGTGTCGGCGAAGGTCTTGCCGTTGATCAGGTTGAACCTGATCCGGAGCCACTCGTTGTTTCTGTTGATGCCGTTGATCGGGACCGGGGACGTGCTGTCGAGGGAAAAGCCGGCGGTGGTCTCGAAACCGACAGCGTTTCCACCCGGAAGGTTGCCGGGAGAAGCGCCCTGCGTGAAGTCCACACCGTTGGAACTGGCGATGGAAGCGATACCCAAAAGTGTGCCATCGTCGAAGTAGACATCGGTGATGGATGATGCGATGCCGACGTTGTTTGTGAACCGGAACTGGATCTGGCCGCCGCCGATGTCGGTCAGTTCGCAGCGGAACTGCGAGGCGGGGTTGACGGCGCCGGCGTTGTTCGTAAGCCGGGTGAAGTTGATTGTCACCGCGTGCGCACTCCCACTGAGTGCAATCACGCACAGCCCCACGAGCGCAGAACAAAGTCTCATAAAAACCCACCCTTTCCGACCGAACGCAAGTGCGGTCCTCACACTGCCTCTCAGGTTAGCATGGAATCAACACCTGAGCAAGGGATTGTTTGGTGGATGGTTGTGGGTTGCTTTGGGGTTGACCAGCGTTGTTCAGTAAGAGTCCGATAACAAGCGAGCAGGAACAGAACAGGTGTGAAGTAGGAAAAAGAAGAAGGCCGTACGCTGAATGGGGAGCCCATGAAAAAACCCCGGCGCGGGCCGGGGCTTGGGACGGTGCGAGTTGGATGATTTTGCTTACTTCTTCGCCTTCGCCGCCTCATACTTCTTGAGGGTGGCTTCGATGTCAGCCTTCATGGCCTCTTCTTCGGTGTGCTCGATGGCCTTCTTCTGGAGTTCGATCGCCTTGTCGATGTCGCCCTTCTCGAAGTAGGCGCGGGCCAAGGTGTCGATGATCATGCCATTCGTGTGCCCGGTGACTTCATCGGCGCGCTTGGCCAGGTCCATGGCGAGGGCGTAGTCGCGGGTCTTGACGCCGGCATCGTCGAGGATGGTCCAGGCGATTTCGTTGAGGACCTGGGGGTTGCTCTTGGCGGCGCCGCTGGTGGCCGCGGCGGCGTACTGGTATGCGGCGGGGTAGTCGTGCTTCTTGAGGTGGGCCTTGAAGACGGTCCCGATGGTGCCACCGTAGTTGGGGTCCGAGGCGACGAGTTGCTCGGCGACAGCGCCGGCCTTGGTGAGGTCGTCTGCCGCGAGGGCGGTCTGGAACTCGGCGACCTTGGCCTTGGTGGCATCCTTCTTGATCTGGGCGTCGGTGCGCTGAACTGGTTTGCCGGCGACGATGGCCGCGAGGGCCTCATCCATTCCGTCGGCGGGGTGGCCGATGAAGCCGATCTTGCCTTCCTTGTCGACGATGAAGACCGAAGGGATGCCCTGCTGCTGCGCGGCTTCCATCCAGGTCTTTTCCATCGGCCCCTTGACTCCGCCGAAGGCGACGGTGTAGCCCATGGCATCGCCCTTGGCCGTGACGAACGCCTTGACTTGGTCGAGGTAGGTGCTGTTGCCTTCCTTGAGGGGGCGGCTGTCCTCCCAGATGCTGACACCGACGATGCGGACGTTCTTATCCTTGTATTCTTTCTGGACCTCGGTCATGTGGGGGATCATCTTGATGCAGGGGCCGCACCAAGTCGCCCAGAAGTCCAGGATGTAGACCTTGCCCGGTTCAAACGCTGCGATGGCGTCGCCCTTGACGAACGTCTCAACCTTGAAGACGGGCGCTTTGTCACCGACCTTGAGGGGTTTCTTCTCGGCCGCCTTCGCTGGTTTTTCGGTCTGCGCCAGGGCGGTCCCGGTGGGGATCGTCGCGGCGATCGCGGCCGCCAGCAACACACCAGCCGCCTTCGTACGCCAAGGTCCAAACAGCCCGGTCTTCATGGACGAATCTCCTGATCACCCACTCCGTTGAGATGCCCCGGGTGATCAAACCTGTCCGCACACGCGGCCAGCAGCCCGGCGAGCAACGACAAACGCCACTACCCCACTATATGGGGGCTTGGCGGGGGAGGCGGGGTGGGGGTTTGAACCCCTTGACTTGCGGGTTAGACGAACAAACCCCGGCGCGGTTCCATGAGTCGGGCAAGTTCCACGGCACCACTGCGCTACTAGAATTGAGTGCCATTGAAGCTCCACGTCGAAACACGGTCCTTGCCGGGGTTGCCCTGAGCGTGCTGCTGCACGCCGGGGGTGTTGCCACGTTCTGGCAACTGGGGACGCGCGAGGTGCGCGCCGCGTCGCCGGGGCCGGAGTCGATGTTGCTGCTTCCTGATGAACCGGAGAAGCCCCGAGCCCTGGCTTTGGGTATCGAACATTCTGATGCGCATACGAATACGTGGAAAGGCTTCGCGGAAGCGACAGAGCACAGCGCGCCGGTGTCTACGACCGAACAAGCGGCCTTGAGCATGGATCCGGGGGCTTTCGGCAGCGGGGCTGCGGCAGGGGTGTCGGAGTCGCCGGAGGGCGCCCCGCAACCGAAGTCAGCATCGCCGGACCTTGATCAGCGCGACCCACCTCAGGTTGCACCGGTGCAACTCCACCCGCTGCAACCGGCTGTGACGACGGTCGAACCAGTCGCGGTTGGGGCGGCTTCCGAAGGGCTCATTGTGCTCCCGCCGGTACAGCCGCTGGTTCAGCAGATTGAACCATTTCAGGCGCGGCCTGTTCAGCCTGTTGAGGAGACGACTTCGGAGCGGCGGGAGGTTCTCGAAACCCCGCCGGCCCCGCCAGACCTGGACCAGCCGGCGGAGACGGTGGTGATCCAGCAATCCGCCGGAGCGGGCGGGCAACCAAGGGCCATCCCCGGGGAAAAGAGCGATGAAGAGTCGGTGGCGACGGCCATTAGGAACGCGATGGAATACCGGCCCGGCCGCCCCGTAGCCCGCGAGGGCTTGCAGGTCAAGACGGTGCTGCCACGCTGGAGTGCAACGACCCGCGTGGTGGCGCGCCCGGAAAATGCGATAGTGCGTATTGAGTTCAGCCGATCTGGGCGCGTGATCATGGCCGAGTTTGTGAAGCACGATGGGAAAGTCGGGACGGGGTACAAGGATGTGGACGGGCCCTTGTTGGATGCGGTGTACCGGTGGACGGCCAAGGGCAAGGACCTTGAAGCGTTGCTGGGGACTGACCCGGACGCGACGCTGTGCGTTGTCATCCGGTTCTACATGCGGTCGTGAATATGTAGCGTTGGATGTAAAGGAATCCGCCGCGGACCGGCGTGCCACCTGGGGCACGGGCCATACAAAGCACAATGACTGCTCGCGCTCCATACCTCCGACGGGCTCGCTCAAGGGTGTGTACCTGGGCCGTAGGAATCGCCGCGTGCGCTTCCATCGCGGGAGTTTCGCCGGGGCAACCCGAAACCGTCATCGTGGACGGGTACAGGTGGCGGCCGGTCGAGCAGGGTGTTGGCGACCGCTCGCCGCTGTCGGCCAACCGCATGCTTGAGCCGATGGACCTGCGGATTCCGCTCAACTTCGATCGTGTGTACAAGCTCGACAGCGAGCCGCGCCTGTTCGGGGGCGGGCCCGGCCCGCGCTACGCCCGCATGAGCGGGGCCGTGACGGCGATCTTCCCGCGATCGGAATACACACCGGCGGGCGCCGGGCGGCTGCTCGTCGGAGTGCCCGCGGGAACCGTGTATTCCATCGGCGGACCGTTGGAGCAGATACTCGGCCCCCGGTGGAGCGCTCCGAGGGCCCGCGTGGGCGCTGTGAACTTTGTCGATCGTTCCGCGGCGGTGGCGCCTCCGGCCATGAGCGGGCAGGCGGGCGGGGACGCCGGTCAGTACGACGATCGGTTGGCCATGCGGGCGCCGGACCAGGGCCGTTCTGCGCGTGGCCGGACGATCTGGACGAGTGATGCACTCCGTCAAGAGAGACTCAGTGTGCTTCTGAATCCTCGTGTGCTCCGCTAAGTGTTGGGCCGCGTGCTGCCGTCGCCCGCGATGGAGCCGCGCATGGCGGTGTCGGACTGGATGTTCTGCAGGCGGTAATAGTCCATGACGCCGAGGCGACCGCTGCGGAGGGCCTCGGAAATCGCCTTGGGGATTTCCGCCTCGGCGAGCACGACCAGGGCCTTGTTCTCTTCGATCTTGGCCTTATTTTCCTGCTCGAGGGCCATGGCCAGGGCGCGGCGCTTCTCGGCCTCGGCCTGGAATCGCTTCTTGTCGGCCTCGGCCTGTGCGGCCTGGAGCTGGGCGCCGATGTTGTCGCCCACGTCCACATCGGCGATGTCGATCGAGAGGATTTCGAACGCCGTTCCGGCATCCAGGCCCGAGCGCATCACTGTCTTGCTGATGTCATCGGGGTTTTCAAGCACGGCCTTGTGAGAGGCGGCCGAACCGATGGTGGAGACGATGCCCTGGCCGACGCGGGCGATGATGGTTTCTTCGGTGGCGCCGCCGACAAGGCGGGAGATGTTGGTCCGCACGGTCACTCGGGCCTTGGCGCGGAGCTGGATGCCGTCCTGCGCGACGGCGTCGATGGTGGGGCGGGGGCCGTTCTGGGCGGGGCAGTCGATGACCTTGGGGTTCACCGAGGTCTGGACGGCATCCAAAATATCTCGCCCGGCGAGGTCGATGGCGGTCGCGGTCTGCCAGGGCAGGTCGATGCGCGCGGCACGGGCGGCGATCATGGCGCTGATCACGTTGCTGACGCGTCCGCCGGCGAGGTAGTGGGTCTCAAGGGCGTTGGTGGGGATCTCCATGCCCGCCTTGACGGCCCGGATTCGGTTGATCACGACGGTCCGGATGTCCACCTTGCGAAGCTTCATGCCCACCATGTCGAGCAGGCCGACGCGGGCGTTGGAGGTCATGGCCTGGATGTAGAGGCTGAGGAACTGAAGGAGGAAGACCAGCAGAAAGAAGCCCACCAGGATGACGATGCCGATCACGACCCACAGGATCGGGCCGGTGCCGCCGCTGGGGGTCGTGCCCTGGGCGAGCACGGGAGTGGGCAGTGCGATGGTTGCGATGGTGAGGGCTGCTGCGGCGATCAGGCTGTGTGCTGTGTTCATCAGGCTTCCTTGCGTTCAATGGTCACCCTGGGGACCGGGGCTTCCCTGGTCCGGGCGGTGAAGGACGCAGTATACGTGGCAACTGGGCCGTGCTGGGGCGGGGGAGGCACCCGGGCTTATGTGAGTTGGCGAACCTTGATGTGCGATCCCTCGACGATAGTCACCCGCACCCTGGCGCCGGCCGGGACGAACACGGTTTCCGAGAGCGCGTCGTAGCGGACCCCGCCGACCTCTACCACGCCGACAGGGCGCAGGTCAGTGAGGACCAACCCCTCGCGCCCGACGAGTGCTGTTTGGCGGCGGCGCTCGGTTTCTTCTTCAACGCGCTGGGTCTCTAACTCCTCATCGCTGGGGGCTCCGATGATCCGTCGCCCCAGCGGAGTGTTCGGCCAGATCTTGAGTCCAAAGGCCGCGAACGACGGGCCCAGGATCAGCAGCGAGAGCAGAGAGGTCAGGCCCCAGACGGCCTCGAACTGGAACAGGCAGACCACGCCGGCGATGGCCACAACTCCAGCCGTGATCCCCAGGGCTCCGCCCGTGGGAACAAATAACTCGGCCACCATCAGCAACAGGGCCAAGGCAACCAGCGCCAATCCCCAGACCAGAAGCGATTCCATCAGCTCAATGCCTCCGGGCCCGTTTGGGGCGATGCGCCACTTCCATCACTACCTTCGGCGCCATGACCGCTCGTCTGTCGTCCGCCACCTGGCCCTCCCGGTGAAGGGGAAGGATCAAAGGTCTGTGGAACCAGTTCAACACCGGTTCGCAGCGGGCTGGTGCTCACGATTCGAACCCGGCTGCCCGCTGGGATAAAGCCGAACTCCGCCACGGCGTCGATCACTTTGTCACCGACCTCGATGCGCCCGGAGGGGCGCATGGGGGTCAGGGTGGTTCCGATCTGACCGGGTCGGACATCGAGCCCGGCATCGGGGTCGATCGCCTGGAGCCAGCCGTCTGATTCATCATCCGTCCCGGGGTCCTTCAGCACCAGTTTGCCCAGCACCGGGAGTGACCCAAAGTGCTTGGCAAGCAAGTACATCCCCATGCCGGCGGTCGCCCCGGCGAGCAGAATCGTTGTCATGCCCCACAGCATGCCGGACTGGGCCCGCGGCGAATCGGGGAAGAGGCCCGAGCCGGCGGGAACAAACGTCGCGACCAGGCCCGCAAAGAGGAGGGCCAGCCCAAGGATTCCCGCGATTCCGAACCCCGGGATCACGAACGCCTCCAGCCCGATCAGCACAATGCCCACGAGGATGGCGACGACCTCCCACCAGCTTGCCATCCCGATCAGCATCGGGGGCGCGACCAGCGCGACCAGCGCCAGGAACGCGGCAAGGCCGGGGACCATCGCGCCGGGGTGCGTCATCTCGATGAAGAGCGCCAGCAGGAAGATCACGATGAGGATGCCGCGGACGACGAAGTGGGTCAGGAAAAGGACAAGGCCCTCGGACCAGGTGGAGTCGAGGCGGCGGACATTCTTGGCCTGGAAGAACGCGACGATGTCGGCGTCGCTGCGGATGGGCTTGATGACGGTCTGGCCATTGACGATTTGGGTTTCATTCGCGGCGAAGCCGTAGTGGAGCATGTCGTCGGCCTTGAAGAGGGCCGGGCCGCTGCCGTCGGTCACTTTGTCGGTGAGTTCCCACACGCCGGCATCGGCGGCCGTCAGCCGGGGCCGCGCGGTGCGGAGGGATTGGTTCTGCTCCACCTCCGCGGCGATGGCGGCGAGTTTGGCAGAACCGGAGGGTGCGTTGACGGGAGCGCCGGCGGCGGGCTGGCCCGGCGGCGGGTCTGGTGGAGCCGGCGCGGTGCCTTGACTGGGGCGAGAGGAGCCGGGAACGGAGGCGAGGCGCGTCGGTCCTTCGGAGGAGGAGTCCGGGAAGAGCATGGCAAACTCTTCGCGGTCGATGCACATCTTCTGCCCGGTTTCCTTGTTGCGGACAAACCAGAGCTCGACGTCGTTGGCGACGATCGACTGGACCAGGTACTCATCGCGGTGGTAGCCGCCGAAGGTGGTGTTGTAGCGGCGGGCGGAGTCGAGCACCTCGGAGATGAGCGGCGGGAGCATCTTCTTCAGCAACTCCGGCGGGATGGCGTTGGCACCCTGGAGCGGACCGCCGATCCCGATGGGCATCGCGTCGCCAAAGGTCGAGGGGTCGTTCACGATCAGTTCGCGGCACGCCATCGCGATAATCGCGCCGCCCGAGTACGCATCCGGGTTGACCCACCCGACGGTGTTCTGGATCGGGCACGACTTGATCAGGTTGCAGATCCGCAGCACCGAGCCCAGTTCGCCGCCGGGGGTATTGAGGTCAAAGACGATCGCATCGGCGCCGGCGCGGACGGCGGTGTTGATCCGCCGCTCCACGCTTGTGGCCATCACGCCGTCCTTGTCGATCTCGCCATAAATGGTGATGATCGCGACGTTCTTGGCCTGACGCCCCGCAGGCACCGCAGGCGCGGCGGCGGTTGAGGTTGGGGGAGCGGGCTGCTGGGCCGAGACGGGGCGCCCCGGCAGTCCGAGCGCGAACAACATGGCCACCGCCGCGATGAGGAAGCACCGCAGCGGCGGGCTCCAGGAAAGGCGGATTGGGCGGTTGATGTCCACGTATGAGTATATTGGCAGGAACGGGGTCGTGGATTCAGGGGAATGGGGTTGATTCGGCGGTGCGTCTGTACACCCGGCTCGGAGAGCCGGGCCACCGAGGCCGGGCTGCCCGGGTTTCAGCCCCGGAGTTCTTCCTGTTCCACTGTCCAGTCGAGTTGGCCTGCGCGGCAGTCGATGTGAACGGCGAAGAAGCCCGGGGCGGAACCGGCCTCGGCGCGTCGGACGAGGGGCCAGATGATCTTGCGGTCGGTGTCGGGCAGGGGAAGGGCGTCGATCTCGCCAGGGGCAAACCAATCCAGGCGACCTTCGCGCATGTCGCGGGGTTCGACGTTGACGGTTCCCAAGACCCTGTAGAGGAAGAGGAGCCAGTGCCCCTTGCCCTCAAACGACGATTCGCTGATCAGCCCCATCAGGTGCAGGCGATCGATGGGGATGTGCAGACCAGCCTCCTCGTGGATCTCGCGCTGCGCGCACTGTGCGGGCGACTCGCCGCTGGCGATATCGAGCTTGCCGCCGATGGGTGAACAAAGCCCCAGGTTGGGGGCTTTGATCCGGCGCAGGAGCAGGATGCGGCCCTGGTCGTCCCGCAGGTCGCACAGACAGGCAATGCGGTAGGGGAGCGCTCCTGGAATTCCGCCATTGTCAACAACCGTGTGATCAGGCATGGTGCAGAATAGGGGCCAACGATCCAGTTCGATTCTTGTCGCGGGAGGCATCCCCGCTCTCACGTTCCCCCAAGGACCGATCCGATACCCTTGACGATGCCCACCCCCACGACCCCGACCATTCCCGGACTCTCGCCAGCCTCCGGCACTGTGCAAAGCGGCTCGCCACGCTCCGCCGACACGTTCGACGTTGCCGGCAAGCACATCTACTGCATCGGGATCGGCGGGTGCGGGATGTCGGGCCTTGCCAGGATGCTCCGGGCTCGCGGCGGGGATATCAGCGGCTCTGACAAGGAAACCTCGGAGGCAACCGAATCACTGGTGGGCGACGGGATTTCCGTGGGGTTTGACCAGACTACTCCCTGGCTGCCCGATGCCTGCGACATGGTCGTCGCATCCGCGGCCGTTCCAGCTGACCATGCCCAGGCCCTCGAAGCACAGCGCCGCGGTATTCCCGTGTACCTGTATGCGGAGGCATTGGGCCGGGCGATGATCGGGCGGACGGGGATCGCCCTGGCCGGAACGCACGGCAAGTCGACGACGACGGCGATGCTGGGTGCCGCGCTGGTGGATGCGGGGCTGGACCCCACCGTCATCGTCGGGGCGGTTTCGAGGCAGTTGGTGCAGGGGGCGCTGAGCCCTGCATCCCCCGGCGTGGGCACCGGGTTTCGCCTGGGATCGAACCTGATACCGCAGGGCACGTTGAAGGGCCAGCCGGGTTTGTTGCTGGCCGAGGCGTGTGAGTTCAATCGCTCTTTTCATAACTTCCGGCCGCTGATCGGCTCGATCAGTTCGGTCGAGGCCGACCACCTGGATGTGTACGGGACGCTGGATGCAGTTGTGGACTCATTTCACGAGTTCGCCAGGCTGATTCCTGGCGCGGCGGTGGGGGGGCGGCTTCTGATTGCGCACGATGGAGCGCACCGGCGGGAAGTGACGGCGGGGCTGGATTGTGCCGTGGAGACCATTGGGTTTTCTCCCGAGGCCGACTGGGTGGTCACGTATGACGCCCTGACGCGGCGGGTCACCGTCTCGCACCAGCACTCGGTCGTCGGCGCGTGGTGTAACGTGCTGCCCGGGGCGCACAACGCGACGAACGCCGCGACGGCCTTTGTACTGGGGTTGATGGTCGGGGGAAGTGCGGAGCGGCTGAGTGCATCGCTCGCCGGTTTCGAGGGGATCGACCGACGCATGCAGTTCCTGGGGGAGCGCAACGGGGTCCGGGTGTACGACGACTACGGCCACCACCCCACCGAGATTGACAGCACACTCCGCGCCCTGCGTGAGGCCGAGCGTCCCCACGAAAGGGGCTCGGGGAGTTCCAAGGGCAGGCTTGTGTGTGTTTTTCAACCCCACCAGCACAGCCGCACGAGGTTTCTGATGGAGGAGTTCGCCAGCAGTTTTTCGCAGGCGGATGTGGTGATCGTGCCCCACATCTACTTTGTGCGTGACAGCCAGGAAGAGAAGCACAAGGTCACCGCGAGCGACCTGGTGGACAGGTTGCGGGCCAAGGGTATTCGGGCGATGCACCTGTACCCGTTCGAGGCCATCGTGGAGCAACTCGAAAACCTGTGCAGGCCCAATGACCTGCTCGTGGTCATGGGTGCGGGACCTGTCTGGCAGGTTGCCAGGGGCTACCTGGATCGTCAGCGGCAGGGCGGCTGATCGCCTTTCAGTTTTTCCTTTGCCAAAGTCGATACAAGCGTTCGCCCCCGGTATACCCCCAACCCGCACGCGCAATCTTTGCGCTGTACCCTGCCCTTTCCATGCACCTGGATCACACCCACGATGTCGCCGTGCAGCACGATGCCCCAATCCCGACTTGGTTCGGGATTGGTGGGCGTGCCGACCGGTTCGCCGCGCCGACTTCGGTCGAGGAACTACGCCGTTGTCTGGAGATCGACCCCGCTCTTCGGGTGCTCGGTGATGGGGCCAACCTGCTGGTGGATGATGATGGAGTGGGTGAACTGGTTGTCTCGCTCGGAAGGCTGGAGAGCCCGACTAATCGGGTGGCTGATTTTGACCGGGTGACCGGGCTGGTTCAGGTCTCTGCGGGGAAGAACCTCCCGAAACTGGTTGCGGAAACGGTGAGACTGGGGCTGGCCGGGCTGGAGGGGCTGGGCGGGATTCCCGCATCTCTGGGCGGGGCCGTCATCATGAACGCCGGGGGCGTGTTCGGGCAAATCGCGGATGTGGTCGTCCGCGTCCATGCTTTGAGCCGCGCGGGGGACGAGGTCACCCTCGAACGCGCCGAGATCGACTTTGGCTACCGCCGCTCGCGGCTCAACGACCTGATTATTACGAGCGTTGAGTTGGCGCTGACGCCGGCGGACCCGGAGGCGCTGCGCGAGCGGCACAAAGAAGTCATGGCGTACAAGAAGGGCAGCCAACCCCTGGCGGACAGTTCGGCTGGTTGCTGCTTCAAGAATCCGACGCTGGCCACAGAACTGCCCGGCATTGGGAAGGCTGGCGATCGCGTCTCGGCGGGCATGCTCATCGACCGCGCCGGATTGAAGGGGTTGGAGGTGGGTGGCGCGAGCGTCAGCCCCAGGCACGGCAACTTCATCGTCGTCAGGCCCTCCGCCAAGGCCCGAGATGTCATCGAACTCATGGGGCTGGTGAAAGGGCGTGTCGAATCGACCTTCGGCGTTGCGCTGGAGCCGGAAGTGGTGATCTGGAGGAGAACCATGGCACAGGACCGGGGTGTGAGTGGTCGGAACGCGACGTTGACTCCGCCCGCGGCTGGGTCCCGGCCCGTGAGCGTCCTGGTGCTTGGGGGCGGGCCAGATGCGGAGCGCGAAGTCAGCCTGATCAGTTCGCAGCAGGTTGCCGATGCACTGCAATCGCTGGGTACGTTCCGCGTGCACCGCGAGGTTATCGATCGGATCACGCTCGATGGGCTGCGCGGTCTGTCCGCCGATGTGATATTCCCGGTGCTGCACGGTGCGTTCGGTGAGGGCGGGCCCTTGCAGGACCTGCTGGAGCAGGATGGCAGGCCGTATGTCGGCAGCGGGCCGCGGGCGGCTCGGGCGGCGATGGACAAGATGGCGACCAAACTCGCGGCGGCACGCCTGGGGATCCGCACTCCTGGCGCGGCGATTGTGAACCCGGCCGATGGTGTGTGCCCGTTCGAGTTGCCGGTGGTCGTCAAGCCGGTGCACGAGGGTTCGAGCGTGGGGCTGCACGTGTGCCGCACACCCCGCGATTATGAGCAGGCTCACGCGGCAGTTGTTGCCGACCAGCGCAAGAACCCCACCCGCTGCTACATGGTCGAGCGGGCGGTGCTGGGAGGGCGGGAGTTGACGGTGGGGCTGCTCGATGGGCGGGCACTGCCCACGATCGAGATCATCCCCGCCTCGGGCTTGTACGACTATGAGGCCAAGTACAACCGGGACGACACGAGGTACCAACTGGCGCCGCGCCTCCCCGCGGGCGTCGAAGAAGTGATCCAGTCGCAGGCGGCCAGTCTTGCCGGAGATCTGGGAATCAAGCACGTTGCCCGCGTGGACTTCATCCTCGACAGCGCCGGTACGCCGTGGCTTCTGGAGATCAACTCCATGCCCGGCTTTACCGGGCACTCGCTGCTCCCGATGGCGGCCAAGCACGAGGGCCTTGCGTTTCCCGCGTTGGCGGCGGCCCTGGTCGCGCTGGCGCAGCGTGACGGTGTGGCACGACCCGTCCCGGCGCGTTGATTGCTACATACATTGGCAAAGGAGTCCGACTTGGCCCGCCGCAGTTCCAAACCACACGATGATGCCGCCGGTTTTCGGTGGTCGAGCTTCCTGACGTACGTTTCCACGTTCTGCACATTGATCCTTTTCGGCGGCCTTCTGATGGGCGCAGTGGTGGGCATGCGTCCGCTGGAAGCGCGAGCGGGCGCCATCAAGAGTCTGAGCCCGGTCTCCATCAGGATTCTCTGGCCTGCCGTGCACAACCCCGCCCCGGGGGCTCCGGTGCAGACGTGGCTCCCCAGGCCGGATCAGGAGGAACTGACCGAGCGGGCCCACATGGCGCTGGCAGAGGCCACGGTCGGGTTGACGGCGGAGCCCCTGGCCCGTATCGGCGAGTCCTTGGCCGCTTCCGGCTGGTTTGATGGCTTCCCGGTGGTCCGGCGGGGTGATGGTTCAACGATCGTTGTTGATGGGAAGTGGCGGATTCCCGGCGCGGTGGTCCGCAGCGGAGGGCGGGACTACCTGGTCTCGTGGGACGCCAAGCCCATGCCCCCGGTGTACCAGCCCGAACAATCCAACATGCGTGTCATCATCGAGCCGGCCATGGGACCGCCGCGAACCAAAGACGGTTCGCGCGACTTCGACACGGCCTGGCCGGGTGAGGACATCGCCGCGAGCCTTGAACTGCTGGAGGTGATCGCGACCAAGCCGTGGTCCAAGCAGGTGGCGGGGGTGGATGCTTCTGAGTATTCCAGCGATGGTCGGCTGGTGCTGGTCACGACGAGCAAGACCAGGGTGGTGTGGGGTGGCCGGCCTTCCAAGCCGGCGGTGGGCGAGGTCAGCACCCCGCAGAAGTTGGCTCACATTGCCCAACTGGTGCACGAGTTTGGTCGGGTCGATGCAGGGTACGCTCTCATCTATGTCAACTCGGACAAGCTGCAGTTTGATATCTCAGCCACCGCGCGGCTTCCGTAGCGGGCTGCGAACATGGGCTCACGCAGCGGCGCAGCGCTCGCGGAGCGCGTGGGCGAGCATCAACCGGGGTTGGCATGACTGGCCCTGAATCAGAAGAACGAATCGGGGAAGCACCGCACGAGGGCGCCGCTCTGGAACCCGCGGGTGTGGCATCGCCCGCGGTCGTGCTCCCGCCGGGCCCAACCCCCGACAGGTGGGCGCACCGGCGTGGTGAGCCGCGGACGTTCGCAGCGCTGTGGCTGGCGTACCTGTTCGGCGCGATTGCGTTCTCGCTGGGCGGGGTGGGGCTCTTTGGGCTGCTTGCAACGGATGTGTACCGGCCTGCGGCACGCACGCTGTTGACGCTGGCGGCCGTCGGGGTTGCGGTGCTGTGGCCGATGGCGCGCCTGAGCCAGGAGGCTCCCAAGCGACCGCTCCGTGCGCTCCTGGTTGACCTGCTGGTGATGGTGGTGCCTGTCCAGGCGGTTATCTGGCCGCAGGCTTTTCCGTGGATGGCGGGTTGGCCACTGAGTGTCGCGGCAGCACTTGCCGGGTTGTTCCTGGCCTGGACAGGCCTGATGAGCGGGCTGCTCGCCGTGTACTTCGCTGCCTCGCAGTGCGGTCGCTTCCGGCCGATGCCGCGCTGGGGGATGATGCTGCTGGTCATGCTGGTGGTCCTCGCGGGGCCGGCGGTTGCGGTCACAACGCCGATTGCATCGCGGGCGGCGGTGGGTGTCGATGTCGCCGACCCGTGGCTCGTGTCGTCTCCCATGACGGCGGTGTACGAACTGACGCGCGACCGCTCCTGGTCCGGACAATCCGCCCGCATCGGGCCGGGGCACTGGCTGGCAGTCGGGATGACCGGGCTTTGTGCCCTCTTTAGTTGGGGTGTGGCCGCGGCGGTTGGGAGGGGAGCGGAGCAAGGCCGTAGCCAACCGGCCTTTATCGGCATAGATTGATCGGTGGCGTATCCGGGGGTTTTGTGCGATGAGCACCCCTTCATGCGGAGAAACCCCACGACCGTATCCCAGGGGCTGTTGATGGAACTGGTCACCAAGGCGGAAAAAGAGCACCTCGAGACTAAACTGGCGAGTCTGATCGCCAACCGTCCGGTGATTTCCCAGCGCATCAAGGAGGCGAGGGAACTCGGGGACCTGAAAGAGAACGGAGACTATCACGCCGCGCGCGAGCAGCAGGGGATGGATGAGGCCGAGATCCGCCGACTCGAGGAGCGGCTGGGGCGGATGAGCGTCATCGATGAGACCATGTCCAGGTCGGTGGGGGGCGTGGTGTTCATTGGCTGCACGGTCAAGCTGCGTGAGCAGGGCTCGGGGGATGAGGACCTGTACAAACTGGTGGGCGAGGCCTCCGGTTCCATCACCTTGGAATACGTGGAGGTTACAGCCACCAGCCCGATGGGTGAGGCGCTGCTGAAGGCGCGGATCGGTGAGGTCGTTCGGGTCAACGCCCCGCGCGGGGTCCAGAAGTTCGAGGTCATTGAGATTCTGTGACGGCGATGCTCCCGGCCGGGACCAACGCCGAGGAACCAGCGCCATTCCACCATCGAAGCGCCAAGCCGATAGCCCGTCCCCGCCAAAGCCGACGGTCTGTGTGGTCGGCTCACTCAACATGGACCTGGTGGTTCGCGCCCCGCGCATCCCGGGGCCGGGAGAGACCATCATGGGCGGGCCGTTCTGCACCTTCCCCGGGGGCAAGGGGGCCAATCAAGCGGTCGCCGCGGCACGGATGGGGGCGGCCGTCAGTTTCGTGGGTTCGGTGGGCGGGGATGCGTATGGGACCAAGGTCCGGGCCGCGCTCAAGGCCGAATCGATCAATCTGAAGTACCTCACTTCGCGCAAGGGCGAAGCGACCGGGCTTGGGGTGATTACGGTCGCCGAGGGTGGTGAGAACACCATCGTGGTGGCGCCGGGGGCCAACGCGTTGCTGTCGCCGGGCGACGTTCAGGAGGCCGCGCCGGCCATTACGGGCGCTGCGGTCCTGCTGTTGCAACTCGAGGTTCCGATGGAGACGGTGATCACCGCGGCCCGCCTGGCGCGGGACGCCCAGCGCGTGGTCATTCTCAACGCGGCTCCGGGCGCGAGGCTGTCGGCGGAGTTGTTGAGACTGGTCGATGTCCTGATCGTGAACCGCAGCGAGGCGGCGCTGGTTCTGGATGCCGATCCCAAGGGCGACCCGGCGAACCTGGCGGTGCGGCTGCCGAACCTGGGAGTGGCCACAGTCATCATGACCCTTGGTCAGCACGGCGCGATGCTTAACCACCGCGGTCGGCCGCGCCGGATCGCGTCGATCCCGGTGGCGGCGGTAGATTCGGTGGGGGCTGGGGATGCGTTCTGCGGTGCAATCGCGGCGGCGTGGGGCGTGGTGCACGCAGCGCAGGCGTCACGGAGCAGCGAAGAGTTTCACTTGGTGGAGCGAGCGGCATTCTTTGCGTGTGTCGCCGGGGCGCTGGCAACGACGAAGGCGGGGGCAATCCCATCGCTGCCGCTGGGCGCGGAGGTGCTGGCGCAGGCGGAGCGCTTCAAGGTCACGGCGTAGGGGTGTTGGTGAGGTCAGGCCGCGGGCCGCTGGATGCCGACGTACTGGGCGCTGCCGAAGCCGAGCATGGGCATGAAGATGAAGCCCAGGAAGATGAGGCCCAAGGCGTAGCCAACGCCCTTGCCGAACGCCTTGGCGATATCCACCATGACGATGATGGCGATGACTATGTTGACAACCGGGATGAGAAACAGGACCAGCCACCACCCCGGGCGTTTGGCGACCTTGAGCAGGAGGTAGTAGTTGTAAATGGGGATGATCGCGCCCCACCCGGGTTGGCCGGCCTTTTCGAACATCTTCCACATGCCGGCGATGACCAGGACGAACACGCCAAGCCAGATCACCATCATGATGGTGCCGCCAATGGCGCCGGCGGCCTCGCCGCTGGAGTCTGTGGTCTGGGCCAAGAGGAGTGTCATTGCGTCTGTCACAGCATCTTCTCCGTGTGGTCGGGGAATGCGAGCGCTCGCGCAACGACAGCGAGGGGCAAAGGCTGGAGCGGCTACGCTCCGGCTATGAACTTTGCAAAGCAGTTATCGGTCAACCCCGGGTCAGGGGTCAAACTTTCCAGCATCGATCCCGCCGACACGCGGGGCATGGACCGGGATGAAGCCGCGAAGCGGCACGCCCGCAACGTGGAGCGGCTGACGGAACTGGGCTCGATGCTATGGGCCGACAACCGCTACGCAATGCTGGCCGTGCTCCAGGGCATGGACACCGCGGGCAAGGACGGCACCATCCGGCGCGTCATGTCCGGCATCAACCCGCGCGACTGCCGGGTGGTCAGTTTCAAGGCCCCTTCGCAGGAAGAACTCGATCACGATTTTTTGTGGCGTGTCCACCGGGAGTGCCCGCGGCGCGGTGAGATCGGGGTCTTCAATCGTTCCCACTACGAGGATGTGCTCATCGTGCGTGTCCGCGGGCTCGTGAAGAAGGAAGTCTGGTCGGCGCGCTATGACCAGATCAACCGCTTCGAGCAGCACCTGGCCGAGAACGGCACCCGGATCGTCAAGTTCTTCCTGCACATCAGCAAGGCGGAGCAGAAGGAGCGGCTGGAGGCCCGCCTCGCGGACCCTTCCAAGAACTGGAAGATGAACCCGACGGACCTTGAAGAGCGCAAACTTTGGGACGACTACCAGAGGGCCTACGAGGATGCGATCTCGCGGTGCTCAACCGCGCACGCGCCGTGGTTCATCATCCCGGCCGACAAGAAGTGGTTCCGCGACCTGGCCGTGTCATCCATCATGGTGGAGATGTTGGAGGGAATGGACCTCCGGTACCCGAAGGCCGAGTTCGATTCGAGCAAAATCAAGGTGGAGTGAGTCGTGGGGGCCATGGACCGCATCCGCGCGATACGCGCCCCTTGCTGCATCCGCGGTTCCAATCACCGCCCTGCCGTGTCGCGCAGTGCTCGCTCAAACTCCTCGGCCGTTGCCTCGGTCCAGGGTTGGAGGGTGCTGAACGTTCCTGAACCCCTGGGGCTGGGTTGCGCGCGACCATAGGGGCCGGCGACGCCGATCATCCAGCCGGTGTCGCTGGCCCAATGGGGCTCCTGAACGCGGTAACGGAAGAGGTACCATTCTTCCTGACCCGATTCGACCGGAAACGACTTGATGAGTTCCATCGCGGCTGGGGGGCCGCTGAGCTCTCCGGGCTGGCAGAGCCAACGGGCCAGGTCGCCCTCGGCGAGTTGCTGCTGGGCGGTGAACTCGTGCGGGAACTGGTCCAGCCGGCCGAGCCCGGCGAGCAACTCGTAGAGGGCGGTGCGCGTTTCCAACTCCGCTCCCAACCCGCGGAGGAGCGCGGCGTCAACGGGTTGTCGGCGGCGGATGAGGGCTGTGGCGGCGAACAGGCGGAGGCGTGGGTCCTCGAGCGTAAGGGCGTTGGTGAGCGCCGCGATGCTCTGCGTGGGACCCATATAGCCAAAGAGTGAGAGCAGGATGCACAACTTGTGGCGCTGGGGGGCGTAGTCGTCGCTCCACCACCAACCCGCGGCGCCCGGGCCGCGCCACTGCGCCTGGTTCCATCGCTCAAACGACCGGACCGCGACGGGATCGATGCGGTCCAGAAGGGGCGCGGAGATGGTGCCCCGCGCTGCATACTCGAGGCATACCTGGTAGACGCTCGAGCCAAACCGTGGATCATCCGCCCAGGCCAGGAGCGCGGGGAAGATCGCCTCCGCGGGTTGTCCCGCGCGGGCAAAGCCGAGGGTGGGGAGCGAGGTCATGGACTCATCGCGAGCGTGCGCGGTGAAGAGCGTGATGAATGTGGGCGCGGCCGTGGGACCGGGCATGAACGAGAGTTGACTGAGGACCTCCTGCTTGGCGGGGTGCAGCAGGTCGGCGAACACCGTCCGGACGGTCTGCACCAAGCCCGGTTCTTTGTTGGAGAATGCGGCGCGGACCAACTCAACGGCGACCGGCCAGTCGTCTGGGTTACGAATGTCGGCCGCGGCGAGGAGAAGCGTGTGAGCGTCGGCGGGGTCCAGACCGGCCCCGGCTGTGATCTCAAGTTCGGCGCTGGCGAGCGTGCGAACGTCGGGCTGGTTCGAGCGAAGTCGGTCTATCAGTTCGGGCAGGGCTGGGTTGGGCTGATGCTCAATGGAACGCAACTCGCCCCAGGCGAGGGTGGAACCCACGCCGGAAAAACTGACAGTGAACGCGATGGAAATGCAGGCCCAGTTCAATACAGTGCTCCATTCGCGGCAAACCGCCCTTATTCGGATCAGCCGAACCGTGTGGTACGAAGAAACGTGATGGGGAGTTCTGTAGACCCGGCCGTCAAGAGGTCCGCCACCGCTTCGCCCACAACCGAAGCGAACTTGAAACCATGGCCCGAGCAGGGGGAAGCGAGGAAGACGTTTTCATGCTCTGGGTGGCGGTCCAGCAGCAGGTGCGAGTCGGGCGTATTGGTGTACATGCAGATTCGCAGGGCCAGGAGCGGCCCCTGGGCCTCCGGGAGGCTTTCCCGCAGGAAGGCCCGGATGGGCTCCTCATCAGCGGCCCGGGGCTCACGATCCAGGTGGTCCGGGTCGGTCTGTTCACCCAGGCGGTGTATCGCGGTCTTGAAGCCCGCCCCGCCGTTGCCGTCCGCGAGCATCGGAAAGCCGTAGTGGATTGTGCCGTCGTCCTTGCTGAGGGCCCAGACCGGCAGCCGGTCTTCGGCGAAGGCCTCCGGGCGGCGCGGCCAGAACCATGCGGTGGCCTGGCGGGTGACCGTGAGTTTCAAGGCCGGACCCAAACTCCCCGCGAGGGCAGGGTTCCAGGCACCGGCGGTCAGCAGCAGGCGGGCCGCTTCGTACGTGTCTTTGGTCGTCTGTACTCTCACGCCCGATGGGGTCGCCTCCCACCGCAGGACCGGCTCGCGGGCGTGCAGCACAGCGCCGCCAGCCGACGCGAGTTCCGCCTGCGTGGCCACGATGCGCTCGGACAGGAGTACGCCGGCATTGGGCTCGTACATTGCCGTGAAGCCCTCGGGCAAGTGGAACTGGGGGTACCTGCGCGACAGGTCGGATCGGCTCAGGAGTTCGTGGGGGAGCGTGTGGGCTTGCGCCGAGGCCAGAGAGCCGCGCACGAACCGGCTGTGCTCGCTCCCGATGTACAGCCCGCCGGTGATGTAGAGGAGCCGCCTGCCGGAATCTTGCTCCAGCCGGTGCCAGAGTTCGTACGCGCGCTGCAAGAGTGGGACGTAGTTGGGGTGCTCGTAATAGGCCAGCCGGATCATCCGGGTGTGCCCATGCGAGGAGCCCATGGTGTTGGGAATGTCAAAGCGATCAAAGCCCAGGACCCGAACGCCGCGGCGCGCGAGGTGCATCGCGGCGGATGAACCCATCGCCCCGAGTCCGACCACAATGACATCTGCGTTGGTACCCATCGCCGCAGGATAATCGCAAGTCGCGCGTTGCGGGCCAGTCGCCGGGGGCCGGCGAATCAGGCCAGGACCGCGGCGGAGCCGGGGCCTGGGTTCCACACGCTCCATCCTCAGCGCGCCGTCACACTGCGGGCGGGCCGCGCCCCGTCAGGAGGTTGTAGATCAGCCCCGCCAGGAAAATGACGAGGAAGACAACAAAGAGGATCTTGGCGATGTACGCGGCATCACCCGCTACGCCGGTGAACCCCAGCAGGCCGGCGATCAGGGCGAAGACGAGGAAAACAAGGGCCCACTTGAGCATGACCATTCTCCTAGGAGTGTGCCCCACCGGGTCAATGGTACTCCATGTTCCCGGCCTTGCCGCTGAAAAACGCTTATGTTCGTCGAACGTCCGTGGCGCTGGTGGTCCTCACGTCGGGTGCGGTTGCCATAATGCCGCGGCCGATTCGATGGCCCCGCCGTCAGCGGAATCTGACGTGGGTTGACTGACATGCCAATAGGGATCATTTTGATGCTCATGTGCGCCTTTCAACCACAGCCGGATGGGACCGATTCCGCGCTCCTGACCGTGGCCGAGGTGAGTGGGTACCGCGCGACCTCGACGTCCGCGGAACTTGAGGGGCTCCTGGACCGCATTGCGGCAACATCGCCGCTGGCGCGCCGGGCCGAGATGGGCAAGACCCAGGAGGGTCGCTCGATCCCGATGCTCATCATCGCGGACCCCCCGGTCGCCGGCCCTGCGGAGGCGGCGGCGCAGGTGCGGGAGAACGGCAAGCTGCTCGTGTTCATCCTGGGAAACATCCATGCCGGCGAGGTTGATGGCAAGGAGGCGCTGCCGATGCTGGCGCGCGACCTGATCGCGCCGTCGGGGCGCCCTCACCCGATGCTCACAAGGCTCATCGTTGTGATGGCGCCCAACTACAACGCCGATGGCAACGATCGCTTCGGGAAGGGCAACCGGCCCGGCCAGGTAGGGCCGGAAGAGGGAATGGGGACCCGCGAGAACGCCGCGGGGCTGGACCTCAACCGGGATTACATCAAGATGGAATGCCCGGAGACCCGGGCGCTGGCGGCGTTCATCAACGAGTGGGACCCCTACGTCGTCGTTGACCTGCACACGACCAACGGGTCGTATCACAGGTACCTGATTACCTATGACGGTCCCAAGGCGCCGGCGGGGGACGCGTTGATCGTCGGGTATTCGAGGGACACGCTGCTGCCGGCGATCGGCGCGGACTTTGAGCGGCGCAGCGGGGCCAGGGCCTTCTTTTATGGCAACTTCGAGGGGGCGTTTGGCGATGCGGTTCGGGGCCACACCAGGTGGGAGACATTCTCGCCCGAAGCGAGGTTTGGCACTTCGTACATCGGCCTGCGAGGGCGATTGAGCGTTCTGGTGGAGTCGTACTCGTACGCGACGTACAAGGACCGGGTGCTGGGCACGCTGGACTTCTGTAGGTCGAGCCTGGAGGTCATTGCGAGGGAGGCGGATGAGATCGCGCGGCGGGTGGCGGCGGTGGATGAGGCTGCCGAGCGCGGGCCCGTGGGCGGCGGGCCCGGCAGCCGGATCGTCCTTCGATCACGCGCCGCACCCGCGCCGGAAAAAGTGACCATCATGGGCTTCGTCGAAGAGGAAAAGGACGGCCATTCCGTCTCGACCGGCGTGCCCAAGGACTATGAAGTTCAGCACTGGGACCGCTTTGAAGCGGCGCTCGCGGTTGAACTGCCGGGGGCGTACATCATGGACCGGCGGGCGCCGGGGATCGGTGGAGTGGTGGAGAACCTGCGCCGCCACGGCGTTGTGGTCGAACAGTTGGCCGCGGACGAGACGCTCGACACGCACATCTACCGCGTTGAAAGGGCCGACGCGGCGGCGAAGCCGTTCCAGAATCACGCGCTGCGGAACGTGGAGGTGACACTGCGCGCGGATCGCGAGGCCTTCGGCAAGGGCACGATCGTGGTAAGAACCGCGCAGCGGCTGGGGCGGCTGGGCGCGTACCTGCTGGAGCCGCAGTGCGAGGACGGGCTGACCACCTGGAACTTCTTTGATGCGAGCCTGACGGTGGGAGATGACTTTCCGGTCCGGCGGGTCCATGGGCCGCTCGAGTGCCGGACCGAATCGCTGAGCGAGTGATGGGGGCTATCGACGTCGCCGGCGCGTTGCCAACAAGGCGCTGGACCCGAAGAGGGCGAGCGGGGCGGGGGCTGGGAGCACGGTGACCTTGCCGCTCATGCCGGTCACGGTACCATCGCCGTTATCGGAGCCGTGCGGAAGGCAGTAGTAGTTGTACGTGCCGGGGATGGTGAAGACGTACTCGAAGGAGTCGCCCGCGAACATGATGGGGGTGTCCCAGAACTCGGCCTGGCCCGCGGCCGCGACGGTGTTGTGGAAGTCGTCCACGATGATCCAGACGATCAGATCGCCCACGTTTATAACTGGGTTTACGATGGGTTGGCCGGGCGGGTTGATGCTGAACTCAAAGTCATACGTGTAGACGTTGACCCGGGCCGGCTGAGCGCCGGCGAGGGCGGGGAGCCCGAGGATGGCCGCGGCGACACAGAGCGAGAGCGGGTAGCGCATGGAGCAGCCTCGTCGGACCGACGGTGCACAGGCGGGGGCCCGGCGCCAGTCGCGGTCTACCTGCAATGTACACGCGCCGGCGCGCGCGGCCACCAAAGTGGTCGACGAGTTGAAGTCATTCGCGGGGGGTGTAGGGGCTGGGCGGCGTGTTCGGCGCGGTGAACCGGTCCACGCGGAAGGAGCGGGCCGTCTACGGCTTGCGGGTCAGTTCAAAGACGGCGTGCTCCCCGATGACCTTCCCCTTCTCCAAAGACCGCCACTCCTGAACGATGTGGTTGTTGTCCTTGATTGTCAGCGTCATCTCGCCCATGTAGGACTGTTCCGGCGAAGTGATGTTCGTGACGCTGTCGAGCTTGAAGTCGATCTTCCCGGGCTTGTCGGGGGCCGTGGCGCGAAGGCGGGGCTGATTTCCAATGGCGCAGTAGTGGGTCATCACCATGGTGGGGCCGTCCATGTGATAGATGTTGGTCATTTCGTGCTCGGCGCCGGGGAACATGATCTCGCGGACCACTGATCCGTTGGATGAGACCTTGTAAACAGCCGCGACTTCGTCCACACCCTTCTCGTTCTTCATGGTCCAGGTGCCGTCGAGCACCTTGACTTGGTCGAAGAGATTGGCACGCTGGGCCGGGGTGGGGGTGTTTACAACGGGCGTTGAAGGTGTGCTCGAGCAGCCTGTCAGCAGGGTGGCGGCGGTGGCGAGCGTGGCGAGCGTGGCGAGCGTGGCGAGCGCGAGTGTTCTGGTCATGGGATGGGCTCCGGTTGGTGTATGGGGGCTGCAAGGATATCGCACGTGCTGGGGGCCCGCAACCTCCGGCGCACAGGGACGATCCGGAGTGTCGAGCAGGATTTTGAGAGCGCAGTGTGTGGTTCGGATGCAGCCAGGGCACTGGTTTCGACGTACGGACATGCTTGGGGTCGAAAGCCCGTTGAGATCGGCGACCACTTGAAGATGGACTCGCTCTATTGTTCCAGCGGAGGACCCATGCGTACATCCATCGTTCGACCTTTCGTTATCGTCGCCGCCTGCGGCGCTGCGTTCATCGTGAGCCCATGCATGGCCGAGCCGGTTGAGGTGGTGCACGCGATATTCGCGCAGGCACCCACCTCGCCCAAGTCGGCGGTGCCGGGCGGCATCATTGGTATCGCCGATGCTCGCTTTACGAACTTCAACAACAAGTTGTATCGAAGCCCCACATCCAGCCAGTGGCTGATCGTGCCCACCACCAATGCAACCCCGGCGTCGGCAGACCAGGTCTTGCTGATTGGCTCCGGGCTTACGAGCGCGGTCGTGGCCCGCGAAGGGACCACGCAGGTCGGGACCGGGCCGGGTGGGGCCGAGTTCCTGAACTTCAGCCTGCTCAGCGTGCCGCGGATGAACGATGCGGGCCAATGGGCTGTTGGTTACCGGCTCGCTGGCGGGGCCGCGTTTGACGACCGGCTGGTCACGTGGGATGGAGCGGCTTTTCAGGTGTTCAGGGGTGGCGACGGCATCCCGGCGCTGCCGGGACTTACCTACGCGGGCAGTTTCAACGGGGCCAACATTTCCAGTTCCGGCGCTGTCGGCTTTCTTGCATCGGAGAATGGGCTTTCCGCCACGACAGAGTCGGCCTTCGGCAACAGCGGTGGCGTTCAGTTGATTGATATTGAAGTGGCGGAGCCCTCCGGGCAGTCGGCGCCGACGCCGCAGCCGTGGGTAGATATCGACACCAACTCGTTCTATCAGGACGCCACCGGCATTCGGTACATCGCGCTGGGTGAAGTGGGGTTTGACCTCGCGGCGGACAAGGTGGTCGTGGTTGATGGAGTGGTGGTGCTGCAAGAGGGGAGCGTGGTCGCGGGCAGCGCGTTCACATCGCCCGTGAGCTCGGTGTCCTCTGATGGGGTGTGGATGGAGTCCAACGGGGACTGGTTCGCCCGCGGCGCGAATGCCGACGGCATTGATTGGGTGGTCCGCAACGGGGCGGTGATTGCGTACGAGGGGCAGGCGGTCACCCCGGACCTGCCGACGCTGCTCTGGGAGACCTTTCGTGATGTGAAAGGCGACAACGCCGGCAACTACGTTGTCAATGGCAACGCCGGCGGCGACACGCTCACCGATGATGTGCTGGTTGTGAATGGGACACGACTGGTTGCCCGCGAGAGCGACCCGGTGGACCTGGACGGCAACGGGCAGTTTGATGACAACCTGTTCGTCCACCTCATCCAGGACCGCGGTACGCTCAACAATGATGGGTACTTCTACTTCGCATCGCGCCTCAAGAGCACCGCGGCGGGCACAACCGGGGCCAACGGCAGCAACAACGCCTCGCTGCTGCGCGTGCGGGCGGTCACCGCACTCTGCGGCGACGCCGACTTTGACGGGGACGGCGACACGGGGACGGACCTGGACATCGAGGCGTTCTTCGCGTGCCTGGGCGGGGATTGCTGCGCGACCTGCGGGTCGGCGGACTTTGATGGGGATGGCGACACGGGAACGGACCTGGATATTGAAGCATTTTTCCGCGTTTTGGGCGGTGGAGATTGCTGAAAATCGGCGCGCGAACCCCCTCGCCCGGGGGGTGGCGGCTCGGTACACTGATCGCTCACACAGCGTGGTCTCGGAAAGGCCGCGCCCAACAGGAGGCATACCGATGAAACGGATTCAGGTGATGTTTGCGGTGGCGGTCTGTTCGCTGGGCGTCATGTCGATGGGCGCTTTCGCCCAGGACAAGCAACCGGACAAGAAGCCCGCGGATGCCGGCAAGCAGCCGGCCCATCCCGCCAAGGCAGACCCCAAGGCCGCCGCGCCGGCGGGCATGCCCAGCCAGGACGACATGATGAAGGCGATGATGGAGGCCGCGACGCCCGGCCCGCAGCACGAGTTGCTGTTGAAGGGTGTGGGCGAGTGGGCCGGCAAGGTGACGATGTACAACCCGATGGACGGGACGGCCACGACGAGCACCTGCACCACGCTGTGCACACCGATGATGGAAGGCCGCTTCGTCAAGTGCGAGACGAAGGGGATGATGGAGATGGGCGGCGGCATGCCCCCCATGAGTTTCGAGGGCTTTGGCGTCTATGGGTACAACAACACGACCAAGACATTCGAGTCGACCTGGATCGACAACATGGGCACCATGACCATGCACCTCACGGGCAAGGCATCGTCCGACGGCAAGACCATGGAATGGACTTCGGAAGAGTACATGTGCCCGATCATGCACCAGCTCACCACCATGCGCGAGGTTGAGCGGACCACGGGCGAGAACACCAAGGTAATGGAGATGTACGCGCCCGGCCCCGACGGCAAAGAGATGAAGGTCATGCAGATTGACTACACACGCAAGCCGGGCCAGGGCAAGGTGATCGGCGAGTCCAAGGGTGAGATCAAGAAGGCTGATCCGAAGAAGAACTAAGAAGGAAGAAGATCTCGGTTGAAAGAACAAAGCCGCGGCTGTTGCCGCGGCTTTTGTTCATTGACAGCGCTTCGACCCTTCGTATGCGACGCAGCAACGCGCTGGAACCCGGATCCCGGTGGCGCGTGGTGGATTGCCGGGTGCCGAACACTCCATGAACCGCACTTTGCGTGGTGATCCGGCTCAACCGCCTAAGATGCCGGCGGATTCGAAGTATGTGCCCGAATGAGTCGGCCCGTTGTTGCGCCGGCGGAAAGGGGACGTCATGCGTTCTCATGCTCTTTGGATGCTGGTGATTGCCGCGGTATGCGGGCCTGTGTTGGCCGGGGTACAGCCCGGTGGGCAGGTGACGAGGGGTGCAAGGAACGCGGAGGCGGAGAGAGAGCGATTGCTCAAGGCGACGCAGCTTCCAAAGAAGGCCGAGGAGGTGCGCGAGAAGGGCGTCCCTGAGGGCGAGATGAAGGAGGCCCTGGAGGCGGCGAAGGCCAAGGGCGTTGGCGCGGGTGAGATGGCGGACCTGACGGATGAGCAGTCCAAGGCCATTGACCAGCACGGGCGGATCGACAACTTCGGCTCTTTCGTGAAGTCAAAGCTCAACGAGGGGCTGCGGGGACGGGAGTTGGCCGCGGCCATTCGTGCCGAACACGCTAAGCGCGGCAAGGGTCCGAAGTCGAAGGCTGAAGGGGCCAAGGGCAACGACAAGGCAGGCAAGGGCGCGAAGCCCGCAAAGCCTGAGGTTGATAAGGACGGGAGCGCCCCAAAGGACGACAAGTCAAAGAAGCCCGAGAAGGACAAGGCCGAGAAGGCCAAGGGCAAGCCGGGCGGCAAGTGACCGCGCACTCATCCCAAACCCAGGAGCATCGACTATGAAACTGACTTATGCGCTGATCGCGGCGGCGGGGTTGTCTTTGGCCGGATGTGGTTCGGACGGATCGCCGGCGAGTGGGGGAGCGGAGGCGGCGGCGCCGGATCGCGTCGCGACCACTCCCGCGGCATCGTCGAAGGTGGAGAAGGCCGCATCGGTCGCGAGGGCGATCGAAGCAAGCCCGGACAACTCGGCGGAGATTCTGCGGCAGAACGGGATGACGGTTGAGCAGTTCGAGGACCTGATGTACGAGATCGCGGCCGATCCGAAGATGTCGGCGGAGTACAACGCGCGGGTTGGGCGGTAGCGGGCTACGGGATTGGCGCACGAGCGGGGGCGATGTCTGTGTGTACTTCGGCGCCGGCCTCGTACTCGGCCATGGCGCGGGCGAAGCGGGCTTCTCGCTGGGCGTTTCGCTCGTCCGCGGTCAAGCGGATTTCCGCTTCGACCTCTTCGATTGGTCCGCAGCACATCTCATCGACGTAGTCGTTGTTGTAGGCTTCGGCGATGGCGGGGAGGGACTCGGTGGCGGAGAGGTCGATGAGCGCGCTGATGATGTGACCATTGATGCCGGGGTCGTTGTAGCGTGCGTATGCCAGAATGCCGCTCAAAACGGCGACGACCCTGGGGCGGGCCGGCGGGTGATTAGTGGCGATTGCCAGAAGGGCATCGGTGAGGAACAGGCGGGCGCCGAAGGGCTCGCGCTGGTCGCGGAGGGCACGCGCGACAGGGTCTATGGCGGCCTCACCGAACAGGGCGAGCACGCCGGGGCAGTCCTCCAGCCAGCAGCTGTCGTTCTGGCGATCCATGCGCCGGATGAGCGCGACGAGCTCCGGGATGGCGTGCACTACCCCAAGGGCGGCCAAGGCGCGAAAGGCATGGACGGGGGCGTAACAGGACGGTTCGTCGCTGATGTTGACGACCGGGTCCCGTGCCAATCGGATGAGGTCGGGTGCGTGCGAGGGCGTGAGGCCCAGGGCCGAATAATCGAGCAACGGCGCATCTTTCCAGCCGAATTTGGAATTGGCCGCGGGGTCGCCAAGGGTGAGGAGTTGGTCGACTGGGGGCGGGTATGTGGGGATGGGCTTGGCCATGGCGCGGAGGGTAGGGCACAGGGGTGAGATGCCACAACCCTGACTTTCGGCGGGGCGATACTTGTCAAGTTGTCCCCGGGCTGCGGACGGGGCGCTAGTCCCCCTGGTCCAGCACCGCCATGAACGCCTCCTGCGGGATCGTCACGCTGCCCACGTTCTTCATCCGCTTCTTGCCTTCCTTCTGCTTTTCCAGCAGTTTGCGATTGCGGATCACGTTCTCCGCGAGCCCTCGTACGCGAGCGCGCCCATCGCGCGTTCTTCGGCCTCGTAACGGGCGAGGATCGGCGCGAGGCGGGCCGCGCGCGTTGCCCGGCGCTCTTCAGCGGAGAGCACGATCTCGCCCTCGACCTGGGCGAGCGAGCCGCAGCATTGCTCATCGACGAACCCGGCGTGGTAGGTGGCGGCGATGGCGGGGAGGGACTCGGCAGCCGAGAGTTCGATGAGCGAGCCGATGATGTGGCCGTTGAGGCCGGGGTCGGTGTAGCGGGCGTAGCCGAGCATTGATGTGAACTGGGCAACGACCGGGTCGCGCGCCCCCGAGTGCTTGAGGGCGATGCGTTCGAGGGCATCGCAGAGGTAGAGGCGGACGCCGAAGGGCTCGCGCTGGTCGCGCAGGGCCCGGACCAAGGGGTCAATGGCGCGTGGACCCATGCACGCGAACACAACGGGCATGTCTTCGAGCCCGTAATCGTCGTCATGGCGCACCATGCGGTGCATGAGGGAGACCAGCCTGGGGATGGCCTCGACAGCGCCGAGCACGCCGAGCGCCCGGCACGCGTGAATAGGCGCGTAGCAGGCCGGTTCGTCGGCCACATCGAACAAGGGGTCGTGGGCCATGCGGAGGAGGTCGTGCGCGTGCTCGGGTGCGATGCCACGCTGAACGTAGTCGGCGAGCGGCACGTTGGTCCAAGGGCCTTCGTCTTGGCCGCCGGGGCGGCCGAGGCTGAGGAGCGAGTCCAGCGGGGGCGCGTAGGACAATGGCTTGCTCATGCGCGGAGGGTAGCAAGGGCGGCGGCCGCTCAAAGAGGGAGGGAACGGGGTGGGAAAACTGTTGGAGTTGAGCGCGGCGGCGCGTGCGTGACTCGTGCGCGAGCGATGGGGCGCTTCATGATCGCCCTCACCACGCTCGCTCAAGCCGTCTTGCGCTGGGCGCCGTTGCCCGGGCCCAGGCCCTCGATCACGACCTGACGGAGCGTGGTGGCATCGCCGAAGCGGCGGATGGCATCGAGAATCTCCAGGCCCACCAGGCGTCCCTGTTCGTCGTAGTCGGCGGCGATTCCCTCCGCCAGGCGCTTGCTCGTGGCGGGCACATCGCGGAACGAGATGGTCAGGGCGTCAACTTCATGGTCGTAGGCGATGCGCATTGGTGTTCCCCGTTCAGGAATAGTAGGTGTACACGGTGACCACCACGATCTCTTCGGGCTCATCGACGAAGATTGGCCGCACGGTCTTGATGGTGTAGGGGCGACCGTGCCAGAACCCGTCGAAACCGAACTCCTTGGAGCATTCCAGTTTATTGAGCTCCGCCGCTCTCCACTCCGAGGTCCGGATCGCACCTTCGACCTCATCGGCCGTGAAGCCGCGGATGATCACGTAGCCCAGCGCATGTGCCGAGAGGCGGATCGGTTTTGGAGCTGCCTCCGACCCGGTCAAGTCAATCCCCCTGGTCCAGCACCGCCATGAACGCCTCCTGCGGGATCGTCACGCTGCCCACGTTCTTCATCCGCTTCTTGCCTTCCTTCTGCTTCTCCAGCAGCTTGCGCTTGCGGGAGACGTCGCCCCCGTAGCACTTGGCCAGGACGTTCTTTCGGAAGGCCTTGATGGTCTCGCGGGCGATGACCTTGCCGCCGATGGCGGCCTGGATGGGGATCTCGAACTGGTGACGGGGGATCTGCTCGCGGAGCTTGGAGACCAGGCCGCGCCCGCGGTACTCGGCGCGTTCGCGGTGGACGATGATGGCCAAGGCTTCCACCGGGTCGCCGTTGATGAGGATGTCGAGCTTGACAAGCTTGTCGGCGCGGTAGCCGGTGACCTCGTAGTCCATCGTGCCGTAGCCGCTGGTGAGGCCCTTCATCTTGTCGAAGAAGTCGTAAATGATCTCGGCGAGGGGAATCTCAAACTGGATCATCTCGCGAGACCCGGAGACAAAGGTCTGGGACTTGTAGACGCCCCGCCGGTCCAGGCAAAGCTTCATGATGTCGCCGATGTACTCCTTGGGGAGCATGATCTCAACGCGGCAGATGGGCTCCAGCACTTCTTCGATGTGGCCGGGGTCGGGCAGGTCGGCGGGGTTGTGGACCTCGAGGAGTTGCATGTTGGGGGCCACCCGCTTGCGCAGTTCGTCAGCATCGGGGATCGCGTCGTAATCCACGGGCTTCAACACCTGGCCGTTGGCCCCGGTGATGGTGTCCTTGCTCTTGATGAGCACAAGGTAAGAGACGGTGGGGGCGGTCTGGACGATTTCGACGCCCCCCTCGCGCTCCAACCGTTCCTGGACGATGTCCATGTGGAGCAGGCCGAGGAAGCCGCAGCGGTAGCCGAAGCCCAGGGCCTCGGAGTGGACGGGCTGGAAGGTGAAGGATGAGTCATTCAGTGAAAGTTTCTCGACGGCGTCCCGGAGCATCTCAAAGTCCGAGCCCTTGCCCTCTTCGGAGGTGGCCGGATAAAAGTCGCAGAACACCATTTGGCGCGGCGGCTTGTATCCAGGAAGGGCCAGTGTGGCGGGGTCCTGCTCCAGGGTGACGGTGTCGCCGATGCGGACATCTTTCAACGTGCGGATGGCCGCGACGAGGTAGCCCGTCTCGCCGGGTCCGATGGAGGGCACCCGGAAGGGCTTGGGGTTCATCTTGCCGATGTCGGAGACCTGGAAGGTGCGCCCGATGCCCACCATGCGGATCTTGTCGCCGACCTTGAGGGAGCCGTCGAAGACTCGGACGTAGACGATGACGCCGCGGTAGTCGTCGTAGACAGCGTCGAAGATGAGGGCCCGTAGTTGTCGCATTACCGGGGCGCGGGGGGCGGGGAGTTTCTCGCAGATCGAGGCGAGGAGTTCCTTAATGCCTTGGCCGGTCTTGGCGGAAACCAGGAGGCAGTCTTCGGCCTTGAAGCCCAGCGTCTGCTCGATTTCGTCGGCCACCTCGTCGGGGCGCGCTGAGGGAAGGTCGATCTTGTTGATGACCGGGATGATCGTGAGGTCTTCGTTGATGGCCAGGTAGGCGTTGACGAGCGTCTGGGCCTGCACTCCCTGGGTGGCGTCGACCACCAGGATGGCCCCTTCGCAGGCCTTGAGGGCTCGGCTGACTTCATAGTTGAAGTCGACGTGCCCCGGGGTATCGATGAAGTTGAGCATGAAGAGCTGGGTGCCGTGGGTGCTGACAGCCTCGCCCCCGGTGCCGGCGGCCTCTCCATGTGCGGCGTCGGACTCCAGTTCATCGGACTTGTCGCCGGGGGTGTGGTGGTGCATTACCGTGACGGCGGAGGCCTTGATGGTGATGCCGCGCTCACGCTCGATATCCATGGAGTCCAGGATCTGTTCCTTGGCTTCCCGGGCGGAAACGGCGTTGGTGGCCTGCAGCAGACGGTCGGCGAGTGTGGACTTGCCGTGGTCGATGTGGGCGATGATGGAGAAGTTGCGGATGTGTGGGGAGGAATCGGGCATTGCGGGGGATGGTAGGGAGGTGATGCGATGAAACGCTGAAACGGTGAGGGCGCGATGACGCATGGGGCCCACGAGAGGGTTCGTCTCACCTCGTTCGGTGCTCGTTACGAGCAACGCCGTGCTACAGCTTGACGGCGATCAGCTCATACACGGGCGGCGTCTGGATGAAGGTGGCGGGGTCGTTCGAGGCCTCGGCCCAGGCACGGTCGAAGGCCTGCTGGTCTTCGACGGTGATGTAGCCGGTCTCGACGAGCTTGGGCACGAAGGTCTGCCAGAAGGAGTTGGGCCAGTGCCAAAGCATGCTGCCGGGGCGGGCGATCCGCTGGACGACGTCGATGTGTTCGATGCGGAAGCCGTGCTTCAGGAATATGCCGGGGAGACGGCCCATGATGTCGGTATCCCCGCCGCGGGTGCGCCAGCTCGCCGCGACGGCGTTAATGACCTTGGTGAACGCCTCGCGGCGTGGTGCGAGGGTCAGCGACCGCTCGTAGTTGAAGTAGTCCTGCACGGCGACAACGCCGCCCGGCTTGAGGAGGCGTGAGAGGCCCCGGACCACGGCCTGCGGGTCGGACAGGAAGCAGAACACCCAGCGTGCGTAGGCGGCGTCGATGGAGTTCTCTTCGCCGGGAATAACGGATTCAAGGTCTTGGACATCGCCGAGCACGCGTTCGATGTGCAGGTGCTTGCGCGATAGCGCCTGGTCGTGGAGTTGCTTCAGGAATGTGGCAGACTCGTCGACCGCGATGATGCGCCCAGTGGGGCCGACGATCTGGGCAAGGTCCAGCGTGGCGTGGCCGGGGCCGCAGCCAAGGTCGAGCACGACCTGGCCGGGCTGGATTCTGGCTCGCTCCCAGAGCAGGTGGGCGCTGGCGGACCAGAGGCGGTGCTGAAGGCCCAGGCGGACGGACTCATCGGAGCTGGTGCCGAGCACGTAATCCTCACCATTGGTGGGCTGCGGGGGGGTCTTCAGCGGCATGGTGGGCAAGCGTAGGCGTTGGTTGGGACGCAGCGAGGTCGGTTCTCGACGCCTTGGAAGCCGAATGAACGTGCGGCGGAGGAAGCGCTGGTACAGTTGGGCTTGACGACCGGGGTACCAGGAACATCTCGCGGAAGGATGGTGTTGGGTTGGGGCTGGGGGCGTGCGGCGTCGGTGGTGAAGTCGTTTCACCCCGCCTCGCTTCCCTTGCTCTCGCGCCGGTCGTACGCCCTGGAACTCACGGCGACTTTCTTCTTTGCGATGACCCTGGCGGCGATCGAAGGCGGGGTCATTTCGGTGTTCACGAAGCAGACGTTCGCCGGGATCGTCAAGGAGGGCCGGCTGAACGCGCTGGTGGCGGTTCTGGGGGCCACCGCGGAGCTGGCGAACATCCTGAGCTTTGTCTGGGGCTCGCTCGCGCAGGGCAAGGCGAAGGTTGCGTTCGTCAATGGGCTGCAGGTGACGGTGATCGTGCTGGTGGGCGCGATCGCAATGCTGCCGCAGACGCCCGTTGGGCTGTACCTGCTCACCATCATTGTGATTGCGGCGCGGAGCTGCTGGTCGGGGATTATCACGCTCCGCCCGACGATCTGGCGGGCCAACTACCCGCAGGAATCGCGGGCGCAGATCGTGGGGCGGTTTTCAACAGTGCAAATGCTGGTAGTCGCGTCGGTTGGGATGGGGCTGGGGTACATCCTGGACCACACCGAGAATGGTTACCGCGTGGCGGTGCCGGTCTTGGGCCTGGCGGGTCTGGCCGCGGTAGCGGCGTATGGCAAGCTCCGCGTGCGCCACGAGACCGGGCTGTTGCGGCGCGAGCGCGATGGCGGCGGCGCGGTGATGAAGCCGTGGATGGGGCCGGTGGTGATGTGGCGCGTCCTGCACAAAGATGCGAGGTACGCGCAGTTCATGATGGCCATGTTCATCCTGGGCTTTGGGAACCTGATGGTGACGCCGGTGCTGGTGATCACGCTGCGCGAGCGGTTCGACCTGTCGTACCTGCCCAGCATCCTCATCACCAGTTCGATCCCGGCGCTGATCATGCCGCTGGCGATCCCCGCGTGGGCGAGGTTCCTGGACCGGGCCCACGTCGTGCAGTTCCGGTCGATCCACAGCTGGGTATTCGTGCTCGCGGGCGCGGTCCTGCTCCTGGGGGCGGTTACGCGCCGGGTGGAGTTCCTGTACGCCGGGGCGGTGATCCAGGGGGTTGCGTTTGGCGGGGGCACCCTGGCCTGGAACCTCGGGCACGTGGACTTCGCGCCCCCCAGCGAGACGTCCCAGTACATGGCAACGCACGTCACGCTCAACGGGCTGCGGGGACTGATCGCGCCGCTGGTGGCGGTGGCGCTGTACGAGTCCGTCAAGCACGCCGGCGGGGATGCCCCGGTCTTCTGCTTTTCGGTGTCACTCGGGGTGAGTGTGGTGGGGGCGATGGGGTTTGTGGTCCTCAAGAGGGCGATGGCGGGCGTGACGGGACGGGTCAGCCGCAGGGTGGATGTGCCCGCGGTTGACAAGCCGAGGTTGAAGTGAAGCGGCGGCCGGCCAGGAGCGACCGTATTCTTTGGGCATGCAACCCATCGACCTGCGCAGCGACACCGTGACCCGTCCCACGCCCGACATGCTCCGGGCCATGACCAAGGCCGAGCTTGGCGACGATGTGCTCGGCGACGACCCGACCGTGATCGCTCTGCAGGAGAAGTTTGCCGCCCTCTTGGGAAAGGCCGCGGCGTGCTTTGTGCCGTCGGGAACCATGGCCAACCAGACGTCGATCAGGGCGCAGACCGAGCCGGGGGACGAGGTGATCGCGCACGCCGACAGCCACATCATCCACTATGAGACGGGCGCGCCGGCGGCCTTGTCGGGGTGCATGATCTCGCCGCTGCGGGGTGAGCGCGGGCAGTTTGATGCGGAGGACGTCGAGCACGCGGCCCGCCCGGCGAGCGTGCACGCCCCGGCGAGCCGGTTGCTGGTGGTCGAGAACACCCAGAACCGTGGCGGTGGATCGGTGTGGTCCCTGGACCGCGTGGCGCGGGTGACGGCCAAGGGCAGGGCGCTGGGGCTGCGGCTGCACCTGGACGGGGCCCGGCTCTGGAACGCCGGCGTCGCCACGGGTTTGAAGCCGGCGCAGTACGCCGCCCACTTTGACACGGTGTCGTGCTGTTTTTCCAAGGGGCTGGGGGCCCCGGTCGGCTCGGCGGTGGCGGGAGATGTCGAGACGATCAGGCGGGTGCACCGGTTCCGCAAGATGTTCGGCGGGGCGATGCGCCAGGCCGGGGTCCTGGCGGCGGCGGCCCTGTACGCGATGGAGCACCACGTCGAGCGGTTGGCCGAAGACCACGACAACGCCCGCCGGCTGGGCGAGGGCATCGCCAACATCCCGGGGTTGTCGCTCGAGCCGTCACAGGCCCGCGCCCCTGGGATTGAAACGAACATTGTGTTCTTTGATGTCTCCCCCGAACTTGGCCTGACGGCGGCCGATCTCTGCAAGCGGCTCAAGGCGGCGGGGGTGCTGATGTTGCCGCCCGGCCCGCGTCGGATCAGGGCGGTAACGCACCTGGACGTGAGCCGGGAGATGATCGATCGTGCGCTGGTCGCGATCAAGCAGGCGGTGGGCGTGGTCCGGGCGTAGCACCGACGGCCGGCGTTACCGGCGCTTCACCTTGACGCTCATCGTCTGGGTGCTCTTGATCGTCTGGCCGTCCTGAACCTGCTCTGTGGAGAGCCGCTGGTTGGTTTCCATGGACTTGAGCATGCCCACCTCGGTGTCCCAATGGGCGATGCCGGTGAGTGTTGAGTCCTTGATGGCGACCTGTGGAAGCCCGGTGGCCGCGCTGGGGTCGAGGGTGACGGTGCCGGTAATCTCAATCTCGGCGTCGGCTCCCTTGTGACGCTTGAGCGTGTGGGTGGTGGCGATGTTCATGGTGCCCATAGGGGCCTGCATGGAATCCTTGTTGTGCCACGACTCGCCGACCGCAACCATTCCAGGGCTCTTATTCAGGCTGGTGATGGGGCCCACGAGGTTCTTGATGCCGTCTGCGCCGGTGAACTGGGCCGCGACGTGGGCGGGGAGGTTTCCTCCGCCGGTGACACTCGAGATGTTCCCGTCCCTGTCCATCTTGATGGTGAGCGTCAGTCCGATGATCGGTTTGAGCATGTCGTGGATGGCCGCCTGGCTGTCGTCGGCGGGACGGGGCTTGGCGCCGTCAAACTCGATGCCGCCGAGCATCCCTCCGCTGCTGAGTTTCAACGATTCGTAAACCAGTTCAAGCGTGGAGCCGGATTCGGGGCTGGTATCCTTGACGCGCAGGAGCAGCCCGATCTCCTGGGTGATCTTCTGGACCTGCTCCGCCGCGGTGGAGTTGATTTCCAGTTCCATCATGTACCTGATCTCTTGCCCGGGCGTGAAGCGCGGGCGAAGGTTCACCTTCGCGGAGGAGCCCTCGCCGGCGGGCTGAAAGGCGGCGTGGGCGCCGGGAACGGGCGAACAGAGGAATGTGGCCGCGACGAGCAGCGCGCCGATTCTGTTGTGGTTCATGCTGGATCTCCGGGCCCGCCCGAGGCGAGCCCCATAGCGTACCGGGGTCAGGGCGGGCAGGTTGCAACTGATTGGACGGCGGCCCCGGGGCTGGGTTCCCGGCGGGCGGATGGCGGCCCGGGAATCAGGTGCCGCTTAGGGCTTCTTGCGGTCGGCGGCAATGCTGGGCCGGATCACCTCGTTGTGGGCAACGCTGCGGGCCAGTTGCACGAGGGAGGCGCGGAGTTCGTCGTTGATGTTGATGAACTTGAGGCCGATCTCGCTCTTGAACAGCCCGACGCGCTTGACCCAACTGACGCGGGCGTAGACCGGGATCGGTTTATCCAGGGCCTGGAGCATCAACTGGACTTCACGTCCCTCGGGCGGGGGCTTGATGCCGCTGGCGCGGACCCGCATCCCCGATGCTGATAAGTCCAGGACCAGCCCGAGGCTGCACTCGATTTCCTGGAGCTGGACACGACCGTGCTTACGCTGGTTGGGACCCGTGTCACCGCGGATCGGATTAGAGGTACTGTCGAATCCCACATGGGGCATATCGGACCGTTAGGAACGCGTCTTGAGGGGTCGGCGATGGAGGCGGGCGATGGTGACTCGCAGAGCGCCTGGGGACTTGCTGATGTCTGATAACCGGTTTCCAACACGCCCTCTGGTACCCCACAGCGTGCCCGGCACCGCCGAGGCAGCCGCCCGCCGTTTCTACGAGGTCATGCGGCTGCGGCGGAGCGTGCGCACGTTCTCGGCAGCACCTGTGAGCGAGGAAGCGATCCGGTGGATCATTGCCGCGGCGGGAAGTGCACCCTCCGGGGCCAACAAACAACCCTGGCGGTTTGTCGCCGTTGATGACCCGGGCATCAAGCGGGCGATACGGGAAGCCGCGGAGCGCGAGGAGCGGGAGTTCTACGCTCGCCGGGCGCCCGAGGAATGGCTGGCCGACCTGGCCCCGCTGGGGACGGATTCTGACAAGGCGTTCCTCGAGGTGGCGCCGTGGCTCATCGTGGTGTTCAAGACCATGAAGGCCGACCCCGACGAGGGCGGGCGGGTAGGGCAGGTGTATTACGTGAACGAGTCGGTGGGCATCGCCGTGGGGATGCTGCTCGCGGCGGTGCACCACGCGGGCCTTGTGGCACTTACCCACACCCCCAGCCCGATGGGGTTCCTGGGCAACGTCCTCAAGCGACCGGAGCACGAGCGGCCGTTCCTCCTGATCCCGGTCGGGTACCCGGCGGAAGGGTGCATGGTGCCTGATATCCAGCGCAAGCCGGTCGAGCAGATCATGGTAAAGAACCTCGGCCCTGCCTAGTTGGGAACGATCCGGACGAGCGTGAAGCCCGAGTCAGCGACGGCCGTGGCCAGGTCGCTGGGCGACGGTCGTGCCTCTCCCCCGAGGCTCAGGCTGTCCTTTCCGCTGCTGAGATCAACACAAACCTTCTGGACACCGGGAAGGCGGGCAAGCTGCTTGTCGATGCTGCTGGCGCACAGCGGACAGGAAAGGCCGTTGACGTAGAGCGTGGCGGAATCCGCCACGAGAGGTTCATTGCTCAGGAGGGCCATGTCCCCGGCGGGCGCTGCCTGCTGCGATGTGCATGCGGTGACGATTCCAAAGATCAGCGAGAGCGCGAGAACGACAGGGGATCGGACGGGCATGGGGCTCATCTTTCGTAGGATCGGGGAAGCCGGGAACGTATCTACGCAGATCGTACGGAGGTCGGCGGGCACGGGGCCCTTGGCGGGAAGTTCGAAGGCCGCGGCTCCCCTTACGCGGCTGACCCCATGTCCTTGAGGAAGCGGTCGGCCTCGCGGATCGAGGCCTCCATCTCCAGGATGAGCTCGGCGATTTCGGCTTCCACTTCGGTAACGCTGCCGCGCAGGGCGGCCACGGCTTGGGCGTTGAGGTTGTGCTTTAAGGAGAGGACCTGATCGCGGAAGGCGGCGAGGACCGGGTCCATGGTGGCCTCGGCGCGCTTCATGGCCGCGAGCATTTCGTCGTAGCGGGCGCGGGTTTCACGGAGTTGGCGGCGGCTGTTCTGGCGGAGTTGCTCGCTCGAATACTCCTTGAGTTCCTTCTCCCATTCGGAGAACAGGTCCTTGCCTACCGACTCCACATCGTCGATGCGGTCTCGCACATCTTCCGCGCGTACTTCGCTCTCCTCAAACTCGGACTTGGCCTTGTCATAGGCCTTCCGCAGGTCACCGCCATCGTGGTTGACCAAGTCGCTGAAACGCTCCAGGGCATCGGAGAACTGCTCTTTGGCCTCTTCCTGGTCGGTCCGGGCTGCCTTGACACGTTGAACGAGGAGGTCGCGCTTCTCCTTGCCGAACATCTCCATCGTCTTGTAGTAGGTGCCCTGACAGCCCAAGGGTGAGAGGAGGGCGCAGGGCGCGGCCAGCAACAGTGTGAACAGTGTGATCAGCGGCTTGGGGGCCATGGATGTGCCTCTGTGCGGGCCATGTCGGACCCCCACAGCGTATCCCCCGATGGCGAGGGAGGGCGAGGGCCGCTGCGCGCGGGCGGTCCATGCGATACGGTTTCTCTCTGACTTCCGCGCGGTGCTCGACGCGACCAACCCACCCCAACCCCTCCCTCGGGGATGGGGCCGAGCCCGACTTCCAGTGTGAGCCCGTATGACACAAAAAAAGGCGGCCTCCAAGCCAATGGGGGCCGCCCTTGCGTGAGTTCTCGCATCGGAAGGGGCAATCAGAAAATAATCTGGGCTTGAATGCGGAGCGCGACCTGGCCTTCCTCTGTATCGGCAAGGAGGTTGGAGCCGGTGCTCGCGGGGACGATGCCCGCGGATGCTTGTGCGTCCAGGTAATAGAGCACGTCGGCGGAGAGCTGGAAGGCATGACTGGTGGGCGACACGTAGTAGTTCACGCCGGCGGTGATGGTGTTGAAGGAGTCGGCGCCACCGGTGTCGTCGGGGACGACGGCGTCAAACCGCCCAAAGAACTCGACTTGGTCGCTCGCGAAGACGCCCGCCTGGGCGATGAAGCCGAAGTCGTCGGCATCCGCCGCGGGGGTTTCCATGTTCCTCCAGACTCCGGCGACGAACGCGTTCCAGCCGTTGCCCTCGATAGAGATGTCGGCGGTTGCCTGGATGATGTCTACATCCGCCGCCCCCCCGCCCGTCTCGCCGGAGGATTGGTAGTGAATGGCGGCGCCGGCCAGTCCCGCGTAGCCGCTGCCGCGGAACGACGTAAAGTCATCGAATCGCTTCACGTCTTCGGTGCCCCAGAACCAATCGGCGCGGATGGTGCCGGCGATATCGGCCTCCTTTGCCGAGTCAAAGTCGGTGTTGACAGTGGCGAGGCCGTCGGAGAGATCGCCCGCCACTCGGAACTGACCCCGGGCGTACCCCAGCCCGACGCCCTGGGAGCGTTCCTGGGTGAATACGGCATTCACCGTGGATCGCTCGACCGCAAGCTGGTAGTGATCGCCCACCAGTTCTTCGCGCAGGAGCGGAACCTTGTACTGGCCCCAGCGGACAAACATCCCGTTGTCGAACTTGTAGCGCCCCTCCGCGTCGAGGAGAGTGAACGTGCCGCTGGAACGGCTGAAGTCACCTTGGAGGGAATAGGACAGGTTCTTGTCCCAGACGGTGCCGGACACGCGGAGCCGGGTCCGACGGACTTGAAAACCGCTGGTGAAGTCCTCGGGATCGCCGGCGGCTTCATCGCGGATGTTCACCAGATAGCGCGTCTGGAGAGTGCCGCCGATGTTCATCGTGTTGGCCTCACCATCCCCGATGAAGAACTTGCCCTTCTCCCAACCGCCGCCCGCGGCCGCCGCGAGGAGGCTGGTGCGCGACGATGCATCCGCCAGCAACTCGGCCTCGTAGGCGCGGGCGGCCGAGAGGTCGTCCACTTGTGCGAGCGTGCAGGGGGCGAGGAGCACACCCGCGGTCACCCCTGCGATGCGTGTCGTAGGACGGAATCTGTTCATCAACGGCTCCTATGTTTGGTGGACTGAACATTATACTGGACCTGATCAATCGGGGAACCCACCGCGAGTGCCCCACAGGAAGTCACTGTTTGAGCACACACCCGCCGCCGTGGGTTGGTATGGCGCTAAGGCTTGCGGAAGACTTTACCAAGAATCAGCACCTGGTTGGGATGGACCTGTCCACCGCGGTGGACAGGTGTGAAGCGTACCCGGCGCCGCGCCCGGAGGTCGCCCCGCTTATGCCGCAACGCTGAGCAGGCACTCGCGTACGGCGAAGAAGTGCAGGGCGCTGCCGGCGACCACGGAGAGGTGCCAGAGCGCGTGCGAGTATCGGACCCGCCCGTACCACCGGCGGGCGTAAAAACAAACGCCCCCGGTGTAGACGGCCCCACCCCCGCCCAGGAGCGCCAGGGCGGTGTCCGGTGTGCGCTCCACCACCGGGAAGAGCGAGAAGAAGGCGAGCCACCCCATGATGATGTACAACGCGGTGGAGAACCGCTCGTAGCGAATCCCGAAGCGCAGCTTGAATGCAACCCCCCCCATGGCAAGGGCCCAGATGGCGGTCACAAGCACCCAGCCCCAGGTGCCGCGGAGCGAAGTAAGGCAGAACGCGCTGTAGGTGCCGGCGATGAGCAGGTAGATGCAGATGTGGTCGAGGATGAGGCGGCGGTTTTCGCCGGGCTTGCCCTCGTGCAGGTGGTAATAGGTCGAGGCGGTGAAGAGCAGGATGAGGGAAGCGGAGTAGACGCTGCACCCCGCGATGTGCCCGGCATCGCCGATTCTGCTGGCAAGCACTACCAGGATCGGGGCGCCGATCAGGCTGAGGATAAGGCCCAACGCATGGGTGATGCAGTTGGCGGCGCTCTCGGTTACAAGTCGCGATCGCAAGCCCGGGGTTGTGCCGGCGGACAACATACAGGGAAGTGTGCGCCGTCCGGAGCAGACTTCCACCCCGGTCGTCCCCCTGCTGCGGTTTTTTCCAACCCCCGGCGCGCCCTCCCGGGCCACCGGGGGATGGGGCGCAGGGAGAAGCACACGAGCCGCTTCGGGCTGTGATGACGCACGGGGTGTGGAAAATCGGGCGGGTCTGTGCGCAGGAACGGCACTGGAATGCGCCCACCAACCGGCCATTCCAGGAGCGCCATAACATGAGCGTTTCCTTCATGACCGAGGAGCGGAGCGGTAGAACGGGGGCTCTATGCCTGGGTTGCGCGGCGTCATTAGTCGGATCGACCGGCGCATCTCCGGTTGGATGCGATCGCACGGGGCGATGCTCCTGCGAGCGTCCCTTGCAGTCGTCTTTATCTGGTTCGGGCTTCTCAAGCCGCTCGGTGCCAGCCCGGCCAACGAGATCGTGGCCCGCACGGTCTACTGGGTAGACCCGGACTGGTTCATTCCATTCCTGGGGTGGTGGGAGGTGGCCATCGGGGTTGGTCTGCTCGTCCGACCCCTGATCCGTTTGGCCATACTGCTCCTGTTCCTGCAGATGCCGGGGACTCTGTTGCCCCTCCTGCTTCTCCCCGAAGTGTGCTTCACCCACGTTCCTTGGGCGCCGACGCTGGAGGGCCAGTACATCATCAAGAACCTGGTGCTGATCAGCGCGGCGATCGTGGTGGGGGGGACGGTCCGGGAGAACTCAAGGGGCGGGCCAGTGACCCGGTGATGACCAGGTCACCGCGCCGAGGACGGGGCGGAGCGGAACCGGGCATGGCGGTCGCGATGGGCGGAGCCGGTTGCATCCGCCCCGGGGGGTTCCCGTACAACCACTGGATCGGGCTGCCTGTTCGGCCTGTGGAGTGAACGGGCGGGTCAGTTGCGGTCGGAGGAGTGTGTGGTTGTGCCGACGGATGTGAAGAGTTATCGAGTATTCGTGTCGGTGCCGGGCGGGATGGAAGCCGAGCGGCGCGCCGTGCGCGAGGCGACGGTGGCGTTCAGCGAGTCGCAGGGGCTTGCCAAAGGCGCGATGTTTGTGACGGTTGGGGGCGAAGTCACTCCCGGGGGTGTTGCACTCCCGCAGGCCCTGACCAACGAGCTGGTGCGTGAATCCGACTTCTTCATGTTGCTGCTCCACGACAGGTGGCGCATGAGGGGCGAACAGGACGCGGCGGGTGGCCGCGCGAGCGACCCGGAGGAAGAGTTTGAGCTGGCCACCGAGTGTCTCGATAGGGCCGATAGCCCGATGCGTCAGATCGCGGTGCTGTTCCGGGCCGTTGCCCCGGAGCAGGAACGGGAAGCCAAATTCCACCTCAAGCAGGTGCTGGACTTCAAGAGAAACCTACCCGGTCAGGCGAATGTGTTGTCGGAGACATTCAACGACCTGTCCGGGCTGCGCGATGGGGTGCGAAGCGTTCTCGCGACATGGGTCCGGGGCCTTGAGCCGGAGCGAGGGACCAGGCCGGGAGTCAAGCCGCGCGTGGCGGCCGAGCAGAAGACCGGGTATCCGCTGGCCCTGGATGAGTCCGGAGTGGCGCCTGCCATCGCGCGGGCCGAACTGCTCGAAGAGGCCAAGCGCCTGGCCGACAGCGGACGGACGGCGGGAGCCGAAGCCTGCTTCGCCCTGGCGGTGGCCCGCGGCGACGACCCGGGAGCGTTCATCGAGTACGGCCGGTTCCTGCGTCGCGTCGGCCGGCCCGTGCAGGCCGGGGAAATGTTCGAACGGGCGATCAAGTATGCGGCCCAGACCGACGACCCTGCGACGCTGGCGAGCGCCTACTCCAACATGGGTCTCTTGCTCCAGGTCCGGGGCGACCTCGCCAACGCTGAGCAGATGCACCGCAAGGCCCTGGAAATCACCAGAATGCGGGGTGATCAACAGGGCGTGGCGGGCGCGTACAGCAACATCGGGTCGATCCTCAAGGCGCGGGGCGACCTGCCGAAGGCCGAGGTCATGCTGCGCAAGGCCCTCGCGATCGAAGAGAAGAACGGGCGGATGCGGGGCATCGCCAACCAGTACTGCAACCTGGGGCTCATCTCGCGGCGGCTGGGCGACCTGACCCGGGCCGAGGACATGCTGCGCCGGGCGCTCGCGATCGACGAAAAGCTGGGCCGGTTTGAGTCCATGGCGAACCAGTATGGGAACATCGGGCTGGTGCTCAAGGCCCGCGGCAATCTGGACGACGCCGAGGTCATGCTCCGCAAGGCGCTGGCGATTAACGAGAACCTCGGGCGGCTGGAGGGTATGGCGAGCGATTACGGGAACCTCGGACTCATCTTTCAGGCCCGTGGTCAACTGGCGGAGGCCGAGCGGATGCACCTGACCTCGCTGGCGATGGAGGAGCAGGTCGGGCGGCTGGAGGGGATGGCGCGCACGCACCACAGCCTCGGTCAGATCGCGCACTCAAGGCACGAGCAGCAGAGGGCCCGTGAGCACTGGACGCGGGCACGCGACCTGTTTGCGCAGATTGGGATGCCCATGGATGTGAGGATCATGGACGGCCTGCTCGCGGAACTCGGCGAGGAGCGGCACGGGCACGCTGGGAGTGATGCCGGTCGTGCGTAACCGGGGCGGGAGCGAGCTCAGCCGGCGAGCGAATCGCCGCCGGGCGGTATCACCTGGTGGTCCCTGCAAAGTCCACACCACGGAGCCCGCCGCGCGTCCAGCGGTAATAGCCCGTGACCAGGTCGAACCGCTGGCCGCTGCGGGTGGGCGGCTCAAAGCCGAGGATGCTGGGGTCGTAGTTGTACTGGGTCGGGAACACGCTGGAGGGGGTGTTGGGGCGGAACCCCGAGTTGGCAGTTTCGGTCTTCCGCAGGTGGGCCGAGCCATCCCAAAACATCACCGGAACCAGCGCGTCCGGGTATGCATAAAAGAGCGCCCGTTTTCCTTTGTGACGCGAATAGAACTCAAAGACCCCGACCTTGGCCCCGGGGAACGCGACTTCCGTGGCCTTGCGGCCGCCAAAGGGCTGTGCCCCGGCGTAGAACAGGTTGTGGTCGCCGTTGAACTGCTCGACGGTTTCGAGTCCGTCCTTGATCTGGTCCGCGCACCAGGCCTGGGGAATGAGCTGGTACGTGGAGCTGTACGGCCACATCTTGCCATACTCGGTGCCGCTGTCGTTTGGCAGTGGGCTAAGCACGCCCTTGGGGTTCTTCTGCCAGCCACGCACCACGCGGTCCTCAGGGCAGGCCATCGAGGCCTCCGGGAGCTTGGCGGTCAGGTAGTCGTTGAGCACGAGGTGGCTGTATTGCCGGTGCGGGAGCCGACCGTCGACCGGGCCGATATCGGGCCGGTCTGCGAGCCGCCGCAGAATATCCACCGCTTGGTACGCCGTTGCCTCGGCCCAGCCGCCGGCGTTGTTGAGGTCCGCATCACGGCTGAGGTTATCCCCCGGCCGCCAACTGAACGTGGCCATCTTGTCCTGGAAGTCGGCCCAGTAGCCCGCGTGCGCGACCCCAAGTTGCTTGAGTTGTGACAGGCAGATGGTGGTCCTTGCCGTCCGGCGCGCCTCGCCGAGCGAAGGTAGCAGGACGGAAATGAGGAGTGCAATGATGGCAATCACGACGAGCAGTTCAATCAGCGTGAAGCCCACACGGCGACGCGGGTGCGCGTAGAACATTGGTATACCCCTCCGGCGGGCCGCCCCGACAGGGCGGCAGATCCCGGGCTTGGCCGCGAGAATGCGACCGCTCATACTCTACATCGGGTTGGGGCAAAGCACCAGTGTGATATTTTGGTCTGGGCCGGCCTCTTTCGCCTCGGGTGGTGCGTCCGGGCCTATGTTCACGCTTCATTTACGCGGAATGGGTGGTTCTGGGCACCTTGGAGCGAGTGATGGGTTGGCGTGACTTCGCGATCGCCCCCCAGGCCGGTGAGGCTGGGATGCTGCTGCGGCGGGCACTGCTGGTTGTTTTCATTGCCGCGGCGGTGGTGCGCCTGTGGGCCATCGGGACGCTGCCGCTGGTTGTGACCAGCGATGGATATGACTACATCTACAACGGGGCCCTGCCGTTCTACAACGGCGAGGGTTTCAAGCTGGGGACATTCCGCACGCCCGGGTACCCGCTGGTGATCGCGTTGAGCTTCTTCATCTTCGGGGTGGCGCCGGTGGGAGTGCTGGTGCTGCAGCACCTGATGGGGTGCGCGACGGCTCTGATGGTCACAGGGATTGCCGGCCGGTATGTGCGACCCGTCTGGGCGATGATCCCGGGACTGTTCGCGGCACTGGACCCCACGCTGCTGGGCTTTGAGTGCACCTCCCAGACGGAGACAACCACGATCTTCCTGGTCGTGCTGAGCGCGTTCCTGGTGTTGCGGGCGCGTCCGAACCACCTTGGAATTGCGATGGCCCTTGGGCTGGCGATGGGCTTCTCGGCACTGGTGCGGCCGACGAATCAGGTCCTGGCGCCGTTCTTTGCCCTGGGGCTGGTGTTGCAGCCGCGGCTCCGCCTGCCGCGCCGGGCGACGCTGCTGACGATGGTGGTGGTGGGGTTCTCAGCGGTGACGGTACCGTGGATTGTGTACAACGTGCAGCGGGGCATTCCGGGGCTCGCGCGGGGCTTTGGGGGCGCCCTCTGGGTTTCGATGGTGCAGCAGGACCTACTGGACCGCGAGTACCTCCTGTCGCCCGAGGTGCGCGTGCTCTACGAACCGGTGGCGGCGGAGCGGGGCGCCTCGGATGCGATGTGGGCGTTTATCGCGAGCCCGACCCTGGGAAAAGAGGTGCAGAAACCCGAGAACAGGGACCTGCTGAAGAAGTGGGCGATCGCCAGCATCAAGAAAGACCCCGGGGCTTACCTGTCACGCGTGCCGTACTCGTTGGTGTGGCAACTGAACTACTTCCCCGAAGGCGGTTGGATTACGCAGAACCAGATCCGCTGGTTCATGTGGATGGTGTCGTGCGATGCCGCGGACATGAAGCGCGCAACGATTAATCTGCGGTTCACCGGCGAGAAGGCCGTGCAGCTCCAGGACCTTTCAATGTCCGGACGCGGTGGGGCCCTGCGCGAGTTCATGGGGTGGTGGGCCCTGCACTTGCCGGAGGGTGTTCCGCAGATACCCGTGTTCATCCTGGCGGTGTCGGCGGGCGTGCTTGCACTCAGGCGCAGGGACTGGCCGTTGGTGGGGGTTCTGCTGGCCACGGGCGCGCTCATGATGGTCCACGTTGTCATGGTGTTTCACCAGAGCCGGTACACCCTGCCCTCGTCCACAGTGTGGCTGGGGACGGCCGTGATCGTTCCCGGGGCGATCGCCCAGGTGCTTCGTGCCCGGTTCGCTGTCAGGGCGGGGAAAAGCGCCCGGCACGGCCCGGCCCTGGCCGGACAGGAGCGGGTGCTTGACCACGGGGCTGTCACCGCCGGGCGTGTGGGAAGTGGGCCGGCCGCATGAGGGTGCCCGTGCCCGTGAACGGTGATCGCACGTCGCGTGTCAGCGCCGATCCCGTCCACACCAACAACAGAAGGCCGAGCCAGTGACGATGCGGCAGGGCGATGATGCAGTCCGGTCGCGCTGGGTGCTGCCGGTCCACATGCTGGCGATCGTGCTGGTCCAGGGGACGAGCAACGCCGTCCTGTTCATGCTGCCGATCATCGCGCGCAAGCAGTTTGGCGCGCTGCCATGGGAAACGACGGTGGTCACGGCGGCCCCGCTGGTCTTGTTCGTGTTCTCGATCTTCTGGCACGACCTGCTGCACCGCATGTCCCTGGCGCGGTACCTGTTGTTGTACTGGGCGGTGGCGGCGCTGCCGCTGGGGCTGATGGCTGGGGTGTCGCACCTTTGGCAACTCATCGCGCTGCACATCATCGCGTCGTTGGGTGGTTCGGGGTGGATGCCGGTGGCGGGCGAGGTGCTGCGGCACGTGTACCCGCAGCGCTCGCGCGGCCGGGCCTATGGGATGATCACCTCCGCCATGTGGCTCGGGGGCGCGCTGGCAAGCTACGGGATCGGGGCATGGCTGAACATTGAACCGGACGCCTTTCGTGCGTACCTGCCGATCGCGGCGGTCCTTCAACTCATGGGGATCGGCATCCTGCTGCTGTTGTCACGCGCGACGGGGGCGTTCCAAGAGGGCGCGGCGGCTCCGGGCCGGCCGCTGGCCTGGTCAACCCTGCTGGCGCCGATCGTCAACATGCGCCAGGTCCTGAAGGCGGACCGGACATTCTACCGCTACGAAGCGGCGTTCATGACCTACGGCATCGGCTGGATGATCTGCTACGCACTGGTGCCGCTGCTGGTGACCGACAAGCTCAAAATGAACTACGAAGAGGTCGCCAACTCGACGCAGGTCGCGGTGCTGCTGGCGATGGTGGTGCTGCTGATTCCCGCCGGCTGGCTCATCGACCGGATAGGACCGTCGCGGACAAGCGGCCTTTCGTTCGCGCTGCTCACGGTGTACCCGATCGGGCTGGTGCTGGCCCGCAACCCCCTTGAGCTTGCGATCGTGAGCGGCGTGTACGGGGTGGCCGCCGCGGGCGTCAACGTGGGCTGGATGCTCGGACCGGTTTCGCTGGCGCCGACGGCGGCCCAGGTCCCGCAATACGTGGCAATCCACTCGACGCTGGTCGGGCTGCGGGGGACGCTCTTTCAGGGGTTGGGCGTACTGCTGTACACCGTGAGCGGGAGTTTCCTGTGGCCGCTGCTGGTCGCGGCAGTTTCATTTGCCTGGGCCGCGGTGCAGATGTGGAGATTGCACGGTCGGATTGCGGAAGCAAAGCGCAGCCAGATCGGCGCGCCAACTGGGGCAGGGGTTGATACGCTGGCCGGTCGAGGCGGGGTCGATGAGGTTGAAGGGGCCTGAGAGAGGAGCGCGCATGGCGGCCAGTAAGGGAGCGATGGGGTGGATGTTCATCGTCATGGCGGCGCTGCTTGCCGGCGGCGGGTACCTGCTGCGGTCAAGGGCCGTGGATGAGGCCGATATGAACCGCGGTCTGGGCCTGCTCGTCATGATCGGGGGCGGAGTGTTGCTTCTGATTGGGCTCGCGCACTTCATGAAGGGTGGCAAGAGCGCGGAGTGAAGTCACATGGGAGCCGGTCGAACGCGCCCGATGAAACGCCCGTTCGGAAGCCCGGCTCGCGCTCAGAGCCTTCCGTTCTCCCTCCGGACCTCTGTTTCGTATTCTTGATGAGCGCCAAACATCAAGGCGCAGGCGAACACAGAGTCACAGAGGAAGAGGCGGGTACGTGAAGCTACGCCACCGCCGCGACGACTCTCTTGGCCGCGTCGGTCAGGTCCGTTGCAGCCTGCATGGTGGGGATGTCAGAACGGGCACCATCCAGCAGCATCCGGCCGGCTTGGACGTTGGTCCCTTCGAGCCGGACGACCAGCGGTACCTTAAAGCCCAGCGACCCATCGGGGTTCTTGAACTTGCGGGCGGCGTTGATGATGCCCTGGGCGATGACATCGCAGCGCATGATGCCGCCGAAGATGTTGACGAGAACGCCCTTGACCTTGGGATCGCTGAGGATGATGTGGAAGGCCTCCGTCACGGCCTCTTCGGTGGCCCCGCCGCCGACATCGAGGAAGTTGGCCGGCTCGATGCCGCGCCCTTCGCCGTGGAGTTTGATGATGTCCATGGTGGCCATGGCGAGCCCCGCGCCGTTGACGAGGCAGCCGATGGAACCGTCCAGGGCGATGTAGGTCAGGCCGAACTTGCGGGCCTTGGCCTCGGCGGGGTTCTCTTCGCCTGGGTCGGCGAGCGCCTGGATGTCCTTGTGGCGGAAGAGGGCGTTTTCATCGAAAGAAAACTTGGCGTCAATGGCCAATAGAGAGGCATTGGGCATCGGGGATTGGGCATTGGGAGGGGCGGAAGGGGAATCGGCCGTGGTTAGAACAAGGGGGTTGATCTCGGCGAGCGTGCAGTCCTTCTCAACAAAGAGCCTGGCCAGGTTGGTCATGATGCCCACGGCCTGGTTGACCTGCTTACCGGTGAAGCCGAGCTCGAACGCAACCCGCCGGGCCTGGTGGGGCTGAAGGCCCAGGAGCGGGTGCAGCGGTTCCTTGATGATCGCCTCGGGCCGGTCATGCGCGACGGTCTCGATTTCAACCCCGCCCTCGCGCGATGCGATCAGCACGTTGCGCCTGGTAAGGCGGTCAGTGGTGATGGCCAGGTAATACTCTTTGGCGATGCCGACCGCTGCCCCGATCAGCAGCTTCGTGACTTCCAGCCCCTCCGCCCCGGTCTGGGGGCTGTGCATGCGATTGGTGAACATGAAGCGCGCCGCGGCTTCGGCCTCGGCAGCGCTGTTCACGAGCTTGACGAACCCAGCCTTGCCCCGCCCGCCGGCGTGGACCTGGGCCTTGACGACGGCGAGCGTCGACGGCTGACCGGCGGTGGCGGCCTTGTACGCCGCGGCCGCCTCTTCAATAGAGGTGATGACGTGGGCCGGGGGCGTGGGGATTCCGGCGTTGGCAAGGAGTTCGCGCGCCTGGTACTCGTAGATCTTCATGGGGCCATGGTAGCCAAACAAGAAAACGCACATGGCCGCGCGGAGCGTTGAGGCCTTTGGGGTGGGGTATCTGTAGGCTGAGCGGGCGAGCTGGCAGGAACGTTTCGCCGAGCGGCTGAGGCGGATTGACAGTCCACGATACAGTCACGAACCCGCCGCCGAACAGGCTCGTGGCCACACACCTTTATGCTCGGCTGGCGAATCGATGCTTCCGGCCACTTGGGCGCGGTCAAGTGCCTCTGGCATGAGCGTTGCAGATCTTCGGGGTGATCCCGCGTCAGATCGGGGAAGAATCCCGAGTGCCCCGCCGCGCGGTTGCGTTGTACGTTGATCTGCCCTTCCTGTCATCCCCGACAGCGGAGGGATGTTCTGACACGACGGACACCTCGGCAACCACTTCCTGGAGAACCCCATGACGAAGACGCAACGGATTACGCAGTTGGCGGGGGTCGCAGCGATTGCGACCACAGTGTTGATCAGCACCGGCTGGAGCCAGTCGACGCAGCCCAGCCAGCCAACAAGCCCGAGCAGGCCGGCTCAACCCGACCCGCGGCCAACCACACCGACTCAGCCTTCGCAGCCAAGCCGGGCCGACCCATCGCAGCCCGGTCGCACGACACCGTCGCAGCCAGGTCTCACCGATCCAAGTAATCCAGTGCAGCCGGTACCCGGCACTCAGCCCGGGCTGATTGATCCAAACGATCCCAACCGCGTTGATCCCAATCGACCGGGTCGAATCGATCCCCTCGACCGCACGCGTCCAGGTATGGGCGCGGAAGACAACCGGATTTTTCAGATCGTCTCACCGGACATGGAGTCGCGACTGAAGGAACTCGCTCAGCGGCTGCAGCGGGTTGAAGAGCAGATGGCAATGTCAAACGCGACGCTGCTGCGTCAGCTCGGCGAAGCCCGAGGGTTCAGTGGGGACCAGAAGGTCGACCGGCTTGCACAGGTGGTGCAGGGGATTCTCCAGGAGCACCAGCAGCTGCATGCCTACTTGGCCGACACGCGCAAAGCTCTGACGGGCAATATGGACGGCACCAGGACGGGTACGCCGGGCGCCCCCCGCGACAACGACCCAACGAGGATCAGGCCTCGGGATCCGATGACGCCGTCAAACCCCAACTCGCCTACCTCTCCGACGTCGCCAACCTCACCGACTTCGCCGATAACGCCCCCGCGGACGCCCCCGAAGTAACCCAGCAGACCTTGCCCGAATGAACGGCCGGATGCACAAGCGTCCGGCCGTTTTCTTCTTTGCACCCTGCTAACGGTGTCCAGGCCAAAGCGTCCTTCATGGGTGGAAACTAGCCCACAAAGGAGCGCATCATGAATCAGGTCAGGTCATGCGTACTGGGCGTAACGACGGCATTGCTGGCGGGGGTGATGCTGGCCGGCGCGGCTAGCTTCGAGATGCCCGGGCTGCTGCCGGGGCCGCCCATCATGTGTAACGAAATCGCCATTGGCGACGCCAAGTCGCTGCCCAGGGGGGAGGAAAACTCCAACTCCAGGAATGGGCGGACCGCCTCGGGTGTGGTCGATGACACCATGAAACTGCTCAAGATGGAGCGTAACTGCCTGGTCCGGATGGAAACCATGCGCCGGGCGACGCAGCACGTCGCCCGCGATCGCAGCGCCGCGCTCGACCTGCTCGTCCGCGTTCAATCGGTGGCCTTGGAACAGGAGGCTGCGGGCCGGGCGGATGCGCAGGCGTGGTTTGATGTCGGGTTCCTGCTGGCCTGTTACGATCAGAGCGAACTGGACTGGGGCCTGAAGTCCGGCGTCGAAGGTGGAGTTATTGGCTACGCGTTCGTCAAGAAGTCGTTGGCCCTTGCGGACGATGCTACCAGGCAGTTCGGGGCGGCACTCATGACCGTCCCGGTCATGCGCTCGGCCGAGCACCGCTCCAGCGAAGACTACGACCGGCACATCCGGGCAGCCGCGGCGGGTGCAGAAAAGGGGTCGCTGCTCGAGAAGAACCTGGCGGTGCACTTGGAGCATTGGGGATCGTCCCTTGATCAGGTGCGGGCTGCCGCGAAGAAGGGCGACGGGGCCGCCGATGCTCGTGCAAAGAAGTAACGTGACCGGGGTATCGCGCGGGGAAGGTGCCGCGACGTCCCCACGCACCGAATCCGCCCCGCTGGTCACGGAACCGCAGAGCGATGAATCCCTGGTAGCAGCCGCGCAGACGGGCGATCGTGCCGCGTTTGCGCGGCTGTATCAGCGCTACGCGCGGATGGTCCACGCGGTGCTGCTCGCGCACGTGGGGCCGGCAGACTCCGAAGACCTGGTGCAGGAGGTCTTCCTCCGGGCCATCGCGAAGTTGGACACCCTCCGGGACGGCGGGGCGGTGGGGGGCTGGCTGGCCACCATCGCGAGGAATGTCGCCGGGAGTCGGCGGCGGCGATGGTGGCGGGCGTGGAAGCCGCTGGACGCCGCGCCCGAGGTTGCCGGGCGCGTGGCGGGCGGTGTGGTGGTCAACACCGGAAGCGAACTGACGACGCGGGAAGTGATGGCCGCGATGCAAGGCCTGCCGGAAGCGTACCGCGAGACGCTGCTGATGCGACTGGTCGAGAACCTGAGCGGGCCTGAAATCGCCCGCAAGACCGGATTGACGGAGGGGTCGGTGCGCGTGAACCTGTGCAGGGGGATGAAGATGCTCCGCGAAAGGCTGGAAGGAACATGACGCACGCGCCCGTACAACACGAAGCCAACGAGCAGGCGAGCGCGTACCTGTGGGATGCGGCCGGTGTGCCGGATGAAGAGGTCTCCCGTCTGGAGCGGGCCCTAAGCCCGCTCGCACTTAAACGGGACGAGCCCCAGGCGCTCGCATTGACATCGCCACACCGGAATCGCGCCCTGCTCACGGTCGCGGCAGCGTTGCTTGGGATCGCCTGCTCTTCAATCTGGGTTCTGCGGCCGGCGCGGGGTGAACTCGCCATCACGGTGCTCGCCGGCGCGCCACTGGTTGCGTCGAATCCACTCCACGCCAGCGGGGCCTGGTCGGTGGGGGAGTGGTTGGAGACCGGGCCGGGCGGCCGCGCCCAGGTAGTGGTATCGGATATCGGTACAGTCACGGTCGAGGCCTCCTCCCGCGTGCGGCTGGTGGCGACAGGCCGCGATGAGCACCGGCTGGAGTTGATGCGAGGCACCATCGCGGCGGTGATTACAGCGCCGCCGCGCCTGTTCGTCGTCGAAACGCCGGTCGCGACGGCGGTGGATATGGGGTGCGCGTACACACTCAGCGTCGATGATGGCGGCGGGGGAGTGCTGCGTGTGACTTCCGGGTGGGTCGAGCTTGAGCACCCCAAAAACCCGTCGAGGGTCCCGGCGGGTGCGGTGTGCACCGTGGACCCTGGGACGGGGCCGGCGACGCCGTACTTTGAAGATGCATCGGCGCAGTTTCTTCAGACGCTGAGAGGGTGGGAGGCAGCCGCGCCGGGCTCAGCCGAGGCAGCAGACTTGCTCCCTGTGGTGTTGGCCTCGGCCCGGCTGCGCGATGGCCTGTCGTTGTGGCACCTGATGCACCGGACCGAAGGCGCCGATCGGCAGATGGTCTTTGATCGGCTGGCTGGGCTGGTTCCGCTGCCGGAGAACGCAACCGCCGCCCAGGCGTTGGTGCTGAGCAAGGGCGTTATGGACCGGTGGTGGGGGGAGGTTCGGTGGGCGTGGTAAATGGGTGTTGGGTGCCTCTGATCGCCGCCGTCTTCGGCGGAGATCAGTGGTGAGTGGCCCACTGCCCGGTCCCTCTGGCCATCCGCTTTGACTCAACCTACTCTTGGGTCCACTTGCCGGGCCTAGGGTCCCGGCAAGGGCTAGACCGCACTTGAAGAGGATGCACCATGGCCGCGACCGGCACGATTACGCAAGTCATTGGATCGACGTTTGACGCCCAGTTTCCGGAGGATCAACTCCCCGAGATCTACAACGCCGTTGAAATCAAGGCCACCACCAAGGTGGGTGAACTTGACCTGGTCGGCGAGGTGCAGCAGCACCTGGGCGGCGGAAATGTGCGCGCGGTGGCGCTCGGCTCGACCGATGGTTTGCGGCGGGGCATGTCCTGCCTCGATACCGGCGGGCCGGTGACCGTGCCAGTGGGCGAGGCGGTCCTGGGCCGGGTCTTCAACCTGCTGGGCAACCCCATCGACAAGGCCGGCCCTGTGAAGGCCGGCAAGCGGTCCCCGATCCACAAGCAGCCCCCCGAGTTCAGCCAGCTCAACCCCAACACCGAAATCCTTCCCACGGGCATCAAGGTCATCGACCTGCTGTGCCCGTTCGTCCGCGGCGGCAAGATCGGCCTGTTCGGCGGCGCCGGCGTCGGCAAGACCGTCGTGATCCAGGAAATGATCGCCCGTGTGGCCAAGAACTTCGGCGGCTATTCGGTCTTTGCCGGCGTGGGCGAGCGGACGCGCGAGGGCAACGACCTGTGGCGTGAAATGAAGGAAGCCAGCTACACCGATGAGAAGGGCAACACCGCCCACGTGCTGGACAAGGTGGCGATGGTCTTCGGCCAGATGAACGAGCCGCCGGGCTCGCGCCTGCGGGTCGCTCTTTCGGCGCTGACCATGGCCGAGGAGTTCCGCGATGCCTCCGGCAAAGAGACGCTGATGTTCGTGGACAACGTCTTCCGCTTCACGCAGGCGGGCTCGGAGGTTTCAGCGCTCTTGGGCCGTATGCCCAGCGCCGTGGGTTACCAGCCGACGCTCTCGACGGAAATGGGCCAACTCCAGGAGCGGATTACGTCCACGTCCAAGGGGGCCATCACTTCCGTTCAAGCCATCTACGTCCCCGCCGACGACCTGACCGACCCCGCTCCCGCGACGACTTTCGCCCACCTTGACGCTTTCATCAGCCTTTCCCGCGGCATCGCGGAGAAGGGCATCTACCCCGCCGTCGATCCTCTCGCCTCCAACTCCCGAATCCTGGACCCCCAGATCATCGGCGAGCGCCACTACGCCGTGGCCATGAGGGTCCAGCGCATCCTCCAGCGCTACAAGGACCTGCAGGACATCATCGCCATCTTGGGCGTCGATGAGCTCTCCGTTGAAGACAAGCAGACCGTCAACCGGGCCCGCCGCATCGAGCGGTTCCTCAGCCAGCCTTTTCACGTCGCCGAGCAGTTCACGGGCTTCAAGGGCGTGGACAGCCCGCTGGAGAGCACGATCGACAGCTTCGAGCGCCTGGTCAACGGCGAGGGCGACGACCTGCCCGAGAGCGCGTTCATGTACGTCGGCAATCTGGATGATGCGAAGGCCAAGGCCGCGAAGATGGCCCAGGGCTGATCGTCACCAGTTTCGTGATTGTCCTTTGCAAAGGGAGCGAAGTCGCTCCCTTTTTCGTTGAAAGTCCCGGCGAACGGGGGCGGGAAGGCCACCCCGCTCAACCAGTTCGGGACACAGGTATAATTACGAGTGTCGGTTCCTTCACCGCCGCGTTCCGCGGAAAAAAAGGGGTCTGCCAATGATCACCCGTGCTCCGCTGGTCGGTCTTGCAGGCATCGCGCTGCTGGCCGGTGCCACCGCTTGTCAAAATACTCAGTCCGGCCCCTCGGGGTCCGCGGCGGTCATCGCCGGTGAGGACGACGAGGTAAGCCTGACGCTCGACCAGGTTCCAGCCGAGGTCCGCGCCACGATCCTCGCCCACACTCCCGCATCGGCGATTGTTGAGATCGAACTGGACAACGAAGGTGGGAAGTCGGTGTACGACGTCGAAGTCGCCGGCGGCTCGGAGTTCGTGGTGGCGCCGGACGGCGCGTACCTCGGGCTCGAAGAGGATGATGACGACGGCGATGATGACCAGGACGACGACTGAGCCTTGGCGTCTACTGCCGCCGGGGTAGGGCACATGCATCACAAGCCTTGGGATGTGAAGCGAATGCTGTGGAGCATCGCGGTGTCGCCACTGCTGTGCGGCGGAGCGGTCTGCGCGCAGCAGGACCAGGGCGGGGGTGGGGGTCAGCCGCTGGCCGGCCCCAGCGTGAGCGACCGCGCCGCTCGGACACTGGTGGCTTTCAACGCCGAGGGGCGGTTCATCCGGATCGAAGGCCGCCCCGAGGAGGCCGCGCTGCGATTGCTCGCGCTCAACCAGGCCCAGCGCGACACTTCGGCCCGAATCGCCGATGAGTACGCGGCCGACCTGGGCCTGCTGCTGGTGGACAACCTCGATACGGTGCGTGCGGCGACGGATGCCATCAAGGCCGGGGACCGCGAGAAGGCGACCGGCCTGTACCGCGAGTTGTATGATGCGTTTGAGCCCGGGAACGCCAAGGGCGAGCACCACCGCGACCCGATCGCGGAGCGACTGGGTGAAACCCTGAGTGAGCCTCAGCGGGCCGACCTTTCGCGCCTGCTGGATGAGTACTGGAAGGCGTGGATCGACTGGGAACTGCGCAACTCCAAGGACAAGTCAGAGCCCGCACGGCAACGCACCCAGAAGCGCCTCGTGTTTGCGATGTTCCAGGAAGAGGCGCGCCGTGCCTATGAGCGGGTCCTGCTGCCGTACGTGCAGCGGATTGATGCGATCTACGCGGCTGTTGAACCCACCGATGAACAGCGAGAGGCTATCCGCGCAGTGGTGATCGACTTCATCCGCGTGACCCGCCTCAAGCCCACCGCCCAGCAGCGGCAGGAGGTGATGCGAAGGGTCTACCTGCTGCTGGATGAGGAGCGCAGGGCGAAACTGTTCGACCTTGTGGTAGAGATGGCGGGGCAGTAGGTGGAAGCCTAATAGGTGAAGTTGGCGTTGGGGTCGGTGGATCCGGGGGCGACGCCGCCGGAGTTGCCGGTCACAGCCCCGGCGGCCGTGGCGTTGACGACCAGTATGACGTTTCCGGCCACCACATCCCAGTTGTCCGTGTTGCCCGAGCAGGTGTTCCTGATGATGATGTTGCCCGAGCTGTCCACGTCGATGCCGCGGTCGTTGTCGGTGCAGTTGTTGCCTTCGATTCGGTTGTCGGAGAATGTGGCGTGGATCCCGGCCCCGTCGCCGAAGTTTCCGTTGCTGTCGCAGGTGTTGTCGGTCACGCGGCAGTCGTCACCGACTTGGATCCCATCGCCGGTGTTGGCGCGGGCCGTGCAAGACGTCACCGTGCTGCCGCCGCCCGCGGAGATGCCGTCGCCGGCGTTGAAGGAGGACGTGCATCCCGTCACCGTGCTGCCGAAACTAGCGAAGATGCCGTCGCCGGTGTTGAGGTAGGCCGTGCAACCCGTCACCGTGCTGACGTTGCCCGCGGAGATGCCCCGGCCGCCGTTGCTCTCGACCCGCAGATTCTCCAGCAGGTTGTTGCTGCTGTTGAACACGTCGACTCCGTCCCCGACCCAGGCGCGCACCGTGCCGTTGCGGATGGCGACGTTGAGGGTGTTGGCGACTGTCACCGAGATCCCGTCCAGCGAGCCGGCGACGCCCGCGAGTTCGTAGCCCATCAGGTCGATGGTGACGCTGGGGCCGGCGGCCGCCACGGCGATCTCGATCCCGTGCTTGGCGGCCACGCCGGTGATGTTGCCGGTGAGGTAGTACGACCCGGGCTGGGTGATCTTGAAGAGGCTGTCGGCGTCGCCGGGCGTGTTGGTGGTGTTGATGGCGGTGCGAGGTTCGACTTCGGTGAGCGTCTTGTATGTGCTCGTCACCGGACCGGCGGGCGGGTCAAGGGGGCCTGCCCAGGCCGAGTACGCGATGAACAGACCGGCGAGGCTGGCGACTGCGCCGAGGACTGTCAGGGCTTGCTTCATTGTGGCCTCCTGCGATGTGTCGCGGGGAACGAACGAACTGGAACACAGGAAAGTCTCAGTACGAGAAGTTCGCGTTGGGGTCTGTGGAAGCCAGGCTGCTGGCAAAGGGGCCAAAGCCGCTGATGATGCCGGTGCCGGGTACGCGGCGGTCGACGATCGGTCCGAAGATGTTGTTGGCGACGAAGGCCCAGTCGGTGGTGTTGTCCGCGCAGGTGTTCTTGATGATGATGTTGCCGGCGGCGTCCACATCGATCCCGCGGTCAGCGCCGGTGCAGTGGTTCTCCTCGATGCGGTTGTTGCCGATGGTGACGTGGATGCCAGCGCCGTCGCCGGCGCCAAAGCCGTTGCCCGAGCACGCGTTGCCGCGGATCATGCAATCCGAAGTGAAGTTGATGCCGTCCAGGGTGTTCTGCCGCGAGGAGCAATCGACGATGGTGCAACCGGCAGCGCCGGAAATGCCATCGCCGGCGTTGCTGGTCGCCGTGCAGTTGGTGGCGGTGGAACTGCTGTTGATGGAGAAGCCATCGCCCCCGTTCTGATACGAGGAGCAGTTCAAGACCGTGCTGCCGGCGCTGGTGAGGATGCCGATGTCGCTGTTCTGGTACGCCGAGCAGTGCGAGATCGTACCGCCGTTGCTGGTGAAGATGCCGCGTCCGGTGTTGAGGTACGCCGTGCAGTTTGCGATGGTACAGGCGATACCGCCGAAGATGCCGTAGGTGTTGGCGGCGCTTCCGTTGGTGTTCGCCGCGCAGTTGGTGACGGTGCTGCCCGGCCCGGCGGAGATGCCATTGCCGGCGTTGCCGCTGACGAGCAGGCCCTCGACGCGGCAGTTGGCCGCGGAGATGCTCCACAGATCGACCCCTTCATCGCCCCAGTTGCGGACCGAGCCGTCGATCACCGCGATGTTCGTCAGCCCGGCGGCCGTGACGCTCACGCCGTCGAAGGCCCCCATTGCGGCGACGCCCACAAGATCAAACCCGTTGAGGTCGAGCGTGACGCCGCTGGCGGCGATCTCGACGCCGTGCTTGCCGACCACGCCGGTGATGTTGCCGGTGAGGTAGTACGAACCTGGGTTGATGATCTTGAAGAGGCTGTCGGCATCGCCGGGCGTGTTGGTCGCGTTGACGGCGGTGCGCGGCTCGACCTGGGTGAGCGTCTTGTACGTCGGCGCGACCGGCCCGGCGGGGGGGTCGAGGGGGCCGGCGTAGAGCAGCCCCCCGGTGATGAGCCCCCCCACCGCGAGGGCGGAGAGGGAAAGGATGGTGCGGGTGGGGGCTTTCGCGCGGGTCATGGTGGTGGTCCTTGATGATGGGGAGTGAGAGGTGTGCGAGGGTGGGAGCACCGACTTCGCAGAACCGAAATCGGTGGTACGTCAGTACGTGAAGTTGGCATGGGGATCGGTCGAACCGAGCGTGGAGGCCACGGGGCCGTTGCCGGAGATGGCGGCGGCGTTGAAACCGGCGACGACGATGGGGCCGACCGAGTTGCCGACGCTGATAACCCAGTTGGTGGTGTTGCCCGAACAGGTGTTCCTGATGATGATGTTGCCCGCGCCGTTCACTTCGATGCCGCGGTCGGCACCGGTGCAGTTGTTCCCCTCGATGCGGTTGTCGCTGCCTGTGACGGAGTGGATGCCTGCACCGATGCCGCCGATGCCGTTGGACTGGCAGGTGTTGCCGCGGATCGCGCAACCTCCGGTATCGGTCCTGATGCCGTCGAGGGTGTTGGCGATGGCCGAGCAATCGATGACCATGTTGAAACTCCCGACAAAGATGCCATGGCCCGTGTTGAAGTTCGCCGTGCAGTTCGAGACTGCGCAGCTGGTGCCGGTGACGATGCCGTTGGCGCCGTTGTCGTACGCCGAGCAGTTGGTGATGGTGCCGCTGCTGGCGGTGTTGACGCCCGTGCCTGAGTTGAGTGACGCAGAGCAGTTGGTGATCGTGCAGCCGTTGCCGGAGTTGATACCGCCGCCGAAGTTGGAACGCGTCGAGCAATCGGTGATCACGCAATCGTTACCGGCGTTGATGCCGTGGACATCATTGCTGGACGCCGAACAGTTGGAGATGGTGCAGCCGTTGGTGACGGCGATGCCGTCGGAGGTGCTGTCGGTCGCCGAGCAGCCGGTAATGGTGCTGCCGTTACCCGCGCTGATGCCGTCGCCGGTGTTGGTGAAGGCCGTGCAATCGACCACTCGACAGCCCACCCACGCCAGGATGCCGCCGCCGGTGTTGCCATAGGCCGCGCAGCCGATCACGACGCAGTTGATGCCGGTGGCGATGCCGCCGGCGCCGTTGGAGTTCATCTTGCAGCGGGTCGCGGTGGAGTTCTGGTTGATGGAGATCCCAAAGCCGGCGCAGGTCAAGGCGTTCACGTCTGCGATGCCGATGGAGCCGCCGTTGGTGAAGTCCAGACCCTCATCCCCCCAGGAGCGGACCGAGCCGTTGCGGACCTCCACGTTGTTGACGCCGACCGTCGCGGAGATTCCGTCGAGCGAGCCGGGAACGCCCAGCAGTTCGAACCCCATGACATCCAGCGTGACGCCGCTGGCGACGATCTCGATGCCGTGCTTGCCGACAACGCCGGTGATGTTGCCCGTCAGGTAGTACGAGCCGGGCTGCGTGATCTTGTAGAGTGAGTCGGCGTCGCCGGGGGTGTTGGTCGCATTGACCGCGGTGCGGGGCTCAACCTCGGTGAGGGTCTTGTAGGTGGAAGTGACCGGCCCCGCAGGAGGGTTGAGCGGGCCGGCCCAAGCCGAGTAGGAGTAAAGCGCTGTGCCGGCAAGAAACAAGATCAATGCGTGAGCGGTGGTGATAGGCGAACGATGTGTCATGGCAAGATCCCCGTGCTGGAGGTCGCAAGGGTCCCAGAATACCTGTAAGGCACTGGACAAGCAAAGGATTTCCTAATAACTGGGTGTTTTCGCCCTCGCCAATGCTCAGGCTGCGGCGCGCGGCGATGCCGTACCCCACGGTGTTGCAAGGGGGGCCCAACACCCGGTCACACGTGACCGCCCCGGCCGCGATAGCCGGGCGTGCTTCCCGTTGCCACCGCCCGTCTTGGCAGTGTGGATCGCGACTCATTGCTCGAAGTAGAAGCGGGGTTTGCGGGTCAAGTCGCTGGCCCCGTGGACAGGATGAATCAAGTCTCCTGTGCCACCACACGCACGCAGCCGGTCGCGTCAAGGAGTTAGTACTCCAGGTTTCGGTACGGGTTGGTCGTCGTGATGTCCAAGCCGGTGACGTCCAGGATCTGCCCCACCGAGTTCCCCGCCACGATCGAGTAGTTCCCGCCCCCGTTCAGTGTGGCCATATTGCGGATGATGATGTTCCTGGTGTTGGATGCACTGATACCAATGTTGTTGAACGCGAGCGTGTTGCCCTCGATGCGGCTCCACCCGGCACCCAACACCGTCGAGGCGATGCCGCTGGCGGTGTTCATCGAGCAGTTGTTCTCGAGCGCTGTGCACCGCAGGGAAACCGTGATGCCCGACCCGCCGTTGCTGTCGCAGGTACAGCGCGTGACAAATGCCTGGTTGATGGCGCTGATCCCCGACTGCGTGTTGAGCGATGCGCGGCATTCTGAGATCAGCCCGCCCGTAACACTGAACCCGTGCAGGGAGTTGCTGTTCGCGACGCAGCGAGTGAATATGCCCGCGCCGGAGAAGCCGCTCTGCCCGTTCCCGGTTCCTGTGCATCCGTCCACGGTGCCGGTCGCGGAGATGCCGTTCGAGCCGTTGTCGGCGGCGGTGCAACCACGGACCACGCTCGCCGAACCGGCCGAGATGCCCACCGTCCCGTTGTTGCTCGCGGTGCAACCCTCCACCAGCGCCCCGTTGCCGGCGCTCAGCCCGGCGGCGGCGTTTCGCGTGGCACGCACGTTTGTGAACGAGCAGCCCGCGGCAAGGCTGCTGATCCCGGTCGTCGTGGCCTCCATCACCGTTCCGTTGCGGATCGCGCACCCCTCCGCGACGGCGTTGAGCCTGATGCAGTACGTCGCCTCGCCAACGTCCGTGGCCCCATCCAACTGAAACCCGTTCAGGTCCAGCGTCACGCCCGGCGCATTGACGGTAATGATCGCCGTGATGAGCACCGGCGCAAACAGGTTGCCCGTCAGGTAATACGACCCCGGCTGCGAGATCGTAATCGGCACCTGTGCCTGCGAGAGCGGCGTCCGCGGCTCGACTTCTGTCAGCGTCTTGTGGGTGCTCGCCACGGGACCGGCGGGCGGATTGAGCGGCCCGGCGTACAGGATCGCCCCGGTGATGAGACCGGTGATGAGAATGGTGAAGACGCAGAGTGAACGGACGGTTCGAGCGGTGGGACGCGTCGCTTGGCTGTACATGGTTCGGTTCCCTTTGACAGTGTCCGGACACGGGCAAGCCGAGGCTTTCTATGTGGATGGGTGGACGCCTCAATACGCGAAGTTCGCCCAGGCGTTGGCGCTGGTGACGCCCGCAGCCGTGTTGACCAGCGCCCCGACGAAGTTCCCCACGGGAACGCTGTACGGCGTGGCGTTGCCGCGGGCGGTGTTCTTGACGACCACGTTGCCGTTCGCGCCATCCACGAGGTACCCGGTGGGAGAACCCGAAACCTGGTTTTCTTCGATGCGGTTGCCGTTGCCTGTCACGTGGATGCCGGCGAGCGATGCCCCCGAGACCTGATTGCGGGTGATGACGCAACTGCTCGCGACCCGGATTCCATCGCTCCCGCCCGAGACCAGGCAGTTCGAGATCGAACCGCTGCCCAGCGTGACGATGCCCATGCCGCTGTTTGACTGAGAGGTGCATGAAGTCACGAGGTTTGCCGCCAGGACATCGAACCCATCACCCATGTTGAGGATCGATGTGCAGCCGGAGATCGTGCTCTGGACGCCCAGGTGGAACCCATCTCCCGAGTTGCTGTGAGCGCGGCAGTTGGTGACCGTGCCCGCCGTGGAATCGACCCGAATCCCATCGCCGCCGCAGAACTGTGCGGAGACATCGCTCACCGCGCACGCCTGGGCGTACACATCGATTCCCGAGCCCCCCATGGTCTTGATGTTGCCATTGCGGATGGAGAGGCTCGAGCCCCCGGGGACGATGAGCGTCCGGATCCCGGCCAACGAGCCGGGCTGCCCCTCGATCGTGAACCCGTTGAGGTCGATCGAGACGTTGGCGGCGGTGCCGTTGGAGACCTCGATCCCCGCCCGGCCGCCCGGGACGACCACGTGCCCCGTGCGGTAGTACGAGCCGTTCTGCGTGATCCGGTAGAGGCTGTCAGCATCGCCGGGCGTGTTGGTCGCGTTGATGGCGGTCCGCGGCTCGACCTCGGTGAGGGTCTTGTGCGTCGGCGCGACCGGCCCGGCGGGAGGATTGAGGGGTCCGGCGAGGGTGGGGAGTGCCGCGGCGGCGAGGAGGGAGAGGCAGACGATGTGGAGGGGCTGGTTCCGCTTCATGGCGGTTGTTCCTTCCGGGGGCAGTGGGTCGCCGGACAAAGGCCTTCGCGCGCGAGACGCTTGCGCGCGAGGCCGGCGGCCGCGGGAAACCACGGTACCACGCGGCGGGTGGGATGCAAGGGTAAAGCGGGCGCAGGCGGGGCGGGCCGGGCGAGGACGGCGTGGAGAAGGGAGAAGGCGGGAAACGTCGAGAAACTTCGGTGTGACGGTGCGGGGCGCGGGTCAGTACGAGAAGTTGGCATTGGGGTGGGAGGAGGCCAATGTGTCGGCGGCGGCGCTGCCGTTGACGGCGGCGGTGACGACGCCGAGGCGGTCGATGATGGGGCCGTAGTAGTTGTTGGCGACGATGGTCCAGTTGGTGGTGTTGCCCGCGCAGGTGTTCCGGATGATGATGTTGCCGGGGGCGTCCACGTCGATGCCGCGGTCGGCGTTGGTGCAGTTATTCCCTTCGATGCGGTTGTCGAACAATGTCGCGTGGATGCCTGCGCCGTCGCCCGCAGCGTTGCCGTTGGCCAGGCAGTTGTTGCCGCGGATCACGCAGCCGTTGTTGCACCTGATGCCGTCGAGGGTGTTGTCTTGTGCGGTGCAGTCGGCGACCGTGGAGCCGCTGCCGACGAGGAGGCCGTGGCCGGAGTTGGCGTTCACGGTGCACTCGACGACCGTGCTGGCGGACCCAGCGGAGCGCATGCCGTCGCCGGAGTTGCCCCACGCCGAACAGTTGGCGAGCGTGGCGCCGCTGCCGAAGTCAATGCCGTGGCCGGTGTTGTCGTACGCCGAGCAGTTGGTGACCGTGCAGACGGAGCCGGCGTCGATGCCGATGCCGTTGCTGAAGGCCGCCGTGCACCCGGTGATCGTCGAGCCGATGCCGGTGCTGATGCCGACGTTGCCACCTCGTGTCGTGCAGGCGGTCATGGTGCATTCACCGGCGGCGGTGATGCCGGCGGCGGTGTTGCTGTACGCCGAGAAGTTCGTGATCGTGCAGGTGAGGGCCAGGTTGGCACCGCTGCCGCCGTTGCCCCACGCCGAACAGTCCGTGACCGTGCAGCCGTAGTTGGTGAGGATGCCGTGGCCCTGGTTGGCGAACGCGGCACAGCCCGAGACCGTGCCGCCGATGCCGATGCTCATGCCGTTGCCTGTGTTCCCCTGGGCGAGGAGGGCGTCCAATCGACAGTTCAGCGCGGCCGCGGTGTTGAGATCGACGCCGTCCTGCTGCCAGGCGCGGATCGAGCCGTTGACCACCGCGACGTTGGTAAGATTGATCACCGTCGCCGAAATCCCATCCAGCGAGCCGCCCACGCCCGTCAGAGCAAAGCCGTTGAGGTCGAGCGCGACACCGCTCGCGACGATCTCGATGCCGTGCTTGCCCACCACGCCGGTGATGTTCCCGGTGAGGTAGTACGAGCCGGGCAGGGTGATCTTGAAGAGGCTGTCGGCATCGCCGGGCGTGTTGGTCGCGTTGATGGCGGTCCGCGGCTCGACCTCGGTGAGCGTCTTGTATGTGCTCGTCACCGGACCGGCGGGCGGGTTGAGCGGGCCGGCCCAAACCAGAGTCGAGAGCAGGCCGCCAGTGATGAGCAGGGCGAGGGCGGATAGGGAAACAACGGTGCGGGTCCGGGTGGCCCGTTTCTCCGAAACGGGTCTTGGGGTGCGGGTGTTTTTGCGGGTCATCGTGGGGTTCCTTCAGGAGTGAAACTGCGGCGTAAACGTGCGAGGAAGTACCGACCCGCCGCGGCGGGTCGCGTCAGTACGTGAAGTTGGCATTGGGATCGGTGGAGCCGGGGGCGACGCCGCCGGTGTTGCCGGTGATGGCCGCGCCAATGACGCCCTGGACCACCAGGCAGACGTTGCCCGCGACGATATCCCAGTTGGCCGTGGTGTTGCCCGAACAGGTGTTCTGCAGGATGATGTTGCCGGCGACGTCCACATCGATGCCGCGGTCGGAGGTGGTGCAGTTGTTGGTCTCGATGCGGTTGTCGGCGCCGGTGGCGAGGATGCCCGCGCCGACGCCCAGGGTGCCGTTGCCCTTGCAGACATTGCCGCGGACGCCGCAGTTGGAGGTCACCTTGATGCCCGAAAGCCCGTTGCCCTCGGCGGCGCAGTCCAGCACCAGGCATCCTGCGAAAACCGAGATGCCTTCGGTGTTGTTTGAGGTGGCGCTGCAACCCTCCACCACGCTCCCCGTATCAGCGAAAATGCCGCCGGTCGTGTTGTCGCGAGCCACACAGTCGGTCACCCGCCCTCCGGCGCCCACGCCCATGCCGAAGGCCCCGTTGGCGCGTGCCGTGCATTGGATGATCACTCCGTCAGAACCTGCGGCAATCCCATCGGTGGTGCTTTGCTCAACGATGCATGACCTGATCACGGACCCGTTGCCGGTAGAAATCCCAACGATGCCGCCGATGGTGTGGCAGGATTCCACCGTGGAAGTATCGAGTCCGAGGATCGCCCCGGAGGGGCACGCCGACACGGTGCAGCCCCTCACCACGCCGTTGCGCACGCGGATGCCAACGGACCCGGCGGACCGGACCGCGACGTTCTCGACAATCTGCGCCAGAGAGGTGCTGCCCGTCGCGAGTACCACGCCGTCGTCGCCCCATCCGGTGACGGTGCCGTTGCGGACCGTGACGTTGTTGTGCCCCACGTCGGTGCCCACTCCGCTCAATGACCCGGCGACACCCAGGAGCGTGAAGCCGTTGAGGTCGAGCGTTACGTTGTCGCTCGCGAACTCGATGCCCTTCTTGCCCGCCACGCCGGTGATGTTCCCGGTGAGGTAGTACGAGCCCGGCAGGGTGATCTTGAAAAGGCTATCGGCATCACCGGGCGTGTTGGTCGCGTTGATGGCGGTCCGCGGCTCGACCTCGGTGAGCGTCTTGTATGTAGAAGTCACCGGCCCGGCGGGGGGGTCAAGCGGGCCGGCGAAGAGCAGGCCGCCGGTGATGACGAAGGCCAGGGCGGAGAGGGACAGGACGGTGCGGGCGGGGGTGCTATTGCGGGGCATCGTGAAGTTCCTTCGTAGCGGGGATTTGGGTGCGGGGCGGAGGGTGAGAGTGGGGTGAGTGGACGGGACGGCTTAGTACGAGAAGTTGGCGTTGGGGTCGGTGGTGACGAGGGTGCCTGCGGCCGCGGCGCCGTTGACGCTGGCCGTGGCAATGCCGGTGCGGTCGATGATCGGGCCGTAGTAGTTGTTGGCGAAGATACTCCAGTTGGTGGTGTTGCCCGAACAGGTGTTCTTGATGATGATGTTGCCGGCGCCCTCGGTGGAGATGCCGCGGTCGGCCAGAATGCAGTTGTTCCCCTCGATGCGGTTGTCGGTGCTGGTGGTGTGGATGCCCGAGCCAAGGCCCGCGGCGCCATTGGAGTTGCAGGTATTCCCGCTGATCAGGCAGCCCAGGACGCCGCGGATGCCGTCGGAGCCATTGGTGTTGGAGGCGCAGTGGGTGACCGAGGCGTTGGCGCCGGCGTAGATGCCGAAACCGCCGTTGCCCGACACCGAGCAGTTGGAGATGGTGCAGGAGCCTGAAGTGATGCCGTCGCCGCCGTTGGAGTTCGCGGTGCAGCTGGTGAGGGTGCTGCCGACGCCGGCGGTGATGCCGGCGCCGAAGTTGTCGATGGTCGAGCAGTCAGTGACCGTGCAGCCGGAACCGACGGCGATGCCGGCGTTGATGTTGTTGGACGCCGCGCAATGGGTGATCGTGCAGCTGCTGTTGGTGATGATGCCCCCGAGGCCGTTGTTGTAGGCCGAGCATTCGTTGACGGTGCTCGCCAGCCCGATGGAGATGCCCGTGCGGGCGTTGCCACTGGCGAGCACGCGGGCCACGCGGCAGTTGAGCGAGGTGATACTGTTGAGGTCTACACCTTCGGAGCCCCAGTTGCGGACCGACCCGTTGATGACGGCGATATTCGTCTGATCGAACTCGGTGACGCTCACGCCGTCGAACAAGCCCATCGCGGGGACGCCCACGAGGTCAAACCCATTGAGGTCGAGCGTCACACCGCTGGCGGCGATCTCGATGCCGTGCTTGCCCACGACGCCGGTGATGTTGCCGGTGAGGTAGTACGAGCCGCGCTGGGTGATCTTGAAGAGGCTATTGGCGTCACCGGGGGTGTTGGCAGCGTTGATAGCGACCCGCGGCTCGACCTCGGTGAGGGTCTTGTATGTGCTCATCACCGGCCCGGCGGGCGGGTTGAGCGGCCCGGCGTACAGCAACCCGCCGGTGATGAGCAGCGCGAGTGCGGCATGGGAAAGGACGGTGCGGTACCGGCAAGTCATGGTGGAGTTCCTAGAAGTTCGTGAGCCCCCCGAGCCCGGGGCCGCGCCACCGCTCATCGCGGCCCGCGCACCCCCGGTGAAGTTCACAACGCAACCACGGGCGCGAGCGCCCATTGATCGTGCCCCGTACGGGAGCGGTGCCCAGTCTAAGGGATACCCCGTCAACACCCAAGCAAATTATTACGAATGAGTGCCATTCGGATTCGGTGCCGCGTTACCGACTCCAGCGAGCCCATTCCCGCCGATGGACATTGGATCGCTTCGGCCCGCACGGCGGCTGAAGAGGGAGTCAGGACTCCGCGGCTCGATGATTACAAACCAGCCCGCCAGGGCACCTCGGCAAGCTCAACACCCGGGTTGCGCTGCGTGAAGTGCCGCACGGCCCATTCATCCGCGAACAGGACCACCGGGAGTTCATCCCGGTCGCAGCCCAAGGTGGCGTTGGCGGGAATATCGGGGAGTTCTGTGGGGTCGCCCGACTTCCTTCGCCACCACCGGACCATCGTCCACCGCGAGTTCTCCAGGCGCGACTCGGCCCCGTACTCGGACTTCATCCGATATTGAACAACCTCAAACTGCAGCGGGCCGACGGCGGCGAGCAGGGGCGTTTTGACCTGCCCGGTCCCGACCTGAATGAGCTGGACAACGCCCTCCTGGAGCAACTGCTCCAGGCCCAGCCGGAACTTTTTGGAGTTGGCCGGCTGAGGGTTGTGCAGGTACGCAAAGCACTCAGGGGTAAAGCGCGGTATTTCGTCAAACACAATCGAGCGGTCCTCAGTAAGCGTGTCGCCGATCCGCAGCACATCGTGCCCGACGATCCCCACCACATCCCCCGCGCGCCCGCCCTCCACCGTCTCGCGCTGTTGCCCGAATAGTTTCTGCGCGTTCGAGAGCCGGATGCGCTTGCCGCTCTGTGCATGGATCACCGTCATCTCGCGGGTGAACGAGCCCGAGACAATGCGTATGAACGCGATGCGGTCGCGGTGCTTGGGGTCCATGTTGGCCTGGATCTTGAACACAAACCCGCTGAACGCCGGTTCGGTCGGTTCGACCATCCGCTCGCCGCCATCCACCTTGGCCCGCTTGGGCCCCGGACCCGCGGAGTGTCCGAGAAACCCGTCCAGCAGGAGTTGCACGCCGAAGTTGTTCATCGCGCTGCCGAAGTACACCGGCGTGACCTCCCCGGCCAGCACCCGCGCCTGGTCAAACGTCTCCCCCGCGCCGTGGAGCATCTCGATCTCTTCGTGCACCTGCGCGAACGTCGCTGGGTCCAGTTTCGCGCGGATGGCCGGGTCGTCAATGCCGACGACTTCAACCGGCGCGGCGTACGCCCCGTGCGGGCTGCGCTCAAAGAGGTGCACGCGATGGCTCAACCGGTCGTACACGCCGCGGAAGTTGGGCCCGCTGCCCAGCGGCCAGTTCACCGGGAACGCGCCGATCCCCAGCACTTTTTCCAGTTCATCCACCAGTTCGAGCGGGTCGCGCGTCGGCCGGTCGCACTTGTTCATGAAGGTGAAGATCGGCACGCCCCGCCGCCGGCAGACCTCAAACAACTTGCGCGTCTGCGGCTCGATGCCCTTGCCCGCATCGATGACCATGATCGCCGCATCAACAGCCGTGAGGACCCGGTACGTGTCCTCGGAAAAGTCCTTGTGGCCCGGGGTGTCGAGCAGGTTGATGCGGTAGCCGTCGTAATCAAACTGGAGCACGGTTGAACTGATAGAGATGCCGCGCTGCCGCTCAAGTTCCATCCAGTCCGAGGTTGTGGCCCGCTGGTTCTTGCGCGCGGTGACGGAGCCGGCCAAACCCACCGCCCCGCCGTACAGCAGCAGCTTCTCGGTCAGCGTGGTCTTGCCGGCGTCGGGGTGGGAGATGATGGCAAAGGTGCGGCGGGGGAGTTCGGTGGTGGTCATGTTCGATCCTGCGTGAGGCGGGAGGGCCGGGTCCCCGAGCGACTCTCAATCCGGGAATAACGCCCGGGCGAGCGGACCGCCGGTGGGAACTGGCTTGCGTGGAGTGCTTGAGGGCTTTCGCGGACGCGGCGATCGGCGGCACGTGAAGTGAGTCAACCCGGGTTACCAGTGATTTGCATGGTCGTGCTCATCCGCACTGATGATCCGCAGGTCCGCGGGGTTCCGATTCTACATCCCGCGATTCTAGCAGCACTGACGAAAGCGGGCGTTTTCAGCATGCCGCGACAGGGCTATCGCATTGTCGGTAGGGAATGCCTTGGTAATCAAGGAGGTGTGGATCGATGAACCCTTCCGCGGGCAAGGATGCCCCGCAAGGGAGGCCGGGTTAGCCGCGTCGATCGTCGAGTGCTTGGCGCACCCGCCGGAACACGCTCTGATCGTGGGCGGCGGCATCCGGTGTCGGACATGATGGTGATCGCGATCCTGGCGATGCTGTGCGGGGCGGAAGACTTCGCCGACATGGAGGACTTCGGCCCGGCCAAGCAGGGGTGGCCCGGCACGTTCCTGCACCTGCCGCACGGGATCCCCAGCCACGACACGTTTGGTCGGCTGTTCGCGGCCATCGATCCCGAGCAGTTCGAGGCGTGCTTCGTGGCTTGGATGCGGGCCGTGGCGGGAGAGATCCACGGGGTGCTCGCCCGGGACGGCAAGAAGATCCGGCGCGGCTTCGACACCGCCGCGGGCAAGGCCGCGGTGCACATGGTCAGCGCCTGGGGGAGCGACAACCGCGTGGTGTTCGGGCAGCTGGCGGTGGAGGAGAAGTCCAACGAAGTCACGGCGATTCCGCGCCTCTTGGAGATGCTGGCGATCAAGGGCCTGATCGTCACCATCGACGCGATGGGGTGCCGGAAGGAGATCGCCAGGAAGATCGTCCAGCGCGGCGGGGACTATGTGCTCACCGTCAAGGGCAACCAGCAGGGGCCTTCCGAGGGCGTCGCCGAGACCTTCCGCTGGGCCCGCGCCAGGAACTTCGACGGCCGGCCTGAGGCACGCAGAGTCGGAACAGACCGAGAAGGCCCACGGATGGATCGAGACCAGCCGGGTCACGGTGCTGTGGAAACTCTCGCTGCTGCGCGACGCCGGGGCGTGGCTCGGCCTCATGCGCATCGCCCAGGTCGAGTGCCAAAGGACCATCAGCGATCAAGCCAGCACCGAGGTACGGCACGTGATCTCCAGCGTGCGGACCAACGATGCGAGGGAAATCGGCCGTGCCTGCCGAGCCCATTGGGGCGTCGAGAACGGCCTGCACTGGTGCCCGGATGTGAACTTCCGCGAGGACGCCAGCCGGGTGCGGCTGGGCCACGCGGCGGAAAACCTCTCCCGGCTCCGAAGGATCACGCTCAACATGCTCAAACTCGACAAGCACAAGAAACGCAGCGTCAGGGCCAAGAGACTATCGGCGGCGTGGGACCACGACTCCCTCCGTAGGACTCCTGGGGGCCTGACTTTGAAACTGCCCCGCCGCCCCGTGCCGGTTCTGCTCCGACTCCCCCTGGAGGGTACACTACCCTACCCGAGTCACCATGGAACTGCCCCCTCCATCAATACAGAAGTTGGCCCGACGACTGGTGGCTTCAAGCCACACCGATTCGGGTCCTCACGTCGATGCTGCGGTGCTGATAAGTGACGGGCTGCGGACTTCCTTGACACGGTTTGCCGGTGCCGAAGGCTTCGCTTCGCTGCTGCGCCGGGCGTTGGTGCTGGCGAGCGCCGAGGTGCCCGCGTTGCGAAGCGTCAGGGTCGGCGTGGACGGTCGTCTACACGGGTTGGAACAGATCGCTGCTGACACCCGCATCGGTGCCGGGAGCGATGGGGGGGACGAGGCAGCGGTGGCGATCACAGCGCACCTCCTCGGGCTGCTGGTGGTCTTCATTGGTGAACCGTACACGATGCGGCTGGTGCGCGCGGCCTGGCCCGCACTATCGGTGGATGAAGAGCGTACAGAAATCGAGGACGACGAATGAGCACCAAAGGTCAAGTTCGGGAACATGGTCGCGCCAAGGATCGCGTGATCATCCGGCAACTGCCCACCGGTGTGCCGGGCCTGGACGAGATCCTCGGTGGAGGCCTGCCCGAGTTCTCCTTCAACATCATCGCCGGCGCACCCGGGTGCGGCAAAACCACGCTGGCGCACCAGTTCATGTTCGCCAACGCCACGCCGGAGCGCCCGGCGCTGTACTTCACCGTGCTGGGTGAGCCCGCCATCAAGATGCTGCGCTACCAGCAGCAGTTCAGCTTCTTCGACCAGGGGAAACTGGAGGGCGCCATCCGCTTCGTCAACCTCAACCAGGTCGTGCTGGAACAGGACCTCGGCGCCGTCCTCGACGCCATCATCAAGGAGGTCGAGGCGTCCAAGGCGAGCATCGTCGTGGTGGACTCGTTCCGCACCGTGGTGCGCAAGGCGGTGAACAACACGACCGAAGTGGAACTCCAGGGCTTTGTTCAGCGACTGGCGCTGCACCTGACCAGTTGGCAGGCCACCACGTTCCTCATCGGCGAGTACGTCGAAGGCGAGCTGCGCGACAACCCGGTCTTCACCGTCGCCGACGGGCTGTTCTGGCTCTACCAGACCGCCGAGCGCAACTCGATCGTCCGCAAGATGCAGGTCATGAAACTCCGAGGCCAGGAATCCGTGCCCGGCCTGCACACATTCCGCATCACCGAGCGCGGTCTGCAGACCTTCCCGCGCACCTTCGGCCTCACCGACAATCTATCAGCGCATGTAAAGGGCCGGCAGCGGCTCTCCACGGGCGTCCCCAGGCTCGACGCCCTGATGGACGGCGGCATCCCCGAGGGCGACAGCCTGCTCGTGGCCGGACCATCGGGAGCCGGCAAGACGGTGCTGGGCATCGAGTTCATCGCCGAGGGGTTGAAGCGGGGCGAGCCGGGCATCGTCGCCATGTTCGAGGAACTCCCCAACGAGTTCATGCAGCGGTCCGCCTCGTTCGGCTTTGACCTCAGAAAGAACCTCAAGGACGGTTCGCTCAAACTCATCTATCTCAGGCCCCTGGACCTCTCGGTGGACGAGACCGTCCACGAGATCGTGACCGCGGTCAAAGAGATGGGCTGCAAGCGGCTGGTGATCGACTCGCTGGTGGGCTTCGAGATGGCGCTGGCCCCGGACTTCCGCACCGACTTCCGCGAGTCGCTGTACCGCATGATCGGGGCGCTCACGCGCCTGGGCGTGACCATCATCAGCACCGTCGAAGTCGAAGAGGACTTCACCTCGATGGGCCTCTCAAACTTCACGATCTCGTTCCTGGCCGACGATATCGTGCGCCTGCGCTACGCCTCGATCAACGGACAACTGCGCAAAGTTATGATGGTGGTGAAGATGCGCCGCAGCAAGCACTCGATCGACATGTGCGCGTACGAGGTCACGGCCAAGGGCCTCCTGATCGGCGAGCCCATGCGGGGCTACCGCGCCCTCACCAGCGGCATTCCCGGCCCGTGGTCCAACCAGTCCGGAGACACCCCGCCGCTCCAGCAAACCCCACAAACCCCACGAACTCCGAAACTCCCGCCCCCCCGCAAGGCCCGCAAGGCCCGGAAGGGAAGGCCTCGTTGAGGAGTCGACATGGATAGCACGCCAGCATCCGGCGTGCCCGACGGTCAGGCACACGGCGCCCTTGAGCTGCAACTCCGGGAGATGAACAAGGCGCTGCTGATCTCCTCGATCCGTCAGCACGAGCTGGCCGAGCAGGCGCAGAAGGCCGAGGCCTTGCTGCGCGAATCAGAGGTTCGTTACCGTCAGCTTTTCCAGTCCGCCACGGACGGCATCCTCATGCTCGATGCAACTACCGGCAGGGTCACCGGCGCCAACGCCGTCATGTCGAACCTCGTGGGAATGCAACCCGGCGATCTGCCGGGCAAGGAACTCCACGAGATCGGCTTGTTCAAGGACATCCAGGAGAACCAAGGGGTCCTGCGGGAGTTGCACCGGTCCGGGTATCTCCGTCACGACCGCCTGCCCATGCACAACCAGCGCGGCGAGGTGATCGAGGTCGAGTTCATAGCCAATGTCTACCACGAGGGCCCCAACCTCGAGGCCCAGTGCAACGTCCGCGACATCTCCCAGCGCGTCGTCATGGAGAACAGGCTCAAGGAGCAGGCCGAGCAACTCGCCGGTGAATCGCGCCGCAAGGACGAGTTCCTGGCCATGCTCAGCCACGAACTCCGCAACCCGCTGGCCCCGATCCGCTCCGCCGTCCACCTGCTCAAGAACCGTGAGCAGGGCGACCAGGACCCGCTCCTGAAGCAGGCCCGCGAAATCATCGAGCGCCAGGTCGGCAACCTCACCAGGATGGTCAACGACCTGCTGGAAGTCTCGCGCGTCGTGAGCGGGCGCATCCGGCTGGAACTGCAAGCCGTGGATGTGAACCAGGTCATCCAGCACGCAATCGACACCACCCGCCCCCTGATCGACCAGCGCGGCCACGAACTCATCCTGAACCGCTGCCCGGATCTCGTCTGGGTCAACGCCGATGCCACGCATTTGGAAGAAGTCTTCATCAACGTGCTCAACAACGCGGCCAAGTACACGCCCGGCGGCGGGCGCATCGAGGTGTGGTGCGAGTGCCCCGAAGCCGCCGACTTCGCGCAGGTGCGCTTCCGCGACAACGGCCCAGGTATCGAAGCGGACCTGCTCCCCCGCATCTTTGACCTGTTCACGCAGGGCGACCGCTCGCTCGACCGCGCTGCGGGCGGATTGGGCGTCGGGCTCTCGCTCGCGCGCCGGCTGGTCGAACTGCACCACGGGACCATCACCGCGCACAGCCCACCGCACGGCCAAGCCGGGGGAAGCGAGTTCATCGTCCGCCTGCCACTGCTCTCCGCGCCCCCATCGGACGCCCAGCGATCGGCAGGGCCCATCGCCACGTCAGCCCCAAGGGCCGGAGGCGACGCGGAGGTGCGTGTGCTTGTGGTGGATGACAATGTCGACCAGGTCACGATGCTCTCGGGCAGCCTGCGGATGAATGGCTTCCGCGTGAAGAGTGCCTACACCGGCCCCGACGGGCTGAAGATCGCGCTCCAATGGCGGCCCGAGTTCGTTCTGCTGGACATCGGCCTGCCCGGCATGGACGGGTACGAGGTGGCGCGACGCCTCAGGGCGGCCGAAAGCGAAGAATCGGGGCGGGGGGGCGCGCCACCCCTGCCGCGCATGCGGCTGATCGCGCTGACCGGCTACGGGCTCGATAGCGACAAGGCCCTGGCTGGGCAGGCCGGCTTCGATGCGCACCTGACCAAGCCCTGCGACCTGGATTACTTGGCGATGATGATGGCCGCGCTCTCGCCCACCAAGCCCACGAAGTAGCGCCCGCACTCGCGTAGCAGCGCGCCCCGCGGGACTCTGCCCCTCATGGAAGGCCCCCCCATCCGCCCCTTCCCGCCCCCCCGAACCGCATCGAGGCACCAGGGCTCGCTCGGTGGTGCCGCGAATGACCATCGATGCCGAACCGCGAGTGGGGCGCGTCGGATGGCAACGAAGTGCTGTGCGTCTAAGTGCCGTGCGTTTAGACACCTTCGGCCACCTCCCCCCCGGTCAGGACGCCGAGACGGTTCGTCGCCTTCCCGACATGACCCAGCCGCCGGAGGACGCCTCCTTCATCCCCCCATCCCCGCTCGCCCCGCTGATCGTCAGTCATCAGGTCGAGGCCCAAACTGGCCCCCCTGAACTCCAGCACCTGGCCCAGCACATTCAGCGCGGGCAGGAGAGAAAGGATGCGAGCGGGAGCGACAGCGTGCAAAACGACCTCGAAGAGGGCGAGGCTGAAACGGCCTATGAAAATGGGGACCTATGAAAATGGGGAGATGTGCGGGCCGGAGCAAGCCGGTGCGGCGCAAATCGAGAATGCCCCCCGAAGGACTCGAACCTTCGACCCGCTGATTAAGAGTCAGCTGCTCTACCAACTGAGCTAGGGAGGCGACGTGGCTCAACGGTAGCGGGTGTGGCGTGAACGGACAAGGAGTTACTCGAATCCTTCCGGCCCTGGCCCTAGATGCAGCACCAACCATGCCGAATACCGCGCCACGCGAATCGGCTCACCCGGGATGCCGCTGGTGGGCCCGACACCAGTGCTCCTTTCGCCTCCGTTCCCTTCACGATTGGCGAAACGGCTCACCACGGCGTGCCACTGGTGGGCTCAGACACCAGTGCTTCGTCCACCAACCTTCCCTTCTCGATCGGCGACACTGCTTCGCGAGTCCGGGGGTCGTCGATGCGGGGTCGTAGGGGTGCGGGGTGTAAGGCACAAACCACTTCCCCAACGCCCGACCTTCGCTCCAACCCGGCGTTCCATGCCCGTTTCACGCTTCTCAAGGTCCATTGACACCGCCCGCCCAGTTTCCTACCGTTTCCTCCCGGGGGCCAGTCCGCCTTCGGGGCGTTTTTCAATGCAGCAGCCTGCTTTCTCGCGGTCGGTCCTGCGGCCCGTATTGGAGCCTTGAGATGCTTCCTGCCTTTCGTCAAAGCCATGGGCGGACCCGTCGTCGCCGTTCGCACCACGCCCTCACCGGTGTGACGCCCTCCGTCTGCCCGCTTACAGGCATGCCCAAACTCCACCACAGGGCCTGCAAAGAGTCCGGGTACGTCCGGGCTGGCCTCCAGATCAAGGTGCCAAAGCTCGGGATTGGCGTTCCCAAGTCCTGACCTGACAGGGTTGGCGATCCGGCCGCGCCGATAGCAGCCCCATGTTCGTTTCCAATCTTCGCCGCTGATCCGCCCCGCTGAGTTAGGGGGTGGAACGAAGGGGAGGGCTGGATTGGTTGGGAGCCGTCCGGGGTTCCCAGGCGGGTATGCTCAGGTTCGGTGGCTACCCTCACGATGCGGTATCATCGGGCTTGCCACCACATGCAGCGTCAACACACAACCGAAGCGAACCTCACGAACTCCTCCTCAAACCCAGCCAGGAACGGGCCCCTGTCCAGCACCGCGGCTTGCGGTTCAGGTGTGCACCCAGCCCCGGTACGGATCGGTATCGACATCATGGGCGGCGACCACGCGCCCGATGCAATCCTGAAGGGTTGTGTCTTGGCCTTGGAAGACCTCGACCCGGGTGATGTGCTCGTTCTGGTTGGGCCCCAGGGCCTGATCCGCGAAATGCTCGATGAGCGAGGGGTCAAGGACGGTGATCCCCGCATCGAGATCGTCCACGCCAGCGAAGTCATTGAAATGGGGGATTCCGCCGCCGCCGCCGTGCGCGCCAAGGCCGAGTCTTCAATCGTCAAACTCCACCAACTGGGTGGCAAGGCCCACCCGCGCCGCTGTGATGCCGTCCTGTCCGCTGGGAATACCGGTGCGTGCGTCGCCGCGGCGTCCCTGCACATGCGCCGCCTCAGGCACGTGCAGCGCCCCGGCATCACGGTGACGGTGCCCGTGTTCCATGGCCCGATCGTGCTGACCGATGCGGGCGCGAATCCGGCCCCAAAGGCCGAGCACCTGTGGCAATACGGCGTCATGGCGGACGTCTACGCCCGCACGGTCCTGCTCAACCCCAACCCGCGTGTCGCCCTGATGAACATCGGCTCCGAAGAGGGCAAGGGGACCGACCTCATCAAGGAAACCCGCGACCTGCTCAAGGCCACGCCCGGCCTCAACTACATCGGTTACATCGAGGGGCGCGACTTCTTCGACGGCGCGGCAGATGTCGTGGTGACCGACGGCCTGGTGGGGAACACCCTGCTCAAGGCCGCGGAGGGCATGGCCAAGAGCCTGTTCAAGGCGATCGCCGCGGAAATCCTGGCCCAGGACCCAAGCCTGGTGATGAAGTTCGAGCCCGTGATCAAGGCGATCTACGCCAAGAACGACTACCACGAGTACGGCGGCGCCCCCCTCCTGGGGATCAACGGCGCCTGCATCATCTGTCACGGCAGCAGCGAGCCCCGCACCATCCGCGCGGCAATCCGCAACAGCCGCGCCTTTGTGCGGGCGGGGGTCAACGAGGCCATCGTGCACCGCCTCGCGGAACTCGAAGGAATGTTGAACCTGGCCCGGCCCGCGCCGCCGCTGGCCGCAGAGGGCATCCGGGTATGACGGGGTTCTCGTCGCAACGGCCGCTCGGCGCAAGCCCCGCGGGCCTTGTGCCGGCCCGCTTTGGCGTTCGCATCGCCGGCACGGGATCGTGCCTCCCCGACAGAGTCATCACCAACGCCGACCTGACCAAGGTCATGGACACCACCGACGAGTGGATCGTCCAGCGAACCGGCATCCGCGAGCGGCACATCATCGACCGCGACAAGGGCGAGTCCACAAAGTCGCTCTGCACCGTTGCCCTGCGCCGCGCCCTCGCCGCCGCCAGGATCGACGCCAAGGAACTCGACCTCCTCATTGTCGGGACCATCTGCGGAGAAATGGCGTGCCCCTCGGTATCCTGCCGCGTCGCGGCGGAGGTCGGGGCGGGGACGTGCGGCGCGTTCGACATCACCGCCGCCTGTTGCGGGTTTGTGTACGGCATGAACGTCGCCCACGAGATGATCAAGGGTGGCTCATACCGGACCGTGGCGGTGGTGGGGTGCGACACCCTGACCGGCAACGTGCGCTATGAAACCGCCAACCGCAACATCGCGATCATTTTCGGCGATGCGGCCGGCGCCGCCATCTTTCGCGCCACCGACGATCCTTCCAAGGGGATCATCGCCCAGGCCATGCACGCCGACGGGTCCGGCTGGGAAGACCTGTACATCCCAAGGTCGATCACGGACATCCCGGAGGACCAGGGCCGCGACCCGGCCAAGGTCAACATCATCCAGATGAACGGGAAAGAAGTCTTCCGGTTCGCCGTGAGCAAGTTCCCGCAACTCATCGGGCAGACGCTGGAAAAGGCCGGCCTCAAGCCCGAGGATGTTGCCCTCTACATCTGCCACCAGTCCAACGCCCGCATCCTCGAAGCCGCCCGCGAAAAGTACAACATCCCCCGCGAAAAAATGTACGTGAACATCGACCGCATCGGCAATACCTCCGCCGGTTCCGTGCCCCTTTGTCTGGATGAACTCACCCGCGCCGGGCGGGTCCGCGAGGGCGAGCGGGTCATGTTCGTCGCTTTCGGCGGCGGACTGACCTGGAGCGCGAGCCTCTGGCAGTTGTAGGGTGCCGTGTCCTTTGTATGATGCCCAATGGTGACGCCACCCATGATCATCTTGTGCCCCGGCCAAGGCGCCCAAACCGTCGGAATGGGGAAGGCTTGGTTTGACGCCTCGCCCGAAGCGCGGGCCGTCTTTGAGCGCGCCGATGCCCTCCTGGGCAACCGTTTCGATGCTCCTCTTACCCAGTTGTGTTTCCAGGGCCCGGCCGACCGGATCAACCGGACCGACATCAGCCAGCCCGCCATTTTTACCACATCGGTGGCGTCCTGGTGTGCCATGCAGGCTCGGGCGCAGATGGGCCCGGTCGAGCAGCCCTTGTCTGCCGTCGCCGGGCTGAGCCTGGGTGAGTACACCGCCCTGCACCTCGCGGGTGCCCTCTCGTTTGAAGATGGCTTGGAGTTGGTGACCCTGCGCGGCCGCGCCATGCAGGACGCCGCCGAGAGCCCCCTCGCCGCATCGGGCGGCGGCGGAGGAATGCTCGCCCTCATCGGCGCGACCGACGAGCAAGCCCAGGCCGTCTGCGATGAGAGCGCCCAAGGGCAGGTATTGGTCTGCGCCAACTTCAACGCCCCAGGCCAGGTTGTGCTCAGCGGGCACGCCGCGGCATGCGCCCGCGCCGCCAAGGCGGCCGAGGCGATGGGGCTCAGGAGCGCCTCGTTGCCCGTCGCGGGCGCGTTCCACTCGCCACTGATGGCCCAGGCCGCACAGCAGCTGGCCGCGGCCTTGGCGAAGACCCCCATCCAAGCCCCGCGGTGCCCGGTCTTGTCAAATGTCACGGGCCTGCCGCACGCCCCGGGTGCGGCCGCCGGGATTGCAGATACGATTCGGGAGCGGCTGGTGCTCCAGTTGACCAGCCCGGTTCGTTGGGCTCAGTCGTGCCAGTGGCTGGCGACACACGCAGAGGGTGAGTTCATCGAAGTAGCGCCGGGCAAGACGCTCGCGGGATTGATGCGACGGATCGATAAGTCCAAAAAGGTGATAACCAATGACACGCCGTAACGCGGGCCTGTATCGCAAAGGGAGTTGGGGGTTGACGCTCGCCGCCGGGACCGCCCGGTCCGTGCTGTCCATCGTGATCGCTTGCGGCCTGGTGACCGCGCTGGTGCTTCCCAGCGCCGTCTTGGTGGCCTGTGAAAAGAAGAAGCCGCCGCCCCCCCCGCCCCCCGCGCCCCCGCCGCCACCTCCGCCACCCGAACCCGTCCAGATCAGCCCGATCATGCAGTCGGCCAAGCCCGATGCCCGCGTCCACTTCCCGCAGGCGCACGCCCCGACCGATGAAAGCCTGGCGCGTGCGGTAATTTCACTCGCCGATGCCGTAGCCAAGGGAGATGCCTCGAAACTCGGGTCCATGGTCGATGCCGACACCCGCACCACGCTGGACTACCTCACCGGCAGCGGCGAGTGGGACGAAGCAACCGCCAAGATCGAGGGAGTGCGGGTGGTTCACATCGAGGACCTGTCCGACGGTGGCCAACAAAGCACGCTCGCCAACGTGAATATCGCCGTCCAGGAGCCCGGCTCAGCGTACCTCATGGGTTGGACGGCGCTGAAGGCCGGCGACAAGTGGACTTTCAGGCAGGCTCCATCAGACAACGGCACGCGCGGCAGAGCCTCCGAGTTTGACGGCGGAGAGCCCGATGCGGCGCCGAGTGAGACCGCCGCGCCCGCGCCGACGCAGCCGCTGGGAGACACCACCTCGCCGCCGACTTCCGGACGCGCGCAGCCCTCTCCCGGCGGGGGCCCGGGCCAGGCCGCACCGGCGGCAACGGGCACTCAGCCGACAAGTCTCGAAGCCTCGACAGGGCGGGTCAAAGGGCACAGGCCGCTGGAACTGCACCTCAACTACGAAATGACCCTGCGCATCCTGCAGCGCAGCAAGGCGGGGCCGCCGCTGCCGACCGAACTGCACATGGCCATGTGCCGCAGGTACGACATCGATGGGCTTACCCTGTCCAAGGAACTCGAAATCGGAACCGCCGAGGCCTCCCAGGGGCGCCACCTGCCCCCGCTGGAACTCGCGATCTATGTCGATGAGCAGGTCAAGCGGTACAACGCCAGCATCGATGTCGACACCGACTTCATCCTCAAGATGATCGCCGGCCTCAGTTCCCGCACCTTTGAAGAAGTCGGCAAAGAGTACGACGAGGGCGTCAAACTCAAGAAGAAGTAACCCAGAGGTGTTCGCACATGCCTGAAGCACCAACCACCAAACGTGTCGCCGTCGTGACCGGGGCCAGCCGCGGCATCGGCAAGGCCATCGCCCTGCGGCTGGCGCGCGACGGTCGCCACGTCGTCCTGGTCTCGCGCAGTGAAGGACCCCTCGCCGCCGTCCGTTCCGCCATTGAGGATGCCGGAGGGAGCGCCTCCATCGCGATGATCGATGTTTCCGATGCCGCGACGCTCGCCGCGGGGATCGACAAGATCGCCGAATCCCACGGCCGTCTGGACATCCTCGTCAACAACGCCGGCATCACCAAGGACGGCCTGGTGCTGCGGATGAGCGACGAGGATTGGGACACGGTGGTCGACACCAACCTCAAGTCCGCGTTCATCGCCATCCGGGCCGCCGCGCGGACCATGATGCGAGGACGGTTCGGGAGAATCGTCAACATTAGTTCCACCAGCGGGGTCGTGGGCAACGCCGGCCAGGCGAACTACGCCGCGGCCAAGGCCGGCTTGCTGGGCCTCACCAAGACCATCGCGCGGGAACTCGGCAGCAAGGGAATCACCTGCAACGCCGTGGCACCGGGGTTCATCCAGACCGACATGACCGAAAACCTGCCCCAGCAGGTCAAAGAAGGCGTGACGGGCATGATCGCCGTCAAGCGCCTGGGAACGCCGGACGATATCGCCGCGGCAGTGGCCTACGTCACCAGCGATGAGGCCGGGTTCTTGACCGGCCAGACGATTTGCGTCGACGGCGGCATGACGATGTGCTGATGCGGAACGCATCGGGCATTCGGCATCGGGCATCAGGGCCGCTCAAACCGGAATCCCATCTCGGATCACGCCCTCCATCACCCCGCAGAACCTGTCCAACTCCTGCATCGTCGTGTACACGCACGGTGTCACGCGGACCCCTTCAAACTCCTCGTGCTTGATCGCCACGGTCAGGATCTTGTGCTTGTCCCACAGGTGATTCGCCAGGTCAAGGCTGTCGATGCCATTAACCTGCACCGTTCCAATCGCGCACGAGAACTTAGGATCAAGGCTGGTGTGCAGCCTCACACGCCCCTTCCCGGCGTCGATCAGGCGCTCCGCCCAGGTGTTCCGCAGGAACCGCAAGCGGGCCTCTTTGCGTGCGCCCCCGATCCCCTGATGGAACGTGAGGGCCTCGGCGATGGCGAGGAAGTTTGCCGCCGGGTGCGTGCCGATCTCCTCGAACTTGCGGATGTCGTTGTCGAGCGTCTCCGCCGCGGCCATCATGGGCCACAGGCCCCTGACCTTGTCTCTGCGGACATACAGCAGGCCCGTGCCGTGGGGAGCAAAGAGCCACTTGTGCAGGCTCACGCCGTAATAGTCGCAGTTGAGGTCCGAAATCTTGAACTCGATCTGCGCCAGCGCGTGGGCCCCGTCGATGATGACGGGCACGCCGCGGGCGCGGGCCATCTCCACAACCTCCCGTGCCGGCATGACCTGGCCCGTGATGTTGATGATGTGGGATATCAGGATGATGCGGGTCTTGTCGGTCATGGCCCCCGCAATGGTCCGAACGATGAGCGCAGGGTCCTCGCAAGGAATGGGGATTGTGACCTTCTTGAGCACGATCCCCTCGCGTCGGGCGCGCTGCTCAAACGTCGTGAGCATGCGCCCGTAGTCCTGCGTGGTCGTCAACACCTCGTCGCCACGCTGCAAGTCGATCCCGAGTTGGCAGATCTGCAGGCTCTCCGAAGCGTTCCGCGTGATGGCCACTTCCTCCGGCGAAACACCCCACTGCATCGCCAGGGCCGAACGCACGGATTCCTTCTGCGGCTCGAGCACCCTCCAGAGCACATACGCGGGCGCGGTGTTCGAGAAGTCCAGGTGCCGCTTCATCGCGTTCTGAACCACCGCCGGCGCTGGGCACACCCCGCCGTTGTTCAGGTTCATGATGCTGCGGTCGACCGTGAAGGACTGCTGCACCTCAAACCAGAAGTTCTCATCCTGCGCGACTTCCTCCGCGGTACCGGGGTAGTCCGCCAACCCCGAAGGGAGCGGGCGGGAGAGGCTTGCCGCGCCCGCCCTGGCTGGCAAGCCCGCGGCGAGCGCGGCGGCGGGGAGCATGATGGATCCGATGAAGTCGCGACGGTTGAGCATGGCAACACTCCGGGGCGGGCGATCGGGGCGGGCAGGATACACCGGATTCGTCCGGCGGAGTCGGTGCTGGTCATTGAGCCGATCCTGCACTTCCACACCGGCGGCCGCGCGGAGCGGAAAGCGTGGTCACGACCCGCCCTCCAGGGCAGGGGGCTTGTCGCTCGGCGAGGTCGATGCCGGTGAGGATGTGATCAGCACCACGCCCGCGAGAATCACCACAATCCCAGCGCCCTTGCGGATGGACATCGGCTCGCCCAGCACGACCCACCCCAGGAGCGCTGCCACGGCCGGCGCCAGTGCAAACGCGATGGGCTTGATCCGCGAGATATCCCCTCCGGGGAGCGAGAGGCCAAGGTAGAAGAAGAACACCCCGCCGAAACCTGCGAGCAGGGCCGAGCCAAAGCACAGTTTGGTGAGCAGGCCGGCGCTCGCATCGCGCCACCAGCCCTGCGGCTCGGTCTTGAGGGCGTACTGCGCGATCAGGTAGACGATGATCGCGGGGGGCACGGTGACGAGCGCCCGCACCAGCAGCACCGTCATCGGCCCTACTTGATGGGTGTGCAGGACCGACTTGGTGAACAACTCGCCCACGCCCCAGCACACGCCCGCAAGGATTCCGCACAGGATTGCATTCATGCGGCCAATGTACCCTGGCCCGGCGCGGCGCGTCCGAGGGATTCAGAACATGTCGGTCATCCAGGGCGTGCCGCCCGCGAAGAACGCGCCCGCCCGTGCGAGGGCGTCCGGGTCGCCGTCCACCCAGCCCAGCAACTGGGCCTGGGGCGGGGTGTAGAGCCCGGCGTAGATCGCGGCGAGGGCGCGCACATGGGCGCGGATCACCGGACCTCGGGCCTGAGCAACCTTGGTGGCCGATCCCCGACCCGCCTCGATGCGCAGCGCCCACGTGCCGGTGTTCTCGGGAATGATGTCGTCTTCAACCTCGAATGATACTTCGCCGCTGAGGCCCGCCGGATACCCGCGGGCCGCGAGGGCATCGCCAACCCGGATCAGGCGGAGCATCCAGTAGTCGAGTTTCTCAACCTTGAAGCGCTGCTGCGGGAGCAGCGAGAGCAGTGGGTGCAGGGGTCCTCCGTGAAGGACAACCTCCTCGGCCATGGTCGCATAGTCAGAGAGCAGGCCCAGGATCCGGCGGCCCGCGGCGGGCGTGAGGAATGCCGCATCGGAGACGGCGATGTTGTGGCGGCCGTAGGTGGGGTTTCGCTCCTGGTTCAGGAAGATGTACCCCGCGAGGCCCCCGCCCGCATCATCGATGCCAAAGCCGTGGTAGACCTCTTCACGCGACTTGCGGATGCGGAGCCAGCAGTAGTTGCCGCGGTCCAGGTTGCCATCGAATCGGCCCGCGAACCCTGTGTAGCACGCTTTGACGGCGGGCATGTCGTCATCGGTGAGGGGGCGAACGGGTGTGGCCCGGTCCACCAGCCCGATGGTCTGCACAGAGAGGCGCGAGCGGAAGCGGTGGCCGGCCTGTTCGTAGCCGACCTGGCGGTACAGCGACTGGGTCGAGGCATATAGGCACGAGAGCGCAACCCCCTCGCGCGCACACGCCCGCACTTCTTCGGCCATGAGCCGGCGTGCCAGCCCCTTGCCGCGCTGCTCGGGCGCGCAGGCAACACCCGCGATGCCCATCATGGGAACCGAGCGCCCACCGAAGTACTGCCCCATGGGAATCCGCAGGAGGCACGCGGAGGGGAGTTGCTGACCGACCCGCAGCGCACGGATGTGCTCCAACCCCGCCGTCTTGAACCACTCCAACGCCTTCTCTTGAGGACTGGCGAAGGCGTGGTGAATCAGGCGGGCCACTTCATTCAGCGTGGCCTCATCCGCCGCGCCGCCATACGCGAGAGTTTCGCTGGTGTTGCTGGTGTTCATGGGTGCAGGAAACTGAGGTGCAGTTCGGCGTGCCCGAGGTGCATCCGGATCCACTCCTGGTGGGTGAGCGTTCCAAAGAGCGGGTTTGGTATCGATGGCGCCTCGCGCTTCATCCGGTCCCACGCGCGGCTAAAGCGGGCCAGGCCCTCATCTGTCGAGACCGCTTCTGTCGCGTACGTGCCCTCTGCCACCCTGGGAATGCGGAACCCGGCCCGGGAGCAGTTCGCCAACATTTTCTTCTTGAACACACGGCCGAAGAGGCGAACAAACCACGGGGGGTGCATCGGGTAGCCCTCGTGGGCGTAACCGGCCCACGACCCTAGGTGCCCGAGGGTCTGGCCCAGCGTCCAGTTCCCGGTGCGGCGGAGCGTGCCCGCGCGGTCCGCCGCGACCAGCCGGGCCACATCGGCCTCCAGTTCGCCGGGCGTATTGAACTTCAGGGCGCGCCGGTCGGTGACGGTTGCGGTGTCAATCATCGGCACGGTCTGGTTCTCCAACGTCCAACTGATCGTGGGCGCGCGAACGGATGAGCATGCGGGCAAGGTCTTCGGCCAGCGGCCCCAGGCGCGCTCCCTCGGTGTTGCACATGACGGCGACGACGACCCCGCCCGTCTGCTCTCGCGGCAGAATCAACAGAAACGTCGCGGTCTTTTCCTGGGAGCCGGAATGGCTGACGACCAGGCGGCCGTTGCGATCATCCACGCCGAAGCCATAGCCGTACCCAGTGACCTTGCCGTCCCTGGTGTTCTGGCGCTTCCATGCCTCCGCTCGGGTCTGTGGATCGAGCAGCCTGTCGCCCAGCAGGCCGATTCCCAGGCGGGCCATGTCGTCCACCGTCGAGATGAACCCGCCCCCGGGAAGTTTCCAACTGACATCGGTGTCCGTGGATGGGGTTGCAGGGCTGGGCTGGGCAGGAGCGGCGGGGGTGCCCGGTGCGGAAGGCGGTTTCGCGGCATCCTCGCGCCTCCTGGCATAGCCCTTGGTGCGCCCGGGAATCCGCACCCACTGGTAGTCGGGTTGCAGGGTGGTCATGCGCAGTGGCTCGATGATGCGATCGCGCACCAACCGGGGGAACGGCGCCTTGCCCGCCCGCTCCACGACCGCGCCCAGAAGCATGTACCCGTGTGTGCTGTAGGAATAGGTGGCGCCCGGCTCCGCAACCAGCGGGGAATCTTTAAAGGTGTCCAGGGCGAGGATGGCGCTCTCGAAGGGGTGATCCTGGATGTACGTGCGCTGGGTCCGAATCACCGGACCGTTTTCGTAGTGGACGATTCCCCCCTGATGGCAGAGCAGTTGGCGGGCGGTGATCGTGTGCGGCTTCTCCGGGAACTCGGGGACATAGGTCCGCACATCGGCGTCCAAGTCCAGCAGCCCTTCGTGGGAGAGTTGGAGGGCAAGGATGGCGGTGATGGGCTTGGAGACCGAGGCCCACCTGTACATGGTTGTGCCCGCGGCGGGTACCGCCCCTTCCCGGTCCTGAAAACCAAAGCCCGCGGAGTACACGATCGAATGATCATCCGCCAGCGCCACCGAGATTCCCACCAGCCCTTGAGCCGCGACCTCGCGCTCGACTCGGGCGCGGACCGCGGCGGCAAGGTCTGGCGCGGGCGCGGCAGAAGTCGCGCTGGGGGGCGCTGCGGGCGTCTGACCGAGGGCGAGGTTGCCGGCGTTGAGCAACGCCAGCGCGAGGAACAGGCGTGCGAGCCCGGCGGTGTGGAGTGTCATGGGAGCGAGTTTACTGGACTTTCCAGGGTCAGGGGGCGCGGGGGAAGAGAGCGATTTCGGATTTGGGATTTCGGATTTCGGATTTGGGGAGACGGGGGAAGTCGGGAATGGGAAGTGGGAAGTCGGAACGGGAAACGGGAAGTCTTGAGTCCTGAGCAGGAAGTCCTGAGTCCTGAGTGGAAAGTACTGAGTCCGGAGAGGGGAGGCCGGAGTCGGGAGCGGTCGAGGGTTTGGGCGAGACCATAACCACGGGGACGTGGACATGGCATCCGGCGTGGTCGGGGCTGTTTTCGACCTGGGTGATGTAGTCGATGAGGGTGGGTGGGGGGACTTCGGATTGCGGATTTCGGATTTCGGACTTGGGGGAGGGGTCGGGAGGTTGAGTGGTTTCGCGCTCGCTGCGTGTGCCGGGGGCCGAGGATGGCTCGCTGTGGCGGATAGGAGCGTCGAGATCGAAGCGGGTGATGGAGCGGAGGAGGGCGCTGGCTTTGCGGACCGTTTCGCGGGAGCGCTGGCGCAGTTCGAGGGCTCGGGGGCTGGTTGTGTTGGCGGCGTGGGTGGCGTCGTACTCGTGGTCGTCGAGGATTCCGTTGAGGACGCGGGCGACGTTGGGGAGGAAGGTTGCCGCGGAGGTGCGGGCGCGGTCGGAGATCATGGAACGTCGGGCGGCGCAGACTTCGGCGATGTGGGGCCGCGCCAACCAGAGGGCCAGGGCATCGACGGTGGTCTTGTGGATTTCGGCGATGTCCTGGAGGGAGAGGCGGGAGTTGTCGAAGTCGTTGAGGACGACAGAAGTCAGGTCGGGAGAAGGATCGAAGAGGGGAAGGTGGGAACGGGGAGCGTCCTGAGTGGGCGGAACCGGAAAGTGGGAAGTGGGAAGGCCGAAGTCGGAACGGAGCGAGCCGGGAGGGGGCGCTGGGGTGGGTTGGGGGTGGTGATTGAGGGTTGGGAGTTGCACAGTACCAATACCGTACTGCGTGTACGGTATTTGGTCAATAGCCCTTGGCTCGATTGTTGAAGATTGGTTGTAAGTTGTGACGCGGCAGGCGGTTGGAGTGCTGTAAGAGTGGTGAGTTGGAAGTGGACTGTGGACAATTTGGAGGGATGGGCTGCGGAGTGATCGAGTGTGGGTCGGAGGTTGGTTCGGATCGACGAGGAGGCGACTGGGTGCCAGCGCTTCTTGGATAGGTGAGCCGATGGCCAACCTATGCACAATGCACCGACCGCCAGAGCTGAATGGCATTCCCAGAGCACGGTCGGTGGCACGAATGTGTGCGGAGTCGATGCCACCCAGCCGAGAAGGGACAGACGGACGGTTCGGGCGCGGTGGGTGGGGGTGGGGGGGAAGCCGAGGTTCATGGCAGGTTCATTTGTGCTGGCGGTGGAGGGCGGGGGGCGGAGCGGGGGTCGGGGGGTTGCTCAGTACGAGAAGTTGACCCACGGATCGGTGCTGCCGAGGGGGGAGCCGCCGGTGGAGCCGGCGAAGGCCGCGCCGCCGGCGGCACCGACGAACTCGCCGCGGTTGCCACCAATGGAGATGTCCCAGTTGATGGTGTTGCTGCTCGCGGCGTTGCGCACGATGAGATTCCCGGTGAAATCAACGTCCAGCCCGCGGTGGTTGCCGGTGAGGGTGTTGCCCTCGATGCGGTTCGCGTTACCGAAGACATGGATGCCTGTGCTGTTGAGGACGGGGGCAGCGAGCGTGCCGCCGCACTGATTGGTCAGGACGTAGCAGCGGTTGTTCACCGCGATACCGTCGACGAGATTCGCCGTCACGGAGCAGAACGAGATCGTGGTGAAGCTGTTGGCGGTAATCCCGTTGCCGGTGTTGGAGGAGGCCGTGCAACCCGTCACCGTGCTGCCGTTGCTGGCCGAGATGCCGTCGCCGGTGTTGAGGCTGGCCGTGCAACCCGTCACCGTGGCGGCCGATCCGGCGGCGATGCCCCGCCCGCCGTTGTTCGAGACCCGCAGATCTTCCAGCAGGTTGTTGGTGCTGTTGCTCACGTCGACCCCGTCCCCGCCCCAGTTCCGGACAGTGCCGTTGCGGACCGCGCCGTTGAGGGTGTTGGCGACAGTCACCGAGATCCCGTCCAGCGAGCCGTTGCTGGCCGCGAGTGCGTAGCCCATCAGGTCGATCGTGACGCTTTGGCTGTTGCCGGCCGCCACGGCAATCTCGATCCCGTGCTTGCCCACCACGCCCGCCACGTTCCCCGTCAGGTAGTACGACCCGGGCAGGGTGATCCTGAAGAGAGCCGTGGCCGTGCCCGGCGTGTTGGTCGCGTTGATGGCGATACGGGGCTCAACCTCGGTGAGCGTCTTGTAGGTGGACGTGACCGGCCCGGCGGGCGGGTTGAGGGGGCCGCCTAGAACGAAGGCGGTGATAGCGGCAACGCCAACCCCCACTGTGAGGGCAAGGGATGGGTGCAAGCGACTGAAGCTGGTGACATTCATGGGCTCCCTTTCGACTTTGCGACTTTGTATCGGGGCCAGAGCTTGCAGGCCGCGATCGATCGAAGGCTCAAGGCACTAGAGACAGCGCTCCTGCCTGGCGTGAAGGCTTCCCCGCCGTCGCGGTGGAACACCAGGGGAAGGGGCTTTGACCCGGTGAAGCGGTTGCACAACGAACTCTCCGCTTTGGCGGGGACGGCTAAAGAAGTGCTGGAGGACGCCAAGGTGGAGGTCCGGTACAAGGGGGTGACCTTTGAAACCCTGAATGACCCAGCGTTCATCGCGGTGGTCAAGAATGCGCTGCCAGCCCTCGGCAGGTTGCATGAAGAGGTGAATGCGGCGCCGGCGATGCCGGCGATAGAGTGAGCGGCGGAACTGGAGTGCGTGGGTAGCCGCAGGCGCGGTCCGCAGTGGAGGCGGGCCTGCGTCGTCAACTCAGCAGGGGCCGCCCCCGAGCACGCGGAAGAACGCCTCGATATCCAGGTCCGTGCCGCTATCGCCGTCGGCATTGAAGTCGGCGGTGCCGCAGGTGGGGCAGCAGTTGCCCGCAAGGCACGCGAAAAAGGCCTCGATGTCCTGGTCGGTGCCGGAGTCCCCGTCCCCGTTGAAGTCCTGGTTGCCGCAGGGAGGTAGAAGCGGGCGCGACCAGAGGACTGCGGTGTCGCGGTGCAGCGAGGCGACGTAGCCTGCGCGAGAGATATAGCCCGCAACGTAGAGCCGGGCGCCGTCGGTCCAAACACTTGTGCCTTGAGCCGGGTGCCATTCGGTCCACGTGGTCTCATCGGCGGGGTAAGGGAGGGGCTGCCACGATGCGGCGGTGCCGCCCCAAACACCGGCCCGGTACGTACCGCCGAATCTGGCGTATCCCACCTGAGTGGTGCCGGAGATGCCATATGCAACCGACTCGGTCGCACCCGCGGGATGCAGATCAACCCACGAGGCGGCGGTGCCGTTCCAGAAACCGGCGTGAGGTGCGTTGCCGAATGTGGCCCGCCCCACCTGATGTGTGCCAGAGACGGCGTTGATCTGCGAACTCGTCGCCCCCGCGGGGTTCAGGTCTATCCACGATGCGGCGGTGCCATTCCATAGCCCGGCGTGAGTCGCGCTTCCGAATGTCGCTTCACCAACCTGCTGCGTGCCGACGATGAACTTGGCGCTCGACCCGGTCGCGCCCGCGGGATTCAGGTCAATCCATGAGGCGGCGGAGCCGTTCCACACACCGGCGCGCGTTGCGTTGCCGAATGTGGCCGATCCCACCTGCCGCGTGCCCGCGAGGGCGTATGCAACCGACCCGGTCGCACCTGCGGGATTGAGGTCAATCCATGAGGCGGCGGTGCCGTTCCACCGGCCGGCGCGGGTCGCGTTGCCGAACGTTGCGGACCCCACCTGCTGCGTGCCAGCGAAACCGGTCACTCTCGAGCTGCTGGCGCCTGCGGGATTCAGATCAACCCACGACGCGGCGGTGCCATTCCAGAGACCGCCGTGATTTGCGTTGCTGAACACCGCATTCCCAACTTGTTGCGTTCCGGTGGTACCGAACGCCTCTGACCTGGTCGCGCCCGCGGGATTCAGGTCGACACGATAAGGAGCGTTCATCAGCCACAGCATGGCGTGATACTGGACCGTAGTCTGGCCGACTACAAGTCCCCAGCCAACCACCTGCGTGCCAGCACCGCCGAGTGCAGCCGATTGTTCGATAATGTGGAAGTCGGGGGCTAAATTCGCTGCGCTCCATTGGGCGTGCGCCGCGGACGCTGCGATGAGCACCACCGCGCTGGCGAGTCTTTGGTTCAACAGGGCACGCGAGCTGGCGCGACGAACACAGCGAGTGGCTTGCATAAAGTCTCCTCAATACTCAATACTCAGGACTCAGGACTCAGGACTCAGGACTCAGGACTCAGGACTCAGGACTCAGGACTCAGGACTCAGGACTCAGGAC
>Ga0163144_10000257_pt1 | contig 122128 bp, 87 predicted proteins | sample OliLak19BULKMAT1_FD_123175 | JGI IMG/M metagenome (GOLD analysis project Ga0163144, IMG submission 123175) | Freshwater microbial mat bacterial communities from Lake Vanda, McMurdo Dry Valleys, Antarctica - Oligotrophic Lake LV.19.BULKMAT1 | ecosystem: Environmental > Aquatic > Freshwater >...
CTGAGAGGCTGAGAGGCTGAGAGGCTGAGAGGCTGAGAGGCTGAGAGGCTGAGAGGCTGAGAGGCTGAGAGGTTGAGAGGTTGAGAGGTTGAGAAGCAAGCGAGGTGACAGACGAGGTGACAGACGAGGTGACACGCACGACGGTTGCGTCGCGCGGAACGGACCTCACCTCGCGCGCCTCTCAACCTCTCAACTGCTCAACCTCTCAACCTTCCCCAGCCCTCACCCACACCTGGGTCGCGCGCAAACGTCTGGCCCCCATCAAGGTGCCAGTCCGGTCAGCGTGGTGATGTTGCGCAGGTCGTTGTCGAGCAGTTCGCCGCGGATGCCGACCCAGGGAGCCGGGTCGTCGAGGAGATCGTCGACGCCGGCGCTGATGTAGAGACCGTACTGGCGGAACGGGCGGTACTCGAAGGTCATGCGCAGCAGCGCCGATCCTGCCTCGAAACGGCGGTCGTCGGCCTCGCGGTCGTTGTCCTTGGCACGGATCATGGTGCGCAGCTTGAGCGCGTCCGACCACAGCGGCACGTCGACGCGTCCGCCGATCTTGCTGTCGATGACGCCGGCGGCGACGCTCAGGCGATAGCGCTGCTCGTGGTCGTCGGGGAAGAAGCGCCAGCCGAGCAGGATGTTGAAGTCGAGTCCGAGTTCATCGGGGTCCTCGGCGGCGGTGTTGCGGTCGCTGGGCGCACCGCGGTAGGAGATGCCGCCTTCGTAGAACTTCCACGGCCGTGGTTCGATGCGCAGGAAGGCGTAGCCGGTGCTGGCGCCGGTGTCGAGATTGGTGCCGCCATCGACGCCGGCGTAGAAACGCAGATCGGCGACGCCGGAAGTCAGCGGCTTCACCTCTTCAAGGCGCTGGTTGAGGTTGTTGACCGCTTCCACTGCCTTGCGGTGCAACTCGTCGTTGAACACCAACTGGCCGAGCGAGCCCTTGCCCTCGGCGACCTGCTTGATGATCACCTGGAGATCGGCGCCGATCTGGTCGAGCCGCGGTGCCAGCTCGGAGAGCTTGCGGATGGTGGAGCGCAACTCGTCGCGGTTCTCGGCGATGGCGCCCTCGATCTGCTTGGCCGCGCTGCCGATGTTGTCGACCGCGCCCGGCGCCTTGGCGAGCATGGCTTTGACGCTGGCGCGATTCTCCTCGACCACCTCGGCGAGACGCTGGGCGACGTTGTTCATCCCGGCGATGGCCAGCTTGAGCTGTTCGCGATTGTCCTCGACGGCGCCGCGGATCTGGCCGGTCATGGCGGTGGCGTTGGCGAGCAGCATGCCGACCTGCTCGCGGTTGCCCTTGACCAGATCGCGGACCTGCTCGGACATGTCGCCGATGCGCTCGGCGGCGACGCGGAACTGCTCGACCATGCGCTTGAGCTCAGGCCGGTTCTCGTCGACGGTGTCCTTGATGGTCTTGACCGCGTCGGCGATCGCCAAGGTGTCCTCGCCGATCACGCCGTCGAGGCCGGGCTGGCCGAGCTGGGTGATCGGCACACCGGCGCGCGAGGAGATCTCCATATTGGCGCCGCCGAGGGTGCCCTGGTCGATCTTCCACGCCGTCTTGGTGTCGATCAGCAGCTTCGACTTCAATTCCTCTTCGACGCTGAAGCCGACCTCGACCAGCGGTTCGCCGCTGGCGGCAACCACCGGCAGCACCGAGGCGATCAGACCGACCTTGACGCCGTTGTAGGTGACCTTGTCGCCGGTCTTGAGCTGGCCGGCTTTGCGGAAGCGCACCGTGTACTCGGACTTGCTGCCGATGCGGTTCCCGGTGTTGAAGGTCAGCCAGGTGGCCACCCCCAACCCGAGGAAGAAGAGGGCGCCGACGCGAGCTTCGGAGTTCATGACTTCACCTGTGCTGGTACTGGTGCTGGTGCTGGTGCGGGATCGCGGACGTAACCTTCGGTCAGCGGCCCCACCGTCGATCCGGTGAGCAGCTGGCGGACGACGGGGTGCTCGTCGCGGTCGATGGCGGCCTTGTCGCCGACTGCGACCAGGCGGCCCTTGAACAGGATGGCGATGCGGTTGGCGCAGCGGTGGGCGACGCCGAGATCGTGGGTGATGATCACCGAGGTCACTCCCAGGTCGCGTTGCAGTTCGATGGCCAGTTCGGCGACGCCGTTGACAGTCACCGGATCGAGACCGGTGGTGGGCTCGTCGTAGAGGATGAACTCCGGGCCCTGGATGATCGCGCGCGCCAGGCCGACGCGCTTGCGCATGCCGCCGGAAAGGCTGGCCGGCTTGAGGTCGAGGATCTCATCCGCGGGCAGGAAGACCCGGCGCAGCGCTTCGATCACCCGGCTGCGCACCTCGTCGGGTGGACGGCGGTCGACCTCGACCAGGGGCAGGCCGACGTTCTCCAGGACGGTCAGCGAGTTGAGCAGCGCCGCGTGCTGCCAGACCACGCCCATGCGCCGGCGAAACTGCTCGGTCTGCGCCGAGGTGGCCTGGGCGAGATCGAGGTCACCGATCTGGACGCTGCCCTGGTCGGGTTTCAGCATCGCCATCAGGTGCTTGATCAGGGTGGTCTTGCCAGAGCCCGAGCCGCCGAGGATGACCAGGGTCTCGCCGCGGTAGATGTCGAGATCGATGCCGCGCAGGATCTTGCGCTCGCCAAATGATTTGTGCAGACCGCGGATGCGGATGAGCGGTTCCTTGCCGGCGGGCACCGCGGCGAGCGGGGTGCCGGCTTCCATGCGTTCCGCTGGCCAGGCAGCGTCGGCGGGGGGCACGGGCATCACGAGATCCCCCCAAAACGCGGACGGGGCCGATTTCCTGCCCTTGGGCAACTCTCGGGTGCTCGCTCCCGCAAGTCGCCGGCGACGGCGACCCCGAGTTGATGGGCAGGGCCCCATCGACGGGGCCCGACAGGCGGCACGCGCAGCCGCGCAGCGGCGAGCATGCCGCCGAGAGGGGTGCCGGACGACCAGCACGTCCGGCGCGAGCGCGCCGGATTGCTGCCGCTTTTAAACCAACGCTTGCGCCAAGCTGCGGGGCGCCCCCCGCACCCCCTCAGGCTGGGTCGGACCTCGATTCCGCGCGTCGGAAGATTCTTGCCCAGCCTTGCCATCACGGCACCAGCCGCTTATAGACCAGCTCGATGAAACTGGTCATCAGCAGGTTGGAGAACAGTACGAAGATCACGCACAGCACCACGGTGGTGGTGGTGGTGCGGCCGACCCCCTCGGCGCCGTCCTTGGTGTTGAGACCCTGGTCGCAGGCGATGGTGGCGATGATGGCACCGAAGATCGCCGACTTGATCAGACCACCGAAGAAGTCGGTGAAGGTGACAACGTTGCGGACCGAGGCCCAGAACACGTCATAAGCCAGGCCGAACATCAGCTTCGAGATGTAGGCGCTGCCGGCCATGCCCACGAAGTCGGCGATGGCGGTCAGCAGCGGCATGGCCACCACCAGCGCCAGCACGCGCGGCATGGCCAGGTAGCGCACCGGGCTGATCGACATGGCGCGCAGGGCGTCGACCTCCTCATTGATGGTCATGGTCCCCAGTTCAGCCGCCATCGCGCTGCCGACGCGCGCCAGGATGATCACCGCCGCCCACAGCGGACCCATCTCGCGGGTGAAGGTGGCGCCCATGAAGCCGCCGAGGCGGTCGAGGATGCCGTACTCCTCGAAAATCGATCCGGTCTGCACCACCAGGATCATCCCGGTCAGCCCCGAGATCAGGCAGAGCACCACGATCGATCCGAAGCCGGCGGTATCGAGCTGGCGCAACAACTGCGCGCGCGTGCGGACGACCAGGCGGATGTCGATCAGCGAACGCACGAAGAGCGTGGTCGCACGACCCGCGATCTGGCAGCGATCGATGATCTGGCGGCCGACGAAGGCGAAGGGATTCACCGGCGCGCTTCCCTGGCCGGTGGCGCCTCGACGACACTTCGCGACGGAGCGTCGACGTCACCTCGGGTCGAACCCGCAGGCGCTGCTGCGAACGGCGTCACCCCGAGCACCGCCAGCGCGATCAGCGTCTTGGCATCGCAGATGCTTCCATCCGCAACCAGCCCCGGGCACTCCGCGAGCCTCACCACCGCTGGAGACACCAGTTCGCCGTGATCGGGTTGCATCGGCACCGGGCGCAGGTCCTCGGCCCGGAATACGACCAGTTCCTCGTCGCAGATGCCGATCGACGGGATGAATGCGCCCAGGCGCGTCCACCGCGTCGCGGCGAACCCGGCCTCTTCGCCCAGTTCGCGCTGGGCGGTGGCGAGCAGCTCCTCGCCGGGCACCCGCGTGCCGGCGGGGATCTCCAGCGTCCAGCGCCGAACCGGATAACGGTACTGACGCACCAGCAGCAGCAGTCCGGGGGCGGGCTGGGCGATGATCGCCACCGCGCCGGGGTGGTGGACGACGGCGCGCATCACCGGGCCGACGGGCGTGGTGAAGCATTCCTCGTCCAGGCGCAGACGGGGCGAGTCGTAGAGCGTCCGCGCCGAGTCGAGCCGCACCGGGTGGTCTGAGTTCACAGCCGTGGACTTATAGAAGGGTCGCCATGCTCCGCAATGGGCCCGGATGCATTAGAACCGTTCGTCGTCGGCCGGTCCTGATTTGCCCCCTGGCCTTCCCGGCCCAGGAATCGGCGGCAGACGGTTGGGCTTCTCACCATCCCGGCGGCTGGCGACCACGGTGGCGACGACGACGCCGATGCAGATCAGCACTGCCAGGACCGAAACGAAAAGCAGGACGCGCACCATGGCTTATTTCCCAGACGGTGGCGCCACCGCCTGGCGCAGCAGGGTTCCGCCGAGCGCGTCCATCACGCCGGCGCCGCCGGTGACCATGACCTGCGGAGTGATCTGCACTTTGCCTTCGGCGACCAGCTTGAGCAGTTCCAACTGGGCGACCTGTTCGCGACCCAGGGACTTGACCATCGAGTCGTAGGCACGCGCGCGGCCCTCGCCGGTGATGGTCTGGTAGTCGGCCTCGCCCTTGGCCTCGGCAGCGCGCGCCTTGGCTTCCTGCTCCTTGACCTGCACCTGATAGGTGGCCTTGGCCAGGGTGCGCTGCTGCTCGGCGTCCTCCTGCGCCTTGACGTAGGCGCCGCGCGATTCCTCGGCGCGCTTCTTCTCGCCGTAGAGTTCCTGTTCGTTGAGCGCGACCTGGCGGTCGGTCTGGGTGGCGACCAGGCGGCGCATGGCTTCCGTGGCATCGACATGGATGTTGCCGATGAAGATGCCGTCGATGGTGACGTGGACCTTGGCCAGTTCGGCCTTCATGCGCTCGGTGGCCACCTTCTCGATCTGGCTGCGCGCGTTGACGAACTCGAGCGCGTTCATCGTCTCGGCGACATTGCGGAATACCGCGCGCACGGTGGGCAAAATGACCTTGGCTTCGAGCATTTCGAGCATCTCGTCCTCCTGCTCGTCCTTGAACAGGCGGTCGGGATCGCCGAGCAGGGCAACCAGGTAGGGCGCGTCCTTGGCCTCGACCGCGCAGGCCACGCGCACGTCGATGGGCAGCGAGAAGCCGTCCTTGGAGCGCACCGACACCGACCAGTCCTGCGTCGCTTCGGCGCCCTTGGCCGTCGGCTTGCCGGCATGCGCCTGCTGGTAGGTGTAGACGCGCTGGCTGGTCTTGACCACGGTCGGGTTGAAGGCGTGCGAGTTGAGGAAATACGCGCCCGGCTTCAGCGGCTCGCGCCAGATGCCACGCTGGCCGTTGGCGACCAGCGGCACGCCGTTGACCATGACCACGCCATCGCCGCCCGCCTGCGGCGTGACCCCGGTGCGGCTGGTCACCACCGCCACCGTACCCGGGGCGACGATCAGCGTCGGGATGACCTTGATGTCGTGCAGGTTGGGGTTGTAGCGGTAGTTGCCCGGCCCGAGCACGGTGGTCTGCGAACCGCGCTGACCGCCCTTGGCCAGGAAGGTCTCGGGGGTCAGCATTTCGACGGTCGAATCCCACGGCTTGGCGAAGGTTTCGCCATCGGGCAAGGCAGTGCCGTCCTTGGCGGTGACGAAGCCGAGCTTGCCGTGCTCGATGACCATGACGTCGACCTCGTTCACCTGGTAGACGAAGGGCAGGTAGCCGAAGTGCCAACCGGGTCCGAGCACCACCGCCTGCGGTCCCTGTTCGCCACCGCGCGCGACGATCTGTCCCGGCGGCATGGTCGAACCGAAGTGGCGCATGACCACACCGCTCTTGTCCGCGGCGATCACCACCGATGACCCGATCAGCACACCGATCAGCAGCAGGCAGGGCGCCATCACCACCAAGGCCAGGCGCGCAGCCCGTGGCCCCGGCCAGGTCAACGAGGCGATCAGCGCGGCGATGGCGAGGACGGTGAACAGCAGCATGGCGGTCATGGCGGGGCTCCGGCGGCGGACCGTAGCGGGGCGGGCGCTGTGCCGCAATCGCGCGGGGCGAGGGAGTGAGGGGCGCTCGAAGGCGCGAGGGCGCGAGGGCGCGAGGTTACGAAGGCGCGAGGGCGACCTACACCTCACCTCTTCCCTTCGCACCTTCGCACCTTCGCACCTTCGCAACCTCGCAACCTCGGGCCTTCGCCCACGCACCCTCGCAACCAGATCGGACGCTTGCGTCGCGTCGGCGTGGCGGAAACCTGCGCGCCGCATGCGCATCAGCCTGAACTGGATCAAGCGCCTTCTCGGCGTTCCCGCCCTGCCGGTGCCGGTCGCCGAACTGCAGAGCTTGATCACCCTGCGCTCGACCGAGGTCGAGAACGACATCGAACGTACCGGTCCGGCACTCGACGGCGTGGTAGTCGGTCGCGTGCTCACCTGCGCGCCGCATCCCAATGCCGACCGCCTGCGCCTGACCACCGTCGATATCGGTGCCGCTGCCGCGGTGCCGATCGTGTGCGGCGCCGCCAACGTCGCCGTCGGCCAACTGGTCGCCGTCGCCACCATCGGCGCCACGTTGACCATGCCCGGCAAGGATGGCCAGCCGGTCAGCGTGACCATCAAGGCCGCCAAGATGCGCGGCGAGCCCAGCCAGGGCATGATCTGCGCCGAGGACGAGCTCGGCCTGGGACCCAATCACGACGGCATCCTGGTCCTCTCCGGCGATCACCGGCCGGGCACACCGCTGAGCGACGCGCTCGGCCTCGGCGACAGCGTGCTGGTGGTCGACAATCACGGCATCAGCCATCGCCCCGACCTGTGGGGCCATTGGGGCTGGGCCCGCGAGATCGCCGCCATCCTCGCCCTGCCGGCGCCCGCCGAACCCGACACCGCCTGGCAAGCGCTGGGCAGCGCCTGGTCGGCCGACCTGCGCGATGACGGCTGCACGGCCTACGCCGGCGCTGTGATCGAAGGCGTCAGCAACACGGCCAGCCCGCGCTGGATGCAGGATCTGCTCACCGCCGCCGGCGTGCGGCCGATGGGGCTGATCGTCGACATCACCAACCTGGTCATGCTCGAACTCGGCGAGCCGATGCATGCCTTCGATCTGCGTCAGCTCAGCGGCACGCGCATCAGCGTGCGCGCTGCCACCGCCGGCGAACGCTTCACCACTCTTGATGGGCGCACCCACCAGCTGGTCGCCGGCGATCTGCTCATCGCCGACGCCCGCCGCGCCCTCGCGCTCGCCGGGATCATGGGTGGCGAGAACAGCATGGTGCAGACGGATACCACTGCCGTGCTGCTCGAAGCCGCCATCTTCCGCCCCGAACGCATCCGCCGTACGCGCGTGCGCACCGGCCTGGCGACCGACAGCTCGGCGCGCTTCGAGAAGGGGCTCTATCCCGAACTGGCGCCGGCCGCGCTCGCCCGCGCCTGCGCCCTGTTCGCCGAGCTGTGCCCCGGCTGCCGGGTCAGCGCGCGCTTCGCCAGCGGAGCACTGCACCAGGAGCCGCGCGTGGTGCCCTACGCCTGGACGCGCGTGGCCGAACTGGTCGGGATCACCGTCGAACCCGCTGCCCAGCGCGAGCACCTGGCGCGCCTGGGCATCGCCATCGACGGCGGCCGCGCGGTCATCCCGTGGTGGCGGCGCAAAGATCTGCACATCGCCGAGGACGTGGTCGAGGAAGTCGCCCGCCTGCACGGCCTCGAACGCATTGCCGCGGTGGTTCCGCGGCTGCCTGCCGGCACCCCACCGGCCAATCCGCTGCGCAACGCCGAGCACCGTGCCCGCACCGCGTTGTCGGCGCAGGGCTGGGACGAGGTCGCCACCTACTGCTTCACCAGCGAGGCCTGGGTCGCGCGTCTGGCCTGGCCCGACACCGCGGTGATCCGCCTGGCCAATCCGCTGTCCGCCGACCAGTCGGTGCTGCGCCTGCACCTGCTGCCCAACCTTGCCGAGGCGGTGGCGCGCAACCGCAAGCACCTCGGCGAGGTCGCGCTCTACGAGATCGGCAAGCGCTACGGCGCCGGCATCGGCGCGGGCGACTGCCGCGACGAGGAACTGGTCGTCGCCGGCGCCTGCGCACGCGCTGGCGACGAGACGCCGTTCTCCACCGCCCGCGACGCGGCGCTGGCGACGCTGCGTGGACTCGGATACGCGGCGCGCGCCGTCCCGTGTGTGGACGTCAGCAATGACCATCCCCACGACCTTCCCAATGGCCTGGCTATAAGCCGGACGGTGCACCTGTGGGTCGACCGCACCCGCGTCGGCTGGGCCGGCGAGATCACCGCCGACATCCGCGCCGCCGCCGGTTGCCCGGAGCGCGTCGGCGCCTTCCAACTCGACCTCGAACGCCTGGTGAGCGTCCTCGGCACGCCCAAGCCGGTGCCTTTCGCCGAGCCCAGCCGGTACCCCGTGGTCGACCGCCAGTTCAGCTGGGTCTGCCCCGAGGCGCTGCCCTACGGCGATCTCGCCGCCGCCATGCGCAGCGCCGCTGGCGCCCTGTGCACCGGTGTCGACCTCGACAGCATCTACCGTGGCGATCCCATCCCGGCCGGTGCCAAGTCGGTGAGCGTGAAGCTGTGGCTGCAAGCCGCCGACCGCACGCTTGACGAACGCGAACTGCAGAAGGTCAGCGAACGCATCGTCACCGCAGTGGGCCGGCGGTATCCCGGAGTGACGCTGCGCACCTGAGCGATCACCACGGTGCGGGGTGCGGGGTGCGGCGCCCCGTATCCGGTGGGTCGCTGGCTTTCCCTTGCGAGCCTGCCTGGCCACGGGCCCGACTGCCGCGCCAAAAGCGCGGTCTGCTGATCGCCTCGGTTGGCTGGGCGCCGCACTCCGCACTCCGCACGGATAAAGCTGTTGTCGCCCGCCGCGCACGGTGAACATCGGCGCCACTCCCTCCGCCCCATGCACGGTGTCGTCTACAACTGCGGGCCGTGTCCCTACCTCCCGGGTCGGGAGTTCCATGTCTTCCATCCCCTGCCCGAGACGCCGGAAGCGGTCGACTACCGCGCACTGATGGACCAGCGCTTCAGGCGCAGCGGGAAACATCTCTATCTGCCCATCTGCCCCGCCTGCGACGCCTGCAAGCCGGTGCGCGTGCCGGTGGCGGATTTCCGACCGCGCCAGGACCAGCGCCGCTGCCTGCGTCGCAACCGCGATCTGGTGGTGAGCTGGCAACCGCGCGGTCTCGACGACGAACGCCGCGCACTCTATCACGCCTATCAGCTCGCGGTGCACGGCAACGAACGCGGCGACGACGATGCCGGTTTCCTGATCCAGGACGGCGGCATCCCAGGTGGTGAGCTGCATGCCCGCGATCCCACCGGCAGGCTGCTCGCCGTCAGCGTCTGCGATCGCTTCGCCGACGCCCTGTCCAGCGTCTATTGCTACTACGACGCCAGCCAGCCCCGACGCAGCCTGGGCACCTTCATGGCCCTGGCCGAGCTCGGCTGGTGCAGCCAGATGGGGCTGCCGTGGTGGTACCTCGGCTTCCTGGTGCGCGGCTGCGGCAAGATGGCGTACAAGGCGCGCTTCCTCCCGCACGAGGTGCTTGAGAACGCGACCTGGGTGCGCCATTCCTGAGCCATCATGATTCTCGGTCTCGGTCTCGACCTGGTGGCGGTGGAGCGCATCGCCGGCGTCTACGCACGTCAGGGCGAGCGCTTCCTCGACCGCGTCTACACCGCCGAGGAACGCCGCTATTGCCTGCTCGCGCGCGATCCGGCCGAGCGCCTGGCGGCGCGCTGGGCGGCCAAGGAGGCGTGCATGAAGGCGCTGGGCACCGGCTGGGCCAACGGCGTCGGCTTCACTCAGATCGGCGTGATCAGCGATCACACCGGTCCGCCACGCCTGGAACTCACCGCCGCCGCCGCCGACCGCGCCGCCGCCCTGGGCATGCGTCGCCTGCTGCTGTCGCTGACCCACAGTGACGGCATGGCGGCAGCGGTGGTGATTATCGAAAGCTGATGGCTGATAGCTGATAGCTGATGGCTGCTAGCTGACTCGAGCCGTCCTCGCGTCCAATCGTCGCTGACCGTTGTGTGTCGCGGCATCATCCGACGCCCAGCCGCGCGCGAGCAGCTATCAGCCAGCAGCCACGCCGCCGCGCTAGCGGCGGCCGCACAAGCTGATGGCTGCTAGCTGACTCGAGCCGTCCTCGCGTCCAATCGTCGCTGACCGTTGTGTGTCGCGGCATCATCCGACGCCCAGCCGCGCGGCAGCAGCTATCAGCCAGCAGCCAGCAGCCAGCAGCCACGCCGCCGCGCTAGCGGCGGCCGCACAGGCGCGTAGAAGCCCGGCCATGTTCCCCGCTCTGCGCCTGCTCAAGCCCTACCCGATGGCCGAGCTGCAGCGCCGCAAGGACGGCCTGGCCAAGGCCGGCGTGCGCATCTTCGATTTCGGCACCGGCGATCCCGTCGAGCCGACGCCGTCGTTCATCCCCGAAGCTCTGCGCCAGGCGGTGCCCGCGATCAGCCAGTATCCGTCGGTGGGCGGCACGCCGGCGCTGCGCCGCGCCGCACGCGACTACGTGCAGCGGCGCTTCGGCGTCGCCCTCGATGAGTCGCAGGTGCTGCCGGCGGCCGGCAGCAAGGAAGCCATCTTCCACCTCCCGCTCGCCTTCCTCGATCCGACCACCGGCCGCGACACCGTCATCCACGGCACGCCCGGCTATCCCGTCTACCAGGCTGGCGCGCTCTTCGCCGGCGGGCGCGAGCACGCGCAGGTGCTCGACCGCGCCCACGGCTACCGCCTCGATCTCACCCGCCTGCCCGCGGCGCTGCTCGACCGCACCGCCATCGCCTGGGTCAACTACCCGCACAACCCCACCGGCGCCTGCGTCGACCGCGCCTACTTCGCCGACCAGTACGCCTGTGCGCGCAGCCATGGCATCATCCTCGCCTCGGACGAGTGCTATCAGGATCTGTGGTTCGACGATGCCACCAGCCCACCGCCGTCGGCGCTGGAAAACGGCGTCGCCGGCGTCCTCGCCTTTCATAGCTGTTCGAAGCGCAGCGGCATGACCGGGTACCGCAGCGGTTTCATCGCCGGCTGCGGCGACCTGATCAGGACCTACCGCGGCTGGCGCGCGGCCATGGGTGTGGGCAGTCCGGCGTTCATCGAGGCCGCCGCCGCCATGGCCTGGCGCGATGACACCCACGTCGTCGGCCGCCGCCAGATATTCGCCGCCAAGTACCGCCTGCTCGCCGACGGGCTCGCCGCCAAGGGCATCAGCGTGCTGCCCAGCCAGGCCGGACTCTACGTCTGGGCCGAAGTGCCCGGCGGCACCAGCGCCGACGCCTACGCCGCGCGCTGCCTGGAACGCGGCCTGGTGATCAGTCCTGGCGGCTTCTTCGGCGACGGCGGCGAGGGCTGGTTCCGGCTCGCCCTGGTGCCCACGCTGGACGACTGCCGGGCGGCGCTGGCGGTGTGGCCGTAGAACGGCGAGGACCGCTGCGAGGTGCCGTCGACGTGGAGGTCGACGACGCCGCCTCTCCGCTATCAGCCATCAGCCATCAGCCGTCAGCCATCAGTTCGCGCTCACGAACTCCGCACCAGCACGCACGCGTAACCGCCCCCCTGCCAGGTGTCGGGCCAGCACAGGCGTTCGCCGAGGACGCGCCAGCCGGCGAGTCGATGCGCGATGCCCTGGTTCTCGGCGGGAACCAGGCTGCATGTGCTGTAGACCAGCCGGCCGTCGGCGCGCACCAGCGGCGCGGCGGCGGCAAGCAGGGCGGCCTGGAGATGGGCGAGGCTGGCGCGGCTGGCGGCGCTGTAGCGCCAACGCGCTTCGGGCCGGCGGCCGAGCACACCGCTGTTCGAACACGGGGCATCGACCAGCACCAGGTCGAAGGCGCCGCGGGCGAGGGCGGGATGGCGCCCATCGTGGACCAGCACCCGGGGCAGCGCGGCGCGCAGCGTGCGCGCCTTGTCGAGGCCGATGTCGCCGGGAAATACCTGGCAACCGCGTTCGGCCAGGCTCGACGCCTTGCCGCCCGGCGCCGCGCAGACGTCGGCGACGAGATCGCCAGGCCGCGCCCCGCCAAGCGCCACCACCAGATCGACCACCGCGCCCTGGGCGCGGTCCTGCACCACGCAGCGGTGATCGGCCACCGGCCCGCTCAAGGCCTCGCGCGGATCGTCCCACCACGTCCACGGTCCGTCGCGGCGCAGCACCGAACGTCCCGGTGGCGGCGGCAGTCCGACCCGTGTCCGCGTGCACAGCGGCGCCATGCGGTTGAGATCCGCCAGCCGTCGAGCCGGATCCTCGTCGAGCAGCGGCGCCAGATCGGCGACCAGGCTCGCCGGCAGGCTCTCGGCCACCGCCACGTCGCCGGGAACCGCCGCTGCCGGCAGGCGGCCGAGCGGACCGTCGCAAGAGCGTGAGTCCTGGCGCATGGCGCTGAGGCGGCGGATCACCGCATTGGCGACGCCGGTCAGCCCTTCGCAGCCGCGCGCGCGCAGGATGTCGATGGCGGTGGCGCCGACGGCGTGCGGCGGCACGCGATCGAGCGCGAAGAGCTGGTGGCAGGCCAGACGCAGGGTGCGGGTGAGCGGCGGCGACGGATCCGGCCGACTGAGAAAGGTGGCAGCGAGATGGTCGTAGAGCCGGCCGTTGCGCACCACGCCCAGCGTCAATTCACGCGCCAGCCCCTGGTCGCGATCGTCGAGCGCCGCGAAGCCGGGCTGCGCGGCGAGGGCGTCGTCGAGGAAGTCGTGGCGACCGTCCTCCCAGGTGCGCAGGGCGTCCCAGGCGATCAGGCGGGCGTCAGGAGACGGAACGGGAACACGCGGCATCAGGATGGCACTCGGGCGCGGCATCCTCGCGTGTTCCTGGGAAAACGCAGCCCCGTTGCCCGGGGACGCAGGAGGACCGCCGAAGTCGAAGCGCAGCGCGCCCTCCAGCGCTGCCGGACCCGGTAGCAGGGATCCCGCCCCGGAGCGGCGGGGATCGCGATGCTACCGCTGACCCTGCTTCACCAGTTCGTCGTTGATGTTGCGCTTGAGCATCACCACGTCCGAGGTCTTGAGATCGCGCAGGAACTGTTCGACGGCGTCGGCATTCCATTTCTTGGGGGCGTCATCCTCGAATTGGATCATCGCCGCCTGCGCAGAATCGATGGCGGCCTTGGCCGCTTTCAGTTCGTTGACGTTCTTGCTGCGCAAGGCCGCGATGGCGAGATCGTTGGCGCTGCGCACCTTGGTCTTCAACGCTTCGTCGACGATCATCGTCGCGCCCGGCTTGGGCTTGCGGTTGAAGAGCTTCGGCGCCACCAGCACCGAACCGAGGATGAGGATCACGCTCAGGCTGATCACCGAGAAGATCATCACCTGCTTGGGCGCCATCCCGCTGCTCGGTGCCCGACGGATCTTGCCCGAGGACGGCCGGCTGGCTGCGCGCGCCTTGCCGCTGGCGGGCTTGGCGGCGCGCAGGGCGCTGCTGCTTGAGGGATTACGGGCAGACTTGCTGATGCGGTCGGTGCCGCGCTTGGCGCCTGGCTCGCTGGGCGGGTTGGACAGCGCCGGCTTCGCGCCCGAGTCGTTGGACTTGATCGCCTCCAGATCATCGGTCTCGGCAGCGCCCGCCCGCGCCGGCTTGGACTGCAGATCGCCGCCCAGGGCAGAGAGCGCGGTGGCGGCGGCGGCGAGTTTGTCGCTGATCGCCGCCGCCGGCGCGGCGCGTTTGACCACCGCGGTCTCGTCGGTGGCCAGCGGCGCCTTGATCCCGCTTTCGGCCTTGCGCGCGGACTCGGCAGCAGGCGCGCGAACGGTGTCGCTGGCCTTGCGGTCCGCACCAGCCTTCGCCGTCGCCTGCGGACCCGACGGTGGCTTGCCGGGGGGTGCCGGTGGGCTGGCGGCGGGCTTGCTGGCGACCGCGGCCGGCGCCGGTGGAGTCCGACGCACCGGCGGGGGCGTCGGCAGCGAGTCGATCTCGACGACTGGCCGCGCGGGCTGCGCGTTCTGGCGGCCGGATGCGGTCTTGGCCGGCTTGGTCTGGACCAGCGCAGCGGCCTCGACCTTGATCACGTCGATCTCTTCGGTGGCAACCTGCGAGGCCGGCGCCGCGCCCTTGGCAGCCGCCGGGCGAGGCGCCGCGGCGGGCGCCGCCACCGCCGGGCGGACCGCCGTCGTGACCGGCCGCGGCGGCGCGGCGACGGCGGTCGCGGCGAGCACCACGTCGGGTGCCCGCTTGGCCGGCGCGTCCTGGTCGGCTTCCAGGGTCTGGGCACGGTCGCGGGCGGCATCGAGGGTAGGCGATGGCGACGCCATGCCGGCCTTGCCCTTGGCACGCTTGGCGAGCCATTCCTTGCCGTGGCCGAGATCCAGACAGCCGGCACAGATCACGTCGACACGGCTGCGGATGCCGTGGCCGGTGCGCAGGTCGGTATCGGTGACGCGGATACCGCAGAGGTCGCAGAAATAGATGTCCATCGATGTCCCCGGCCGGGCGGGATGATCCGCCCGATCGACGGCTTCTCCAGCGGTGTCTAACGCACCTTGGCGCGGATCAGCCGCTGTGCGTGAAGCACCAGCAGTTCGAGAACGGTGGCCGGATCCGTCCCACTTTGGCGCAACCGCCGCTGCGCCAGGGCCGCCGCGCCCAGCAGGCGCTCGGCCAACGGCTGGCCGAGACTGCGCGCGCGGTTGCGTACGTGATACAGATTCGGGCGGCCACGCGCCCCTGCCCAGCGTATCGCCTCGCCGTCGTCGCTGGTCTGGGCACAGGCCAACAGCTTGCGCAGCTCGGCAAGCAGACCGGCCAGGGTGCGTTCGGCTTCGATGCCGCCGGCGTGCAGCAGCTCGATGGCGGTTCGCGCATCGCCGTCGAAGAGGGCGCTGGTGAACTCCCAGATCGGCCGCTCTGCCAGGCCGCCGATCACCGCTTCGACGGCGGCGGCGTCGATCGCCTTGACGCCGGCGTACACCGCCACCACTTCGACGGCGGCAAGCAGGGCGTCGACATCGTCGCCCAGGTGGCGGTGCAGGGCTTCGGCGACCACGCGCGGCCGCTCCACGCCCTGGGGATGGGTGAGCAGGCGTGCCGACAGCCAGTCGACCACCTCGCGCGGGCCGGGCGGTTCGCTGCGATGCAAGGCGCCGACGGCGTCGAGCTTCTTGGCGAGATCGCCCGGCCCTTCCAGGGCGGCCAGCGACACCACCACCCGTCCGGCCGCCACCGGCTGGCCGGCGAGACCGACCAGGATGGTGCGGTGGCGTTTGAACCACGGCTGACTGAGGCGCACCAGCCACAGCGCGGGTTCCTCGAACAGCGACGGGGTATCGAGGTCGAGGACCAGCCGACCCGGGTCTTCGGGATCGCTCAGCCGCTTGACCGGTCCGGACCAGCCAGCCAGCAGGTCGGCCACCAGCGCGTCGCGCAGGCGGAAGCTGGCGCCGAGGACGACATCGAGACGGGTGGATGACAACGGCATGTTGAGAGGTTGAGAGGTTGAGAGGTTGAGAGGTTGAGAGGCAGAAGCGAGAAAGGAGAGGCGAGGTGAACCAGCCCGATCACGGCGTGGTGCAGGTCGAATCCTACAGCGTGAAATCCTCGCCGAGATACCGGCGGCGCACCTCGGCATTGGCGACGATCTCGGCCGGTGTGCCCGCGGCCATGATCTGGCCGACATCCATGACGTAGAGGCGGTCGACCAGGCTGAGGATGGCCTCGGCGTGATGATCGGTGATCAGCACGCTGATGCGCCGACGGCGCAGATCGGCGACGATGTGGGCAATGTCGCCGCGGCTCTTGGGATCGACGCCGGCGAATGGTTCGTCGAAGAACAGCAGCTTGGGTTCCACCACCAGGGCGCGGGTGATCTCCAGGCGACGGCGTTCGCCACCCGACAGGCCGCTGGCCAGGCCGGCGCGGAGATGGCCGAGATTCAATTCGCCCAGCAGGCGCTCCAGACGCGTCTCGCGTTCCGCCTTCGGGTAGTGCTGCTCAAGGACGATGCGGATGTTGTCGGCCACCGACAACTGGGCGAAATAAGTCGGCTCCTGTGCCAGGTAGCCCAGGCCCATGCGCGCCCGCGTGTGCATGGGCAGGCGGGTGATGTCGCGACCGGCGAAGTGGATGCTGCCCGCGTCGGGTTCGAGCAGGCCGACCACCATGCGGAAGGTGGTGCTCTTGCCGGCTCCGTTGGCGCCGAGCAGTCCGACCACCTCGCCGACGCCGACCTGGAGATTGACGCCCGCCACCACCTGTCTGCTACCGAAGGACTTGGATAAACCCGTGGCGGCGAACAGGCTCATTGTGGAAAACGCCGACCTGGAACGGTGGCTGTGGAAAGCCGGGGCATGTTGTTCGCGCCTGACCCAGTCGACCGACCATGCAAGTGGGATGGAAGCGCGCCATTACGCCGATGAATATCCCAGTTTCCCGTTGTCAAGGCGTCAATGTTCGATGAAGGGGTGTTCAGATACCCCAGAAAGCATGTGGAGAAGCCGCCGAAAGCCGCGCTTCCCGACCGCTGCGTCTGATCGATCCACCAACCCGGCATCTACCGCACCACGTGCCAGCGCCACGGCCACATCACCACCGCCAGGACGCGCCCCCGCAGGTTGATCGCCGGCACCCAACCCCAACTGCGCCCATCCCAGCTATGCGGGCTGTTGTCGCCCAGCATGAGGTAGGCGCCTGCCGGCGCGGTGACAGCGGTGGCCGGACTGTTGGCCCAGGGCGACCCCTTGTCGACTTCGGCCTGCTCGCGCGTGGTGAGATCGTCATACGACTTGCCATAGCGCATCTGGGCGCGGATCCCGGTGCGCAGACGTTCGTGCATGGGCGAGGACAGTGGACCCGCCCGGGTGAGGATGCTGTCGGGATAGGCGCAGTAGTGCACGTCGCGATCGATGGCCAGCGCCGACAGCGTCAGCGCTCCCTGACCGGTCACCGCGATGCGCAGACGGCCGGCGGCGCTGGCCGGATCGACCGGCTTGGCCGCGAACGCGGGCCGTTCGACCCCATCGATGGTCAAGGACACCTGATCATCGACGTTGACCAGGGCGACGGCGTGACCGCTGAGGTCGCCGTCGCCGCGCTCACGCACCGTCTCGATGCCACCGTCGGCGATCGACACCAACGACCAGCCCTGGGTGCCGAGTCGCAGTTCCGTGCAGTTGGTGGTGCCCTCGCTCAGCCGCACCACCGGCGCGCCGGCGATGCGGTCGACGGTGAAGCGCAGGCGGATGTCGCCGGTGCTCTCATTCATCAGCCGATTAATGTGGGTCGAGAAGGCGGTGACGTTGTCGAGGTCGTCGGTGGTGACCCGCCAGACGTCCCATTCCCCGAGGTTCCACAGGTTGCCGCGTTTGGACACGCCCGCGAGTTCGTAGTCGAATTCAGGCGCCGTCATCGCCACCGGCACCAGGCGGGCCGCCTCGACGCCGAAGGCGGCCTTGGCCTGCACCTGGGCGTTGCCGCCCTTGAGGTAGAGGTTGCTCACGGGTTGGGTGAACGCGACTTCGCCACCGGCGAGGGTGAAGGTGACGGCGGCGCGTTCCTTGGTTCCCGCGACCGCGGTCACCGTCGACCCGCCGTTCGCCCCCCAGGGCAGATACACGGGCCGGTCGGGACGGCGGCGGCCGGCCTTCGCGTCGCTCTCCTCCTGCGCCCCGTGGCGGTAGATCTCGTCGAGCATGGCATCGCGCACCGCGGTCGGCTTGGGCGCCACCGCGAAGGTGCCATCCGTCTGCTTGAGGAAGATGTCGCCATGCGAGATGTAGAACGTGTCGCCGGGAAGGATCACCGCGCGCTTGACGAAATTGCGGTACATCAACGGTTTGACGAAAGGGATGTCACGGCGCTTGCCATTGGCGCTGTAGGCGTCGTCGGTCTCACGGCCATCGCTGCCTTGCAGTTCCGGAAGCGGGAACTGGAAGACGGTGACGTCCCAGCGCTGCGGCGTACGGAAGCGCGAGAGGAACTTGTCGACCACCACGAAGTCGCGTTTCATCAGGCGCGGATCGCCGTAGAGCATCGGTTCCATCGACGCGCTGGGGATCTGGAACGCTTCGAGGAAGACATGACGGATCGCCATCGCCACCAGGAAGGCGAAGATCCAGTTCTCAGCAAAGCGGTTCAGCCGCTGCTGCCAGTCGGGCAGCGCGGCTTCCAGCGCCTCACCCGGCGTGCGTGGCATCAGCGGCGCGGGCGGCGCGGCGGTTTCGACCATGGGCCGGAGCCTCGCGGGCGCGGCGGGGGCCTCAAGGGGAGAGGGCGCGAAGGGGACGAAGGGATCGAAGGGCGCGAAGGGGACCGCGAGGTGAGGTGAGGCTCACCTCACCTCGCGGTCCCCTTCGCGCCCTTCGATCCCTTCGCGCCCTTCGCGCCCTGCCCTTCGGCTCCCTTCGCGCCCTGCCCTCCCGCCGTCCCCTCCTGCCACCGCATCCACTCCTCCAACTGGCGCAACATCCAGGCGTCCTGCTCGCGCACGGGCAGGTCTGCGGGCGGCGAGAGCGGGCTTCCGATGCGGACCTCGATGCGACCGCGGCAGGCCAAGGGCAGCGGCCAACCGAGCGGCCAGGCGGCTTCGGTGCGGTAGAGGTAGACCGGAACCAACGGCACCCCGGCGCGGCGTGCGAACAGCGCCGGGCCTTCGCGCAGGCGACCGAGGCGGCCGTTGCGGGTGCGGGTGCCTTCGGGGAAGACCAGCACCGAGATGCCGGCGCGCAGACGTTCCACCGCGCCACGCATGCTCGACAGGCCGGGGTTCTCGCGTTCGACCGGGATGCTGCGCATGATCCGCAGCAGCATGCCGACCACCGGGAGGCGCCACAGGTTGGCGCGCGCGAAGTAGGCGATGGGGTCGCGCGAACACATGCCGACCAGCACCGGATCGAAGAAGCTGCGATGGTTGCTGGCGAAGACGCATGGCGTGGGCAACGGCGCCGCCTGGAAGACCCGCGCATTCCACACCAGGCGGGTCAACGGCCGCAGCAGCAGGTGACCGATGAGAAATTGGGTCAGGCGCGCCAGCGGGTGCGAGGGATTGCTGGCCGCGCGAGCACCGGCACACGGCACCACGGTCCAGGCCGTGCGACCAAGCGCAGCACCGCCGGGCCGCAGCGTGCGCTGGCTCAGCGGTTCGGCCGCGCTGGGTACGGTCGCTACGCTGGGCTGCAGGCGCCGCCGCCACACCTGCCGCACGACATCGCTGCGTGGCGCGAAGACTTCCCGCAGCAGTGGATCAGGGTCGACCGCGTTCGCTCGCGGCGACTTCGGTGCTCGCGGCGCTTTCAGCGTTTTCGGCCTGACGGCCTGGACACTCCGGCCGTTGCCCATGGTGCCGACGCTCAGCCGCTGCCATCGGTCTTCGGCCGACGGCGCTGGTAGCGATCGATCAGGGTGGCCGAAAACTCGGCGCTGTTGTACTTACTGGGACCGCCGATCAGGGCGGCGAAGCTGAAGCCGCTGTCTTCGCTGCGCGGGACGCGGATGAACGGCACGCGGACGTGGCGGGCGGCCTCGGCGTCCATCGGGCTGTCGCCGATGAACACGGTCTGCTCCGCGGTGACCTGGAAATCGCTCATGGGCACGTCGAGTCGTTTGCGGATGCGACCGCCACCGAGGTGCTCGATGGCGTTGCCGAGGTGGTAGACGGCGGCGAACCACTGGACCAGGCCGGCCTGATCGAGAGCGGCGTTGACCACCTCGCGTTCCGTATCGCTGGCCACCACCAGGGTGGTGGGCCGGGTCCGGGTGTAGTGCTCCAGGAAAGCCGGCACGCCGTTGCGCGGGCGATACTGCGTGCCGTCAAGTTCGACCAGCGTCTCGAAGCAATCGAGGATGATCAACCGGACGTCGCTGGTGATGGTGGTCGTTGCACCGAACTGGGGCATGGTCGCCTGGGGACTATTCCAGGTCCGCGCCATCGGCAAGGGATTGCCCCGGTCCGAACGTCCGAACGTCCAACCGCGGTGCCTGATCCTTGCGGACGCTCGCGCCATCGGCCCGGTTCCCCGCTTCCCGTGCCCCCGTGCCCGCCCTATAAGCCGGCCGTGGTCCGCTGGCTGCCTACTGCCCTGATCGCGCTGCTCTCCGCGTTTGCGCTCCTTCCGGCGGCAATCGAACCGGTGGTCGCGACCAGTTGGGATGTGCGCCGCGATGCCCAGGAACTCCTCGAAGACCTCGCCAAGCCCGGTGATACGGCGCCGCTGCTGGAACGCATCCAGGCCATGCTCGCCGAGCACGGCGACAAGCTGATCCACCATGGCACCTGGTTCGCTCCCCTGAGCGAGGTCCTGGCCGAACGCCTGGCTGCGCGCGGCCTGGGCAAGGACTTCATCGCCGCCTATGGCGACATCGCCGATCGTCGGCTGCGCCAACTGCTGGAGGCGCGCGCCGAGGATGGCGACGTGCGCCGTCTGGCGCGCACCTACCCCGGTACGCCGGCGGCAGCCCGTGCCTGGGCCTGGCTGGCCAATCGCAGTTGGGATCGCGGCCAGCTCGGCCAGTACCTGGCCTACGCCCGCCAGGCCGGCGAGCCCGGCGACCGCACGCTTTCCGCCCGGGTCGAAGCGGCGCGCAAACTGCTGTCGCCGGCCATGCCGTCGACCGTGCCGACGGCCCTGGATCTCGAAGAGATGTGGCGCATCGACCTCGACGAGACCGAGGCCAAGCCGCAGCGGCCACCGGCCCTGCGCCCGGGACGGCTGCCCACCGGCAAGCGCGCCTTCGCACTGTCCGAGCCGCGCGACGACCTCACCGCCGCCAGCGATGGCCGCCACGTCTTCCTGGTCGACCACCTGCTCGGCCGCATCCAGGGAGTCAAGCATCCGCTCGGCGACACCTGGCTGTCGGTGCGCCAGTGCACACCGGCCGCTGGCAACGACTGCTTCGTCGCCATCGGCATGCTCCAGCCCGCCCGCGCCACCCTGGTGTGCGTCGACCGCCTCGGCGAACTGCGTTGGCACATCACCACCCCGGGCTTCGGCCCCTATCCGACGCTGAGCGCACCGCGCATCTGCGATGATCTGGTGGTGTTCGCGGCGCTGGCGATCAATGAGGACGGTCCCGAACTGCGCGCCTACGCCTACCGTCTGGCCGACGGCAAGGCGGCCTGGGATGTGCTGATCGCCAAGCTGCCCAACCTCATCCATCACCGCGGCTTCGACGAGAGCCGCTTCGGTTCGCTGGCGCCGACGCTGTGCAGCCATGCCGGTTCGCTGCTGGTGCTGTCCAACGCCGGCGTCATCGCCCGGCTGTCATCGGGCGGCGCGGTCGAACGCATCTGGACCTATCCCAGCGCGCTCACCGCCATCCAGGAACCGCTCGGCCTGCCAGCGCGGCCGGGCCGCGAGGGCGCCCTGCACAGCGATGGCTACTGGGCGGTGGCGACGCCGGCCGATGCCGACCTGCTCACCCTCATCCTCGGACCCGATGACCTGGCGCCGCGCCAGTACACCGGTGATGGCAGCTCGGGCGAGGTGCTTGATGTCGCCGACGGTATCGCGCTGCTCGGTGGCAAGCAGGTGCACTGCCTCGACCTCAAGCAGGGCAGGCTGCGCTGGAGCCGTCCACCAGCGCTTGAGGACCGCGCCTCCGGCCGCATCGGCAGCAAGCGCGCACTGGTCTGCGGGCGCGAACGCCTGTCGCTGATCGATCTCGCTAGCGGCGACCTGATCGACGACAAGGGCGTCGACGCACCGATCGCGTTCTCGACCGCCGAAGGCCTGCTGATGATCGGCGGTCGCGCCTCGATCATCGCCTGGGGCAATACCCGCGCCTCGCTCGATGAGCAGTTGGCGGCGGTGCAGCGCAATCCCAAGGACTTCCGTCCACTCATCCGGCTCTATTCCCTGCTCCAGGCCCAGGGCGACAGCGCCAAGGCCTACGACTACCTGGTGCAGGCGCTGCAGCGCGGCGCCCCCCCGGAGTACTCGGAGAAGGCCGCGCGGCTGGTGCGCCTGCGCCTGGAGACCGCGCTGGGCGACGCCGAGGCGTTCCCGCCGCTGCTCACCCAGCTCAGCGATCTCGCGGTCTACAATCCCGGCCTGGGCACCGAGGCGGCGCTGTGGCGCGGCCGCCACGCCGAGGCGCGCAAGGAGACCGCCGCCGCGGTCAGCGCCTACCAACTCGTGCTCAAGCAGCCGACCTTGCGTCTGGTGCTCGGCGACCGTCTGGAGACCCAGGCCCAGTGCCTGGCCCAGGCCGGCCTGCACCGCCTTAAGCTGATCGACCCCCCCGCCTGGCTGGGCGACATCGCCCGACCGCTGCCCGCGCTCGCCGTCCCCACCAGTGCCTGGACGCTGCCTGGCCGCCGCCGCCGGGGCGAGCTGATCACCAGCGACCTGGTCATCGGCTATGTCGATGGCCTGCTCACCGCGCAGCGCCTGAGCGACGGTAAGACGGTGTGGCGGCGCAAGCCGGTGCGGCCGCTGCTCGGCGTGCAGACCATGCAGGTGGGCAACGCTCAGCGCGGCGGCATCGCGGTGCAGGTGATCGAGGGCACCAGCGCCGAGGTCGCCGGCATCCGCACCGGTGACGTGCTGGTCGAGTTCAACGGCAAGCCGCTCGCCGAGTTCCCCGATCTGGTCAACGCCGTTTCCGACACCGGCGCCGACGGTGCATTCACCGCCAAGGTGCAGCGTGCCGGCCAGGTGCTGGCGCTGACCGGTCGGCTCGGCGGCGATCTGGTCGAACCGGTGGCCGCCAATGCCACCAGCGTGCTGGTGTGGCCGATGTTTCCCGAGCGCAACTCGTCGGAAGGCATGTGGATCACCGCCCATGACCTCGCCACCGGCAACCAGCTCTGGCATGGAACCCTGCCGCCGGTGACCGCCGACCAACCGCCGCAGCGCCCGGTGCTGACCCCTGGGGACATGGTGCTGACCGCCGATGGCGACGATCTCATCGGCATGGCGCTGCGCGGCGCCAACGGCACTGCCGACGAACGCTGGCGTCTGCGCGGACTGGGCGCCTGGCTCGGCCAGTGCCAGTTGCTCGGCGCCACGCTGGCGCTGATCGCCGACGCCGGCCATGGCCAGGCACGCATCATCGACACCAGCTCCGGCGAGTCGCTGTTCGCCATGCCCGCTGACGGCGAGGTGCCGGCCTTGCTGGCAGGCGGCGAGCTCTACGCGCGCCTGCTCGACAACCGTCTGGCGTGCTGGGATCTCGGCCAGGCGCGGCTGCGCTGGAAGAGCGAGAAGCCGGTGCACGCCGCGTTGGCCGCCGCTGGTGACGCGGTGTTCGTGCTCGGTGACCGTAAGCAGCTCATGGTGGTCGACCGCTTCAGCGGCAAGGTCCGCCGCCTCTATGGCGACTGGGGCGCGCTCGACGAATGGCAGGTGGCGGGCGACCGGCTCTACGCCTATGTCCGCCGCGCCGATCTCAGCCAGGCGCTGGTCGCCATCGGCGTGCCCTCCGGCGCCGTGCTGTGGGAACTCGGCCTGCCGCGCGGGGCCCAGCTCAAGAAGCTGACCGCCTCGACCGAGGGCGTGGCGGCGGTGATCGAGGACCGCGAGGAGACCGCGGTGATCATGCTGCGCCCGGACGGCTCGACCCGCCAGGCGCACCTGCTCGACGGCAGCGACAATGCCTGGTTCCTGCGCGGGTCCCTGCTGGTCGTCGGGCGTGCCGGCATGCGCGTGCTGTCGCCGGTGGCACCACCGATCGCACCGACGGTTCCGTGCATCCAAGTGCCGCCCCTGGCCGACCTCGAAACCACGGCGCTGGCCGCGCTGCCGCGCCTGACCTGGCAACCGTTGGGCGCCGCCGCCTATGCGCTGGCGCGCAGCGATCAGGCCCTGCTGGTTTACGCCCGCCTGCCGGCCAGTGTCGAGAGCATCGAGATACGTCTCGGCGACGCCGGGCCGCTGATCGATCCGCTCAACCAGGAACTGGTCATCCAGCGCCACAAGATCTCGAAATTCGCCGACCTCCCCGATGCCTGGCAGCAGGCCGGCGCGATCAAGCTGCCGGCGCCGGGCGACGACTGGCTCTATGTGGTGCGCCTGGTGCCACCGCAGGGCCGCGGCGTCGGCGTGCCGGTCGAGCTGCGCGCCGTCGCCGGCACGCTCAGCGACAGTTCGGAGGGTCCGTGGTGGTATCGGCCGCTGTGGCGGCAGGTGGCGACACCGACGATTCCGTAGCCGGTCGGGCCTGGTCGTACTTGCGGTTCGAGCCGCGGAACTGATCGGCCGGATACTTGGCACCCGCCAGCGCCAGCTTGCGCACGAACGCGGCGCTCAGATCGACGCCGCTGCGATCGGCCAGGCGCACCAGCAGGATGAACACGTCCGCGATCTCATCGGCCCAGTCCTGCTGCTGATCCGCCGGCACCGCCGGCCCGCTATCGCCCGACCAGCGCACGATCTCCGCGAGTTCGCCGACTTCGCTGACCAGCGCCAACAGCAGGTTGCGTGGACTGTGGAAGCGTTGCCAGTCGCGCGCGTCGGCGAAGGCGGCGACCTCGCGCCGGATGTCCTCAAGGTTGCGCTCGCTGAAGGTGGGCATGGCGGGACGCTAGCGCTCGGTCTGGGATATTCATCGCTGCGGGCGTGGGCGAGCGCGGCGACGTTCGGAGGTTCGGAGGTTCGGTACGTCCGAACGTCCGAACGAACGTCCGACCGACCGGCGCCGTTCACTTCGCGAACAGGAAATGCATCACGTCGCCGTCCTGCACCGCGTAGTCCTTGCCCTCGGCGCGCAGGCGGCCGACGTCGCGGCAGCCCTTCTCGCCGCGATGGGCGATGTAGTCAGCGTAGCTGGCGACCTCGGCGCGGATGAAGCCCTTCTCGAAGTCGGTGTGGATCACCCCGGCCGCGCGCGGCGCCTTCCAGCCGGTCTGGATCTGCCAGGCGCGCACCTCCTTGACCCCGGCGGTGAAGTAGGTCTGCAGGCCGAGCAGGTCGTAGCCGGCGCGCACCAGCTGCTCGATGCCGGAATACTCCAGCCCGAGCGCCGCCATCATCTCGGCGCGCTCGCTGTCGCCGAGCTGGACCAGCTCCTCCTCGATCTTGCCCGAGATGCGGATGGCGCGCGAGCCGACCTTGGTGGCGTGCGCGGCCACCGCGGCGCTGTGGGCGTTGCCGCCGGTGGCGATGTCGGCCTCGGCGATGTTGCAGACGAACAGCATCGGCTTGGCGGTGATCAGTTGGAGATCGGCGATGTGCGCCGATTCCTCCGGGGTGAGCGGAACCCCGCGCGCAGGCTTGGCATCCTTGAAGGCGGCCAGCACCTTTTCCAGCGTCGGAACGGCGGCGGCGGACGCCTTGTCCCCCTGCCGTCGCTTCATGCACTTGTCGAGCTTGGCCTTGGCCGATTCCTCGTCCTTGAGGATCAGTTCGAGGTCGATGATCTCGATGTCGCGCACCGGGTCGACGCTGCCGTCGACGTGGATGACGTTGGGATCCTCGAAGCAGCGCACCACGTGCAGCAGGGCATCGACACCGCGGATCGCTGACAGGAAGGCATTGCCCTTGCCGGCACCCTGCGCCGCGCCCTTGACCAGGCCGGCGATGTCGACCAGTTCGAGCTGGGTGGGGATGACGCGGTCGGTCTTGACGATCTCCTGCAAGGCGCGCAGGCGCTTGTCCGGCACCGCGACCATGCCGGTGTTGGGATCAATGGTGCAGAACGGATAGTTGGCGGCCTGCGCCGCCTGGCTCTGGGTCAGGGCGTTGAAGATCGTGCTCTTGCCGACGTTGGGCAGGCCGACGATGCCGCAATTGAGACCCATGGATGCTCCGGGCGGCGGAGTATGGCTGGTCGCGCTCGCAGTCCATCCCGACGGCGCACGCGGCGACCGGCGTCTCCGGGGGCTACTTCGCGGCCTGGCCACGCTCGCGCCGCGCAGCCCACGGTTCACGCGCAGCGCGATCGTCGCAGAAGGCTTGCACCCTGCCGGGAAGCGCTTTTGCTCCGCCGCTCACCCGCACCCAACCGCATCGACTCTGGAGTATCCGCATGGCCAAGCTCGCCTGGGGCATCATGGGCACCGGCAACATCGCCAAGTCCTTCGCCAAGGGGCTGGCTGACAGCAAGTCGGGAACGCTGGTCGCGGTCGGCAGCCGTAGCCAGGCCTCGGCCGATACCTTCGCCAAGCTCTTCCCCGGAATCACCGCCCACGCGACCTACGAGGCGCTGCTCGCCGACCACCAGGTGCAGGCGGTCTACATCTCGATGCCGCACACCCTGCACGCGGAGTGGGCGATCAAGGCCTGCGAGGCCGGCAAGCACGTGCTCTGCGAGAAACCGATCGGACTGAATCACGCGGAGGCCATGGCCATCGTCGAAGCGGCGCAGCGTCATGGCGTGTTCCTGATGGAAGCGTTCATGTACCGCTGCCATCCCCAGACCGCCAAGCTGGTCGAACTGATCCGCGACAAGGTGATCGGCGAGGTGCAGCTCATCCAGGCCACCTTCGCCTTCCGCACCGGCGCCGGCCCCGAGCACCGCCTGATCAATCCTGAACTCGGCGGTGGCGGCATCCTCGATGTCGGCTGCTATCCGGTGTCGCTGGCGCGCCTGGTCGCCGGAGCCGCGGTGGGCAAGCCCTTCGCCGAGCCGATCGACGTCAAGGCGGTGGGCGTGCTCGGCGCCAGCGGCGTCGACGAGTGGAGCGCCGCGGTGCTGTCCTTCCCTGGCAACATCGTCGCCCAGATCGCCACCGGCGTGCGCCTGCGCCACGACAACCTGGTGCGCATCACCGGCAGCGAAGGCACCATCTCCATCCCCTCGCTGTGGATCCCGGCGCGCGAAGGCGGCAAGGTGTCGATCACCGTGCACCGTCAGGGCAAAGACCCCGAAGAGATCGTGATCGAGACCAAGGACTGGCTGTACGGCCTGGAGGCCGACACCGTCGCCCGCCACGCCGCCGAGCGCCAGGCGCCGGCGATGTCCTGGGACGACAGTCTCGGCAACATGCGCACCCTCGACCGCTGGCGCGAATCGATCGGCCTGACCTACGACCTCGAAAAGCCGGAGCGCGCCAGCCCACCGTATTCCGGCCGTGCGCTCGCCGTGCGCGCCGGATCGCGCATGCCCACCGGCCGCATCGCCGGCCTGGCCAAGCCGGTGTCGCGGCTGGTCATGGGCGTCGACAATCAGGTGACCTGGCCGCACACCGCGGCGATGTTCGACGATTTCTTCGAGCGCGGCGGCAACGCCTTCGACGTCGCCTGGGTCTACGGCGGCGGCCGCTGCGAACGCATGCTCGGCGCCTGGGTCAAGAACCGCGCCCTGCGCGACCAGGTGGTCATCCTCGGCAAGGGCGCGCACACCCCCTTCTGCACCCCGAAGGATCTGACCCGGCAGTTGCACGAGTCGCTTGAACGCCTGGCGATGGATCACCTCGACATCTATATGATGCACCGCGACAACCTCGAGGTGCCGGTCGGCGAATTCGTCGACGTGCTCAACGAGCACCTCAAGGCCGGGCGCATGCGCGCCTTCGGCGGCTCGAACTGGTCGATCGCGCGCATCGACGCGGCCAACGCCTACGCCAAGGCCAAGGGCCTGACCGGTTTCGCGGCGTGGAGCAACAATTTCAGCCTGGCGCGCATGGTCGACGCGCCGTGGAACGGCTGCTTCTCCGCTTCCGATGCGGCGTCCCGCGCCTGGCTGACCAGGACGCAGATGCCGCTGATGCCGTGGTCGAGCCAGGCGCGCGGCTTCTTCACCGAGCGCGCCGACCCCGCCGACACCTCTGACCAGGAACTGGTGCGCTGCTGGTACGCGCCTGACAACTGGCAGCGCCGCGAGCGCGTGGTGCAACTGGCGCAGAAGAAGGGCGTGCTGCCGATCAACATCGCCCTGGCCTATGTGCTCTGCCAACCGTTCCCCACGTTCCCCCTGATCGGCCCACGTACCCTCGCCGAGACCCGCACCACCTGGCCGGCGCTCGACGTGACGCTGACTCCGGGTGAGTTGGCGTGGCTGAATCTGGAGGCGGCAGCGGTCGGCTGACGCGGCGCGCGTCAGCCGCGTACGAAGTACGGCGGTTCGGTCGTTCGGCCCGCAGTGCAGCGCCGAGCAGGATCGGGCCGAACGACCGAACGCTCACCCCTTCCACACGATCAGCGCCACCGCCGGCACGATCAGGGCACTGGCGATGCCCACCTCGATGGTGAGCGGCTCGGCACGGAACAGCCAGCCGAGCAGCACCGCAACCACCGGGTTGACGTAGGCGTAGGTCGCGACCTGGGTGGCCGGGCGCCAGCGCAGCAGGAAGACGAAGGCGCCGAAGCCGACGATGGCGCCGATCACCACCAGGTAGGCCCAGGCCCAGAACGAGGCCGCGCTCACTGCCGCGGGATGGAATCGCGCCAACTCGCCGGTGGCGGCACTGACGATGAGTTGCGCGGCGCCGCCGCAGAGCATCTGCATGGCCATGAACGCTGCGAGAGAAGCTGGCTTGGGCAGGGCCTTCGACCACAGCGAGCCCCACGACCACGCCAGGCAGGCACCGAGGATGGCCAACACGCCGAAGGCATGCGCCCAGTCGCCCCCTCCTGCCCAGGCCGCCTGCACGGTGTGCGAGAACAGCACCACCATGCCGATCAGACCGACGCCGATGCCAGCGAGGACGCTGCCGGCGGGCCGCGGCGCCCGGCGGGCGAGCCACGGCAGGCAGGACATCCACAGCGGAGTGGTGGCGATGAGCAGCGCGGTGATGCCGGATGGCACCCATTGCTCAGCCCAGGTGACGCCGCCGTTACCGCAGAGAATGAGCAGCACGCCGACGATGGCCGACGATCCCCATTCGCGCGCGCTGGGCAGCGGCGTCCGCCGCACTAGCAGCCAGATCGCGACCAGCGCGCCAGCGGCCATGAAGCGCGTCCCCGCCATCAGGAATGGCGGAATGGTCTCGATGGCGTAGGCGATGCCGAGGTAGGTCGAGCCCCACACCACATAGAGCACGGCGAAGGCGCCGATGATGGCGGCGCGTGGCGGAGGGAGCGATTCTGGTACGGGGGTCATGGCTCTTCCGGAGGGCTCCGGCTCGGGAGCCTCCTCGGAAGGCGACCCCTGGCCGTGGCCAGGGGTCGGCGTCGTATGGACGCTTAGCCCTGGTCCGTGATGGCACGGACGGCGCAGATCACTCGCCAGGCGCCGTGGGTCAGGGGCATGGCCGCGAAGTGTTGAATGCCAAGCGCACTGTCAAGCGCACCGGCGCCGTGGCCCGGATGCGCTCGTCGCCCTTGCGTCCGCGCTGGCCCATCCTTCCCATCAGCGCCCATGGCCGCCAGCCTGCGTGAAACCGATCTCTACGCGCCGGTGCGCGACCTGCTGATCGCTGATGGCTACGCCGTGCGCGGCGAGGTGCGCGGTTGCGACGTGGTCGGACGGCGCGGCGACGACGTGGTGGTGGTCGAACTGAAACGCTCCTTCAACGCCACGCTGCTCTTCCAGGCGGTGCGCCGGCAGCGACACGCCGACAGCGTCTACGTCGCCATCCCGCGGCCGCCGCGCCTGCGCGGCCGCGATTGGCAGGGTCTGCTCTTGCTGGTGCGCCGGCTCGAACTCGGCCTCATCCTGGTCGATCCCGCCGGCGTCGTTCCCGCCCAGATCGCCGTCCAGCCGCAGCCCTACCAGCGCCGCCGCCAGAGTGCTGAACGGCGCGCCCTGATCAGCGAATTCGCGGGCCGCAGCGGCGACCGCAATGCCGGCGGCAGCGTGCGGCGGCCGCTGGTCACCGCTTACCGCGAGGCCGCACTCCACCTCGCCTGCTGCCTTGAGCACAGCGGACCGGCCTCACCGAAACTCCTGCGCGCGCTCGGCGCCACGCCCAAGGCCGGACCCATGCTCTACCAGGACGTCTACGGCTGGTTCATGCGCCGTGGTCGCGGGCTGTACGCGCTGGGCACCGGCGGACGGGCGGCCCTGGTCGAGCACGCGGAGATCGCCGCACTGCTGCGGACACGAGTGGCGGAAGCGGCGGAGGCCGTGAAGGCGGGCTGACCGTGAACCGTACCGGCCACGGCAAGCAGCGGACGGGCACGAATCGCGGACGGACGCGATTCATGCCCGGATGGACGACCGCCCCTCTCGCATCGATGCTCGGCGCTTCGCGCCTGCGCGTCGATACTGCCGGGTTACGTCGGCGGGGCCCTGCCCACCGACGCGACGCGAGAACCGCTCTCGCAAGTCGCCGGAGGCGGCGACCGTGCCGGACGACCGGCACGTCCGGCGCGAATGCGCCGGCCCTCCCGTGGCGGTGCTCGGCGCTACGCGCCTGTGCTCCGCCACTCCCGGGTAGCATCGGCGGGGCCCTGCCCGCCGATGCGAATGGCTGACGCTTCATGCCAGGCGCGCGGTCGGCCAGGCGGGGGCGTCCCTCCGCCCCCCCGAGGCTGGGTGGAACCCGCCTGCGCGCGTCGGACGACTCAGGGCCAGCCTCTCAGATCAGGAAATTCCGCCCGTGGAAGATCTCCTGGATCTCCTCGGACAGCCGCTTGCGCACTTTGTCTCGATCGCCCTTCGACGACAGCTTCTCCTTGGCGGTGCCGCCGAAGAGGTAGTGGTCGAGGTCGACTTCGCGGCGCATCAGCTTGGTGTGGAACAGGGAGTCCTGGTAGTTGTTGGTGTCGATGGCCTGGTAGTCGCCAAGGATCTCGCTGCTAATGAAATTCTGCACCGAGGTGATCTTGTGATCGATGTAGTGCTTGATCCCTTCGACATCGCGGGTGAAGCCGCGTACGCGGTAGTCGACGTTGACCACGTCGGCGTCGAAACTGTGGATCAGGAAATTGAGCGCGGTCAGGGGCGAGATCTTGCCGCAGGTCGAGATCTCGATGTCGGCGCGGAAAGTGGCGATGCCGCTGTAGGGATGCGCCTCGGGATAGGTGTGCACGCAGATGTGGCTCTTGTCGAGGTGCGCGACCACCGACTCGGGCAGCGGGCCGGGCTGCTCGGGGTTCTCCGGCTCCTCGGCCAGGGGCTCCTCGCTGATCAGGATGGTCACGCTGGCGCCCTGCGGGTTGTAGTCCTGGCGAGCGACGTTGAGGATGTTGGCCCCGATGATCCGCGTCACCTCGGTGAGGATGCCGGTCAGGCGCTTGGCGTTGTACTCCTCGTCGATGTAGGCCAGGTATTCCTGGCGCTCCTGCGCGGTCTTGGCGTAGCAGACGTCGTAGAGGTTGAAGCTCAGCGACTTGGTGAGGTTGTTGAAGCCTTCCAGACGGAGCCTGAGCTTGCGGATCTTGGACATCGCGCGCGACCTCACGGGCAGTGGCGGCGCGGCGCCGCCGATGGAGGCGCCTCTTTACGGGCTGTCGCGCTCAGGCGCAAGCCGACGCGGCGGGAACAAGCGGTGAGGAACACGTGAAGCGGGCGTGGGCGGGCAGCGGGGCCCACAGCATAAGGTGCGCACGAATCGCGGACGCACGCGTCTACCTGCACGGCTGGGCGACCGTCGCAGGTACCGCTCCCGCAAGTCGCCGACGACGGCGACCGTGCCGGCGACCGGCACGCCCGGCGCGACCGCGCCGGGTTGCTGACGCTCTCAGCGCGCCGCGCGGTCGGCCGCGCGGGGGCGCACCCCCGCACCCCCCACAGGCTGGGACGTCACCGTCCTGCGCGCGTCGGACTCTATCTGCCCAGCCTTAGATCAGCGTCACCAGGAACGCGTGCAGCGCCTGCTGCTGGCGCAGGGTCAGCCGACCGATGACGTTGACCAGTTCGTCGCGCAGGCCACCGAACTCGCCCAGGCCGTTGAGGCCGACGCCGACGTAAGTGATCTCCTCGGTCTCCTGGTGCTGGAACTCCTCGGGCGACGGCGTCGGCGACAGCGCCGACGTCGGCGTCAGGTCAGCGGTGTCCGACTGCGACACCAGGCGGTCATAGTCGTCAGTGGTCATCCCGAGGAGGACGCGCAATTTGTCGTGGGTGGCCGGGCGCCCGGGCATGGTGCCATGCTTCACCAGCCGGCTGGCGGTGAGCACGCTGAGACCGGCCATGGCGGCGAATTCCTTGAGCGTCAGCGCCTTGACCCGCATGAACTCGCGCAGCCGCGCCTGCAGCGGCGAATCATCGGCGGTGCCGCCGGGACTGCGCAGCGCCGGTTGCGGCTGCTTGCGGCTGCGCGCCAGCGACGCGGTGAAGGTCGCCTCGTCGATCTCGAGCGCCTTGCCCAACTGCTCGAGCACCGCCTTGCGGCCAGGCGGCACGCCGGTGTCGATCAGCCGCATCAGGCTGAGATACGGGATGTGGTGCTCGTGCGCGAAAGCGGCGATGGAGGTCTTGCGCCGCGCCACCATGTTGGCGACGAGCTGAGCGAGGCTGGGGGATTCGGTGACGGGGGGCACGGTGGTCTCTTGGGGCGGTTCGCCGCGGCGTTGCGCGCGGCTGTGTTCGGCGGCGTTGTCGACCTCGATCTGGGGGAGGCCCAGAGCGGTGGCGAGTTTCTCCAGGGAGTCGAGGCGCGGCAAGGAGCCTTTGCGGGTGATGCCGATGAGGGTGGCATAGGCGACGCCAGAAGCGCGCGCCAAGGTCTGCTCGGTGAACCCCAGGGCGTAGAGCGAGCGGACCACCAGTTGCTGCAAGTTCAGCGGTCCCGATTCGGGGATGGCCTGGGCGCCGCTTCCGCTGGCGGCGAGCACGCTCGCCCAGCGCCCGTGGTCGACTGCCAGCGTCCGCCGCAGGGCCTCGCGATGCTCGGGTTTGCGCGGCACATGGCCGTGCTTGATCAGGTTGAGCAGGGTGGCGTAGCCGATGCCCGATGACTCCGCCAGACCGCGCACGGTCTGGCCGCGGCTGGAGAGATGCGTCTGGATCAACTCGCTCAGGGTGGACACCAGGGGGGCGAGTATCCGGGGTGCCACGGCATTTCAACGTCTCCGCCAGGACTGCGTGTTGCGCGGTGACGACCTGGGTGCGCCAGCGGCCGCGCCGGCGCCGATGACCGCCCCATCCCTGACGACCGACCGGAACGATCCCGGGTCACTGCCCTTTGCGCCGGGTGATGCGGCGGCTGGAACCGACCGCCTTGGCGCGCGCGCGGCTGATCTTGCCGGTGCGCTCGGGCAGGTCCCACTGCTGGCCTTCGTAGGCGGCCGAGATCGAGAAGCGCGCATCGGCGGCGACCAGGGCGGTATAGCGGCGGGCGTCGTTGCACAGCTTGGCCACGGCCGGATCGCTGGCCATGGGGTCATGATGGAAGATCACCAGTTCGCCGATGTCCACATCCTTGAAGAAATCGATGAAGTTGAAGATGGTCGAGTGGCCGAAGTTGACCTTGTCGTGGTACTCAAGGAAACCGTACATGGCGTCGACGATCACCAGATCCGCACCGGAGACGAAGTCGGCGTAGGACTGGGCGAGACGGTTGGGGTTCTTGGACACCTCGGTGTCGGTGAGGTAGCACACCGCCCGCCCGCGATGCTCGATGCGATAGCCGTAGGCCTTGTCGGGATGGATCAGCGGCAGGATGCGCACCTTGGCGCCACCGACCTCGGTGGCGACATCCTCGGGAAGCTGGTGACAGGTGATCGTGCTGGGAAGTTTCTCCCATTTCACCGGGAAGTGCGCGTCGGCCATCTGCTCACGCAGCAGGCGCTCGGCATCGCTCCGGCCCGACCACACGTCGATGGCGCGGTCGGGGATGTAGATCGGACCGAAGTAGGGGAAGCCGCAGATGTGGTCCCAATGGAAATGGGTGAACAGCAGATGCAGCTGATGGCTCTTGGCGCGACCGTCGGCGGCGAGCTGCATGCCCAGTCCGCGCAGGCCGGTACCGGAATCGAGCACGAAGACCGCATCACCGCAGGCGACCTCGACGCAGCTGGTGTTGCCGCCATAGGTCATCGCGTGCGGGCTGCGCACCAGATAGGCCTCGATGGCATCGACGCTGGCGAGGTCCGCAGGCGTGGCCTCGGCGAGCAGAGTGCGCAGCTTGTCGCGCAGCAAGGGCGTCGACAGGGGCGTCGCCACCGAGCCGCGTACTCCCCACATCCGCACACGCATCGAGTGCTCCCCCGAGCCGCCAGGACGGCGGCGGACGGTATGGTCAGGCCCTCTCGTGGCAAGGGCAGGTGGAGGAATTTACCCCAAGAATGCCAGTCTGGCGCCATGGAAAAGTCGGGGTACCAACAGCACCTATGTCCACCAGCCTCGAACTCACGCCGTCCGCGATCCGCCTCTGCCGTGAGAGCCGGGGCAAGCTGGTGTCGGTCGAGTCCTTCCCCATCCCTCCCGACGTCGATCCCCTGGTGGCGCTGGCCAACGCCCCGCTGCCGCGCCCGCTCGGCCGCGTCAATCTGGTGCTGCACCACGACGACATCCTCCTGCGTACCATGCTGCAGCCACCGTGCCCGCCGGACCGCCTGAACCGCATCGTCCGTTTCGAACTGCAGGGCATGAGCCGCGACGAGACCGAACCGGTGGCGTTGTGCTGGCATGTGGTCAAGGGCCTGGGCGCGGCCGGGGACATGCGCATCCTCGCCCAGCTCACCAAGCGCCGGTTGCTCGACACCATCACCAAATCGATCGAGGGTCACGGCGGCAAGCTCGACGCGGTCATCCACCCCGCCGTCGCGCTCTTCCACTCCTATCAGCGCCAGGCGCCGGCCGATCGCGAAGACGGCCTGATCGTCGACGTCGGCGCCAAGCATCTGCACCTGGCGCTGGTCTCCGACGGCGAACTGCTCTTCCTGCGCACGGTCACGCCGGGACTCGAAGAACTGGCGGTCCAGATCGCCGAGGCGCGCAGCCTGAGCAAACCTGACGCCGAGCAGTTGCTGGCCAAGCTCGGCAAGGGCTGCCCCGGCGATCTGCTTGAAGCCATCCGTCGTCAGGCCCAGGTCATGGCCGGGACCCTGGCCAACAATCTGCGCTTCGCCAAGGCCCAGCTGCACCTCGAGAAGTTCGAGCCCAAGACGGTGTGGCTGTCGGGGGCGCCGGCGCAGGTCTACGGCTTCGCCGAGGCGCTGCGCGAGCGCATGCAGTGCCGCGTGCGCATGCTCAATCCCTTCGCCGGCATCCTCGCCGCAATGTCCAGCGATCAGCTCGACCAGCATGCCGCCCTGCCCAGCCCATGGACATCGTGCATCGGCGCCTCGTTCGCCGAGCGCCTCGAACTCGACGCCCTGAGCGAGGACCGCGAACTGCGCAAGCGCTTCTGGCGCACCGATGGCGCCCTGCGCGCCGCCGCCGCCGGTGCGCTGGCGTTGGCCGTGCTCGCCTGGCTGATGCAGATGATGGCGCTGTCGTCCGCGCGTGCCGGCCGTGACGACCTCGAAGGTCCCGATGGCAAATCCGGCCTGGTTCCCGCCGCCCGCACGCGCATGACCGCGATCGATGCCCACCGCGACGAACTCGCCACCATCGCCGCCAAGGCGCAGTTCCTCGATGGCGAGCGCCGACCCGGGCGCATCACCTCCGAGATGCTCGCCGCCATCGCCGATCAGCAGGATCCCGCCACCTGCCCAGTGGTGATCAGCGTGCTCGATGTCACCCGCCACAGCGGCTTCACCAAGGTCGAGATCGAGGGCATCGCCGAGACTGCACCGAACCGCTCGACGTCGGACGTGCTGCGTTCATTCCTGAGCCGCTTGGCCCAGCGCTACGAGCCGATCACCGGCATCGAGGAACTGACCAAGGCGCAGGCCTCAGGCCGCCAGGAATTCAAATACGCGCTGTATATCGCCGATCATCCCCCGGCGGTGATGAGCAAAGCCGCCAGCGGCCGCACGCTCACCATCAAGGTCGCGGCCGACGAGCGCGTCGACGCCAAGTTCGTCGCCCTGGCCATGGTCGCCCGCCTGCGCGGCGATGAGGACGAGGTGACCGTCACCGTGGTCGCCGCCGCCCGACCCGCCGAGGAGCTGGGCACGTTCAAATGGTCGGTGACGAAACCGTTGGAGCGGATGCGCTAGGGGATTGGCCCACGAGGCGGGAGGCGACCTACTCCCGCGGAGGTGGTGTCGGCGTGTCGGTGGCGGGGATGATCCCGCGCTCGACCAGCATGCGCCGGTAGCGGTTGCGTTCGGCCACCACTTCGACCACGCGTGCGGCCGGCCGTTTCAGCCATTCTGGAAGCAAGGCCAGGGCGGCGGCGTCGTTGCTGTCGATCAGCCGATCGAGCGCCTGCACTGCCAAGGCGATCTCGTCTCCGCCGCGGCCGGTGGCGACGACTGCGAGGAACTGGTTCAGCCGGTCGTGCAGTCCGACCTGCGACTCGCTGGCGGGCACCGTCGCGGTGCGCCGCGCCCATTCCTGTTCGATCAATGTACGGCAGAGCTGCACTTCATCGTGCAGCTGCGACAGGCGCAGTTCGCGCGCCCCGCTGATCCGGGTGTGGTCGCGGCTGCCGTGGGCGAATTCGACCAGGCGCTCGTTGAGATCGTCGAGCCAGGTCACCGCCAGATCGTGAAGGACGGACAGGGCGTCGTGCAGCAGCACCGGATCCGGCGGCGTGCCGGCGAGCGCTTCGATGCGCCGCTGGATGGAATCGGCGCGACGGGCGCCAGATGCCTGCCCGGCGTCGTGCTCATAGGATCGGTAGCGGCCATAGAAGGCCGACCAGATGCGCAGCAGCGCGTTGCCCGAGGCACGGTCGACGGGAGCAAAATCGTTCTGATCACCAGCCGGCCCATCGATGCCCAGCGCCATCGGCGGCACGCCGGCGGCAGCCATGGCGGCGAGATCGACCGGATCGGAACTGGGTGGCCAGTTCCCGTCACCCGTGCGCCACCAACCGGTGATCGTGTCCTTCAGCCCCATTGGGCGCGCACGCTAGGACCCTGGTAGCAAGGTGCCAGGGCCAGGTGGGCCGGCTCGTACAGGAGCCGCACGCGTGCAGCTCTGCACACCTGCTCGGCGATGATGTCCGGTCTGCTGTTCACCGATGTCAGCACCGCCATGCACGATCCCGCACGGACGCGGATTCAGCTATCTGCCATCAGCCATCAGCCCCGTGCCGGCTCAGCGTTCGAACAGCATCGCTTCCGCGGTCAACCCCGGCCCAAAGGCCATGGTGCCCAGGCGGCCGCTCCAGGGTTGACGCAGTTCCTCCTGGATGATCGCCAGGATGGTGCCCGAGCTGCGGTTGCCGCCCTCGGCGAGGGTATGGTGGCTCGACGCCAGCACGCTGTCCGGCAGTGCGAGCTTGCGCTGCACGTCGTGGAGGATGCGCGGCCCGCCGGGATGGATGGCCCAGCGCACGGCGGTGGCCGGCGTGCCGGGGCCGAGCAGACCATTGGCGACCAGGTCGATGTCATTGGACAGCGAACGCGTCAGCAGCGGCGACAGCTTCAGCACGAAGCCTTCGGGACCGGCCTCCCAGGCCATGAAGGTGCTGCTGTCGGGCACCAGCACGCTGAGGTCGTTGACGAAACGCAGGCCGCAGCCCACCGGCGCGTCGCCGGCCTGCACCACCGCCGCCGAGGCGCCATCGCCGAACAGGCTGGCGCCGAGCAGGGCGTCATCGTCAGGGCCGGCCTGCAGGTGCAGGCTGCTCAGCTCGCAACACACCACCAGGGCCTTGGACGACGGATCGGCCAGGCAGGCATCGCGGGCCACACGCAGGGCCGGCATGGCGGCGTAGCAGCCCATGAAGCCGACCATGGTCCGGCGCACGTTGGGCGACAGGCCGAGCGCCTGCACCAGTTGGATGTCCAGACCCGGCGCCACCGCGCCGGTGCAGGTGGCGACCACGACGTGGGTGATCCCGGCGGGAACACCATCCGGGCAGGCGGCCTTCACCGCGTCGACGGCGAGGTGGATGGCACGCTGGTCGAAGACCCGGCTGCGCACGCGCGCATCCGGCCCTTTGGCGCCGGCGAGCGGGAAGAAAGCCTCGCCCTCGCTGCCGAAGACATCGATGACGCTGTGACGGACGCGGATGCCTGACCGCGACATGAAGCGGTGGAAGCGCTCGACGTTGGAGCCCGGCGCCAGCCGCGGCTCCATCCACGTCGCGACCTCGGTCTGCGCGTAGGGCCGGCCGGGGACGGCGTGGCCGAGGTGGGTGATCCAGATGTCGGGGCGGGCGTAGGTAATCACGGTGGGCGCGGAAGTGTGGGCACGCCCTGGTGGGTCCGCAAGGCAGGGTTCCCGGATCCACGATCCGCGGGTGAGCCCCAGCCTCCCGGCCCTCCGGCAACGGTTGCCGGTACGCAGCGCGCAGCGGAGCGAGAGCCGCCCTCTCGCGAGCGCAGCGCAACGCCGAGGGATGGCTCAGACCCGCCGGGCAGGCTTTTTTCTCAACCTCTCACCCGACCGCTCGCCGATGGCCGACGCCGCTGGCCGACCTACCCTCTTCGGCCGTGGACGCGCCGGACGACTGCTTCGACATCGCCGTCATCGGTGCCGGCCCAGCTGGCGCCTTGACCGCCTGGACCGCCGCGCGCGCGCGCCCCGATCTGCGCATCGCGTTGATCGACGCCATGCCGGCCCCCGAACACCGGCCCTGCGGCGAATACCTCGCTCCGCATGGCGTCGCGGTGCTCGCCGAGTCCGGGTTGGAAGCTGCCGTGCTGGCCACCGGCGCCTGCCCGCTGTCCGGCGTCACCCTGGAAGGCCCGCACGGCGCGATGCGCAGCCAGTACTGCGATCTCGCTACCCCCCACCTCTCCCGCGGCAACGCCCTGGGCGTGCGCCGCGAGCGCTTCGACGCCGCCTTGCAGCAGGCGGTGGCGCCGCTGGTCAGCCTGCTGCGTCCGCTGCGCCTGACCGCCATGCGACGCGAGGCCGCGGCCTGGCGGCTGGACCTGCTCGGTGGCGACGGCGAGCGCGTCCTGCACGCGCGCATGGTGGTCGGCGCTGACGGCCGGCTCAGCCAGGTGCGCCGGCTGGCCGGCCTCGATCGCCCGGTCGGACGCAAGCGCTACGCCCTGGTCTGCCGCGCGCGCAATCTGGCGCATCGCCAGCACGTCGAGATGCACCTGTCGCCGCTGGGCCAGATCGGACTGGCGCCGCTGGGCGAGAACGAATGCAACCTCAACCTGCTGCTGGCCGAGCCCAGCCGCGCCCTGCTGCGCTCTCGACCGCGCGCGCAGGTGATGCGTGCCGCCCTGGCGGCGACGCCGAGCCTGGCCGCGCGCTGCCATGGCATCAGCCTCGGCCCGGTGATGGCCACGGGATCGCTGCCGCAGGATTGCACCAGCGTGGTCGGCGACGGCATCGCCCTGGTCGGCGACGCGGCGGGATTCTGCGATCCCTTCAGCGGCGACGGCATGAGCTTCGCGCTGACCTCGGGCCGGCAGCTCGGCCACTGCCTGGCGGCGCTCGACCTCGCCACCGTGCCTGACGCCACGGCGCTGGCCCCCTATGCCCGCGCCTACCACGCCGCCATCGGCTGCAAACGCCGCATCGGCGACGGCCTCAATCATCTGCTCGCGCGCCGCGGCCTGAGCGAACGCCTGGTCGGCGTCCTCGCCCGCAGCCGCCCGCTGACCCGCCTGCTGCTCGGCATGGCCGCCGGCTACCGGCCGCCACCGCGCTGGCTGTGAGGGTGGGATGATGCGTCACCACGTCGCCAGCCGTTGCCGCATCGGGCCGCTTGGAAAGTGGCGCTCCGTGTTGTCGGCAACCCTCACCTCTCCTGCCGCTCAACCACTCAACCGCTCAACCGCTCAACTCCTCCTATTCCCACTGGCGGCTCTCCTGCTTCTCACCGCCATCGGACTTGCCCAAGCGGGCGAGGACGAATTCGACGAGATCCCCCTCACCCCGCTCCCGGGCCGCCTCGCCGGTCTCGACCGCATGAAACCGGAGGAGCGCACGCTGCTGCTGCACGAGGTGGCGTGGGAACGCCAGCGCGTGTTCACCGCGCTCATCCGCAGACTCGATTCGTCCTCGGCCGAGGCGCGCGTGCACGCCGCCTTCCTGCTCGGCCACTGGCACCTGGAACAGGCCGCGCCGCACCTGGCGCGCAAGCTCACCCTGCGCGACGACAAGGCCGCCGAACGGCCGCCGGTGTGGTTCTGGGGCGAGTACCCGGCCCAGGAGGCGCTGGTCCGCCTGGGCAGCGCCGCCATCCCCAGCGTCATCGAGGTGCTCGCCACCAGCGACGATGCCACCAGCCGGCGCCTGGCGCTGCTGGTGGTGCGCAGCGTCGACGGGACGTTGGCCCAGGCCCGGCTTTCCCAGGCGCGCGACGACGAGGGTGATCGCGATCGCCGACGACGCTTGGAGCGGGCGCTGGCGGAGTTGTCAGCAGCGCCTTAGCGCGGAGACGCTGGCCCTGGAGTCCAATCATCAGAGCCCGCGCAGCGGGCCTATCGCCGCCGCGCCAGCATCAGGCCGCCGATGGCGATGATCGTGGCGAACACCAGCACCACGGTCGGCCACCACGGCGCCGCCGGTGCCTTCAGCACCAGCTCGACGTCGAGTCCGCCACTGCTGCGCAGTGGCAGGCCGCCGGCGTCGGCGCCACCGAGCAGGTCGATGCCATGCAGGGCGCCGGCCTCGGCGCGTTGGCCGGGCGGCGGCTGGCCAGCGCCGAGGTTGGCGATCGCCGCGCCGGCCTCGGGGACGCGCCAGGGCGTCAGCACCGGCTTCAGGCGCGGCAGGTAGTCGCTGCCCGGGCCGGCAGCAGCCGGCAGCGCCGGCCAGTCCATCAGCTCGCGGTCGAGACCCAGCGCGGCACGCCGGGCACGCGCCTTGGCCAGGCCGTCCTCGACCGCAGCCAGTCGGGCGCCGATCTCCTCGCGGGCGCGCTGGGCGCGGCCGGCAAGTTCGTCGTCACCACGCCGACGCAGGCCGACCAGGTAGTCGCTGAGCTCGACGTCGAGCACCGCCAATTCACCGGCGAGGCGGCGCGCCGCGCTCTCGGGCATGGTGGCGTCCTGGCCCTTGAGCCGTTGCAGTTCTTCGAGCACGCGCCGCGCGCGGCCGGCCTCGGCGTCGCCAGCCGCGGTTTCGCGCAAGGCGCCGTCACGGCGCTCGACCGTCCAGCCCTCGGGCGGCAGCACCCGCCACAGCACCTCGGTGACGGTGAGACCATCCAGACGCGGGATGGCCGGCGCGAAGCGCCCGCCCGCCAGATTGGCCGGACGCGCTGCGCGCGCCCAGGTCAGTTGCACGCGCGTCGCCGGCTCGCCGGTATGCAACGGGCGCACCGGCACCAGCAGCCGGCCGGCAACGCTGTCGAGGCGCGGGCGCACCACGGCGCCGTCGACACGCACCTCCCACACCTGGACGTCATCCGGCACGCTCAACGTCAGATGCTGACGACGGCGATTGAGCACGTGCCAGGTGGCGCGGCCGCGTTCGCCACCGTCGCGGCCGAGGCGGGTCAGCCCGTCGACCAGGGTGACGATCCCGTCGCCGGCGGCGTCTGCGGCCAGGGCCTCGCGGCGCACGCTCAGCGTCCAGTCCGGCCGCGCCGCCCGCCACGCCGAGCGCACCGCGCCGGGGGTGACGCCGGCCGGCACACCGGCGGCCAGCGTGGCCAGATCGCCAGCGCTGACCGCGTCGAGACCGTCGGCGTCGAGCACGGTCAGGCCGTCCTGATCGGATTCGACCAGGACCACCGACTGCGCGCCCGGCACCAGTCCGGCCGACAGACCCGCAGCGGTCAGGCGCACGGCGCCACGCGCCAAGGGCACCTCGAGATCAAGGTCGATGGCCACGCGCCGCCGGGTCGGTGCCGCCAGGCGCACCCGCAACACCCCGTCAGTGATCTCGTGACCGGCGACGTCGGCGCAGCGCACCCGGCGCAGGACTGCACCGGCCGGCAGAGTCAGTGCGACGGCATCCATCTCACCGCGCAGGGGCGTGCACAGCAGGCGCGCCGACCAGCGCACCCGCTCGGTGTCGAGCACCAGCCAATGGCTGGCCGAGACCTGGACCTGCACCGGCTCCGCGACCAGGCGCAGGCGCGGGAGCGGGCTGCCCGGCCGGCGCACCAGGGCCTGGCGCCACTGTTCTCCGGCGGCGAGCACACCGGTGAACGCGGGGGCGATCGTGGCGGTCTTGGCGCTCGCGTGGCCGGCGAGGTCGACCACCGCCTGGCGGTCGCCAGCGTCGCCGACCAGCCAGTCCTGGGTGCCGGGTGCAGCGCCGGACAGCGGCGTGGGATCCGGCAGCGTGAGGCCGCCTTCAGTGGCGAGCACGGCGCCGCGCTCGGCCTCGATGGCGATGGTGACAGTGGCGCCCTCGCTCCACGGCTGCGCAGCGCGCGCCACCAGGCGACGGGTGGTGCCGCTGCCGGTGAACACCAGCGTCTGATCGCCGGCGGTCGCCACCGTCGTCACCGGCGCCAACCGCCAGGGCGCGGGGACAGCGAAGGCCAGGGCATCGGATTCGCCGCGACCGCGCAGGGTGGTGATCGCCACCAGGCGCACCCGGTCGCGACCGGCGATGACGGCGATGCGGCTGTCGGCGCGCAGATCTCCGGTCGGGCGATCCCAGGCCACCGCCAGGCCGGCCGGAGCCTCGACCCAGCGCAGCGCGAGATCCTCGTCGGCCGCGGCGGCGGCGCGTTCGACACCGCTGGCCTGCGGCATGGCGAAGCGCGCGTCGACGCCATGGCGAAGCGCCAGACGGCCGGAACTGCGCGCGGCGCCGCGCACCGTCGCCAGCACCGCCGCGCTGCCCTGCACCGCGCGCGGGATGAAGCCGGCCAGCACGGCACGCGCGCGGCCCTCCTGGGCCGTCGTCCACACCAGATTTGCGGTCGCGCCCTGCTGCTGCCATCCCGACAGTGCCGGGCCTTCCGCGGCGGTCAGCACCAGGCCGGGCGGCAGGTCGACGCCGAGTTCACGCAGCGGCCGGCCGCGCAGCGCCAGGTCGAGCGTCGCGCGCCACTCCAGGCGGCCGTCAGTCAGGCGTACCTCCACCGCCTGCTCGACGGTGAGACTGGCCTCGACCCGCGCCGCCGCCGCTGGCGGCTGCCAGCGCACGGCGACCTCGGCGGCACCTGCCGGCAGCGCAACCAGCCAGGTCGGACCGTCAGTGCCGGGAGTGCCGGCCAGGCGTCGTGGCAGCGCGCGGTCGTGGCCGTCGATGGTCAGATCCCACTCCGCCGGCAACGCCAGTTCCAGGCTGCCGCCAGAGCCAGGCAGCACCGGCAGGCGCAGCGCGCCACCGCCGCCGGCCAGGGCTTCGACCGCCAGATCGAGTCCGATGCGCAGGCGGCACTGCTGGCGCGGCGCCAGGGTGACGGTGAGCACCTCGCCCGCGATCGTCCACGCAACCGGACGCGCCGTCGCCGACCCCGCCGGAGTTCCGCCGCCCAGTGCCGGTTCGTGCAGCGGCAGCACGCCGACGTCGCGCAGCGAGCCCGGACGCACCGGCAGACGCACCTGCTGCCAGGTGGCGGCCAGCACCGCCAACGGCAGTTCGAGTTCGCCGCTGACGGTGTCGCCGACCAGGCGCAGACGGTAGCGCGCCGCGCCGGTGGCGAGATCGACCGCCGGCGCGATCGGCTCGGCCTCGGGATGGGCGCGCTTCCACAACTGGTCGAGCCGCGCCCGCGTCAACGCCACCACCACCTCCTGCGGCAGCCCGTCAGGACCGAGGCGTTCGTAGCCCATGAGCACGGGTTGGCGTTCGGCGGCCATCGCCCCCGGCGCCAGCGCGACCAGCAGCAGCAACGGCGCCAGCGTTCGCGTGGTGCGCAGCCGACGCGATAGCGCCAGCAGCGGCGCCAGCAGCAGGCCCGCCACGACCGCCGTCTCCAGGGCGGCCAGCCACAGCGTGTCACCGCCACGCACGTGCAGGGCGAACAGCGCGCTGAGCGCCGCGACCAGCAGCAGGCCCTGGCTGCGCCAGGACAGCAGTAGCGCGACGGCGAGGGCGGCGATCAGACCGAGCACGCGGCCCCAGGCGCCGGCGGAGCGCTGGTCGTCGCGGCGGACGATGACCAGCCGCGCGGGCAGCGCCTCGCCGCCGGTGGTGGCGGTGAACTGCTGGCCGGACAGCGCCAGGCGCGGTTCGCCGCGCGGTGGTGGAGGTGGCGGCGTCACCGGACGCAGGACGCGCGGATCGTCAGCCGTCGCCGCTACCGGCGTCGGCGGTGTGGTCTCGGCGATGAGCCGTTCCACCGGCGCCTCCCAACCCGCCAACAGTCGCCAGCGCGGGACGCTGTCCAGTGGGCGCAGGGTCAGGGCGTCGGACGCGACCAGCGGCCGGGCGACCAGCCCGCTCCCCACCGCCACCCGCCACTGGGCCGCGGTCACCGCCAGGTCGCCGAAGCCAGGCGGCACCAAGGCACCATCGGGCGCACCGGAGCGCAGGAAGCGCATGGCGACCGCCACCCGGGTGCGCCCCGGCAGCGGCAGCACGTCGGCGCCGGCATCGCGACGCAGCGCCACCGGCAGGCCATCGACGGTGGCGTCGATCAGCGTGTAGCCCGGCGGGACGGCGATGGGCAGGGCGCTGCGGCCCGGCGCGACCACGGCGCCGCGCGCCAGCAGCCAGGTGGCGGTGGCGTCGACCTGCCAGCGGTACTCGATGCGATCGATGAAGCCGGCGGCTCCGGCGGCAAGCCGGCGGTCGCCCACGGTCAGCGTACCGATGGCACCGTCGCCCAGGCGCCAGGCCCCCACCACGGCCAGACCGGGCAAGGGTTGCGACCACAGCGGCAGCGCGTCGTCCTCGATGGTCAAGGCTCCCACCCCGGCGTCGAGCCGCAGGTCGTGCTCGGGTCCGGCCTGCACCGCCAGGATCTGCTTCATGGCCAGTCCGGCGATGGTGACGCGCGCGGCGACAAGATCGCCGAGCAGGCTGGCCGGCACCGGCCCTTCCAGGCGCAGCCGACGTTCACCGATCCACGGCGACGGGAAGGTCAGGCGCAACCGACGTCCCTCGACCTGTGGCGCTGTCGGCGCGGCGCCTGCCTCCGCGACCGGCAACCAGGTCGCGCTGACGCCGCTGACGCCGGTCAGCCGCAGCTCGCGGTCGGCGATGAACGGCGAACGCAGCTCCAGGGACTCGACTTCGCGATCGCGGGTGCGCAGGCGCAGATCGAGGCGCGCCCAGCCCTCGCCGCCGGCTCCGGGCGCGGTGGGCAGCAGATAGAGCACGGCTTCGGCATCACCGGAGAACGGCCGCGGCCGTGCCCGCACGCCGACCGCAGCGACCGTGCCGGTGGCGCACAGCTCGACCGCGGCGCCGCCGTCGCCGTCGGCCAGACGCCAGGCGCCAGCGGTCACCGCGAGTTCGACCCCGGGGGCGGCGATCAAGGCGAGGCGGTGCTGGGCGCGATCGACGCCGGCAATGCGCGGCGGCAGCAGGTCGAGCTGGTCGCCGGCCGGGCGCTCAGCCGCGATCAGCGCTTCGACGGTGGCGCCAGCGCCACCGCCGGGCAGTTCGATGACGATCTCCTCGACAGCGTCATCGGGCAGTGCCACCGCCACCGGCACGCCAGCGACGCGGACATCGAGCGCGCGCAGCGTCCAGCCCGTGGGCAGCGTCAGCGGCAAGCGGAAACGCGGCGCCGTCCCCAGGCGCAGACGCAGGAAGGCCTCCAGCCGCCAACGCTCCGGACCGAAGGCCACCGTCGTGCTGGTGGCGAGGTCGACCACCGACGCGGCGCTGGCCAGCGTGGCGATGAGCGGCGTGCCCGGTGCGGGCACGGCGAAGGCGCGCAGGGTGGCGTTGCCGCCGACGCCGGCGGACTCGGCCAGAGGTACCGCCCGCCACGCCGATGGCGGCGTCCAGTCGACGGGCTGGTCGTGGGCGACGGTGAGCGTGATCACCCCGGGCTGGTAGGCGGCGCCGACCAGGCTGGGCAGGTCGATGCCGGCGGCGTCGGTCAGGAATCCATCGAGCACCACGTGCGGGGTGCCGGCGGCGAGACGCAGGCGCACGCCGCCACCTGCGGGCAGCGGCGTCACCGCCAGGACGCCAGCGCCGGGCGCGGTCGCCGTCCAGCCCGCGGGCAGCGCCAGATCGATCGACTCGGGCACGCGTCCGCGCCGGGCGCTGAGCCGGGCCACCCAACGGAAGGTCCGGGCTCCCGGGATGAGCACCACGTGCACCGCCTGCTCGGCCGCGAACACCGCCGCCTGCGCCGCGGCATCGGCGCCGGGCAGCCACGACACCGCCAGCGTGGCCGGCAATGCCCCGGTGCTGCGCCACGTCCCCTCACCGACCGACGCCAGGCCGGGAGCGGCGAAGCGGCCGTCGCCGGCGCCGCGCAGAGCCAGATCGATGGCGCCGGCCAGGGGCAGTGGCACCTCGCCGACGAAAGCGCGCTCGCGCTCGACCAGCACGGCGTCCCAGGCCAGGTGCACGCGAAAGCGACCGGGCGTCGGCAGCAGCAGGTCGATGCCCTCGCCGGTGAGCGGCGCGTAGAGCGCCTCGCCGCCATCGAGTCCGGCGGGATGCAGATAGGCCGGACGTTTGGCGAAGAGCGGACAGCGCGCCGAGCCGGCCGCCGTCGACACCGCCACCAGTTCGGCGGACCAACGCAGCACGCGTTCGCCATCGAGGCGGCCGCTCACCCGCGCCGATTCGATCCACGCCAGGACCGCTTCCGGCCGCTTGGCGGCAGCGGTCGGACGACGGCCGGCAGCGATCAGTTCGCGGTACTGGCCGAGCGGCAGCAGGACGTAGTCCTGGGTGCGGTCGAGCTGCTTGAGCAGATCGGCGATGGGCAGCAGGATCGGCTGGGTCGGCTTGGGTTCGCTGGACCACAGGCAGCAGATGGTGGCGACCAGCAGGAGGGCGGCACGCAGGGGATGGAGGAGGTCCGAAGGTCCGAGGATTGATGGAGCCCCCGGCGGGGGCGGCAAAACGTAGCCCAGGGCGTCAGCCCTGGGTTGCGTCGCCCAGGCGTGACCAGCCCCCGGCGGGGGCGGCAGAAGTCCGACTTCTGTCGCCCCCGCCGGGGGCTTGTTCGTGATCCCGAGGCTGTCCCAGGGCTCACGTCCTGGGCTACGGTCTGACGCCCGCTCCGCGGGCTCCGAACGCGGCATGCTCACGGCTTCGCTCCGCCATCGTCCGTCGGCGTGGCCGGCGGCAGCGGCGCCCCGGCTGGCGCCGGCTCCAGCCACGGATCCGCCAGCGGGGGAGCGTTCATCGCCTGCGCGGCGCGGCGCGCGCGCCAGGCGCTGTTCAGCGCGCGCGCTGCGAGCACCAGCGCCATGAGGACACTGCCAGCCAGGGCGCCGCACCACACCACCAGCCAGGGGCCGGTGGCGCCGAGGACCAGCACCAGCGGCACCAGCAGCAGGCCGGCGAGGGCGCGTCCGCTGCGCCGCAGCAGCCAGGCGGCGAGCGCCGTGACCAGGGCGGCGATCAGCGAGCCGAGCTCGACCAGCCGGCGGTGCCACAGCGTCACCGTCACGCTCCCACCATCGCCCAGGCGGCGCAGTTCGTGCGCGATGCCCAGCGTCGGTACGCGCACGGTCAGACCCGGGGCGTCGCCGTCGGCGTCGGCGTCGGACTCGTCGGCAGCACCGGGGACGGCACCGACCAGGGTCGCCCACAGGCTCGCCGTGCCGGCAGCGAGATGCAGATCGCCAGTGACCGCGGCCAGGCGTTGGTCGTCGGGCACCTGCAGGGCCAGCTCGACGCGTTCGACCGGCACCGCGGGAGCGCCGGCGGTGGCGCCGAGACGCGGCAGCGCCACCGTCCGCGTCGAACGCCAGCCCAGGCCGCCGCCGTCGAGGTGCTGTTCGTAGACGAAGGCGACCTCGTTGGCCTCGGCTTCGCCCAGGCGGACCAGCAGGCCGCCGCCCTCGGGACGACGGCTGGGGCGCTGGGGCTGGCCGCCGACGGCGAGTTCAAGCAACACCGCGCCTTCGGGCAGGACGAGTTCGAGATAGGGGCGGCCGCGGCTGGCCACCAGCCAGCGGCCCTGGACGCGCAGCACGCCGTCCTCGCCGAGCGCGGCGCGGTAACGCGCCAGCGCCAGCGAGGCGTCGGCGAGCGCGACCAGATCGTGGCGCAGGATGGTGAGCACCGGCGCCGCCGGTTCGGCGCCGGAGAATCCGGCGACCAGGCCGCTGACCTGGAGTCCCGCGGGCAGATCGGCGGGACCGACGCTGTCCTGGCCGGGCGCGGTGACGGTGACTTCGAGGCTGCCCTCGCGCGCCACCGCGGCGAGATGCGTCGAGCGGGTGGCGTCGAGCGCGCGCAGGGCCGGCAGCGCGATGGTCGCCGGCTTGCCGGCCTCCAGCCGGGGCAGTTCCTGGACGTGCTCGGCGGTGACCGTGAAGGCACCCAGCAGCGGGCTCTGGAAACGCAGCGCCCACACCGTCATGCCGTCGGCGCGCGACTCGACCGCGCGCTCGGCCAGGCCGGGATGCTTGAAGACGATGGTGGCGTCGAGCGCCGTCGGCACCTTGACGCGCAGCGCGGCGAGACCGGCATAGCGCACCTCGCCGTGCCAGGCGGTGGTGCGGCGCAGGTGGCCAGCGGCGACGGTGATGAGATCCTCCTGGCGGATGCTCAGCTCGCGGCTGCGGCGGGCGGCGCCCAGCGCGAGCTTCGCTGACGGGTCGATCCAGGTGAAGGCGAGCGCGAGCTCCTCGTCGGCGCTGAGCTCGCGCGCTGCGGCGGCCAGCGCGCCTTCGGCGCGCACGGTCGCGGCCTCGGCGGCGGAGAGATTGCTGCGTTCCAGCGACGACAGCGCCCACGCGCGCGGTGCCGCCACCGCCAGGGTGCCGCGGCTCTGCCGCGCATCGAGCAGCCGCGCCGGACGCAGGTCGAGGCGATCGACGCCGGCGGCGGCCTTGGGGATCGACGGCGGCGCCCGGAAGCGCATGGCCAGCGCGGCGCTGCCGAGCAGGCGGTTCTTCAGGGTGAGATCGATGCGGCGCGTGCCCGGCTCGGCGCCATCGCCGGCCACGGCGGGGGCGCCGGAGCGGATGTCGTCGACGGCCAGTCCGCTGGCGTCGACCAGATCCCACGCCGCCGGCACGGTGAAGGCGAGCGCGAAGACGCCGGCCTTGCGCACGTCGAGATCGACGGCCAGCGCGATCAGGTCCTCTTCCGCGCCGAGGCGGACGAGTTGATGCATGCCGACGCGCAGCTCCGGGCGCAGGCGGGTCGCGGTCAGGGTGAGCGGTGGCGGCGTGGCCAGGAAGCGGAAGGCGGCGGTGGCGCCGCGGCCGAGATCCTTGGGCAGTTCGGCGGGATCAAGCTGGGCCAGGCCGTCTGCCTGGTCGACGCTGAGGCCCAGGCCTTCACCCGGCACGAGCGCGACCCGACCGCTGCTGCGCGCGGCGCCGACCACGCTCGGCCAGGCCACGGTCACGGCGCGGCTCTCACCCACCGCCAGCGGTGGCAGCAGACGTTCGATGCGCACCAGGGCGGCGTAGCGGCCCTCCTTGGGTTCGTGCAGGCGCAGGATGACGGTGTCGCCCTGGTGTTCCCAGGTGCGCAGATGCTGGCCCTCGACGGCGAGGACCTGCGATCCTTCCGGCACGGTGATGCGCAGTTCGGCCAGCGGTCGGCGCAGGATGGTGAGATCGGCGATCAGTTCGCTGCGCAGACTGCGTTCGCCGACGATGACGCGCAGGTCGTTGGCGGCGAGGATCAGCGCCGCGCCCGCTACCTCTTCGACCGGCGGCTGCCACGACACGGTCAGCCGTGGCGCGCCGCCGAGCACGGCGAGGAAGCGCGTACCGCCGTCGACCGCGACCTGGGTGGACGCCACCACCGGGTTGGCGGTGATGGTGGCCTGGCGGTCGGGGATGACGAGGTCGAGCCGGGCAGCGCCGGCCGGTGGCAGTGCCAGCACGACGCTGCGCCGGCCCGAGACGTCGCGCTGCACCGCCGCCGCGATCGCGGCGGTGAAGCGGTAGCTGCCGGGCTCGGGCAGGTGCAGGCGCAGGCCATCCTTGCTGCGTTCGAGCACCACGCGCGGATCGGCGGGCTTGAAATCGTTGAGCGCGAGATCGCCGGGGAGCGTGATCGACGACCAGCCCTTGGCCAAGGCGGTGGCGCTGGCCTCGATGGTCAGCTCGGCGAGATCGCCGGTGATGCGGCCGGTGGCGGTGACGCGATCGAGCGCGGCGGCCACCGGCGGCGGCGGCAGCTTGTCATCGGGCTTGGGCTGCGCCTGCTCCCACAGCGTGAGGAACTTCTCGTAGGGCAGGAAGACGCCGCGCCCCTCGGGATCGAGCTTGCGCAGCGGGTCCTTGATCTGGTCGTAGGGCACGAAGACCACCGGCGGGGCTTCGTCAGGCACCTTGGGGGGCACCGCTTCGCCGGCGTCGGCACGGTGGACGGCCAGGACGGCCAGGACGGCGAAGACGGTCTGGAAAAAAGCGGGCGGGCAGGCGACGCGCATGCGGGGATCCTGTCGGGGGACGGAGACGGTGCGGCCGGGAGGTGCGCTCACGGCCTACCCTCGATGGCCTGCGCGCGGCGCGCCAGGTCGAGCAGGGCGGCGGCGCCGGGGTGCTCGCAGCGGTCGAGGTCGGCGATCAGCCGCGGCCAGGTCGCGGCGCGGGCATTGGCCCACCAGCCGCGTTGCAGCAGTTCGGCCAGCTCGGCGGCGGCGGCGACCAGGCGCAGGCGCGGGCTGGCTCGCGAAGCCACCAGCGAGCCGGGCAAGGGGCAGGCGAGTTCGCGCACGCTGTTCAGCCGGGTGTCGAAGTAGCGCACCGCGGCGGTGCCGAGCGGACCGGTGCCGCCGTCGACCAGCACGACTTCGAACAGCGCGGTGACCTGTGCGTCCTGGTGCAGTTCGCCAGCATCGACGGCGTCGTTGCGGAAGTCCTGATGCGCCAAGCGGCGCTGGTCATAACCGATCAGCCGGGCGTGGCCGACGCGGGCGGGATTCCAGGTCACCTGCACCTTGGCGTCCTTGGCGAGCAGGGCGAGACGGTGCGGCAACAGGCGGTGGGTGAACAGCTCGCGCGCCGCCTGGTCGGTGCCGACGTAGAGGTGCTCGCCGTCGCCCTGGTCGGCGATGCGCTGCAACGCGCCGCCGGAATAGCGCGCGTCGCCGCAGCCGATGACCAGCAGCGAGATGCCGCGCCGACGCCCACCGGCGATGCGGTCGGCCACGCGCGCAGCATCGTCGGGACGCAGGGCGGCACCGTCGGAGGCGAGCAGGACGCGGCGTTCTGCCCCGGCGATGTCGGTCTCGCCGGCGACCTGATAGGCCAGGGCGAGGCCCTCGGCGAGGTTGGTCGATCCGGCGGTGGACAGCCCAGCGAGGGCGGCGGCGATGCGTTCGTGTTCACTGCCCGAAGTGGCCGGCAGCACCACTTCGGCGGCATCGCCGAAGGCGACGATGGCGACGCGGTCGTCGGCGCGCAGTTGCGGCAGCAGCCCCGCGAACGCGGTGCGGATGCGATCGATGCCACCGGGCTGCGCCATCGATCCCGAACGGTCGATGGCCAGAGTCAGGCAGAGCGGCTTGCGCTCATCCGCCGCCGCCGGCTTGGCCACCACGCCGACCGCGACCAGGGCGGTGCGCGCCGCCAGCGGCCCGGCCGCGAAGGGCGCCGGACCGGCCTCGGCAAGAACGGTGAACGCCTCAGGGCCATCCGCCGCCGGGTAGTCGGCGGGCATGGCGTTGATGAAGTGCTCGGGCTGGATGGCGAAGGGATCGACCGCCTTGCCAGCGCGCAGCAACGCAGCAGCGCGTTCGAACGACGCGGTGTTGGCGTCGATGGCGAAGGTGTGGCGCGCGTCACGCGTGGTGTCGGCCATCGGCTTGGTGCCGAAGGCGGCGGCGAAGCGTTCGGCGTCGAGGCCGCCGGTCGACGTCGGATCGAGTGCCACCGGAGCGCCCACCACCAGCCGTCCCGCTTCCGGACGCACCTGCACGCCCGCCGCGCGCGCCGCCGCGACCAGCGCGCGACCGATCGGCTGGTCGCCGGGCAGGACGGGGACCGATCGCGCGAGGTTGCCGCGTGCGTCAACCGCCACCTGCACCGGCACGCCGGCGAGGCGGCCGGCGCGATCGAGGATGGCTTGCAGGCTGCCCTGGTAGCCGTCGCCCAGGGGTTTGGCGAGGAGGGTGGCGAAGGTGGTGCGGTCGAGTGCGCCCGTGGTTGCGGCTTGAGGATGACCACCCAGGGATTGATAGCGGAGCGAGTAATCCGCGTCGGGCTTGGCATCGCGGGCGACGGGATCGACGCCTGCGACCCCGCCCTCGAAGGTCGGTCGCTGCGCCGGCTCCTCCTTGGGGAGGCGGGCGTTGGTGTCTGCGTCGGGGTTGGCGGGAATGTCTTGCTGGCGCCAGGTGGTTCCGCTGGCGTCCTTGCCTTTGCCTTCGACCGGCTTGTTGTTTGCGAGTTCCTTCGCGGTGTCGCTGAGCTTGTACTGCGGTTCGAGCACCCGCGGCTGAAGCTCCGCGTGCCTGGAAACCAGCGACAGGTCCTCGTTGCCCGAGCGATCGTACGCCAACCCATCGCGCTGCCGCGCATCGGTGATCGTCGGCTGCGCTGCATCCTTCGTGGCTGCGGCCAGTTCCCGGACCTGCACGTCCTTCTCGCGCTCGGTGACGACCCCGTAGGCGAGGCCTGACGCCACGTTGGCCGGCCCGCTTGCCGGCACCTGCTTGCCCGTGTTGGCACCGGGCGTGGTCACGGTTGGCGTCGTCCACATCGCCACCGCCGGCTTGTCACCGTCGGCCGCTCCGCCGCGTTCGGCGTCGCCGCCACCGCCGTATTTCCCCAATGCCCGACGCTTGCCGCCGCCACTGCGATTGCTGAACAGGCCGCTGGCGCCACCGCCGGCGCCGACGGCCTGGAAGGCGCCGACGCCACCCATCTCGCTGTCGGCCTTGGCTTCCTCGCGGCCCTTGGCGACCAGCGCATCGACCGGTGCTGCGTTGGGTGATTCGAGTACGTCTTCATGGGCGACGTCGGGGGATTCGAGCACGCGTTCCGCGAGTGCTTTGAGGCTCTGGCGTTTGAGGTGCTGGGTGGACGAGGGAGCTGAGGGCTCAGCGACAGCTTCCTGGGCAGCTTCCTGCTTCGCGACCAATTCCTCTTCGAGGAGCGCTTCCTGAATTACTCCCTGGGCGTTCGACGAACGCCGACTTTTCTTGTCCCCCACAATTCGTTCCAGCAGCAACTCGTCGGCGACCTGAGCAGGAGCGGCCAAGGATTCCTTCGCCTCGGCAGCGAAGGCGCTGGCGGTCGTCGTGCCCTGCGGCATCGGCGCAGCCGGCGTCAGCGGCGGGGGCGAGGTCACCGGTGGAGGTGCCGGTGCATCCCGGCCCTCGCGAGCCGGTGCGAGCGCCTTGGCCTTGTCGTGCAGCGTGACCAGCTTCTGACCGTCGGCGGCAAACCGATCGCCACCCAACGCCACACCCGCACCCGCGGACGGCACGATCACCGGACTCGGAGGTTTGGGTTTCGCAGGCGCTGGCCGGGACGCTGGCGCCGGGGCACCTTCGCCGGAAGCACCAGCGAAGTATCCGCGGGTGATCGCTGATGCGGTGTTGGTGGGTGGGACCCCAAACGTTGCTCCACCGACGGATTTGTCCGCTTGTTCCTGTGCTTTCTGTAATTCGGTCGTCGAAGCACCGTTTCCCTTACGGGCTGCGGCTGCCATGGCGAGAGGCTGAGCGAACGCCTCGCCGTTGGCTGAGGACCGATCGTCGTCCGCCCGACGCGCCTCATCCGCCGGCATGGATTTGAACCGAGTACTGCCGAAACGTGCGTCGAGGTCGCGACCGCCGCGCGGAGCCTTGGCGAGGGTACCTTCGGAATCGAGCACGAAGCCGGCACCACCACTTCCGACGCCAGGTGCCATCGCCGGAGCGCGAGCTACCCGGTTGGCTCGCTCCCGAACCAACCCGCCAGCGGGTACGAACATGGCCCCGACTGTCGCCGTCACCGCCAGACATGCCGCCGCCACCCACACCACGCGGGTCCACGACATCGGCTGGCGCGGCTGACGATCCAACTGGCGACGCGCGCGACCCAGCACCACGTGCAGGCGAGCGTCATCGAGTTCCAGCGGACTCGGCCGCGCCGCCAGTGCGGCACCAAGCCGACCCTGCATGCCACGGATCTCGGCCAGACGTGCGCGCAGATCCGGTCGCCCGGCGAGTTGGGCCTCGACCCAGGCCTTGCCGTCGGGGCTGAGCGCGCCGTCGGCGTAGGCCACCAGCAGGTGGCCGAGGTCGCCACCGGCAGCGGGTTCGGGGGGAAGATCAGTCATGGCCGGAGTCCTTGGGCGGACGGGCGGGAGGCGGAAATGGTCAGGCCATGCCGACGGCCGCACCGCATTCGAGCGCGCCAGCGGCGCGCGGTCCCAGGCTCAGGCAGCGCGGCGCCCTGGGACCGCGCACCGCTGGCGCGCTCGGACGGCGTGCGCAGATCGACGTCGTAGCACAGACCGCAGTCCCATGCACTGGAGGTGCGCACCGTATTCATGCGCCACCTCCGGCGGCCACGGCGCGCAGTGCGGGCGAACGACGCAGGCGGCCGAGCGCCTGATAAAGCAGCACACCGACATGGGTGGCGCTCTTGCCCAGGCGCGTCGCGATGTCCTGGTAGCTGAGACCGTCGCGGTAGCGCAGCACGATCGCGGCGCGTTCCAGGTGCGGCAGCGCCGCCACCGCGCTCCACACTAGGCCGCCATCGTCTGGGCCGGGCTCGGCTGGCTCTTCGCGCACCTCGGGCACCTCGGGCGCCTCGCGTCCGACGGCAGCGCCGTTGTCTGACGGCTGCTGGTCGAGGCGGATGAAACGCACTGCGGAGCGACGGCGCAGCAGATCGAGGCAATGATTGCGCAGCACCGTGCTCAGCCAGCCGCCGATGCCGTCATGACCGCCACGCGCGGCCGTGGCGATCAGCTTGTCGGCGCCCTGCACCAAGCGCAGGAAGCATTCCTGCACCGCGTCCTTGGCCGCCTCGGCGTCGCCGAGCAGGGCGGTGGCGAGACGCAGCAGATCGCCCTGATGGCGCTGGAGGATGCTGTGGAAGGCGTCCATGTCGTGGGTGGAGCGGTAGCTGCGCAGCAGGACCAGATCGGACGGAGCGTCCGGGGATGGGCAGCTCACAGCGGCGGGCTCACTGCACCCCCTACGGACGGGCTCAGGGGATCTTAGTTCCCGCTCATCGGCCATCGCCGATAGGAACGCGCTGACGTCGGGGAGGTTCGCGGGTGGCACCGCATCGGTGCGCTCGCTGCCTTCAGGTCCGGGGCGCGCCACGCTGTGAGCATGCTGTCGAAGCGACGACGACGCAAGGCGTTCGGGCGTGCTTCAAATCGCGGGAACCGTCCCGCTTCCTCGCCCTGGCCCCGCTTCCTTCATGAAATCTTCCACCGTCGGCAGGCGGTCGCGGTGCAGGTCCATGCGCGGGCGGCAGGCGAGCAGGCCCTTGGTGTAGGGATGGCGCGGGTTGGCGAAGACGTCGGCGACCGGGCCTTCCTCGACGCTCTCGCCCTGGCGCATGAGCACCACGCGGTCGGCGAACTCGGCGACCAGACCGAGATCGTGGGTGATGAACAGCACCGCCATGCCCTTCTCACGCTGGAGCCGGCGCAGCAGGTCGAGGATCTGCGCCTGGATGGTGACGTCGAGGGCGGTGGTCGGTTCGTCGGCGATCAGCAGGCGCGGCGCGCAGGCCAGGGCCATGGCGATGCACACGCGCTGGCGCATGCCGCCGGACAGTTCATGCGGGTACTGGGCGGCGCGGCGTTCGGGTTCGGGGATGCCGACCTCGCGCAGCAGTCCGACCACCCGCGCCGCGCGCTCGGCGGCGCCCAAGGTGGTGTGCAGTTCGAGCGACTCGGCGACCTGATCGCCGCAGGTCCAGGTCGGATTCAGCGCCGACATCGGTTCCTGGAAGACCATGCCCACCTCGCCCCCACGCAGCTTGCGCAGCCGCTCCGGCGTCATGGTCAGGACGTTCTCGCCCAGCCAGCGCACCTCGCCACGCGGATAAGACGCCGGCGGTTCCTGATTCAGCCGCAGCACCGCCTGCGCCGACACCGACTTGCCCGAGCCCGACTCGCCGACCAGCGCGACCACCTCGCCGGCGCCGATGCCGAACGACAGCCCGCGCACCGCCTCGACAACGCGGCGGCGCAGACGGAAATGGAGATGGAGATTCGCGAACTCGAGCAGGGCCTGGCGGCCCTGCGCTGATGGCTGATGGCTGATCGCTGATGGCGGCATGCCGTATCCGTCAGTTTGTTGGGCGAGACCGGAGGGCGCTCGCTCGTTTCGCGGTCATGGACGTCTGACTGGCCATCAATGCGTTGAGCATGCGCGCGAGTGTGGAAATGTCCTCAATCAGGCATTTGGCAGCCGTCTCGTGGAGATAATTGAGGTCGAGCGCCAGCAGACACTGGGTCTCTACTTCGTACAGCGAGCCACGCGCGTAGCCGAGGAACAACAGGAACTCACCCGCCGTCGACCGGCCATGCCCCTCGGCGATGTTGCTGGGGACCGCGACAGCGGCGCGGCGGATCTGGTTGGTCAGCCCGAAGCGCTCGTCAGCCGGAAATGAAGCGGTCGCCCGATACGTCGCAGCAACCATTGCTCGCCCGCGTTGCCACACCAGGAGATCACGAAACGTTTTTGCCACGATCAGACCCCTGACCACGGCGCCAGCAGCCAGCAGCCAGCAGCCATCAGCCATCAGCTTGCCTTGGATCGAGCGCCTCACGCAATCCGCTGCCGATGACGTTGAGCACGATGATGAACGCAAACACCGCCAGCCCGGGCGACCAGATCAGCCAGCCATAGCGGATGTTCTGGCGGCCCTGCTCCATGAGCACGCCCCACGACGGCGCCGTCGGATCGCCCAGGCCGATGAAGGACAGGCCGCTCTCGCTGCCGACCGCGCCGGCGACGCCGAAGGTCGCCGAGATGATCAGCGGCGTCAGGGTGTTGGGCAGGATGTGGCGGAACATGATGCGCCAGCGCGGCAGGCCGAGCGCCTCGGCCGCCGCCACGTAGTCGCGCACCGACTGCGCCAGGAACTCGCCACGCACCAGCCGCGCCGTGCCCGCCCAGCCGGTGAGACCGATCACCGTCATGATCACGAAGATGTTGCGGTCGAGCATGGCCACGACGATGACGATGAGGATGAAGGTCGGGAAGCACATCATCACCTCGACCACGCGTTGCAGCACGAGGTCGACCCAGCCACCGAAATAGCCGCTGATGCCGCCGATGATCAGGCCGATCAGCATCGACAGCCCGGTGGCGACGAGGCCGACGGTGAGACTGATGCGGATGCCATAGAGGATCAGCGACAGCACGTCGCGACCGGCCGAGTCGGTGCCCAGCCAGAAGCGCGACCCGGTATCGGGATTCAGCGATCCCACCGTCTTGAAGGCCTGCCCGGCGAAAGTGGCGTCGAAGTCGTGGGGGATGAGCGGAAAGATGGCGAAGGGCGCCTGCTGCTGCGCGTCCAGCTCGCGCCAATGCGCGATGGTGTGCTCGCTCTGGGCCTTGCGCCGCCAGAACGTCTGCGCGTCGCCGTCGACCGTCGTCCCGATCGGCAGCCAGCACAGGGCCACCCAACCGGCGATCACCAGGGCGCCGAAGATGACCAGCCGGCGCACCCGCGACCAGCGTGACAGGAACACCCATCCCAGCGCCAGGAAGGGCAGGGCGAGGGCGAGCAGGTTGAACAGCACGTCGTGCTGCTTGCTGAAGGCCCAGGCGTTGAACAGCTCGCCGAGCACCGGGAAATGCCAGCCGGTGGCGTCCTTCCACACCAGCGCCGCGTCGCCGACCAGGGCGGGCGCGTAGATGCCGAGCAGGGCCAGCGTGGCCAGCAGCCACAGCGATGGGCGCACCCACGGCCGACGCAGGAAACGTTCCTGCGCGAGCTGGCTGGGCGACCTCGCCTTGCGGCCGATGATGGCGGTTTCAACCATAGCGCGACCGGATGCGCGGATCGACCGCGGCGTAGAGCAGGTCGGCGACCAGGATGCTGATCAGCAGCAGGCCGACCGAGATCACTGTCGACCCCATGACCAGCGGGATGTCCATCTGCTTGGCGCCTTCGAAGAGCAGCAGGCCGAGACCGGGGATGGAGAAGATGATCTCGACGATGAGCGCGCCGCCGAAGAGGTCGGCGAGCAGGCCGGAACCAAGCGTGATCATGGTCAGCGACGAATTGCGCAGGACGTGGCGGTAGACCACGCGGTCTTCGCTACAGCCCTTGGCGCGGGCGGTGCGCGCGTAGTCGGCGTTGAACTGGTCGAGCAGGTTGCCACGCAGGTAGCGCGACAGCGACGTGAAGCTGCCGTAGCTGAGCACCACCAGCGGCAGGAAGGCGTGCCAGGCGAGATCCGCGAGGTAGAGCGGCGTCGACATCCATAGCGAGTTCGGGCTGGACAGGCCGCTGGCCGGAAAGAGCGCTTTGTTCGCGGCGTCGCGATCGGTGCACAGGTAGTGCAGGAACAGCGCGCCGACGAAAAACGACGGCAGCGACCACAGGAAGAACAGGCTGCCGGTGGTGGCGCGGTCTTCGAGACTGCCGGCGCGGCGCGCCGAACGGATGCCGAGCGCGATCGACCCGCTCCAGGCGATGAGGATAGACAGCAGGTTCAGCCAGAAAGTCACCACCCAGCGCTCGCCGATCAGCGCGAACACCCCGCGCTGCTGGGTCTCGGAATAGAGATCGCCGGTGCATAGACGGCGGAGGAAATCCATGAAGCCGGTATCGATCAGCAGCGCCCGCCAGGCGCGACCCGAGGAATGGCCGTACTCGTCCTGGTTGGCGGGATCATCGGCGATGGCGAGCAGCGCCTGACGCTTGGCAGCGGCGCGCAGGGCGCTGTCGGTGGTGACGTAGTGCGCCGGGATGGCGGCCTGCGCGGCGCTGCCGTCCTTGGCCAGCACCGCCGGTGTGGCGGATTCGACCCGGAAGCCGATGACGCTCTGCGCCAGCACCTGGTTGCGTGCCTGCAAGCGGTTGACCTCGCTGGCGGGCAGGCGCTTGAAGTCGGGCGGGTCGAGCGTGCGGTGCGCGCACAGCGCCAGCGCCTGGCTGGCCGGCCCATGCAGCGGGGCGAGAGCATCGTCGCGCAGCACCTCGGCCAGGGGCAGCACAGCGAAGCGTCCGGCCAGCCACAGTTCCTTTTCGCGCTCGCTGCGCGCGCTGGGCTTCAGCGGCGAATCCGGCGCCGCCGCGCGCAGATCGGCGAGCACGTCGTCGGAAGCGAGGAAGCCGTGGGTGTTGAGCACCGCCGGCAGGTCGTTGCCGGTGCGGCGGAAGCGGTCGATGAGATTCTGATAACGCTTCGAGGCACCGCCGGCCTTGCGGTCACCGCTCGACGCGACGCCCTCGCCCCCCTTGCCCGCGGTGGCCTGTGCCTCTTCCGAGAAGGTGGTGCTGCGCAGGCGCATCACGAAGAAGGTGATGAGCAGGATCCCGATGAAGGTCGGAACCATGAGCAGCAGTCGACGCAGGACGTAGGCGAGCACGGAGCCGGATCAGTGGGTGGACACGAATCGCGGCCGACCGTGATCAACGGTTCGGAATTCGTCTGCGCACGTCGACCAATTCATGGCCAGCCTCTCAGTTGCGGAAATGCCAGTAGCTGCGCGTGCGGTTCTGCAGGGGATGGAACGCGTCCAGTCCGGTCACCACGCCGTCGAGGTAGCGCTCGCGCGTCGGCGCCACGTTGCCCGGCGCCTGGTTCTGCCACACGAAGATGCCCTCGGCGGCGCGGAAGAACGTGTAGGGCTGCTGGTCATGCAGGATCGCCTGGATGTCCTTGGCGATGGCGATGCGCGCCGGTGTCTCGAAGGTCTGGCGCAGCTTCAAGGCGAGGGCGTCCATGCGCTTGTCGGCGAAGCCGCAGTGATTGCTTGAGCCCTGCTGCTCGGCGTACTGCGAGTGCCAGAGTTGGTAGTAGTCGATGTCCCAGTCCATCTGCCAGCCACCGACCATGGCCTCGAAGTCCTTGTCCTCGTAGACGCGCATCAGTTCCTTCCACTCCAACGGCAGCGGCTTCATATCGATGCCGATCGACTTGAGTGCGTTGCGGTAGATGAGCAGGGTGTTATCCCACTCCGGGCTGTCGGCGTAGTACTTGATGGTGAAGGCGAACGCTACGCGCTTGCCGTCGATCAGCTGGTCGCGCAGGCCGTCGCCATCGCTGTCCTTCCAGCCCGCGCCATCGAGCAGCGCCTTGGCCTTGTCGAGGCTGTACGCATACGGCACCAGGTCCTTGTTGCAGTACGCCATGTCGGGATGGACATCGCTGCACACCGGTTGACCAAGACCGTAGAAGACATCGCGGATGATGCGCTCCTTGTCGAAGGCGTGGGTCATCGCCTGACGCACCGCGCGGTCGCGGAACAGCGCGCGGCGCATGTTCCAGCCCAGGTAGCCGAAGCTCATCGCCTTGACGCGTTCCCAGCCCAGCTCGCCGCTGCGACCGGCCTTGGGCTTGCCGGGATCGAGCACGGCGAAGCGCAGCTCCTTATGGTCGAGGATCTCGCTCTTGTAGTGCCGCGGGCTGAGCCCGTAGCTGTGCACGTCGCCGTTCTTGAAGCCGATGAGCTGCGCGTCGTCCTTCTTCACCGAAAGGATCCATTCCTGGCGTTCGAAATGCAGCGGCACGCCCCAGTAGGCCGGGTTGCGCCGGAACACCGCCTTCTGGTCCTTCTCGTACGACTCGAGCTGGTAGGCGCCGACCCCGACGACCTGGAACAACTGATCGAACCAGTGCTTGTTGAAGTTGACCCCCAGCTGCGCCGCCGGCACCTCGCTGCCGTCGGCGTTGCGCGCGTAGATGTGCCGCGGCATCGGGCTGACGCTCAGGCTCGACGACAGGCTGGTGTAGACCTTGTTCTTCCAGTGCAGTCGCAGGGTGTAGCGGTCGACGACTTCGGCCCTGGCGAAATCCTCTTCCCAGTAGGCGCGCTGCGACGGGCAGTCGACGTCGGGATTCATGATCAGGTCGAGGGTGAACTTGAAGTCGTCGGCGGTGAGTTCGACGTCCTTGTCCAACCAGGCCTGCGCCGGCTGCTTGGCGCACGGCGGCCGCTGCCACAGCACGCCTTTGCGCAGATTGAACGTGTAGGTCTTGAAGTCGTCGCTGATCACCACCGATTCAGCGAGGCTCTCCTGCCACTGCTCGGGTGAACGTGGCGGGCGTTCGCACAGGGAATCGTTGCACTGGGCGTGGACGTTGCCGGTGGTGGCGGACTGGTCGGTGAGCGGATTCAGGCTCTTGGTGGTGCTGGTGAAGCTGCGGATCGTTCCGCCCGCCTTGGCCGGGCTGAACGTCGAACGGTCGACCGGCAGGAGGAAGTTCACGTCCAGCTTGGGATTGCCGTCGCGCGCCGGGTTGGCGGGATCGTCGGGCGGATTGGCCGGCGCCAGCGGCGCCTTGCCGGCAGCATCGACCTTCTGACCCAGGGCACCGACGTTGCCCTGGAGCGTGGTCAGGTTGCCTTGCAGGCCGCTGACATTGCCGGCGATGGTGGTGAGGTTGCCGGACAACCCGCTGACGTTGGTGTGCAGCTTGCCGAGGTCGGCCTGCAAGGAGTCGAGGCTGCGCGCCAGGGCCGCGCTGTCGCCGACGGCGCCGCGCAATTCGGCCTGCTGCTTGGCCAGCACCTGCATAGCGGTGTTCAACTGCTCGACGCCGCCTTTGACCGCGCCCAGGCTGGCCTGCGCCTCGCCGGAACGCGCACCGAGATCAGCTGCGAGCTTCTCGGAGGTGCGGGTCAGGGCCGCCACCTGGTCCTTGAGGCCGGTGATCTGGTCGAGCTTGGCCTGCGCGTCGGAGATGCGGCCGATCTTGGTCTCCGTCTCCTTGATGGTGTCGCGCATCTGGCCGAACTGTTCGACCTGGCGGTTGCGATCGATGAGCATGACCACGAAGAGCACCGCGAGCACCGCGAACAGGATCGGCATCAGTTTGGCCATGGCGCCACCTCGGCGGGGGAGCCTAGAGCCGGACGCCGGCAAACAAAGCTCCGCGCATGTCCGCGCCGCATGCGCCTATGGGTCAGGGTCGCGCGGGTCGCCAACCCGCGACCCGAGAAGCTCGGCCAGCGTGAGATAGCAGTGTCCGTGGCTGGGCCGGAAGCCGGTCGTCGCATGGCGGCGAACAGCGCTCCAAGCGCGCGGTCGTCCGCTGCTGCGGGATGTGCCGTCGCCTTCCAGGTGACCGCGTCTGACCAGGCGCGGCGGGGCTTGCGCCATCCCCCAGGATCCCCAGCGTGCCGCCATGACTCCGCCGATCTGGGCCAAAGGTGGCGACGCCACCGACGCGCTGGTGCATGAGTTCACCGTCGGCGACGACTGGCTGCGCGACCGCGTCCTCGCTCCGTATGATCTCCTCGGCTCGCTGGCGCACGTGCGCATGCTCGGCCGGGTCGGCCTGCTCGATGCCGCTGGCGAAGGTGCCCTGATCGCAGGCCTGCAAGCGCTGCACCGCGAATTCCTCGCCGGGACGTGGACGGTCAATGCCGCCGACGAGGACGTGCACAGCACCATCGAGGCGTTGCTCACCGCCCGTCTTGGCGAACCCGGCCGTCGCGTCCACACCGGTCGCAGCCGCAACGATCAGGTGCTCACCGCCATCCGACTGTGGCAGAAGGACGAACTGTGCGCGGTAGCGGGCCAGGTCGCCGCCACCGCTGCCGCCTTCCTCGAACGCGCGCGCACGCACCAGTTCCATCCCCTGCCCGGCTACACGCATCTCCAACGCGCCATGCCGTCGTCGGTGGGCATGTTCTTCGCGGCGCACGCCCAGGCCCTGCTCGACGATCTCATCCTGATCGAAGCGGCGTGGCAGTTAGCCGATGCCTGCCCGCTCGGCTTCGGGGCCAGCTATGGCGTCGGTCTGCCACTCGACCGCGCGTACAGCGCGCAATTGCTGGGTTTCGCGCGCTGGGGCGGCGTCGCGCTGGCCGACGCGAACAGTCGTGGGAAGACCGAATGCTCCATGCTCGACGCCCTCGGCGCGGTGGTCGGCGACCTCAGCCGCTGGGCGGCGGATCTGGTGTTCTTCACCAGTCAGGAATGCGGCTTCTTCAAGCTCGGCGCCGGCTTCACCACCGGCTCGTCGATCATGCCGCAGAAGCGCAACCCCGATCTGTTCGAGCTGCTGCGCGGCCGCGCCGCGCGCTTCCTCGGCCTGCGCACCGGGCTGTACGCGGTGACGCTCGGTCTCAACTCGGGCTACAACCGCGACGTGCAGGACACCAAGGCGCTGAGCATGGATGGCGTCCGCCTGGCCCGCCAAGGCCTGGCCGTGGCCGCCGCCGCCGCGCCCACCATCGAGCCGGTGCGCGAACGCATCGTCGCCGCGCTGACCAGCGATCTCTACGCCACCGACGAGGCCTATCGCCTGGTGCGCGACCACGGCATGGCCTTCCGCGATGCCTACGTGCAGGTCGGCAAGAACCTCGCCGCCCTGGCCACGCCCGACCACGACGCCGTGGTGCGCGCGCGCACCCATCTCGGGTCGACGGGCAATCTCGGGCTGGATGGGCTCGACGCACGTCGGGCGGAAGCGGCAACCGCGTGGACCACGCGCGCGACGGCGCTGCACGCGGGCTGGTCGCGGCTGCTCGGCGGATAGCAGGCTGATGAAAAACTCCGTTCTTCATCAGCCTGCTGCCTTCGCGCTCCCCCGGGGGCGACCTGCGGTCGCTATTTTCCCCGGGAAACGCGAAGGGTGCTTTTTATCCAGGGGGGCAGACGCCCCCCTGTAACCCCCCGCAGGCTGCTTTTTCAGCAGCCTGCTAGTCCGCTTCGGCTACGCCGCCAGCCGCGTGAACGGCAGCACCTGCGCCGGGGGCAGGTTCAGCCACACGCGTTCCGTCCGGTCGAGGCGGAAGCCGGGCGGGTTGATGCGGCGCCAGGCACGCTTCGAGTAGGTGAACTGCACATAGCGGCGGCCCGGGGCCAAGCTGGCGGCAATGGCGGCGAAGATGTCGCCGATGATCTCGCGCGGCAAGGACAGCAGCGGCAAGCCGCTGACCACCGCGCCGACGCGATCGGTCGTGATGCCCAACGCAGCGAGGTGGTCGGGCAGGCGCGACGCGCAGCCCTCGACCACGTGCACCTCCGGCAGGCGGGCGCGCAGGCGGTCGGCGAAGATGGTGTTGAACTCGATGGCGACGATCGGATTGCGCGGGAAGCGCTGGGCGAGTTCGCGGGTCAGCGCCCCGGTACCCGGACCAAGTTCGACCACGACTTCGCCAGGAGCCAGATCGCGGATGCTGCCCACCATCGCCCGCGCCAGCCGCGGGCTGCTGGGGATGAGTGCGCCGGTGGAACGGAAGCGGGTGACCACCTGGCCGAGGAAACAGACTGCGTCTCGGACCGGCAGAGCCATGGGCCATGGATCGCGTTCGGGCCGGTCCATGTCAAGGCTTACGAGCGAATCTCTGCGCGGGTTGGGGGCACTGCTGGGCACGGGAAGGACGGGAGCGAAGGGAAGAAAGAGAGGAGCGCGCACGGTGAACGACGACCCCGTAGTCCGCTGACCTCGCGCCCATTCGTTCTCTTCCTTCCCTTCACTCCCTTCCCCGACCCATCCCCGTGACAACCCGCCACCGGCCTCCACCCTGCGCCGCCATGGACCTCGTGCCCGTGCTTCCCATCTCGGAGCATGGCGGTCTGCCGCCGACGGCGTTGCTGCTGCGCTGGCTGGAACGCCTGCATGGCGACGGCCGCGTCGCCGTCGCGGCGGCCGGTCTGCCCTACGGCAATGCCGCCCTGCCGGCACTGCTCCGCCTCGGTGGCATCAGCGAACTGCGCGTCGATCAGCAGTTCGATCCGCCCAGTTTCCGCTGGGAGGGCGCTGGCGGTGGCCGCCTGCTGGTGCACAGCGTCGAAGGCGACACCACCATCGCTGCTGGCGCCACCGCCACCTTGCCGTTGCACCACGGCGCCCTGCCCTGCGCAGCATGGCCGGCAGCAAATGAACCCGCCGAACTGCATGCCCGCCTCGAGCTGGCGCGGCTCGAAGATGCCAGCGCGGTGATCGGTCGCGGTGCCGGTGCCGCCTGGGAACACCTGGTCGATGCGGTGAGCACCTCCACCGCATCCTTCCGTCGGGCGCCCCCCCTCGCCGGCCACGTCACCACGCCCGGCGAGCACCTCGGGGTATGGAACCCGCTGCCCTGGGCGCGCGTCTGCGTCACCGCACTGCCGCTGGGAGAACGTCGAGCCCCGTGGGGCGTGGCCGACGGCGAGGGTGCGCGCTTTCCGGTGCAGGTGGTCGAAGGCCCGCTCGGCCGCGAGATGCTGGTCGGCCTCGAACTCGGCGCGCTGGAATGCCGGCATCTGCATGAGCACGCCGAGCCAGTGCCGGGCGCGCACTGGGAGGTCGAACCGACGGTGCTCGACAACGGCCGCGTGCGCGCCGAGCTCGATGCGCTCGGACAGATCGAACGCCTGTGCTGCGCTGGCGTCTTCGCCGATCTCGCCGGGCCGCTGGTGGCACCGACGCTCGACGGTCTGCCCCTGCCTGGTCCGGCCAGCGTGCGCGTGCTCGAAGATGGCCCGGTGCGCGCGCGCATCGCGGTGGTGCGCGGCGAGGGCCGCAATGTGCTCAACCTGGTCTACACCCTGCATGCCGGCGAGGACTGCCTGCGCGTGGCCGCCAGCTGGTCGGGACGCGGCGCTCTGATCGTCGACCATCCCACCGTCCACCGCGGCGAGCCGTTGCTGGTGGCCGGCGAACTCGGCGCCTGGCCGGTGGCGCAGGCCGCGAACGCGTTCGGTGACGGCGTCGCCTGCGTCCCGGCCTGCCGCTGGGCGGCGCTGGGCGACGGAGGCCGCGGTCTGGCGGTGCTCTTCCCGCGCCCGACCACGGTGACGTGCAGCGCCGGTCACCTCCGCCTGCCCATCGGCAGCAGCCTGTCCTGGGCCTTGGCCGATGCCGGCCGTCCGTCGAGCTGCGGTCGCGCCGCCTTGGCGCTGGCCACCGCCGGCCGACCCTACGACGGCGTCGGCGACGTGCCGCCGGCGCTGCGCTGGGCCGACCTCGACGGGCTGGTACCGCTGTGGGTGCGCCGGTCGGGCCACGGCTGGACCGGTGAGGTCATCCTCACCGAGCAACGCGGTCGCCGCGGCCGCGCCATCCTCTACCCACGCCGTGGCGACCTCGCCGCCCAGGCCGCCCGCATCGACGCCGCTGGCAACGTCCTGAGCAAACTGCCGACCACCCCTGAGGGTGACGGCTGCGTCCTCGACTACCTGGCCCACGAGGTGTGCTGTGTGCGGTGGCGCTGAACCCACGCTGGCGCGGTCGTCGCTCTTGGCGCTCCGTGACCTCCGCACACGGCACCTGCCTGCCAAGGAAATCCCATGACTGACGCCGTCCTCCTCGACATCGAAGGCACCACCACGTCGATCAGCTTCGTTTTCGACGTGCTCTTCCCCTATGCCGCGACGCGCATACCCGACTTCCTCGCCCAGCACGGCCATCGCGCGGAGGTGGTGCAGGCCTGCGGCGCTATCGCGCGCGACGCCCTGCCCGCCGAGACCCACCTGGTCGGTCACGACCTGGTGCTGACGGTGGTGCGCCGGCAGATGGCCGGCGACATCAAGGCCGGCGGGCTGAAGACGCTGCAAGGACTGGTCTGGCAGCACGGCTACGAGTCCGGCGACATCAAGGCGCACGTCTTCGCCGATGTGCCGGTGGCGCTGAAGCAGTGGCACGGACGGGGCCGCGTGGCGGCGATCTACAGTTCGGGCAGCCGGCTGGCGCAGCAGCTCCTGTTCCGCCACAGTCTGGCCGGCGACCTCACCCCCTTCCTGGCCGGCTTCTACGACACCGGCGTCGGTCCCAAACGCGAAGCCGCCAGCTACCTCGCCATCGCCCAGCAGTGGGGTCGTCCCCCAGAGTCGATCACCTTCTGCACCGACATCCCCGCCGAGGCCGCCGCCGCCGAGGCCGCCGGGTGCCGGGCCATCGTGCTCATGCGCCCCGGCAATCCGCCCCTGCCCGCCAATCTGCCTTTCGCGGTGCATGCCGATCTGCTCAAGGTCTGACCCACGACCGGACTGATGACCGCTGGCCGATGGCCGATGGCGGGGGCTTCGCGCTCCGTACCCCGCGCCTCCGCACTCCGCACCGTGGCAATCCAATGCACCTCGCCCTCTACCATCCGCAGATCCCCGGCAACACCGGCAACATCGGCCGCCTGTGCGTCGGTCAGGATGCCGAGCTGCACATCATCGGTCCGTGCGCCTTCGACTTCTCGGAGAAGGCCCTTCGTCGAGCCGGCCTCGACTACTGGGAGCACCTGCGCTGGCACCTCTACGACGACGAGCACGCATTCCTCTCCTGGCTTGGCTCGCGCACGCCGTGGCTGATCAGCAAGCACGGCCGAACCCGCTTCGATGCCGTGCCCTGGCAGCGCGACGACGTCATCGTGCTCGGCAACGAGGTGCGCGGCCTCCCGACGGAGTGGCACGCGCGCTGGCCGGAACGCGGCGTGCACATCCCGATCCTGGGACCGATCCGCGCCTATAACCTCGCCAACGCCGCCGCCATGGTGCTGGTCCACGCCAACCTCGCCTGCGGCCGCTTCGCCGGATATCATCCGCCGGCGCTGCCCGATGCCGGTGACAACACCGGCACGGCTGAGGGCTGAGCGCAGACGTCGCTGGGCCGCTCCGCCAAGCAGGTCGCTGAAAAGGCGGCCTGCGGGGGTTTGGGGGGACGAAGTCCCCCTGAACCAAAAGCTGAAGCAAAAGCTGAAGCAACGCGTTTTCGCGCAAAATAGGCGCGCCAGCGCCGCGCGAAAATGCGGTGCGACTAGCAGCGCTGCTGTTTTTCAGCAGCCTGCTAGCGGACTCAGCATGCGTCAGCGCGGACAGTTCAGAAATCGTTCGCACCCGGCGGCGGTGTCCGCGGCGGAGGAATGACCACTGGCGGCTTCCCTGGACCGGGGGTCGCCCTGGGCTGTCCGCGCAGGGCGTCGGCTTGTTCACGCGCCCTGGTGGCGACGACCCAGGTCCGGAACGTCGCCGCCGGGTCCGGCACTGGCTGTGCATCGCTGCCGGGAAAGGACCGGTCCGGCTTGCCTTGGGCGTCGAACCGGACGATGGCGCTGGGGCGGTGATCCGGTCCCACCTGCCAAATGCCGTGGCGCACTCCATGCATCCAGGTACCGCGTTCCAGGAGCACTCCATCGGCCCCAAACGATTCCCACGGACCCGTCCATCGCGCCTCGGAAAGTTTTTCATCATGCGACCAGCCCACGATCGCCGGCCGACCATTGGGATGGAAAATGCGCGATATCCCCATGCGTCGGCTGCCGAGGCCGATCCAGTACCAGCCTTCGGACAACACGCGACCATCGCGGTCGAAATCTCGCCAACGGCCGATCGGAACGTCGGAGCGCACCATGCCCTCCGCGGCGACCTGGCCATTGTCGTGCAGCATGGACCAGCGGCCGTAGCAGAGATTCTGGGCCATGGTGCCGCGCACGCGCAGCTTGCCATCGGGGCCATTCTCCGTGAACGGTGTGAAAACCAGGCCTTGGGGTTGGGTCACTGGTTCACCGCGTCGGTACTGCGCCAGGCGCTCGTTCGCCAGGCGGACCTGATCCTGCGACTTGCCCAGCCATTCGATGTACACCTCCTGCCAGGCCACGGCGCGTGCGAAATCTCCCGCGCGCGCATAGCAGGCGGCCAGCACGAAACCGTTGCAGCGCTCGGGTTTGGGTGGTGCCAGGAATTGGATCTGCTCAGCCAGGGCCAGGCACTGTTCGCCATCGGCGACCGCCACGTCCAGGGACAGGGCGTAGGACAGGTTGGTGGAGGCTATGTCCCTATTAGTCCACTCCTGGCGCCACGCTTCCTGGTAGGCGGAATCGCCGGCCAGCGCCGACGCCACCGCCACCGGCGAACCCCGCGCCAGGGCGGGCAGGCCGCGATCGCGGCCAAAATCGAGTCCCATGCTGTAGCGCTCGAAGTCCGGATTAGACCGTTGGCAGAATGCGTAGATGCGACTGCCGCGCGGCAATCGCTGCAGCTCACCACCCTGTGCGAGATCGTCCAGAGATCTGGCAAGCGCGTGGCGTTGGTGCATACGCGCGGCGCGGCGCGCCATGTCCAGGGCGCGCCACGCCAACATCGGCGACTCGGTAAGGAGGGCCTTGAGCAGCACGTCCGTGCCGGCCCGATCGTCGTCGATGACCGTCGGCGCGACCAGGGCGTAGCGCACGGCCGAGCTGTCGGCACCGCCGGCGGCGAGACGATTGCGAAGCTCGCTCTTGATGACGGCACGCTTCGACGCATCGCGGACGTAGTCGCTGCGGTGCGGCCAACCTCCATGGTTGATTGGATCGACCAGGGACATCTTGACGAATCGGAGGTAATCGTCGGTCAGCTCTACTCCATCGATGAGCTGTGCGATCGTCTGTTCGCAGGCTTGCTGATAATTGCGGTCCCGCGGCGGCGGCTTGGCCAGGAACGTCGCCAGCGCCGCATCGGCGAGGACGGGCCGTCCGAAGGCCAGCGGCGGCGCCGCTGGATAGGGCCAGGCCAGGGCGGCTAAGCCGGGAGTGACGTTGAGCGCCACCACATCGGGATCACCGGCGTCGCCGCGAACGGCCACCGCGCGCCAGAAGGCATCGAGCTGCGCGAGTGCGGGTACCGGGATGGCCACCGGCGGCGGCAGGACGGTACCACGTAGGGCCGCCAGCCAGGTGTCGGCCAGCACGCCTGCCCATGTCGCTACCGCCACGCCAGGCGTGGCGGCGTGGTATTCAGCGATGAGGTGACAGACACGATAGGGCATCAGGTCGAGTTCGGCGCGTGCCGCGGCATCGACTGCGACACCGACCTGGGCGAACACCGCGCCGGGCGGCGGGTCGCGCTCGGCCGGCAGCGGATCCAACTGGATGCCGATGCGCGTCACCAGCAGCATGCCGCTGACCGCGATGCGCTTGACCGCACCGCCGCGCACCACCAGCCACACTTCGGCATCGACTGCTGGTCGGCGCTGGCCGATGAACAGCTGCACATCGCGCTCGTCGTGCAGGCGCAGATTATCGACTCCGAGCACCAGGTCGCCCACGCGGAATCCGCTACGTTCGCCCAGCGTCCCTGGCAGCACCGCGCTGACCACCACTCCGCTGCGCATCGCCGGACTGGCGCTGGCCGGATCAAGCGGGGTGAAGGTCGAGGCTGCCGGTTCACCGGCTACGACCACGAAAGCGAAACAGGCGACAAGGACGGCAACGGTTCGGGCAGGCATGGTGTGGAGGGTGCTTCCTGGGCGACCCGGACAAGAACGAGGCGACCGCTCCACGGGCGACGGCGCGATGCCGTGGGTTACGCTCAGCCCGAGGCCGGCGCCAGCTCGTAGCCCGCCGCCGCGATCGCCGCGCGCACCTCGGCGACGTGGGCGTGGTCGCGGGTCTCCAGCACCAGGATGACGGCGATGCGGGCGACGTCGGCGGGGCCGAAGTGGCGGTCGTGGTCGACCTCCTTGACGCTCGCGCCCTGTTCGGCCACCACTGTCAGCAGGCGCGCCAGGCTGCCCGGGCGGTCGCTGAGCAGCACGCCGAAGCGGCACAGCCGGCCGTCGGCGGCGAGGCCGCGTTCGATGATGCGGGCGATCAGGGTGACGTCGATGTTGCCGCCACCGACCAGCAGCACGACCTCCTGGCCGGCGAGGCGCGTGGCCAGGCCGGTGCGGTGGGCGAGCAGCGCCGCCAGCGGCACGGCGCCGGCGCCTTCGACCAGCGTCTTCTCGAGTTCGAGCATGCGCAGCACCGCGGTGGCGATGTCGCCTTCATCGACCAGCACCACCTCGTCGACCAGTTCGCGGGCGATGGCGAAGCAGCGCGCACCGATTTCCGCCACCGCCAGCCCGTCGGCCAAGGTCGCCCGCGTGTCGACGCGGGTGACCGTGCCGTTCGCCAGCGAGCGTTGCAGGGTCGGCGCGCTCTCTGCCTCGACACCGATGATGCGCACGTGCGGACGCAGCGCCTTGATCGCCACCGCCACGCCGGCGATCAGGCCGCCACCGCCCACCGGCACCAGCACGGCGTCGCAGCGCGGCACGTCTTCGATGATCTCCAGCCCGAGCGTGCCGGCGCCAGCGATGATGTCGTCGTCATCGAAACCGGGCACGTAGGTGGCGCCGCGCGCGCGCGCCAGGGCGAGCGCATGCGTCCGCGCCTCGTCGTAGGCCTCGCCATGCAGGATGACCTCGGCGGCGAAGGCTCGGCAGTTGGCCACCTTCACCAGCGGCGCCCATTTCGGCATCACCACGGTCACCGGCACGCCGAGCAGTTGGCCGTGATAGGCCAGGCCGAGCGCATGGTTGCCGGCCGAGGCCGCGACCACGCCGCCGGAGCGGACAGCCGGGGTCAGGCCGAGCAGCTTGTTGCGGGCGCCGCGTTCCTTGAACGACCCGGTCATCTGCAAGTGGTCGAGCTTGCAATGCACGCGCACTCCGCACAGCCGGCTGAGCGACAGCGAGTACGGGCACGGGCTGTGGTAGATGGCATCGCGGATGCGCGCGCGCGCGGCGTGTATGTCGGCGAGGGTGACGGTCACCGGTAGTACTCACGATGCCACGCCACCATCCGCGCCACGCCGTCCTCGATGACCGTCGCCGGGGCGAAACCGGTAGCGGTGGTCAGCGCGCTGACGTCGGCAGCGGTGGCGACGACGTCGCCGGGCTGCATGGGCTGGTGATCGAGCACGGCGCGGCGACCGGTGGCGGACTCGATGGCGCGGATGAAGCGCAGCAGCTCGACCGGCTGGCTGTTGCCGATGTTGTAGAGGCGGTACGGCGCGCTCGACCGCGACGGATCGGGTGCTGCGGCATCCCAGGCGGGATCGGGCTGGGCCGGACGATCGAGGACGCGCAGCACGCCTTCGACGATGTCGTCGATGTAGGTGAAGTCGCGCTGCATGTCGCCGTGGTTGAAGACGCGGATCGCTTCGCCGGCGAGGATGGCGCGGGTGAACAAGTAGGGCGCCATGTCCGGCCGCCCCCACGAGCCATAGACGGTGAAGAAGCGCAGGCCGGTGACCGGCAGCCGGTAGAGATGGCTGTAGGCGTGCGCCATCGCCTCGTTCGCCTTCTTGGTGGCGGCGTAGAACGAGGCGGGGTGGTCGGTGTGGTCGGACTCGCGGAAGGGCAGCCGGGCATCGAGGCCGTAGACCGAACTGCTGCTGGCGTAGACGAGGTGCTGCACCTGCGCCTGCCGGCAGCCTTCGAGCACGTTGGCGAAACCGACCAGGTTGCTGTCGACGTAGGCCTGCGGATTGGTCAGGCTGTAGCGCACCCCGGCCTGCGCCGCCAGGTGGGCGACGCGGGTGAAGCCGCCAGCCGCGAACAACGCCGCCATGCCGACGCGGTCGGCGAGATCACCGGCCTGGAAGCGGAAGCCGGGCGAGGCGGCGAGCTGCTCCAGCCGCGCGCGCTTCAGCGCCGGGTCGTAGTAGTCGTTGCAGTTGTCGAAGCCGGTCACGCGGTCACCACGCGCGAGCAGGCGACGGCAGAGATGGAAGCCGATGAAGCCGGCAGCGCCGGTGACCAGAAGACTCATGGTCACCGACCTGCGGACCAGCAGAGCGCGGCATGTCCCTGTGGCAATCTCCCCGGTCGATGCATGCGACCGACGATGGTGTCGATGCCGCCGGCGCAACCGCCTTGTCGCGCACGGCTGAGGCAGGTACCCTGCCGCGATGCCGCTGTCACCGACCACGCACGCCATCATCGCCCTCGCCCGCGAGGCCGGCCGCCTGGCGCGCGCCCAGTCCGGGCGCATCGATCGCCTGACCAAGCGCGGCGCCGAGGCGGTGACCGAAGCCGACCGCGCCTGCCAGCGGCTGATCGTCAGCGGTCTGCGCGCGCGCTTTCCCGACGACGGCATCATCGGCGAGGAGGACGACACCGGAGCCGCCATCACTCACGACCGTCCGCGCGCCGGCGAGCGCACCTGGGTCATCGACCCCATCGATGGCACCAACAACTTCATCGCCGGCTTCGGCAACTACGCGGTGTGCATCGGCCTGATCGAGCGCGGCCAACCGGTGCTCGGCGTCGTCCACGATCCCAGCCGCGACCACGTCTACGCCGCCGCCCGCGGCGAGGGCGCCTGGCTCGATGAAACGCAGATCCGCGCGCTCGACACTGCGCTCTCGCCGCGTTCGCTGCTGATGATGACCAGCAACTGCCTGGTCGACGACGGCCGCCTGCCCGGCTTCGCCACCCGCTGGCTGCGCGACACCACCTGGAAGCTGCGCATGCTCGGCTCGGCGGCGCTGGAAGCCGTGCAGGTGGCCGCCGGCATCGCCCACGGCGCGGTGACCATCAACGGCAAGCTGTGGGACTGCGCCGCTCCCGCCGCCATCGTGATCGAGGCCGGCGGCCGCTTCACCGGTCCGCGCGGCGAGACCATCTTCCCCTACGACCTGACCGGCTACGCCGGGGCCAAGGTGCCGTTCGTTGCCGCTGGCCCGGCGGCGCACGCCGAGCTGGTGTCCGAGATCGCCGGCAACTGGTGACCCGCCGCAGCCCCGCAGCCCTGCGGGCTGCGGGGCCAGCCGCCTGCTGCCTTCGCGCTCCCCGGGGGCGACCTGCGGTCGCTATTTTCCCCGGGAAACGCGAAGGGAGCTTTTTATCCAGGGGGGCAGACGCCCCCCTGTAACCCCCCCGCAGGCTGCTTTTTCAGCAGCCTGCTAAGCGCCAAGTTCACGGATTCTCCATCCCTCGTTTGATCGCGTTGAAAGGGTACGGCCCGCACTGGCGTTGGCGCCCGAGACGATCACCATCTCGACCATGTTTGCCGCGCCTGCCGACCACCACGTCGATTCCGCTACTACCCTGGAGCGCGACCGCGCAAGCCGAACGCCCACACGGCCGAACCTCCGCACGATGAACGGCCCAGCCGTTCAGCCCGCGTCATCGCTGGTGATGGCGGTGTTCCTGGCCGGCGTGCTGGCCGCTGCCGACGCTGAGCCCGCCGATCCTGCGGTCGATCCCGACTTCCTGGTCTTCCGCGCGCGCTGCGCCGGCTGCCACCTGCTCGATCGGCGGCTGGTCGGTCCGCCGCTGCGCGAGGTCGCCCCGCCCTATGCCGGCAAGGTCGAGGACATGGTGGAATGGCTGCGCAAGCCCGGCCGCCGGCGCACCAACTACCCGCCGATGCTGCCCATCGCCGCCACCACGGAGGACCTGCGCGCGGCGGCGCGCCATGTCCTGAAACTCACTGGGACGCCAACGCAGCCGGCACCGTGAACGGGAAAGGTGGCGCGTCGACGGTGAAGTACACCGTGCGCCCGCGCCACTGCGCGACGTCGACGCTCCATCGACGGGACGGTCGCCGGGCTTCCTTCACCGACACCCGACGTAGGCTGCGCCGCTCGCTGGCAGGGCACCTGCCAGCCGTCTCCGCCACCATCGGTCCGCCATGCCCACCATTCGCGCTCTCACCGCCGTCCCCTATGGAGCGCATCCGCGCCAGGCCTTCGACCTCTTCGTCCCCGAGGACGCTGACGGCCGGGCGACGGTGGTGTGCATGCACGGTGGCTGGTGGTCGCAGGGCCATCACCACGACCTGCGGCTGACCGCACTGCACCTCGCCGAACAGGGCATCCCCACCGCCACCCTCGGCCACCGCCTGCTCGGCGACGGCGCCCGTGGCGGCCAGGACATCGTCGACGACCTGCGCGCCGGCCTGGCCAAGCTGGTCGACGAGGCCGGCCTGCTCGACGCCAGCACGCGCAACGTGGTGCTGCTGGGCAGCGGCTCGGGCAGCCTGTTCGCGCTCGCTCTCGGCGCGCTGTCCCATCTCGAACCAAAATTTCCGGTGCGCGTGCGCGCGGTGGTCGCCTGCGGGGTGACGCCGTCGATCGATCCCTGGGAGGGCTGCCCGCTGGCGATGACCCGCGTGCTGCACGCGGTCGCCGCCGGCCACGGCCACCAGTGGAATCCGCCCACCCTGAAGGCCGAGGCCTTCCCGCCGCTGCTGCTGCTGCACGGCGACGCCGACGCCGAGGTGCCGGCCAAGTCCGCCGCCAAGCTGCATCAGCGGGTGATCGATGCCGGCGAGGAAAGCGCCTTCGCCGTGCTCACCGGCGTCGGACACCAGTTCATCGAGAACCCCTACGACCGCGCCGGCAAGGACGCCATGGATCGCATCGTGCCGTTCCTGCATGAGCACGTGCCGGCGGCGATGGCGGGGCTGTGGGAAGCGCGCGCGCCGATGGTCGGCGGCGACGACCGCTGACCCGACCGCGGCGGCTACTTGGCAGCCGGCTTGATGATCCCCGACGCCGGCAACGGCAACGGCAACGGCGGACCGCCGCGACGGTGCTTGAACATCCACTCGTAGAGCGTCGGGTCGTAATAGAAGCGGTCCCAGGCGCCGTGACCGCAGTTGGGGACAACGGTGAGATGGGCGTCGGCTTTGGCCTGCGTGAGGGCGGCATGCATCTGCTTCGATCCGCTGGTGTGGTCACCGTCGCTGTCGCCGACGATGATCCAGGTGTGCGCCTTGCCCAGGCGCGTGACCGCGGTGGCGGGTTCGAAGGCGAAGGCGTCCATGGGCACGATCACCGAGAAGCGCTCATCGCCGCCTTCCTGGCCGATGATCCAGGTGCCCTTGCCGCCATTGCTCAGACCGGTGACCGCGACGCGGTCCGGATCGGCGCGCCACTGCTTGAGCACGTGATCGACGATCTGCACCACCGCCTTGGCGATGTTCGGCTGGTCCCAGCCGCCCGGACACTGCGGATAGAGGCCGATGAAATGCGTTTTCTGGCGGAACTCGGCGTTCTGCTGCACCATTTTCGCCGGGCCGTGGATATACACGCCGCCGAGATCACGGCCGCACTCGCCGATGCCATGCAGGAAGACCACCACGGGGAAGCGTTCCTGCGCGGCGCTGACGTAGGTCTCGGGCAACCACAGCAGGAAAGGCAGGGTGACCGTGGCGGTGCCGACGGTGGCGGTGAAGCGCTGCTTGTGAAACCCGCTGGTGGTCGGCGGTGGCGGCGGCGGCTTGACCGGCCGCGCCCCGCCACCGGGGCGGGCGGCGGCACCGAAGAACACGGCGTTGACCAGCGCCGGATTGGTGCCGTCACCGGTGAATTGCAGCCGCACCGCGCCGCTGATGTCGTAGACGTAGTGACGGCCTTCGGCGAAGGCGCTGATCGCACGCGTGTCGAGCACTTTGCCCGAGGCGGCGTCGAGCACCTCAAGCTTCTGGCTGCGACCCTTGCGGTTGAAGTCGACGACATAGATCGCCACGCGTTTGGCCGGGCCGCTCACCGTCAACTCGCAGGCGAAGGTCGGCGCGTAGCGTGATGAGGCGAGGCGCGCGTTCTCTTCGACCTGCCAGGGCGCGCGCGCGTCCTGGCTGTCGGCTTCGTAGAGGAACTGCTCGCCGGCCTCCTTGAAGGTCGCCCAGGTGGGCAGGCGGGCGACGTCGCCGGCGACCCAGGCGCCGTCGGCACCGTAGGCGCGTTCCCAGTCGCCTTTGGTCTGGTCGTCCTGGGAGACGAAAACCGCCGTCGCCGCCGCCGCCAGCGGCGGGGTGACCAGCAGCAGCCACGCGACCACAGTCAGGGCAGCGCAACGGACCGTCATCAAGGAAGCGTGCATGATCCCTCCGGCGCCAAGGCGCGTCCTGATATGACGCCGTGCGCACCGCGGCGTTGAGCGGCGTCGACCGGATCACCGGTTGTCGGCAAGCCGCTGTGACAACACGCGGTTCACACGCCGGTTTCGATCCCGGTCGCCGCGTCCTCGCCGATGCGGGAGAGGCCGAGGTTGGCCATCCACGCCAGGCCGAAAGGCTGGGCGCGGCACCAGCGGTAGGCTTCGCTGGCGTCAGCGCGATTGCCCAGCGATTCGGCCAGCCAGCCCGCGAGCAGGGCCAAGGGCTGATGGTACTGATCGAAGGGGACCTGGTCGGCCATGGGCTGCCAGATCAGATCCCACGACAGGAAGCCGAGACCATAGCAGCCCAGCCGGGCTGCCACCAGCACGGTCGGGCTCGAGCGTTCGCGTTCGAGGACGTCGGTGAGTTGAAAGCAGCGGGTGAGGTCATCGCGGGCGTCGTTCAGACGGTTGGCCTGGGCGCGCAGGCCGGCGCGCAGCAGCATCTCGGCCGGGGTCGGATCGACCTCATCGAGCGCGGCCAGGACCTGCGCGCCGGCATCGTGGCTGACCAGCGCCAGCAGATCGCGCAGGGCCAAGCCGGCAGCCATGGGATCGCTGACGCCGAGGTGGATCTGGCTGCGCGTCCAGCGCGCATCGTCGTTGGCGCGTACTTCCTCGGCCCAGATCGCGTACTCGCGGTCCCCGCGCTGGGTGCAGCCGTCCAGACCGAGACCGAGGCCGCGCAGGCGGTCGAACCGCCGCCGGCTCTCGACCAGGCCGTCATCGTCGCCGGCGTCGATCTGCGCGTCGAGATGGATCGACAGGCCGTAGGACACCACCTGCGAGATGGTGGCCAGGATCAGATCCTCGTCGGGCGAGCCGCGGATGAGCTGGCGGATGACTTCGACGTCGCGCACGAGTTCGGGGCCGACGCCGTGCTCCTGGGCGCGAATGCCGAGCTGGCCAAGCGGCAGCAAGGCGAAGCGCGAGCGCACGAAGTCGCCGGATTCCTGGTAGGACAGCACCACGCGCACCGCGCGTTCGATCGAGCCGCTCTGCTCCATGACCAGGCGGGCGAGTTCGAAGATGGCGTCCTGGGCGAGGGGATGGTCGAGGTTGGCGGAGAGGAACTGGCGCAACTCGCGTTCGGCCTGGTTGGCGTGGCCGGCGCGCAGGTAGGCGAGGCAGAGCATGAAGTGAGCGTGCACCGACTCGCCACTGTCGCCGTGCTCGAAGAGGAAGCGCCGGTAGGAATCGATGGCCAGGCCGTGCAGGTTCTGCCGCAGCATCTCGTTGGCCACCGCGTAGCTAGGCACCATCAGCGGACTGCGCCGGCGCTGCACTTCGACCCGCCGCACCAGCGCGTGCGAACGCCAGGTGGCGAGCGCGACCTGGCGGGCGAGCGGCGCCGCCAACGGGCAGCTGTCCTCGACCACCAGCGCCTCGCGGCCATCCAGCGCCAGCGACAAGCGCGATCCCACCGCTTCGATCACCACCTGGTGGCGCTGGCCATGGCGCGCTGAGATGCGGGCGGTCGAACCGCGGTGCAGCGGGCGCAGGGTGAGCACCTCGGGACCGAACACGTCGTGCTCGGCGTCGCCACGGGCGATGGCCAGCCACTTGCCGCCATAGTGGCCGATGCGGAACTGGTAGGCGGGCGTCGGCGGCACGCCGCGCAGGAACACCCAGAACTCCTGGCCGTTCACCAACTCGAATTCGCAGGTCAGGCGCAGGTCGTTGCCGAGTTGGGCTTCGACGGGATAGACCTGCAGGCCCCAGCCGCCGATCAACAGGCCGCCCAGTTCGGGGTGCAGCACCTGTCCGACCGCCTCGCTGCGCAGCGCCTGCCCCGGTGCGGTGAATGGCCCGACTCCGCCGCCGGCGAGGGAGAAATCCCACGCCCCGGCCACGCTCCACGCCCCCTCGCGCTCCTGTTCCAGGCGCTGGCGTTCCAGTTCGCTGTACGAGGCCGACAGCGCGTCGAGCAGTTCGCGCAGCTCGGCGGCGAAGGCGCCGCAATCGGGGTAGCGCTTGGCGGGATCGTGGGCGAGGGCGCGATCGCAGATGTCGTGCAGCACCGCCGGCGCTTCCGGCCAGAGCTCGCGCAGACTCCAACGGCGGCCGTCCTGGACGCGGCGGATGAAGGTGCCGAGCTTCTCGCCGGGCTCCATCTCCTGGGGGGTGTGCAGGGTGAGCAGTTCGAAAAGCAGCACGCCCAGCGAATAGATATCGCTGCGCTTGTCGGCGAAGCCGGCCTGGCCGCGCGCCTGCTCGGGGGACATGTAGGCCGGCGAACCGAGCACCTCGCCGACCTGCGTGCTGCGCGCGACGTTGCCGCTGGTGGAACGCGCCGCCAGGGCGCTGCTGCGGGCGCCGCGATTGCGACCACTGCGCGAGGTGATCGTCCGCAATTGGGCGCTCTTGCGCGTCGGCGCCTGGGGATCGCTCTCCGGCCCCGTCCGGGTGGCGTCGGCGTCCTCGGCCGTGGCGGCGACGCCGAGGATGACCGTGGCGTCGCCGCGGTCGGCGCCGCCGAAGACCGCGTCGTAGGTCTGTTCGGCGGCCTCCGGTCCCGGACGCGCGTGGCTGTCGCGCAGGTTCCTCGCCAGCCCCCAGTCGAGGATCCACACCTCGCCATAGGCGCCGAGCATGATGTTGGCCGGCTTGAGGTCGCGGTGCACCACCTCTTCGCTGTGCGCGTAGGCGATGACTTCCAGCAGCTTGAGGAACAGCGCGATGCGGTCGATCAGCGAGGCCTTCTGCCAGGGATCGGCGGCGGCCTTGAGGGTGTCGAGGTAGGCGTCGAAGGTGCGCCCGCGTGCCAGGGTCATGATGTAGCACAGCGCGCCGTCGGGCAGCAGCCCGCTCTCGAAGACCGCGACGATGCCGGGGTGCTGCAGCCGGGCGGTGCAGCGGATCTCGCGGTCGAAGCGCTCAACCAGCTCGGGTTTGCAATTGAGCCGGGGATCGAGGACCTTGACCGCGACCTCGCGGTCGAGCTGTTCGTCCCAAGCCGCGTAGACCAGGCCGGTGGCACCGCGGCCGATCTCACGCAGCAGCCGGAAGCGGTCGTTGATCAGGGCGCCATCGGGCGGTGTCATGGACTCTCGGGCCGGGCGGAGGCTGTCGGGAGTAGTACGGCGGAATCGCACACGAAGCAACGCCGCCGGGCGCAACCGGCGCCCGGCGCGTGGTTTGCTGCGACCGGCCGGAACCAAGGCCGCCTTGCCGCTGCGCCGCCGTGGCTGAGAATGCCGCGCCATGTCCGCCAGCACCGGGTTCATCGAGGAAGCCGCCAGCCCGGTGCCGGCGCTGAGGCTGACCCTGCGGACCTGGCGGCACTCCGGCGGCGCGGTGCACCACCACCTCGCCAATTCCGATCAGCACCGCGGTTTCTGCGTCGCCTTCCGCACTCCGCCCGGCGCCGACCACGGCGTCGCCCACATCCTCGAGCACACCGCCCTGTGCGGCAGCCGCCGCTTCCCGGTGCGCGACCCGTTCTTCAAGATGCTGCGCCGATCGTTGCAGACCTTCATGAACGCCATGACCGGCCCGGACTGCACGTTCTATCCATTCGCATCGCAAGGCGTCCGCGACTTCGACAACCTGCTTGAGGTCTATCTCGACGCGGTGTTCCGGCCGCTGCTCGATGTCCTCGATTTCGCCCAGGAGGGCCACCGGCTCGAACCGCTCGACGTCGAACACGGCTGGCAGGCGCAGCGCTGGCGGCGCACCGGGGTGGTGTTCAACGAGATGAAGGGCGCGCTCGATTCCACCGAAGCCCAGGTTGGCGTTGCGCTGGCGCGCGCGCTGATGCCAGCCACCTGCTACCGCTGGGACTCGGGTGGAGCGCCGGAGGCGATTCCGCAGCTCAGCCACGGCCAACTTCTCGGCTTCCATCGCCGCTGTTACCACCCCGCCAATGCCTGCTTCGTCACCTATGGCGATCTCGACATCGCCGCCCTGCACGCCCGCCTGGCGCCGTACCTGACCGGCACCGCCAGCGAGCCGGCGTTGCCGCCGCCGGTGTTGCAGGCGGCGCTGGCGACGGTGCCGCGGCTGAGCGTACCGGTGCCGCTGGCCGCCGGACAGACGCCCGAGGATGTCGCCGCCGCGACGCTGTGCTGGGTGTGGGGCGACACCGCCGATCTCGATGAGGCCCTGCTCGGCGAACTCTTCGACCGCCTGCTGCTCGGCCACGCCGGCGCCCCGCTGCGCCTGGCGCTGGAGACCAGCGGCCTCGGCCGCTCGATCGGCGGCAGCGGCTATGCTGCGGCCTGGCGCAACGGCACCTTCACCATCGAGCTCGACGGCATCAAACCGGTCGATCAGCCGCGCTTCGCCCCGCTGGTGCTGGGCGTGCTAGCCGAGATCTGCGCCAGCGGTTTCCCCGCCGACGAGGTCGCCGCCGCCCTGCATCAGGTCGAACTGGCGCGGCGTGAGATCGCCGGCGACCACTACCCCTTCGGCATCGAGTTGTGCGTGCGCGTCGCTGGCGCCTGGAACCTCGGCGTCGACCCGCTGCCCGTCCTCGACCAGACGCCGGCGATCGAACGCCTGCGCCAGCGTGCGCTGACGCCGGGTTTTCTCGCCGACGAGCTGCGCCGACGCACCCTCGACCATGCCCATCGCGCCGAAGCCTGGGGGGTGCCCGACCCCGCTTTCCACACCCGCGCCGAGGCCGCCGAGAACGCCCAGGTCGAGCGTGACCTCGAACGCCTCGAACGCATCGGCCGTGAACGCCTGGTGCACACCGCCAAGGCCCTGGCCGTCCGTCAGGCCCAGGTCGAGAACGTCGCCGTCCTGCCCGATCTGGCGCTGAGCGACGTGCCGGCGCGCCGGCAGTGGGCGCAGGGCGAAGAACGCGGCGCGCTCAGCATCTTCACCCCGACCACCAACGGCATCCTCCACCAACTCGTCGCCATCCCGTTGCCGACGGTGGCCGACGAGGATCTCGATCTGCTGCCACTGCTGGCATCGTGCATCGGCCAGCTCGGCGCCGGCGACCACGATTACGCCGCCCAGTCGGCGCGGCTCAACGCCTGCTGTTCCGGAGTGCAGGGCTGGCTGGAAGCGGTCGCCGATCCCGACGATGCGCGCACGCTGCGCGCCTTTCTGCTGGTCGAGGTCAAGGGCCTGGACACCCGTCATGAGGAGTTCACCGCGCTGCTCGCCGGCATCCTCGCCGATGGCCGCTTCGACGAACATGACCGGCTCGCGGAACTGATCGACCAGGAACTGCAACGCGCCCAGGACGACGTCATGGGACGCGGCAACAGCCTGGCTGGACGCGCGGCGCTGCGCGGCCTGGGCGGCGCCGCCACGCTCGCCCACCGCTTTTCCGGCCTGGGCCGGCTGGCCTGGCTCAAGCGCACCGCCGCCTCCATCGCCGAGGACGCCATCGGCGCCGATGACGCCTTGGCCGCGCTCGCCAGCCGGCTCGCCGCGCTTTCGCGCCGGCTGGCGACGACGCCGCGCCGGCTGGCCGTGGTCGGTGATGCCGCCGCGCGCGCTGAGGTGCTGGCGGTGGCGCGCCGCCAGTTGATCGGCGACGGCCCCGAGCCGGCGACGCGCTCGCTGCGTCCGGCACTGGCCGCACCGGCGGCGTGCGCGGTTCCCGCGACCGCTTTCACCACCGCCGCCGCGGTGAACCATGTCGCGCTCGGCTTCGCCGCCGTGCCGGTGGGACACGGCGCCGCACCGGCGCTGGCGGTGGCCGCGCAGTACCTCACCCATCACTACCTGCACCCGCGCCTGCGCGAGCAGGGCGGTGCCTATGGCGCCTCGGCCGCCTACCAGGCGACCAGCGCCGCCCTGGTGCTGAGCAGCTACCGCGACCCGCGTCTGGCCGCCACCGTCAGCGACCTGCGCGCGGCCGGCGACTGGCTGGCCGCGATCAGCGATGACGAACGCCCGCTGCGCGAATCCATCCTTGCCGCCATCGCCGCCATCGACACCCCGGCCAGCCCGGCCGGCGAGGCCAAGGCGCGCTTCCGCGCCGAACTGCGCCGCGCCGGACCCGATCGCATCGACCACCTGCGCAGCCAGGTCCTGGCGGTCACCGCCGATGATCTGCGCCGCGTCGCCGGCCGCTTCCTGGTCGGCCAGGCCGGCACCGCCGCCGCGATCACCAGCGCCCCGGCGCTGGCGGCGAGCGGGCTGGGATGGGTGGCGGAGGAGATCTGATGACGGCGGCAGCGGCGACGGAGTGACGTGTCCCCCACTGTGATCTCCGCTCTGCGCGGTGCGCTGCTCGCCCCGGTCCGGCCCGATGAACTGGTGCCTCCCCCGCGTTTCGCGGCCACCACCTTCGCGAGCTATCGCCTGGATCCGGAGTTTCCCGCGCAGGATCGCGCGGTGGCGGCCGTACGCGCCTTCGCGACCGCGCAGGCGTCGCCGTGGGCGCGCCTGCTGCGCCGGCGGGCACCGGCCGGGCTGTACCTCGATGGCGGCTTCGGGGTCGGCAAGACGCATCTCCTGGCCGCCTGCTTCCATGCCGCGCACGGCAGCCGGCGCTACCTCGGCTTCGCCGAGGCGATCAGCCTGCTGGTCCTGCACGGCATGGCGCGGGCAGGTGAGATCGTCGGCGCCGGGCTGGTGTGCATCGACGAGTTCGAACTCGACGATCCCGCCAACACCCGGCTCGCCGACCTGCTGCTCGACGACCTCGTCCGCCGACGCTGCCGCATCGTCACCACGTCCAACACCATCCCCGGCGAACTCGGCCAGGGCCGCTTCGCCGCCGACCAGTTCCACGCCCAGCTCGCGCGCATCGCCGAGGTCTTCACTGACGTCCACATCCCCGGCCGCGACTGGCGCCGCGCCCAGGTCGGAAGCGGCGATCCACCGGGCTGGCGCCACGATGCCGCCGTGTTCGCCGACGCACCTGACGCCATCGCCATCGCCGCCGACGACCTCGACCGGCTGCTCGCCGACGTGCCGGTGATCAACCTGCGTCGCCTCGCCGAGCGCGTGCGTCGGTTGACCATCACCGCCATCGCACCGTTCACCGACCAGTTCGCCGCCCTGCGTTTCGTCACCCTGGTCGACCGCCTCTACGAGGCCTGCGTGCGCCTGCGCGTGCGCGCCGCCTTCCCCATCGACGGCCTGTTCCCCGACCAGCACTGCCTGGCCGCCTTCGCCAAGAAATACCGTCGCTGCCAGAGCCGGCTGGTGCAGCTCTGCGCGGAGTCCGGCGATGGTTGAGCGTCGCCGTCCCCCTGCCCGATCGCCACGCAGCGCAAGCGGCACCGTCCGCGCCGCGCGGCTCTGCCGCATCGACGTGATCGACGAAAGCGCTGGTCGCGTCCGCCTGCCGATCGCCAAGACCCGCGCCGTCGTCGCTGCCGCCCTGGCCGAGGCCGGGATGGGCCCCAGCACGCTGACCGTGCTCATCGTCGACGCGGCGGGCTCGGCGGCGCTGCACCGCCAGCACTTCGCCGACCCTGAACCCACCGATGTGATGACCTTCCCCGACGGCGGTACCGATCCCCTCAGCGGCCGTGTCCACCTCGGCGACCTGGCGGTGTGCGCGGATGTCGCCATGACCATGGCCGGCGAGCACGGCCTGCGCCCGGGCGACGAACTCTGCCTGTATGTGCTGCACGGCGTGCTGCATCTCACCGGCTACGACGACGTCACGCCGGGAAAACTGCGACGGATGTGGGCGGCGCAGCGACGGTTGCTCGCGGCTGTGGGCATCACCCTCGGGCCGCTCGCGGGACAGCGACGTCGCGGTGAGCGCGCCAGCGGCGCGCGGTCCCAGGCCGGAGCGGACTTTCAGCGGCCGGGCGTCGCCGGGGCCGGACGCCGCCGGCGCGCCCGCCGGTGATGCTGGCAGGCCTCCGGGATCAACCCGGCGAGATCACGCGCCGTCAACCCCGACGGCCCGCAGCGCCGCGTCCACAGGTCGCCCGCCAGCCCGTGCAGGTGTGCGCCCAACCAGGCGGCGGCGAAGCCGTCGAGGCCCTGGGCGATGAGCGCGGCGATGACGCCGGTGAGCACATCCCCGCTGCCGGCGATCGCCAAGGCCGGGCCGCCGGTGGCGATGACCTGCACGCGACCCGCGTCGGCGACCACGCTGCCGCGACCCTTGAGCACCACCACCGCGCCCAGACACCGCGCCAGCGCCTGCGCCGCCGCCGGCCGCTGGATGGGATCGAGCGGATCGCCCGGAATCGCGAAGACATCCGCGAGGCGACGGAATTCGCCGGGATGCGGAGTAAGCACCATCGCTGCTTCGCGTGGCCGCCCCGCCCGCACCCCGATGCGAGCCAGCGCATTGAGCCCATCGGCATCGATGACCAGCCGTTGCGGCGCCGCCAGCAGTACCGCGAGCAGGCGTTCCGGCCCAGCACCGCCACCCCAACCCGGCCCCACTGCGACCACGTCGTCGGCCGCCAGCCCAGCGGGCAGCGTCCGCTCCGCATCTTCGCCGAGCGCGAGGCCGGTCGCCGACGGCTCTGCCACCAGGCAGAACGGCAGCAGCGCCGCCGACACCGCCAGGCGCACCAGCCCACAACCCGCACGCAGGGCACCAGCAGCCGCCAGACAGGGCGCGCCAAGCATGGTCGGCGATCCACCGACCACGACCACGGTGCCGAAGGTGCCCTTGTGGCCGTCGCGTGGACGTGCGGGCAGGGCGGGCAGGTGGACGGACACGCGCATGCCTGCGGATTGAGCCGCAACCGGGGCAGCAGACAAGCGGTCACCGACCTGGCCCCTGCGGCTCGCAGCGTCCACGTGGTCATGCACCAGGCCGGACGGCACTGGAACCACTGGGCTGCGCACACTTCCGCCTGGCTTTCCCCCTTGGTGTTCCCGTATAGCGTTTGCCTACTTGCACCACACCTCATGAGCACTGATCCACCGCCGTCGCTGACCGAACCGCCAACCGGCTACGCTGAGTGGTTGGCCGACCTCAAGTCCGCCATCCATGCCAGCCAGCAGCGCGCAGCCCTGATGGTGAACCGCGAGCTGGTCGGGCTCTACTGGCGCATCGGCCACGACATCCTTGATCGCCAGGCGCGCGCCGGCTGGGGCGCCAAGGTTATCGAGCGCCTGGCGGACGACCTGCGCACCGCTTTCCCCGGGATGCGGGGATTCTCCCGCGCCAATCTCATGTCCATGCGCGGCTTCGCACAGGCCTGGCCGGATGCGGCAATTGTCCAACAGGCTGTTGGACAATTGCCATGGGGCCACAACCTCGCCCTGCTGGCCAAGCTGAAGGATCCGCCCCTGCGCCTGGCCTACGCGCAGCGCGCCATCGAGCACGGCTGGTCGCGTGCGGTGCTGACCATCCACCTGGAATCGCGGCTGCTCGAACGCGAAGGCAAGGCGCTGACCAACTTCGCCCAGCGTCTGCCGGCGCCGGGCTCGGATCTGGCTCGGCAGGCGCTGAAGGACCCCTACCTGTTCGATTTCCTCGACGTGGCGCAGGAAGCCGACGAACGCGCGATCGAGGCGGCCCTGGTCCAGCACGTCACCCGCTTCCTGCTCGAACTCGGCGCGGGCTTCGCGTTCGTAGGCAGGCAGGTACCGCTGGAAGTCGGCGGCGACGATTTCGTCATCGATCTGCTGTTCTATCACCTCAAGCTGCGCTGCTATGTGGTCATCGAACTCAAGGCCGAGAAATTCAAACCCGAGCATCTCGGCCAGCTCGGCTTCTACCTGACCGCGGTGGATGCGCAGATGAAAAACGGCCACGACGGTCCGACCATCGGCCTGCTGCTGTGCAAGAGCAAGAATCAGGTGGTGGCCGAGTACGCGCTGCGCGACAACAGCAAGCCCATGGGCGTGGCCGAATACCACTTGGCCGAAGCGCTGCCCGCGACCTTGCTGACCAACCTGCCGAGCATTGAACAGCTGGAACGCGAACTCGGCGGACTGCCGGACGATGGCGGATAAGGTGATGGGCAGCAAATGCGACGCCGTGGAACCGGCATTCATCGACCAGGTGCGTGCACAGGGCTGGCCCCATGTCGCGGGCAGTCTCGACGATCCGGCCGCCACCGGCCGCGTCGGCTTCGTCAGAGATCCAGGACGACGTCCTACGCCCGATGCCGACCACGCACGAGCGGCGCACGGCATGGCTCCTCTCCATGACATGACCGTCAAGGACACCTGAATAATGACCGCGGACTATTTCACCGACCATCACTTCGAACTGCTGACCAAGTGGAAGGGGCACAGGCGGGATGACTCGAATCTGGAGCAGAATCAGGCCTATGCCGAGCTGAAACGGGCCTACGCAGTGACCGAGCAGTGGGCGCTGCTGGTCAAGGAGCGGCTGGTCAAGGAGCGGCTGTTCCCCGAGGCGCCGCTCCCCATCGCGCGGAAGAGGCCGACGAGCCAGGCCAACAAATTCCTGGGCTATAACTGGGCAAGAATTTATCCTTCGCCCTCGGCGCCGAAATCCCTGGCTTTTACAGTAGGGATTTCTTCGCGGGGGTTGTTCGAGGTCAAGATCGACACGGTTCAGGCGAGTCCGGAACTGAGAAGGCGCTACGAGAAAGTTCGCGGGCCAGAAGGTGGCGACTCATCCATAGTTGCGACATTGGCGGCGAACATGGGCTTGGGGCGGTCGCTGTCCGAATTGGCGGACTGGGCCATCGATTCGATCAAGGCGTTCAAGCTGACCTATGACGAGGTGGCTGCGAAGCTCGGCCTTGCGGCCACCACGACCCCAGCGAGTGAACCGGATGCCGACGATGGGCCGAAAGCGCAAGCGCCGATCAATCGCATCTACTATGGCCCACCCGGGACGGGAAAGACCTTCGCCCTGCAGGAATTGCTGCAGTCCAACTACACCACCCAGCCAGCGCAGATCTCAGCGGCTGGCTGGCGGCAGGACCAGATCGCCACCCGGATACCGGAGCTGACCTGGTGGCAGGTGGTGGCCGCGGCGCTCTACGATATCGGCCCTGACGTTCCCAGCGATGTGGCCGGACTGCTGAAGCACGCCTTCATCCGGGCGAAGGTCGAAGCCAACCACCGCACGGCCAATATCGCGCAGACGATCTGGGGCGAGCTGCAAAACCACACCATTGGCACCTCGGAAACGGTCAAAGCCAACCCCGAATACCGGCGGGCTCCGGCGATCTTCGACAAGCCCGCCAAATCCACCTGGAAACTGGCCGGCGAATGGCGCGAACCTTGCGCCGACCTGACCGCCCTGGTCGATGAACTGAAGCAGGGGCCAACCCAGGCCGGCGACATGATCCGCCGCTACGAGTTCGTGACCTTCCATCAGTCCTACGGCTACGAGGAGTTCATCGAAGGCCTGCGCCCGAAACTGGATGAGGCATCCGACCAGGTCGCCTACGAGATCCGCAGCGGCGCCTTCCTGCGCCTGTGCGAACGGGCACGGCAGGACCCCGGCCATGCCTACGCCATGGTCATCGACGAGGTCAACCGCGGCAACATCAGCAAAATCTTCGGCGAATTGATCACCTTGATCGAACCCGACAAGCGGGCCGGCGGCGTCAATGAGATCACCGTGACGCTGCCCTATTCCGGCGCGCGCTTCAGTGTGCCGTCGAACGTCCACATCCTCGGATCCATGAACACCGCCGATCGTTCCCTGGCCCTGGTCGACACGGCGCTCCGCCGGCGGTTCGAGTTCATCCCGGTCATGCCGGAACCTGCCGCACTCCGTGACATGGCCATCAGCGAGGATGGCGTCGACATCGACCTGCCACGGCTGCTGGACACCATGAACCAGCGCATCACGGCGATCTACGATCGCGACCACACCATCGGTCACGCCTATTTCCTGAGCCTGCGGTCGATCGACACCGACGAACGCTTCGACGCTCTGAAGGACATCTTCGAGAAGCGCATCCTGCCGCTGCTGGAGGAATACTTCTTCGACGATTGGCGCAAGATCCGCCTGGTGCTCGGAGACAACCAGAAGACGGATCGGTCGCTGTGCTTCATTAGCGATGGCGGCCGTGAAGTCGACTGGGCGGCGCTGTTCGGTCAGGACGATGAGTCCGGATTCGCCGGCACGCATCGCCGCTGCCAGCGCAATCCCGCAGCCTTCGCCTCTGCGCGCGCCTATGTCGCCATCTACGACCCCGGTCTGAAAGGCCTGCCGCCGACATGACCGCTGGGCTGGTCGTCTACGAGCACGATGCGCTCTTCGCCGCGGATGACGATCCACCGGTGGGTGGCGCGATCGTCCCACGCCGGGTCTTCACCTGGCTGGAAGCACGCTGCCTGCATGACGAAGACAGCCCGGTCCGCTGGTTGCGCCTGACCAGGCGCTGTGGCCGACGGGCCATCCAGGTGACCAACCATGTCGGGCTGATCCGCACGTCCTGCGGCTACCAGATCGAGGTGCTGCCGAAGATCGGCAAGGCGATGCCGGTGGACCAGGCACGAGATCTCCTCGTTGGCATGCTGAGCTGCCTCGGCGACTTCCGGCACATCCTGGCTGATGAGGCGTCACTGGCTGCGACCCGCATGCCGCTGCATGACGTGTTCATCAGGCATTTCCTCGACGCAACGCAGGCGCTGATCAGGCGCGGCCTGCGCGGCGGCTACGTGACCAGGACCGGCCAACTCTCCTGCCTGCGTGGGAAGCTGCTGATCTCGGATCAGATCCGTCGCCACTCCGTTCGCCGCGACCGCTTCACCGCCGAGTTCGACGATTTCGAGCACGACCGCCCTGAGAACCGGCTGCTCCACACCGCTTTGCGCCGGGTGCTCGATCTGTGCCACTGCGAGGAACTGCGCCGACGCGCCCGCGAGCTGCGCTTCGTCTTCGCCGACATCCCCGAATCGCCGGACATCGCCGGGGACCTGCGCCTGGTCCGCCGCGAGCGCGACATGCAGCACTACGAACGGCCCTTGGCGTGGGCGCGACTGCTGCTGCTCGGCTGGAATCCGCTCACCGGCACCGGCGAGCACCGCGCTCCATCGCTGCTGTTCCCCATGGAGGCCTTGTTCGAAGCCTTTGTCGCCCACCATCTCGCGCGGCAGCTCAGCCCGGGATACCGCCTCAGACCGCAACCGCGTTCTCACCACCTCATCGACCACCTCGACCGCCCGTGGTTCCAGCTGAGGCCCGATCTGGTCGTAGCGGAGGGCACGGATGGCGGTGATCAGGTCGTGCTGGACACCAAGTGGAAACTGATCGATGCGCAGCGCGGCAACAGCCAGGACAAGTACCTGCTCAGCCAAGGCGACCTCTACCAGCTCCACGCCTACGGACACCGCTACCTCAAAGCCCGGGGCGATGTGGTGCTCATCTATCCGAAGACGGACGCCTTCCCGGATCCGCTGGCGCCATTCCATTTTCACGAACAGCCAGACATGCGACTTTGGGTGCTGCCGTTCTGCCTGAAGACGAGGGCGTTGCTGCTTCCGGAGGATTCGCGGCTTCGCCGTGCCTTCATCGTGGTCGGCTGAACGCTGGCGTGGGATCGACAGCCGGTCGCCTCTCTGCCACCCCTCTGCCATGCATCCTCAATGGCAACCACGGACCGGGTGCGAGCCCGGTCACGCCGTAGTAGCCTTCCTGGCGTCATCGCCTCTGTGCCCGACTCCGAGTGGTTCCGTGGCCACGCGCGGTGCCTGCGCGATCGACTGGCGGCGGCGCAAGCAGCCGGCTGCACGCGTAGCCGGACGCTGCCTGCCCCATCCCGCGATTGACAATCCTGCACAACAGGCCTATGAACCCCCTGTCTACGCAGTGCGCCCGGCCCCTCGGTTGGCCACCGCTGCCCCTCCCGTCCGCCGCCTGGTCGCGCTCGGGTCCTCCTGACAATCACCAGTGTTCCGCGCTTCCCGCGCTTCCGTCGCGTCCCCATTTCAGGACCGCATGCCGGCTGAGACCCTGGCCATCATCGATGGCCATTATTACGCCTACCGTTTCTTCTTCGGCATGCCGCGCCTGAGCGGGCCGGGGCAGCGTCCGACCGGTGTCACCACCGCTTTCGCGAACCTGTTCAAGGATCTCACCGCGCACCCCGACATCACCCATTGGGCCTGCGTGTTCGACGCTCCCGGCGGCAGTTTCCGCGACACCGCCTTCGCCGACTACAAGGCGCAGCGCAGCCCGATGCCCGAAGAGCTCGCGCTGCAACTGCCCGATGTCGAGGAACTGTGCGTCGCCACCGGCATCCCGACCCTGAAGGTCGTCGGCTTCGAGGCCGACGATGTCGTCGCCACGCTGGCCCAGCAGGCCGAGACGCTGGGCATGGACGTGCGCATCCTGTCGCGCGACAAGGACCTTGATCAGGTGCTCTCAGCGCGCGTGCGCACCTGGGATCCGGGCAAGGATCTGCTGCGCGGTCCTGACCAGTTGCGTGAAGAGAAGGGCTTCGGCCCGGAACTGGTGATCGACTACCTGTGCATGCTCGGCGACGCCTCCGACAACGTTCCCGGCATCAAGGGCGTCGGCGAGAAGACCGCGGTGAAGCTCCTGGAGCAGTATGGCAGCCTGCAAGGGGTGATCGACCACGTCGGTGAGCTCAAGGGCAAGCTCGCCGAGAATGTCCGCGAGTTCATCCCCCGCGCCGCCCTGACCCGCGACCTCATCCGCCTGCGCCCGGTCAGCGAGCTGCCGCCGATCGCCACGCTGCGCATCGATCCCGCCGCCCCGCGCGACTGGGCGGTCTACAGCAAGTTCGGCATGAATCCGGCGCGCTATGCCGTGCGTGGCATGGCGCTGCCCGCCGGCCTGCCTGGCCCCGGCGGCGACGTGCCGGCGGTGCTCGCCGTCGCCGATGCCAAGGCCTCGTACCGCATCCTGACGCTCGCTGATCTGCCGGGCTGGCTCGATCGCCTACGCGCGGCCGGCCGCTGCGCCGTCGACACCGAGACCACCGGCCTCGACCCGCTCACCGCCGAACTGGTGGGGGTCAGCTTCGCGTGCGGCATCGACGGCGACGGCCGGGTCGACGCGCGCGCCGCCGCCTACCTGCCGATCCGCGGCAGCGAGGGCGAGACGGTCGCCTGGGATGCCGCCAAACCGCTGCTCAAGGCCTTCCTTGAAGACCCGGCGGTGCGCAAGGTCGGGCAGAACACCAAGTTCGACCACCGCGTCTTCGCCACCCTCGGCATCGACGTCCGCGGCATCGACGGCGACACCATGCTGGCGAGCTGGCTGCTTGATCCCGGGCGCAGCGCCCACGATCTCGACCACCTCAGCCGCAGCTTCCTGGGCGAGGACAAGATCCCGACCTCGGCGCTGATCAATCTCGATGGCCAGCCCACCATCGACAAGCCGGGCAGCATGGCCGAAGTCGCGGTGGCCAAGACCGCCGAATACGCCTGCGAGGACGCGCAGTGCACCTGGCGGCTGGCCGAGCTGCTCGAAAAGCAGCTCGTCGCCCACGGCCTCGATCGCGTCTACCGCGAACAGGAGGTGCCGGTCGCGAGTTGCATCGCGCGCATGGAGCAACGCGGCATCGCCATCGATACCGCCGTGCTCACCGCCTCGCAGCGTCACCTCGAACAGTTTCTGGAGTCGGTGAAAGGCTCGATCCGCGCCGTTGCCGGCCCCGATTTCAACCCCGCCAGCCCGAAACAGATCGCCGAGCTGCTCTTCGACAAGCTCAAGCTGCCGGTGATCAGCAAGACCAAGTCCGGGCCGTCGACCGACGCCAGCGTGCTCGAAGCGCTGCGCCATCAGCACGAACTGCCGGACCTGCTGTTGCAGTTCCGCATGCTGTCGAAGCTGATCGGCACCTACGTGACCAAGCTGCCGGGGGCGATGAATCCGCGCACCGGACGCATCCACAGCAATTTCCGCCAGATCGGCACCGAGACCGGTCGCCTGTCCAGCGACCAGCCCAACCTGCAGAACATCCCCAAGAAGTCCGAACTCGGCCGCGAGCTGCGCGCCGCCTTCGTCGCTGGCGCCGGCCGTGTGCTGCTTGCCGCGGACTACAGCCAGATCGAGCTGCGCGTGCTCGCCCACCTCTCCGGCGACGCCACCCTGCGCGCGGCGTTCGACGCCAACCGCGACATCCACCGCTTCGTCGCCGCGCAGGTCAACGGCATCGCCGAAGACAGCGTCAGCCCCAAGCAGCGCAACGCCGCCAAGGCGGTGAACTTCGGCATCATCTACGGCCAGACCGCCTTCGGCCTGTCCCAGCAGCTCGGCATCTCCCGCGGCGACGCCCAACAGTTCATCACCGACTATTTCGCGCGCTTCAGCCAGGTGCGCACCTACATCCAGGCCACCATCGACCAGGCCACCAAGCTGGGCTGGGCGCAGACCATGGCCGGTCGCCGCCGATACATCCCGCACCTGGCCAGCGACAACCGCAACGAACGCCTGCATGGCGAGCGCATCGCGTTGAACTCGACCATCCAGGGCAGCGCCGCGGACCTGATCAAGCGCGCCATGCTGCGCTGCGACGAACTGCTGCCCACTGACGCGGGCCTGATCCTGCAGATCCATGACGAACTGCTGGTCGAGTCCGCTGCCGCCTGCGCCGATGACGCCGCCGATGCGCTGCGCCGGGCGATGACCGGCGCCTGGACACTCGACGTGCCGCTGGTGGCGGACGTGCGGCGCGGCCAGAGCTGGCTGGACGTCTCGTGACCCACTGCGACTTTCCTTCCCTTCACTTCTCCCGGCGCTGACCGGATTCCCGAACAGGACGATTCAATGAACAACCCTTCCAACCACGGCTCACCTGGCGGCGGCGGCGGACGCCGGCGGCGCCGCCGTCGCGGCGGCTCGGGCGGCGGCGGCAACGGAGGTGGCTTCGGTGGCGGCGGTGGCGGTGGCGGTGGTCCGCGGGATGCGCAGGGACCTCCCCGCGACCACGACGACTACGACAACGGCAACGGCAACGCCGATGCCGGCGATGACGGCCAGGGCGGCGACGACACCGCACCCGCGGGTGACGCGGGCGACGGTGCGACCGTCAGTGGCGGCGCGGCGATGGCGGGAACAGCCGCCGGCGAGCCGTCGCTGGTGGTGCCGCCGGACAAGACGGTGGTGCTCGGCATCACCGGCGAACCCGGAGCCGGCAAGAGCGCGCTGGCGCGCGAACTGGTCAAGCTCGGCGCCACGGTCATCGACGCCGATCTGGTCGGCCACGACACCATCGAGAGCCCGCTGGTGAAGAAGCGGCTGGTCAAGGAATTCGGCGCCGAGATCGTCGGCGAGGACGGCGGCATCGATCGCCGCAAGCTCGGCGCCAAGGCCTTCGCCACCGCGGAATCGGTGGCCGCGCTCAACACCATCGTCCACACCAAGCTGGCGACCAACCTCAAGGCGGCGCTCAAGAAGGCCGGCAATTTCGTGGTCATCGACGCGGCCCTGCTGCATGAGCTGGGCATGGGCGAGAGCTGCAACCAGGCGATCTACGTGCGCGCTCCCCGCGACGCGCGCCTGCTTCGGGTCGGCGAACGCGGCTGGGACGAAGCCGAACTCGGCCGGCGCGAAGCCGCGCTCGGCGACGCCGACGCCCGCCGCCGTGCCTGCCAACTCACCGTCGACAACAGCGGCGATCCCGCCCTGCTTGCCGCCTACGCCAAAACCATCCTCGCCCGCCAGCTCGGCATCGATCTGGTGGCGCTGCGCCGCCAGCAGGCCACCGCCGTGCGCCGCGCGACCGAACCGGCGAGCGGCGGCAACGATGACGACGAGGATGACGACGATCACCGCGACAGCGTGGTGGCGGCGCCACCGGCCACCACGGTGCCGCCGGTCGGCCTGCGCCCGGGCTTCGAGCCGCGGCAGCTTCAACCCGACGGTCAGCAGCGTCGCGACGCGCCGAACGGCCAGGGTTGGCAGCAGGGACAGGGCGGGCAGGGCGGGCAGGGCCAGGGCCAGGGCAATCAACCGCCGTACGATTCCAACCGCCCGCCGGTGAAGATCGAACTCAACGCCTACCTGCGGCGCACCCTGCCCGATCTCCAGGGCGAGGCCGACAAATACGACGTCCGCGACGTGAAGTGGCTGAAGAAGCACGACCTGATCTGCGAGATCTTCAAGCGCAACGCCGCCGGCCGTCTGGACGAACTGGTGATCGAAGGCTTCATGGAACTGGTCAAGGACCAGCACGCTTACATCCGCAGCCAGCTCAACGGTTACCTGCCGGTGGCCACCGACACCTTCGTGACCGGCCAGCAGATCCGCCGCTTCGGACTGAAACCCGGCATGCACGTCACCGGCACGGCGCGGGCGCCGCGCGGCCAGGAGCGTTGTCCGCAACTGCTCAGCATCCACACCGTGATGGGCGAGCCCGAGAACAAGCGCACCGCGGTCCAGGATTTCGAGAGCCTGACGCCGCTGCACGCCTTCGAACGCCTGTTCATGGAGCTGCCCAACGATCCCACCGATTACACGCTGCGCATCTTCGACCTGGTGGCGCCGATTGGGAAAGGCCAGCGCGGTCTGATCGTCGCCCAGCCCAAGTGCGGCAAGACGGTCTACCTGCAGAAGATCGCCAAGGCGATCAGCATCAACAATCCCGAAGTGGTGCTGATGGTCCTGCTGGTCGATGAACGACCGGAGGAGGTCACCGACATGCAGCGCTCGGTGAAGGGCGAGGTGGTGTCATCGACCTTCGACCAGCACTCCTCGCGGCATGTGCAGTGCGCCGAGATGGTGATCAACAAGGCCAAGCGCCTGGTCGAGCGCGGCAAGGACGTGGTCATCTTGCTCGACTCGATCACCCGTCTGGCGCGCGCCTACAACACCGAGGCGCCGGGTTCGGGCCGGGTGATGTCAGGCGGCATCGAGTCGGGCGCGCTGATCAAACCCAAGCAGTTCTTCGGCGCTGCGCGCAAGATCGAGGATGGCGGTTCGCTGACCATCCTGGCGACCGCCATCGTCGATACCGGTTCGCTGGCCGACACGGTGATCTTCGAGGAGTTCAAAGGCACCGGAAACATGGAGCTGGTGCTCGACCGCCGGCTGTCCAATCGCCGGGTCTTCCCGGCCGTCGATCCCGCCGCCTCGGGCACGCGCAAGGACGAGCTGCTGATCAAGAACGACGACGAACTGCGCCGTCTGTGGGCACTGAAGAAGTTCCTCGCCGACCGCAACGCCGCCGACGCGATCGAGTTCCTGCGTTCCAAGCTCAAGAACTACAAGACCAACGTCGAGTTCCTGCTCTCGATCGATCCGGAGAAGATGTCGGGATGGTGAGGCGGTCAGTGGGCCTGATCTGATCCGGGGCCAGTGCCCGTTCCCCAGTCTGCGCTGCCATGAACAAGGCCGACGGCAACACCTCGTTCTACGCCCAGCTCGGTCCCGTCGGCCTCTCCGAGCTGGTCGAACCGGCGAAGACGCGGGCGGATCTGCGCTTCGTCCTCGCGCTCTGCCGCGGTGGACGGGATGTCATCGACATCGGCTGCGGCTATGGCCGCATCGCGGTGCCGCTGGGCAAAGCCGGACTGCGTGTGCGCGGGATCGACCTCGATCCGCAACTCATCGCCGCCGCCCGCCGCGCGGTGCGCGGCCAGGGGCTGCCGGTCCGGTTCGCGGTCGGCGACATGCGCGAGCTGCCGGCGGTGGACGCCGCGTTCGACCGCGCTCTGTGCCTGTGGTCAACCTTCCAGCACCTGCTCACCCGTCGTGATCAGGTGCGCGCGCTCGCCGGGATGCACCGCGTGCTGCGCCCTGGCGGTCGGGCGTTCATCGAGATGGTCGATGGCGTCCGGCTGCGCCGTCACCTCGCCCGACATGGCCGCGGCCGTGGGCGACGCGTGCTGACCTGGCCGATCCACGGCGCTGAGATCACCACCTTCATCCACGACGGCGCAACCCTGGCCGCGGCGCTGGCGGCGTCGCCCTTCAGCGACTGGCGGATCGAGCGTCCGCGCATCCACGGCATCCGCCGGCTGGTCGCTTACTGCTGGCGCTGACGCGAGAAATAGCTGATGGCGGCTCTGCCTACCAGCGACGTTCGATCGCCGCTCCCGGATAAAAGCGCGCCAGGATGTCCTCGCCCGCCAGGCCGCTGCGGGCGAGCGACCAGGCGCTGACCTGCGACAATCCGACACCGTGGCCATAGCCGCGGCCGGCGAGCACCAGCGCCGGCTGGCCCTTGCTGGTGGCGAGGACGCAGCGGTCCCACCAAGTCGAACGGATGACGCCAGGGCCGACCGCGAGCCGGAAGTCGCTGGCCGGCAGCACGGTGTCGGCCTCGCGTTTTCCCTGACGGTGACGGATGGAGACGTGGGCGACGCGGCCCGAATCCGGCCAGCGGTCGACGGTGCGCAGGCTGATCACGGTGCCGAAGCGCGGACGTTCGGTCGGCTTCTCGCGCGCCCATTCCTGCAAGCCGCTGGTGACCTCGGTGAGCGGGATGGTGGCGGTCCAGCGCCAATGCGTGGCAGTGAGATTGAGGCCCTGGGCGCCGGTCTCGGCGGCCGGATCGACCGCGCTGCGCATCGCCGCGGCGGCGCTGCCGGTGCCCGGGAAGATGTGCGCGGCCGATTCGGTGGCGCCACCGGACGAGGCATGAAACAGCGCCAACACTGGCGCGCCCTGGTACAGCAGCACCTGTCCGCGGCTGCGTTCGAGCGCGGCGCGGACGTTGGCGGTGCGCGCGCGCCAGCCGCCGTAGGCCATGTCGACGGTGTAGTGCCAGTGCAGATGCCAGGGCTGACCCTGGCGGGCGATCCAGCGGGCGCAGGCGTAGCTGCGCGCGGCGGTGGCCTGGGCGGCCAACGCTTCGACCGGCCAGGACGGGTTCATCTCCACCGGGAGCACGCCGGCGAGGTACTGCTCCAGCGGGAGGCGTTCGATGAGCTGCACCTGCCGGCTGGCGTGATCAGCACGCAGCACGGCATTGCCGCTGCCAGTGATGAGCTGCGGCTTGCCCGGCGGAACGCTGGTGGTGACAGTGAACACCGGCTGATCGCTGCCAGCGGCGCTGAGCACGACCTCGGCTGCCGGTGCCGCCAGCGCGACCAGACGCACGCCGGCCGGGCTGTAGTCGACGGTGAACGGGCCCGGTGCGATGACCCCGCGCTGGCCACCGCCGACCACCTCGACGGTGCGGCGCAAGGTGATGACCAGACGCGGGGCGCTGGCGAGCAGTACGGCGATCTCGGGCTCGTGGTCGAGCGCCACCACCCGGGGAGCGATCGCGGCCAGCGGCGGAGACGGGGACGGGGACGAGGGCGGCGACGGACGCGGCGACGGACGCCACACCGTCGGCGCCGGTGCGGCCGGTTCGGGCACACCCAGCGGCAGATCTTGACCGCGCTGCTGGCACGAACTGACCACCGCGGTGGCGACGACCAGCGAGACGAACGCCACCAGGGTCGCCGGAACGCGGAACCGCCACACCAGAGCACGCCAGGGCATGCCCGCAGAGGGTCGTCAGCCAGCGCTGAAAGGCAATCGCAGCCCATCGATCGCCATGACCACGTCCGCGGGCAGGCGCGGCTGCCAGTCGGCGTAGCGCACCTCGTGGCCCATGTGGGTGAGCACGGTACGGCGCGGACGCAGCCGAGCGATCAGCGCCTGCGCCTCGGCCCAGCACAGGTGGGTCTCGTGCGGCTGCTCGCGCAGCATGTCGAGCACCAGCAGGTCGAGCCCGGCCAGGGCGTGGTCATGGACCGGGTCAATGCTCTTCAGGTCGGTGAGGTAGCCGAGACCGCCGCAGCGGAAGGCGGTGGTGCGGCCAGCGGGACCGTGGCTCATCGGCAGCAGCGTCACCGGCAGGCCGGCGATGGGGTGGACGACGCCATCCACGAGGTGCCGGGCGATGAGCGCTGGCGCCCAGGCGCCATACGCCGGCTGCGCCGGCTCGCCGGGAACGGGGGCGACGCCGCGAGCGAAGCAGTAGGGGAACATGCCCTGCACCTCGGCGAGGTGAACGTCGGCGCCGTAGAGCGGGATGGGCGCACCGGTCAGCCGGTTGAGGTGGCGCAGGTCGTTGAGCCCGTGCGAATGGTCGGCGTGGGCGTGGGTGAGCAGCACGCCGTCGCAGCGGGTGACGCTGCCGGCCGGATAGCCGCGACCATCCCAGCGGCGCTCCGGATCGCGCAACTGATGCATGAGATCAGGCCCGGCATCGATGAGCAGGACTTCGTGTCCCGGCCCGAGCAGCACGGCTCCCGACCGTCGGCGCTGATCGCGCGGATCGTCCGACCAGTGCTCCGGATATCCCCAGGGTGGGTTGCCATGGCTGGTGCCGCAGCCGGTGATGATGATCTCCCAGGTCGCCGGCATGGGCGCAGTGTCGAAGACGAGGGCGTGAAGGGAACGAGGGGGCGCGAGAAAGTCCGCGCCCGCCGATCTCACGATCCCGCAACTCCTCCAGCCGACTTGCCCCCTTCCGCCTGCCCCTACCCTCCCCGCGCATGCGGCCTCTGTTGCTCGCGCTCGATCTCGACGGCACCCTGCTGACCGAGGATAGCGCCCTGCCTGCCGGTCACGAACGGGCGGTCGAGACGATCGCCGCGCTTGGCGTGCAGGTGGTGCTCGCCACCGGACGCGCGCTGCTCACCACGCGCTGGGTGTGGCGGCGGCTGCGGCTGAGCACGCCGCTGGTGTGCTTCAATGGCGGCTGGGTCGGCCTGCCCGGCCAGGAGCCGTTCGCGCAGGCGGTGCTGACCGAGACCGACGTCCACGAACTGATGGCCGAACTGCGCGGCCTCGATGGCGCGCTGTGCTGCTATCCGTCGGCCGACACCTGGCTGATGGACCGCGAGATCGCCATCACCGCGCATTGGCGCGACCTCTACCAGGCGCCGATCGCCATCCGCAGCGACCTGTGGACGGCCTGGCGCGGACCGAGCCTGAAGCTGATGTTCGTCGCCGATCCGGCGCTGGTGGCGACGGTGGTGCGTCGCTTGCAGGCACGCTTCGGCAACCGCTTCCATGTCGTCGCCAGCCAGGCCGATCGCCTTGAGATCCTGCCCGGCGGAGTGACCAAGGCCTGGGGTCTGGAACATCTGGCGACGCGCCTTGGCGTTCCGCGCGCGCAGGTGTGGGCGGTGGGCGACGCCGACAACGACCGCGAGATGATCGCCTGGGCCGGCCGCGGCTTCGCCATGGGCCACGCGCCGCACTCGTTGCTGCGCGGTGCCCGCGAACGCCTGCCCGGCATCCATGCCCGTGGTCTGTGCGCACTGGTGCCACTGGTCGAACGCGCCTGCGCGCATGGCGATGGCTGAGCCGCCGCCCAGCGGAGGCGACCGCCTGGCGGGCAGCTTCCCGGTGGGTTGGCGATTGCCGGCGATCGCGATCGATTGGTCGCCGTCCACCGCTGGCGACCAGACCGGCGCCTACGCCTGGCCGGCCGGCGTGGCGCTGGCTGCGCAGCTTGGGGCGCTGGCCGATTGGCAGGGGCGGAAAGTCGCCGACCTCGGCTGTGGCCGCGGCCACGTCGGCTGCGCTGCGTTGGCGCTGGATGCCGCTCACGTGCATTTCACCGACGGCCAGCCCGCGGCCATGACCTGGCTGGCCGCCCTGATCGCGGCCAACAGACTCGGCGCGCGCACCTCGTTCGCGCTCCACCGCTGGGGTGACCAGGTGCCGGGTGCGCCATACGACCGCATCGTCGGCGGTGACATCCTCTACCGCGGCGATCTCCACGGCGCCCTGCTCGACACCATCGCGCAGAGTCTGGCCGAGGATGGCGAATGCCTGCTCAGCGATCCGCGGCAGCATTTGGAAGCAGCGCTGCCGGCATTGGCCCGCGCGCGCGGGCTGACGTGGACGTCGCAACGGCAGGAGCGCTACACGCTGGTGCGGATACGCCGGCTGACGTGAGGCCGCGGAGACCAGCCCAGACGAAACGCGACTGATCGGGAGCTCTGGTGCTCAGCGGCAGCCAGGCTGGGCCTGTCCAGGATCCGCCAACGACACGACCCCCGGCACCTGCCGGGGGTCGTGTCGAGCCACCAAGGTTGGTCAGCGATCAGTGCGCGGATGCCGCGTCCGCCGGCTTGTAACCGCCGCGGCTGCGGAAGTAGAAGAACAATCCGAGGTAGCACAGCAGCATCAGCACCGGGAAGATCGCCACCTTGGCCAGCGTCGCCTGCTGCACGCCGCCCTTGGCTGCGGTCAGGGTCTTTTTCTCGGCGTCGCTGATGGCCGCCACCTTGGTCTCATCGATCGCCTTGTAGGCGCCGAACAGGCCGGTCTTGTCCATCATCACCTTGGCGTGGATCTCGGGCGCCTTGGTGCGGATGGTGCTGTCGAGCGTGGTGTCCTGCATGTTGCCGAGCAGCATCGCGCCGATCACCCCCACACCGAGCATGCCGACGCCACCGGTCGCGTTCAGGGTCAGAGCGCCGCCCTTGGGGCACTGCTCCGAGACCACGCCGAGCATGGTCGGCCAGAAGAACGTCTTGCCGACGGCGTACAGCGTCGCAGCCGCGAAGATCAGCCCAGCGCCGCTGGCGCTGGAGAGTGCGACCAGTCCGAGCGCGGCGATGGCCGAACTGCCGGCCAGAACGCCGATCGGCGAGAGCTTGTGCAGGATTGGACCCGAGCAGAAGCGCAGGATCATCATCAGCAGAGATGTGTAGAGCAGCACGTACAGTCCGTTGGCGCCAAGTACCGGCGTCATCAGCGCGCTTACCCAGCTATCGACGCCCAGCTCGGTCGTGGCCAGCGGCACCATGAGCAGCAGCAGGAAGATGAAGAGCGGACGGCCGATCGAGCGCGTGTAGGCAAAGAAGCCGATCGCCGCCACCAGGCCGACCACCGCACCGACCTTGAGGCTGAGGTACTGATCGGTGGCGATGGTTGCAGCCGAGAACAGCTTGGGATTGATCAGCACCCGGCTCAGTTCGGCGAAAATCAGGAAGACGATGATGAACGCGCCGGCGGCGCCGACCTCCTTGAGCATGTCGCGGTAGGACACGCCGGCGGTGACGCGCTCGTTCACCGGGAATTTCTGGAAGGCGAGGATGACGACGTAGATCACGGCGGGGATGGCGAGCAGCCACATCTTGGTCTGCCAGTCAACGCTGGCCGGCAGCAACAGCGCCAGCAGGCCGCCAATGACCATGCCGCCCGGCCAGCCCGCGTGCAGGATGTTCAGCCAGCGCGACTTGTCGTTCTTGAACTGGGTGGCGACCACCGGATTGATGTACGCCTCGACCGTGCCGTTACCGAGCGCGACCACGAAGTTCGCCCAGTACAGGCCGTCGTAGCTCTTGGCGGTGACCGTCATGATCAGCGACACGGCGTGGCAGGCGAAACCGAAGAACATCGCCGTCTTGTAGCCGATCTTGTCGATGATCAGGCTGAAGATCACGATGCTGATCGCGAACGGCCACAGGCCGACGCCGAACAGTTCGCCCTGCTGGGTCGCCGAGAAATTGAACTCCTTGGCCCAACCATCCATGAGGAAAATGCGCAGGATGAAGCCGAACGCGGTGGTGATCAGGGCGATGAAACAGCCCCAGAACAGCAGCTTGGAGGATTGGGGGACCAGACTCATGTCGAGCGCTCCGGTAGTGTGGCGGGATGGTGGGAGTGGAACCGCGGGATGTCCGACGCCGGTGTGCCGGACGTGGGAGCGCGGCTTCATAGCCAGCACGGTTGGCAATGAAAGCCCTTCCCTGGAGGTTTGTACGCCGGTGCGGCAGCGGGCTGGGGCGGGGCAGTAGCGCGAGCATGGCTTGCTCAGCGCCGGGCAGCACATCTGACGCCTGGATTCACGCCGGCGGAACGCGTCAGCGAGTGACGCGGATGGTGCGAACGCGCGTACCCGAATCGCGGACGTGGCTGACTCCTTGCCAGGAGATCATCTGTGGCCCCCGCTCTCGCAAGTCGCCGACGACGGCGACCCCGAGTCGATGGGCAGGGCCCCATCGACGTGGCCCGGCAGGCGGCACGCGCAGACGCGAAGCGGCGAGCATGCCGCCGAGAGGGGTGCCGGATGACCGGCACGTCCGGCGCATATGCGCCGGATTGCTGCCGCTTCGCGACTCAGGCGGTAATCGAAGCGGGGTGGCCCCCGCACCCCCTCGGCTGGGTCGTACCGTTGTGCGCGCGGCGAACGATTCGGGCCCAGCCTGCCCCTTGTCACAAACTGCGCATGAACATCGTGGCCCACCGGCCAGTACACAGCCTCCGGAGCAACCCCGTGACCCAGGTCCCCGTCAGACGTTCGCGTCGCGCCCTCGCGCTCGCCGTCATCAGTGCCCCCCTGCTGGCGGTCTCATCGCCCGAGGAGAGCGTCAAGGCGTTCAGCACCGACCCCGGCAAGGTGCACCCCGAACTCGACATCAGCCTGTACGCGAGCGAACCGCTCTCCGCCAATCCGACCTCCATCGACATCGATGCGCGTGGCCGGGTGTGGATGATCGAGGGCTTCAACTACCGCAAGCACTCCGGGCTCCGGCCGGAAGGCGATCGCATCCTCATCCTTGAAGACAAGGACGGCGACGGCAAAGCCGACAGCGATCCCAAGGTGTTCTTCCAGGACAAGCGCATCAATGCCGCCCTCGGCATCTGCGTGCTCGGGAACAAGGTCATCGTCTCGTCCTCGCCCGAAGTGCTGGTGCTGCACGACAGCGATGGCGACGACAAGTGCGACAAGGTCGAGGTGCTGTTCTCCGGCGTCGGCCAGGCGCAACACGACCACAGCGTCCACGCCATGCACTTCGGCCCGGACGGCCGCTACTACTTCAATTTCGGCAACACCGGCAAGGCGCTGCTGACCGGCGACGGCAAGCCGGTGGTCGACGCTGACGGAAAGGTGATCAGCGACGTCGGCAAGCCCTATCGCCAGGGCATGGCCTTCCGCTGCAATCCCGACGGCAGCAACATCGAGGTGCTCGGGCATAATTTCCGCAACAACTTCGAGCTCTGCGTCGACGCCTTCCTCAACGTCTGGCAATCGGACAACGACGACGACGGCAACAAGGCCGTCCGCCTGAACTACGTGATGGAACATGGCAATTACGGCTATGTCGACGAGCTCAACGGCGCCGGCTGGCAGAAGGGGCGCAGCAACCTCGAAGCCACCATTCCCCAACGGCACTGGCATCTCAACGACCCTGGCGTCGTGCCCACGCTGATCATCACCGGCGCCGGCTCGCCCACCGGCATCTGCATCTACGAGGGCACCCATCTGCCGGCGGTGTTCCAGGGCCAGGTCTTCCACTGCGATGCCGGCCCCAGCCTGCTGCACGCCATCATCAGCACTCCCCAGGGCGCCGGCTTCGCCGCCAAGGACGTGACCATGGTGCAGTCCTCGGATAAGTGGTTCCGCCCGTCCGACGTCTGCGTCCACCCCGATGGTTCGCTGATCGTCGCCGACTGGTGCGATCCCGGTGTCGGCGGCCACGCCATGGGCGACAACAAGCTCGGTGAGATGAAGGGTCGGCTGTACCGCATCACCACCAAGGGCCAGAAGCCGGTGATGCCCAAGCTCGACCTGGCGACGGTCGACGGCGCCGCTGCCGCGCTGGCCTCGCCCAATGAGAGCACGCGTCACCTCGCCTGGCAGAAGCTGCGCTCCGCCGGAGCCAGCGCCGAACCGGCACTGACCGCGCTGTGGAAAGGCACCGACCAGCGCCTGCGCGCGCGCGCGCTGCATCTGCTCACCCGCATCGACGGTCAGGCCCAGAAATGGGTCGACGCCGCCCTCGCCGATGACAATTCCGATCTGCGCATCACCGCCCTCCGCATCGCCGAGCAGCACAAGCTCGCTGTCGCGGCGCTGGTGGCGAAGGTGGTCAAGGACGCGGTCCCGGCGGTCCGCCGCCAGGCCGCCATCGCCCTCTACCGCAGCAAGAGCCCGGACGCGCCCAAGCTGTGGGCCGAACTCGCCGCCCAGCACGACGGCAAGGATCGCTGGTACCTCGAAGCGCTCGGCATCGGCGCCATCGGCAACGAGGACGCCACCCTGGCGGCCTGGCTGGCCAAGGTCGGCGCCCAGTGGGACACGCCGGCCGGACACGACGTGATCTGGCGCTCGCGCGGCAAGGACGCGCCGGCGCACCTGGCCAAGATCATCGCCAAGGTTCCGGCCGCCGAACGGCCGCGTTTCTTCCGCGCCTTCGACTTCCTGGTCGGGCCCGAGAAGGAAGCGGCGCTCACCGCGCTCGCCGCCGACGCGGCGCTGAGTCCGGAGGAAAAGGCCAAAGAGGTCGCCCCGCGGCAGGGCAAAGGCGGCCAGGCGCCGCCACCCAGCGTGAACAAAATGGAGGCCCCAACCTCGGACGCCGGCAACAAGCCGGCGTCCGCTCCATTTCCGCCCCTCGACCAGCTCCTGGCCATGCCGGCAAATGCGGCCAAAGGCCAGCTCATGTTCATGTCGCGCTGCGGCATGTGCCACCTCGTCAATGGTCGCGGATTCGACTTCGGGCCAGACCTCTCCGAGATCGGAAGCAAGCTCGGCAAGGACGGCCTGATCGACTCCATCCTCAATCCGTCGAACGGCATCTCGCACGGCTTCGAGGGCACCGAGGTGGTGCTCACCAATGGCCGCAAACTGCTCGGCATCATCATCAGCGACGCCGATGACGGCATCACCCTCAAGATCAAAGAGGGCCGCCCCAAGGACATCGCCAAGACCGACATCGCCAAGGCCACCAAGCTCGACAAATCGCTCATGCCCCAGGACATCACCAAGGGCATGACCGCGCAGCAGCTGGTCGATGTCGTCGCCTACCTGTTCTCCCTCAAAGCCCCCCCCAAACCGTGAGTCCCACCATGCACCGCCCCCTCCTGCTCGCCCTCGCCCTGTCCGCCGCGCTGTGCGCCGGCGACGCCCCCGCACCTGCCGCCGTGCCGGCGGCCGCGCCTGACGCCGATGGCTTCGTCGCCCTCTTCAACGGCACCGATCTCACGGGCTGGGAGGGCAAGCCCGAATTCTGGTCGGTCAAGGACGGCGCCATCACCGGCACCAGCACCAAGGAGGTGCCGACCAAGGGCAACACCTTCCTGATCTGGCGCGGCGGCACCCTCACCGATTTCGAACTGCGGCTGTCCTTCCGCCTTGAGAACCACAACTCCGGCGTGCAGTTCCGCAGCAAGGACAAGGGCAACTCGGTGGTCAACGGCTACCAGGCCGACATCGCCGAGCCGGCGCAGTACAAGGGTATCCTCTACGAAGAAGGCGGCCGCGGCATCATCGCCAACGCCGGCACCAAGGTGGTGATCGGCGCCGACGGGAAGAACATGTCGAGCCCGGGCGAGGCCTCCGCCGACGCCGTCAAGGCGGCCTTCAAGGACAAGACCTGGAACGACATGGTGATCCTTGCCCAGGGCAACCACCTGATCCAGAAGGTGAATGGCGTGGTCTGCTACGACCTCACCGACAACCAGGAGGCCAAGCGCGCGCTGACCGGCATCCTCGCCCTGCAACTGCACGCCGGCCCGCCGATGGTGGTGCAGTTCAAGGACATCAAGCTGAAGCCGATCAAGTAGACCGGGATCGCAGCCGGGCGCAGCCGCGCCCGGCTGCATCATCAGCCCACACTCGACGCCCGGCAGAACCCCCTTTCGCCACCGTCGCCCGCAGCTAAGCAACCCTCCGCTCATCGCTCAGCTGAGCGACCGTCCGCGGTCGCTGCGGTTGCGCACCCCGTACCCCGCTGACCCGAAGAGAGACGCCATGAAGATCGGCATGAACCTGCTGCTGTGGACCGACGATCCGACCCAGGAGAAATACCTGCCGCTCTACGATCGCCTGAAGCGCATGGGCTTCGACGGTGTCGAGCTGCCGGTCTTCAATGTCGATCCCAAGCGCTTCGCCGAACTCGGTCGCCGGCTCGACGACATCGGGCTCGAACGCACCGCGGTCACCGTGCGCACGGTCGCCGACAATCCGGTCAGCCCTGATGCCGCCGTGCGCGCGCTGTCCGTGGACAAGACCAAGGCAGTGCTCGACTGCTGCCAGGCCGGTGGCATGTCCGTCCTCGCCGGTCCCTATTACGCCGCGCTCGGTCATTTCACCGGTGTCGGTCCGACCAAGGACGAGTTGGCCTGGGGCGTCGAGAGCATGCGTCCGGTCGCCGACCACGCCCAGGACGCCGGCGTCATGCTGGCCCTGGAATTCCTCAATCGCTTCGAGATCTACCTGCTCAACTGCGCCGCTGATGCCGCCAAGTTCGTCCGCGAAGTGGGCAAGCCGGCCTGCCGGATGATGTACGACACCTTCCACGCCCACATCGAGGAGAAGGACGTCGCCAGCGCCATCCGTGGCTGCGCCAATGAGATGGTCCACGTCCATATCTCCGAGAACGATCGCTCGACGCCTGGCGTCGGGCAGGTCGACTGGGCCACCACCTTCCGCACCTTCAAGGAGGTCGGCTACGACGGCTGGCTGACCATCGAAGCCTTCGGCCTGGCCCTGCCGAGCCTGGCCGCCGCCACCAAGATCTGGCGTCCGATGTTCGGCTCTGAGGAACAACTCGCGGCCGACGGCTGCGCCTTCATCAAGAAGATGTGGAACCAGGCCGCCAGCCCGCGCAGCGCCGCGACGCCGCCCAAGCCGAAGGCGACCAAGCCCCTGGCCAAGCTACGTGCCAGCGCCGCCGGTCGGGCGAAGCCGAAAGTGGCGGCCAGACCGTCCAAGAAGTCGACGCCGGCCAAGAAGTCCATGAAGGTCAAGCCCGTGAAGAAGGCCAAACCCGTGAAGAAAGCCAAGCCGGCCACGAAGCGTGGCGGCCGGCGCTGAGCGCCCTGTCCAACCCGGTCATTTCTTCTTCGCTGGCGGCGTCTTGAGCCGCGTCGCGAAGGCGTCATCGGTCTCGTCAGAGGTCGAAAAGAAACCCAGCCAAGGACTGGGTCGGTATCGGCGAGCAGCCGCAAGGTGCGCGGAGCGGAGCGCAACGCCGCGGATGCCGCCGAGACCCGCTCAGACCGCCGAGCACCATCGCGCCGGCAACCAGGCGGGGACGCCGTTGCTGCTGCGCCTCCGGCCTCTGACCACTCCCCGCCGGCGATACCTTCCCCAACGGAGCCGCGTGTCCCGGTGGAGACCAGCGCCGAGATCATTACCGTGCCGCCGATCATCAACCCGTGGAGTCGATCATGACCTCGACCAGACTGCCCTTCGCCTTGGCGACGGCGCTGTCGCTCTCCACGGCCAGCCGCCTCACCGCCGAGACCGTGCCGATCGACATCCGCGACCTGCTCAACGCCCGGGTCGTCGTCACCCGCACCGGCGGCGCCATCGTGCCGGTGAAGGACGGCGTCGATCACGGCAACGGCGATCCCGCCAAGGCCAGCGCCTGGGCGACCAAGGCCGCCGCCAACGGCGCCGACGCGCTACCGGACGACGGGCATTTTTCCGCCACCGATCGCCATCCCGAAGTGGTGCTGAACTACCGCAACGACGACGCCACCGGCATGCAGGTGCGGCGCTCGCCGGATGAGGATGCGTATGGCTTCGCCGTGCCGGAGAAGAACTACTCGTCGCTGTGGCTGTGGATGATGAGCGCCAGCGGCCCGGGCAAGGTCCACATCGATCTGACCTACGCCGACGGATCGATCGATCAGCGCGACCGGCAAGTACCGGACTTCTACTGGATCCTCAAGCCCGACGACCGCGACCACTGCGTGCTCGCCAACGACCTCGACAAGTGGACCGGCACCGGCGGCGTGATGGAGGCGAAGCACCACTTCATCTTCGGCCTGGAAGCACGGCCGGATCCGGCGAGGGCGCTCAAGTCGGTGGCGGTGAAGAAACTGAAAGGCGGGATCACGACGTTTTATGGGGCGACGGGGACGGCGCAGTAACCCCGCCTCGGAAACATCCGACCTCCGACGGCGATTCGTCAGAGCGCCGCTCCACACTGATCGCAGTGCCCGCCGCTGCGGGACACGCAGGCGGATGCCGATTCGCGCACGGCTCACCCGCTTCTCACCCCTGGATGCCAGCATGGCCCCCGTCGCCGCGCACCACATCATTCGCGGCATCGGAGCGCGCCATGGCTATCGGAGCGAAACTGGCCTCTCCCCTGGTGGCGTGGACCTGCACCGCGTTGGCGGTCGGCCTCGCCGTGGGTGCGCGGACGTGGTCGGATGCACCAGCACCAGCGCCACGCACCGCGCCCGTCACCATCGCGACACCTTCAGCCGACGTCGTCGCGGTCGCCCGCCCCACCGACGCGTCCACCACATCACCCGCCACCGCCATCGCTGCGGCAGCCGATCTCGCCGCGCAGTCCGACCTGGCGGCGCCGATCCGGCCGCCCACCCTGCCAGCCGTTCCTGAGAGCGCCACCGGCCTACCCACAGCCGGTACGCCAGTCGCAGCGGCGGCCGCGGTACCGCCCTCCGCCGAAGCCGCGCCGCTGCGCAGCCCGCCACCGGCCGCCGATCCGACCGATGACTTCGCGTCGCTGGGCTGGCCGCTGCGACTGTCGATAGAAGGCCGCGACGCCGTCGTCCACCTCCCGCAGCCGCGCAGCGCCAACGACGACCGGCTCTCCGCCACCGCGGTGGTCGATTGCTCGGGCGACGGCGACGCGCGCGTCATCGGCGTCGCCTGGCTCGAATTGCGGGTGATCACGGATCACGCCGCCGGCCTGGTGCGCGTCATCGACGCCAGCGTCGATCGCGTCCGCTTCGCCTCGGCGCAGGCGCCGAGCGCCGAGGCGCTGGAGCAAGCCCTGCGCGCCGAGTTGGCACGGCGGACGCCGGTGCTGGTGCTTGAGCAGGTGACCGCCCTGGCCGAGGCGACGCGCCAGGAGGACGCCAACGCCGCGCTCAGCCCACTGGTGCCGCGCATCATCGTCCGTCAGCAACCCAGCGTGCTGGTCGCCTTCGACGGTCCGCCGCGACTGGTGACGGACTCGGCTTCGCCGCTCCTGCGCGTGGTGAACACGCCCTTCTTCGTGGTACTCGATCCCGACTCCCGCCGCTGGCACCTGGCCACCGTCGATGCTTGGTACGAAGCCGGCGACGGCCTCGGTCCGTACCACGTCGCCAGCCGCGTGCCCGACCACGTGCTCGCCTACGCCCGCCAGTCCGGCTATGTCCAGCCCAGCGGCGATCCCGCCGCGGCGCCCGCCATCGTCGTCGCCACCGAAGCCAGCGAACTGGTGTGGTGCGCTGGCGCGCCCACCTGGGCGCCGGTGCCTGGCACTGGACTGCTGCGCCTGGCCAACAGTCCTGCCACCGTCTTCCTCGACCTCGCTGATCGCCGCTGGTACGTCCTGCTGTCGGGACGCTGGTTCGCCGCCGCCGGCACTGGAGGGCCGTGGGCGATGGTTCCTGCCGATCGGCTTCCCGGCGACTTCCGGCGCATTCCCGCCGACGGCCCCGGCGGCGGCGCCCTGGCGCACGTCGCCGGCACACCGGCAGCCGACGACGCCAGCGACGCCGCCGAACTGCCGCAGACCGCGACCGTCGAGCGCAGCCGCGTGCAACCGCCAATCGTGATCTACGACGGTCCGCCGGTCTGGGCGCCGGCCGGCCCGCCGACGGTGGTCTACGCCGTCAATACGCCGACGCCGGTGATCCTGGTTCAGGGGCGCTACTACACCTGCGTCGACGCGGTGTGGTTCAGCGCCGGTTCCGCGTACGGCGGTTGGACGCTCTGCACCTCGGTGCCGTACGTCATCTACGCCATTCCCGATTCCTGCCCGGTGCACCACGTGCGCTACGTCCGCGTCTATGACGTCGGCCCGCGCCAGGTGCGCTATGGGTACACCGCCGGATACCTGGGCTGCCACCGTTCGCGCGGCGTCGTGGTCTGGGGCAGCGGCTATCGCTACCAGCCGTGGACCGGCCAGAGCTTCTACGTGCCGCGGACGACCACCTGGGGTCTGGCTGCGCACTACGACTCCGGTGGGTCGTGGGTCTTTGGCACCGCTACCGCCTGTGCGGCACCGGTGCGCACGGTGCGCGTGGTGACCGCCTCGCACCCGATCGCCCTGCATGACGGCGGCTGGTTCGGCGCCGGTGGTTGCCGCAGCGAGCCGCTGCGCACCACCTCGGTCGTGGTCGCGGTAGCCGCGCCGCCCGTTTACGCCCGCCGCCAGGACGTGCGCATCGACCCGCGTCCGCCGGTGGCTCCGGCTGCGACGGTGCGGGTGCGCGAGCCGCGGGTCATGGTGCCACCCAAGGCGCCGATACCGGCGACGGCGACGGCGGCATCGGCCACCCCGGTGCCGGCAAATGGATTGGAGACCCGCCCACGCCCGGCCCCGCCGGTGCGCACCGGCGCGCCACCAGCCATCCCGCCAGTCGCCTCGACGCCAACTGCGACCGCGCCAGCCGGCGCGGTGCCGCCAGCCGGCGCCATGCCGCCAGCCGGCGCGCCAGCGGTCCGCGTACGCGAACCGCGCGTGCTGGTGCCGATCAAGCCGCCGGTCGTCGTTCCCCCTGCGCCTGTCGCGCCGGTTGCCGTGGTTCCACCGCCGGCACCCGAACCCGTCGCCCCACGGCCCGCCCCTCGCGCGCCACCGACCCGCATCGAACCGGCGCCCGCGGCGACGCCGTCCCCGGCGCCCGTGGTCGAGCCGCCACCGCGCGCGCGTGAGCCACGGGTCTTCGTGCCGATCAAGCCACCGCTGGCCGAGCCCGCCACGCCACCGCCTCCGGCTGCCACGGTGGAGCCGCGTGCGCAGCGGACGTGGCCGCAGCGCGAGACACCGGCCGTGGCGCCGACAGCCCCGCAGGTTGAACCGGCCGGGCGGGCGCGCGAGCCGCGCACGGTCGCAGCGCCGCCGGTCGTGGCGACGCCACCGGTCGAACCCGAGGTGCGGGCGCGCGAGCCGCGCGCGGTCCCAGGGCCGCCGGTCGTGGCGACGCCACCGGTGATGCGGGCCGAACCACGACCGCTGCCGCCTCCGGCCGTCAGACCAGAACCGGTGCCGCGCCCGGCGCCGGAGCGGCGCGTTGCGCCACCGCCGACGACCGTGCCAGGCACGGTCCCGCCCGAGGGGGAGACCGCCGAAGAGGCGGCGGAACGCGATGCGCGTGGACGGCCGACGAAGAAACGCTGATGGGGATGGAATCGCTGATCGCTGGTCGCTGATCGCTGATCGCTGGTCGCTACCGCTTCATCACTCCCGCGAGAGCTTGCCCGCGCAGAAGGACAACAGCAGTTCCTTCTGGCCGGCCTGATCGAAGACGATGATGATGCGGCGGTCGTCGGTGGCACCGGCGCAACCGAGCACGATGCCGCGGCCGAGCACGCTGTGGAGTACGCGCTCCTCGGGCTGGTAGGGGTCGTCGGGGCGCGAGTTCAGTTCCATCGCCGCCTTGGCCGCGCGCTGCTTGGCGAGCAGGGCGGCACCGGTCATCAGCGGCAGGCCGGCGAGTGCCGATCTGGCCGCTGCCGGCGTCGCTGGCCGAGCGGCGTCGCCACGTTCGCCAGCGCCGCGCCGCGAACGCCAGTCATCGGCCGCGGGCAGCACGCGCTTGCCGCTGGCGTCCTTGGCACTGAAGCAGTCGGCCGGGATCTCCTCCAGAAACATGCTGGGCGGGTTGCGAGCGGTCTGGCCGTACTGCATGCGACAGACGGCGCGGCTGAGGTAGAGCTCCTCCTTCGCCCGGGTGATGCCGACGTACATCAGCCGACGCTCCTCCTCGTAGTCGGTGCTGGCGCCGAAGCGTTGCAGTGGCAGCACGCCCTGCTCGACGCCGGTGATGAACACCACGGGAAATTCCAGCCCTTTGGCCGCATGCAGGGTCATCAGGGTGACCTGGTCGACGCTCTCGCCTTCCTGACGGTCGGCCGAGGTGACCAGGGCGACATGGTCGAGGAAGTCTTCGAGACGGCTGGACGGATCGCCTTCCTTGAACTGCTGCGCGGCGGTGGCCACTTCGCGCAGGTTGGCGATGCGGTCGAGCGCCGACTCCCCCTCCTCCTCGCCGCGGTAATGGTCCTCCAGGCCGCTGAGCGTCAGCACGCCCTCGACGCAGGCCACCGGATTGGACAGCGGCAGCGCGCGCAGCATGCGCCACGTGCGCGCCAGATTGTTGAGCGGCCCGGCATTGCGACCGACGGCGATGCGTTCGAGGAGGTGGTCGCTGGTGAGCACGTCATTGAAGCCGACCCCTTCCTCGTGGGCGAGATCGAGCAGCGACTGGAGCGTCTTCTCGCCGACGCCGCGACGGGGCACGTTGGCGATGCGATCGAGACTGAGACTGTCGACCGGGTTGACCAGCAGGTGCAGGTAGGCGAGCAGGTCCTTGACCTCGCGGCGGTCGTAGAAGCGTGTGCCGCCGACGATGCGGTAGGCCAGTCCGCGCCGGCGCATGCCGTCCTCAAGCGCGCGCGACTGGGCGTTGGTACGGTAGAAGATCGCCAGATCGGAGAGCAGACGGCCGGCCGATCGCAGCCGGTCGCAGGCCGCCGCCACCGCCATCGCCTCATCGACCTCGTCGTCGACGGTGAGCAACCGCAGCACCTGGCCGTCGGCGTTCTCGGTGAAGATCTTCTTGTCCTTGCGCTGGGTGTTCTTCTCGACCACCCCCTGCGCCGCACGCAGGATGGTGCGCGTCGAACGGTAGTTCTGTTCGAGCAGCACCACCCGGCAGCCGGGGAAGTCCTCTTCGAAACGTAGGATGTTCTTGATGTCGGCGCCGCGCCAGCCGTAGATCGCCTGGTCGGGATCGCCGGTGGCGCAGACGTTGCGGTGAGCGCCGAGCAGTTGGATCAGTCGATACTGCGCCGTGTTGGTGTCCTGGTACTCGTCGATGAGCACATAGGGGAAGCGCGCCTGCCACTTCGTGCGCAGCTCGGCATCGGCCTCCATCAACTGGGTCGGCAGCATCAGCAGGTCGTCGAAATCGACCAGGCACTCTTCGCGGCAGATGCCGGCGTGGCGTTCCCAGGCGCGCTTGGCGGCGTCCTCCAGTTCGTTGGCCGGCACCAGTTCGGCGCGCTTGATCAGCTGGTTCTTCCACTGCGACACCTGCCAGGCGATCTGCCGCGCGTCGATCAGCTTGGGATCGAGTTCGAGCTCCTTGAGCACGCGCTTGTACAGCCGTTTCTGGTCGTCTTCGTCCATCACTGTGAAGGGATGGGCGAAGCCGAGTCGCGCCTGTTCCAGCTTCAGCAGGCGCAGGCCGGCGCTGTGGAAGGTGGTGATCCACGGCGTCTTGATGCCGAGCAGGCGCTCGATGCGCTCCTTCATCTCGCCCGCCGCCTTGTTGGTGAAGGTGATGGCGAGGATGCGGTCGGGCCGGGTGCCGTGCTGGATGATATTGGCGATGCGATGGGTGATGACGCGGGTCTTGCCCGAACCGGCGCCGGCCACGACCAGCAGCGGGCCATCGAGGTGGGCGATGGCCTCGCGCTGCTGGGGATTCATGTTGGCGAAGACGTCGACGGCCATGGCAGGAAGGTCCGAAGGTCCGAAGGTCCGAAGGTCCGAAGGCGAATCACTCCAACCGAAGCGTCGGCGAGGCCGACGCGATCAGGGCGATGCGCGTTTCGGGACCTGCTCCTTCAGCCAGCGTTCGACCTCGTCGACCGTCTTGCGCACGCGTTCCATGCCATCCTTTTCGTGCCCTTCGAGGCTGGCGGAGGGATGCACCAACCAGCGGTCGATGGCGATGGCGGGAGCGAACAGCCAGCCCAGCCAGTTGGCCTCGACCACGCTGATGCCGTCGGCCGTCTGGCTGGCGTGGAAGACCACGCCCAGGGGCATCCACACCTGCTGGTCGGGAATGCTGATGCCGGCGGCGTGGACGGCGCCCGAGGCACGCATGACGTGGCTGCCGCGCCAGGACATGAAGGCATAGGCACCGACGTAGAGCAGCAGCAGCGCGAACAGGCAGCCGCAGCCGGAGCGCTGGCAGCCGAAACGGCGCGGCGGTGGGCCGTCCTTGTCCTGGGTGTCGCCCACGGGTCAGTCCTCCTCGATCGCCACCGGCAAGGGCGGACTGCCGAGGCGGATGTGGTCGATCAGACGCACGCCATCGACGAAGGCGGCGACGGCGAGAATGCAGCGATCGGTGGCGAACTCGACCTCTTTGAAGCCGTCCATGTCGACGACGTCGGCGTAGTCGACCTCGGTGCCCTCGTGCATGAGGATCTCCTCGGCGACGATCGCCGTCAGCTTCATGCTGACGTGCTCACTGGCATTGAACGCGCGGTTGGCGAGTTCGAGACCGCGCGGGACGGCGCGGGCGTTGATGCGGCCGGCCGGCGTCAGTCGGCTGTTGCGGCTGGACATGGCCAGGCCGTCGGCCTCGCGCAGGGTCGGCCCGACCACGATCTCGATCGGCAGATCGAGATCGCGCACCAGGCGCCCGACGATCAGCACCTGCTGGAGATCCTTCTGGCCGAATACCGCGACATCGGGTTCGACCGCATTGAACAGCTTGGTCACCACCGTCGCCACGCCGCGGAAGTGGCCTGGCCGTGCAACCGCGCAGAGCTTGTCGGTGAGCGGCCCGACCACTTCGATGAAGGTGCAGTAGCCCTGCGGATACATCGCCTCGGTGGTGGGCAGGAACACGGCGTCGACGCCGGCCGCGGCGAGCAGGGCGAGATCCGCCTCAACGGTCATCGGATACTTGGCGAAATCCTCGGGACGGTCGAACTGGGTGGGGTTGATGAAGATCGAGACAACGACCTGCGCGCAACGCGAACGCGCCAACTTCACCAGGCTGAGGTGGCCCGCGTGGAGGGCGCCCATGGTCGGCACCAGTGCGACTGTGCGACCGGCTTGGCGCTGGGCGCGGCTCCAGGAGCGTTGCTCGCTGATGGTGGTGAACTGCTGCACGGCGGCTCCGGCGCGGGATCGTGACGGCGTCGCGGGAATTGAAAGAGCGTGCGCGACGCTTGCAGTGGAAGGAAGTGGAGACAGCGCAGGGCTGGACGAGACGCACCGCGTGCCCCTTCCCTCCCTGCGCTCACCTCCCCATGCGGGCAGGGCGCCCTAAAGGTCGGAGCAAAAGGCAGGAACTACCAGCCGCAGATTCCGCAGATCGCGCTGATGCGAATGGCGTGCTGCGTGCATCTGCGAGATCTGCGGCTGGTTGTCCTTCTATAGTTTTCCTGCGACGACTTGCTTCGGGCTCTCGGGCGCCATCCCCATGCGGGATATGCCCGCCTTGATCCCTTGGCCCCATAGGGTATTTCGTCCCTCAAGAGGGCTTCATGGCCTACGTGACCATCCGGCTGAAGGGCATCGAAGGCCACTCGCAGACCGATCTGGGCAAGGATCGCATGATCCTGGGCCGGGCGTCCAAGAACGAGCTGCCCATCGCCCATACCAGCATTTCGCGCGAGCATTGCGCCTTCGTGCGCGAACAGGGCGCCTGGTTCATCGAGGATCTCGGCTCGTCCAACGGCACCTGGCTGAACAAGGACAAGCTCGCCGGCAAGAAACCGCTCAAAGAGCGCGACATCGTCAAGGCCGGCAAGGCGCGGGTCACCTTCCACGAAGGCGAACGCAAGGACGGCGCCGAGGTGGCGGTCGACATCGAACTCGACGATGACGGCGACAAGGGCCCGACCCGCACCGTCGGCGCCGAGGATCCACCCGAGGCGATGCCCTGTGCGCAATGCGGCCTGTGGTTCTCGATCGCTCATCGCTTGGCCGGCGAATCCATGGATTGCCCGCGCTGCGGCCATGGCAACGTCGTGCCGAGCATGAACACATGACCGACCCACTCCCCCCCGCCCCCGCAGCGCCGCCCGCTGACGCGTCGACCATCCCGGCGCAGGCACCAGCGCCCGCCAAGCGCCCCGGACTGTTCCGGCCATCGGGGATCATCCTGCTGCTGCTGCTGCTGGTCATCGCCGTCGCCGCGGTGCCGTTGCTGGTCGAGCCCTGGATCGTCGGCCAGGTGCGCAGCCAGCTCGCCGCCCGCAACCTGGCGATCAACGACGATTGCGACGTTTCGGTCAGCCTCTTCGGCGGCCGGGTGCAGGCGCGCAATGTGCGCCTGACCGAGACCGGTCAGGCCCAGCCGGTGCTGGTCGCCGAAGAACTCGACGCTGACCTCGCCGTCAGCGACACGTTGAAGAGCGGCGATCTCATCATCGACGCCCTGGTCGCGCGCGGCGTGAGCGGCAGCTTCCGACGGCGCGCCGATGGCAGCGTCCCCCTGTCCCCGCCCGGAGAACCCGGCACCGACTGGTCGAAGGTCGACTGGACCGGCTACGCCCAGAAGGTGCTCGACTACCTCAAGCAGCGCCGCGACCTCCAGGAGATCGAACGCAAGAAGCAGGAGGAGGAGGCCAAGAAGCCGCCGGAACAGCGCACGCCACCGACGCCGCCACCACCGACCAAAGATCCCAGTGGTCGCTGGCCCAAGGCCGTGGTCTACCAGCCGAGGCCGGTCCTCGGTGGGCAGCCAGCACGGCTGCTGATCCGCCGGCTCGACGTCAGCGGGACGTCGCTCGGCCTGCCGGACGAGACCGCCTTCGACATCGCCCGGTTCGCCCTCACCGGCAGCGACGTGGCGATCAGCCAATCGCCGACCGAGACCATGACCCTGCGCGCCACCGTCACCACCAAGGGCGGAGGCGACTACGGCATCGATCTGCTGCGCGCGCCCGGCGAGGACGGGACGCTGACCATCGCCGCCAAGCAGGTGCCATTGCAGCTCCTCGCCGATCCCCGCATCGGCGGCAGTCAGCTCGCCCAGTACCGACCGAGCGGTCTCGGCACGCTCGACCTCAAAGCCTCCTGGACCGGCGATGCCTTGGCCGGCACGCTCGCCAGCCTGCTCAAGGATTTCGCCCTCGATCCGCAACCCGGCGCACCGCGCGAGGCCAGCGAGGTGGCGCGCGTCGCCAACGACCTCAAGGGTCAGGAGATCGCCGGGCCGGCGATCGACCTCGGCGGCACGCTGTGGGCACCGGCCATCGCCAAGGTCCACGTCGGTGAATTCCTCAAGGACGCCGCCACCGGCGCCGCCAAGGCGCGCGCCCTCAGCGAAGCCCAGAAGCAGGCCGACAAGCTGCTCGACAAGAATCCCGCGCTGAAGCAAGCCACCGAGCAGCCGGCGCTCAAGAAGGGCCTCGACGCTCTGAAGGGCCTGGGGAAATAGCCCATGTACTTCCTGATCAAGATCCTGCGCAAGTTTGTCGGCATCTTCAACTCGGCGGCGGCGCCGTGGCAGGTCTTCCTGGGCACGCTGATCGGCGTGCTGCTCGGCTTCCTGCCCATCTTTCCGGCCAGCCAGGGTCCGGCGCTGCTCGGCCTTGGTCTGCTGGTGCTTGGCCTGGTGCTCAACTGCCACCTGACCGCGCTGCTGCTCTTCTTCGGCCTGGGCAAGCTGCTCAGCCTGGGCCTGGCCGGGCCGGCCACCGCCTTGGGCAACGCCTGCGCCGGACTTGCCCAGACCAGCGCCGACATCGCCCTGCTGCGCGCCAGTCTGTGGTCGCACACCGGTTACCTCGGTCTCACCCTGATCGGCCTGGTGCTGGCGCCGCTGATCGCCCTGGCCATGGCGTGGGCCACGGTGCAGTTCCGCACGCGCTTGCGCGACCGGCTGCTGGCGCGGCGCAATCTGGTGGTGGCCGGCAAGGTCGGCAGCAACCCGCTCCTGGTGCGCATCGCCTGTTGGTTCTTCGGTATCTGAAGGAAGCCAGCGCGCTGGTAGCGGGCTGATCACCCGACCACCCGCGGTGACGACGCCGTTGGACATCGTCCCCCGGATCAACCCGTCACACCCGCTGTCCCGGCACGCCCCGCGCGCTTGCCCGGGGCGGCCACGCGCGAGCGTACGCCGGCATGGGAGCGATCTGGTTCTTCATAAGCGGGCTGGCGCTGATGGCCCTGCTAGTCTGGCTGCTGCCCAACCTGCCGGCGCTGCGCCGGCGGACGGTGCCGCGCGCCGCCCGCCGTTCGGCCAGGCGGCTGCATGAAGTGCATGGTCCGGCGCGGGTCCGCGCGGCCACCGAACTGCTCGCCTCGCTGACCACTGACGGCCACGGCATGGCCATCGCGCAGGTGTGGGCCGACATCGAGCTGCCCCTGATCGCCGCCCTGCCCGACTGCCCGCCCGCTGACAAACCCAGGCTGGTCGCCGTCCTCAATGCCGCCGCCGATGTCTGTCCGCATCGCGATACAGCGAAGTCGATCATGGCGGTGCGCAACAGCCTGGGCTGACCACCGGGGATGCCGAACGGGGCCTCGCGGAATGGCTCTCGCCACCGCTGGTCCGTCCGCGCTCCGGCGCCGGTCCGGCGGTGCACGGCGCGCCCCACTGGTCGCCCGGACGCCGCATTCCGCTCTCGGTACCTTGAGATTGCACCCCTCGACCATGCGCCCACGATGCGCGGCAACCGAGCGGAGACGCCAGCGTGTTTGATGTCCTCCACGAGTTCCTGCACGGCCACAAGTGGCTGGCCCTGGTCATCGATCTGGTCGGCCTCGCGCTGATCGCGCGCGTCCTGCTGCGCGCCAAGACGCAACCCGGGATGGCGACCACCCGGCGCGGCGATATCCCGGCCACGCCGCGGCCGACCACGATCGGATCGAAGCCGACCCAGCAGCTGCTGATCGACACCGAGAAGGCCGAACGCAAGGATCCGGCCTCGCTGCAAGCCGGCCTCGCCGGCCGGCTCAATCGCGGCCTGGCGCCCACCGCCCGCATCCCCACTCCACCCGAGAAGCCGCCCGAGAAGCCCGCGCTACGCGGCACCGACCTGCCCACCGCCGATGCGCGGCCCGCGCAGACGCCGCTGGTGCGCCGCGACGGCGAAGCGATCAAGCCGCCCGGACTGGAAAACGTCCCCCTGCCCGCCGCCAAGCGGTCGATCACCGAGACCGACGCGGTGCGCAAGGCCGATCGCCTGGAACAGCTCGGCTTCCATCACAGCATCGCCTCCACCCCGCCGCCAGCCGACGCGCCGGTAGCGCCTGAGGCCAGATCGCAGCGCCTCGCCGAGTTGGGTGTCAGCGGCAACGTGAAGGCGGCGCCGGCGGCAACCGAACTCGACGACATCCTCGCTCGGCTCGATGAGGTCCTCGGCGAGGATCCGGTCCAGCCGATCGTGACGCCCGCCGTGACCAGGACGCCAGCCGCCGACTCCGTGCCCACCGCCAAGACCGCCGAACCGGCGAAGGCGGGACCGGAAGCCGCACCAACTGTCGACGGCAAGCCGCGCGCCCCGCTGTGGGCGCGCGCCGACGCCTTCGACGAGGACCTCGACAAGAAGGACAAGCCGACCGACGGCACCCAGCTCGGCATCTTCGAGGGCGGGGACAAGCCGAAGCCGGGATGAGCGCGCCGGTGAGCGGTCGGTATCGAAGCTCGAGGGGTTAGGCCTGGATCGTCCCCAGCCCGTCGCGACCTGGTACCCGCGTCTCATCGCCGTCACCGCCATGGCCTTCGCGGCGGCACTTGTCGGCGGCCTGTGGTGGACCGCGACCTGGGACGGGGCGGCGGACATTGCGCCGGCCGGCACGCTGGCGTTCGCCCGCCATTTCGTCCATTTTGGTTTGTGGAAGGGCTACGGCGCCGGCGATTTCGTCAGCGCTCCGCATGACCTGGCGGCCACCGCCCTCGAACCCGGCGACATCCTGCTCGGCGCCAATCCGCACTGCGTCTACGGCTATTGGTCGCACGTCACCATCGTGCTCGACCGCGACAGCGTCCTCGGTCACGACCTGTGCTCAGGCCTCTACCGTGCCCACCTCGCGGAATGCGCCGGCTACCGCCACCTGCGCGTCCTGCGCCCGCGCCTGCCGGCGGCGGCGCGAGCGGCGGCGGCGACCCGCGCGGCGGCATTGATCGGCGAGCCCTTCGCTCTCGCCGCCCGCCGCGACGATCCCCGGCTGTGGACCTGCGCGAAGACCATCTACGCCGTCTACCGCGAATGTGATTTCGACCTCTCCGGCGGCGAGACGCTGGTACGGCCGGACGCCATCGCCGCCGCCGCCGGCACGGCGCCAGTGGATGTCGTGATGGAGTTTCGCCGATGAACCCCGCGATCGCCGCCGATCGATCACGGCCGGAAGCGCTGCTTCCGGCCGAGCGTCCGCGCGTAGTCAGCGCGCTACGCCTGCTCGCCATCACCGGCTATGCCGCCGCGGTACAACTGACCGCCGGCATCGCCGTGCTCGCCCTCGGACGCTGGCCGGTGCTCGGCTGGGTGGTGTTGATCGCCTGGCTCGCCTTCCTCGTCCACGCCGCCACCAGCCGCCACCTGCTCGCCGGCCTGCCGTGGTGGCAGGCCGCCCTGGTGGCGCTGGGTTGGCAGGCACCGGCGCTGGTCTTCGGCATGTGGAACCTCGCCGCCTTCCTGGGCTGGGTGCGGCCGCTCGACATCGGCTGCTTCGTGCTCCAGCTCTGGCATGCGGTGGTCGTTCCGCTGATCGACTGCTGCCCCCGCCGCGAGTGGCGCGGCGTCGGCCTCTATCTGTGGCTGTGGAGCGCCGGTCCGCTGTTGTTGGCGGTGGCGCAGATGCTGCTGCGACGACCCCGCTGACCCGTCGCCGAGCTGCCGAGTGTCCCGTGCGAGCAATGCGCTGCGTATGGCGCCGGCCCCGTCATCCGGCGGCAAGGCGCGCGGGCAGCAGCAGTAGCAGCGGTAGCAGGGCTACCGCAAGGAACGCGCATCGCCGCAGCCGAGCGGCGCGGCCAAATCAGATGCAGCCACTTGCTCGGACGGGACACGAGCCGGACCACCACGCCAGCGTCATTCGCCCGGGACACCAGGTCCCGGAGCGCTGGCCGCGATCAGCCCGGTGGTCGGCGAACTGGCGTTGGCGTAGCGCCGGCGCGCGATGCGTCCGGCACCGGCAGCCCACCAGCCCGCCTCCAGGGCGTGACGCATGGCGCGGGCCATGCGCACCGGATCCTTCGCCCCGGCGATGCCCGTGTTCAGCAGCACGCCGTCGGCACCGAGCTCCATGGCGATGGCGACATCCGAAGCGGTGCCGACGCCGGCGTCGATGATGATCGGGACCTTGGCGCGCTCGATGATGATCTCCATGCTGTTGCGGTTGAGCACGCCCAGCCCGGAACCGATCGGCGCGCCGGCCGGCATCACCGCGGCAGCGCCGGCGTGTTCGAGTTCGAGCGCCAGCACCGGATCGTCGCTGGTGTAGACCAGCACCGTGAAGCCCTCGGCAGCCAAGGTGCGGCAGGCGTCGAGGGTCTGGGTGGGATGCGGCAGCAGGGTCTGGGTATCGGCGAGCACCTCGAGTTTGACCATGTCCGAGATGCCCAATTCGCGGCCGAGCCGGGCCGTACGCACTGCATCCTCGCCGGTGAAGCAACCGGCGGTGTTGGGCAGCAACTGATACCGCGCGCGATCGAGGAAGTCGTACAGCGTTGTCCCCGTCGGCGTCCCCACCTGCGCCCGCCGCACCGCCACCGTGACCACGTCGGCCCCGGACTCGACCAGCGCCGCCTGCATGGTCGGCATATCCGGGTACTTGCCGGTGCCGACCAGCAGCCGGCTGGCGAAGGTGTATTTTCCGACCGTGAGCGGCGGGATGACGGCGGGGAGTGGTTCGGGCATGCGCAGAACGCTAGCAGGCTGCTGAAGATCAGCATCCTGCTAGCAGGCTGATGAAAAACTCCGTTCTCCATCAGCCTGCTGCCTTCGCGCTCCCCGGGGGCGACCTGCGGTCGCTATTTTCCCCGGGAAACGCGAAGGGAGCTTTTTATCCAGGGGGGCA